>Ga0179591_1277385_pt1 | contig 18010 bp, 15 predicted proteins | sample CZOMad2_1_08_16f_FD_182891 | JGI IMG/M metagenome (GOLD analysis project Ga0179591, IMG submission 182891) | Vadose zone soil fungal communities from Angelo Coast Range Reserve, California, USA - CZOMad2_1_08_16fungal (PacBio error correction) | ecosystem: Environmental > Terrestrial > Soil >... | reverse complement strand
CCTCCGCTTCAGTTCACCCCCCGGCAAGGTCGGGTGTGCTTCGGAAGGGACCAGCAACGGGGGGCGCGCTTCTTTCACCAAAGTTCGGGCTAAAGGTCTCATAGAGTCCCTTTCCCTCGCTTTCGTCGTCGTTCTCGTGACGTCCGTGACTTTAACTTTTCGACGCACGCAAAGGCGATTTACCGCTCAACGCCCTCATTGCCGCCTGCCCCCCAATGTCTCCCCGTGCCCCCGTAAAGCTTCTTTGTAGTCCCGTCTTTCGGTTGTGGCCCATTACCCTGCCTCCCATACCGCTTTGCCCGCGTTTGCAACTTCCAGGACAGCGGCGGGAGTTTGCGACCCAATTCCACCACTCTTCCTGATTCAGAACAAGTCAAAAATTCGTTTCAAGAGTGGGGAAGTTCTGTTGGAACCCTACTGACCAAGCCGTCCGCATTAAGGTGCAGGCACTGCTGTTAGTCTTTTATTTTATACCCTTGATTTTCTTCTGTCCGTGTTGATTCGACGGTGGTCGTACGGGGAATCCGAAATGACGAGTGCACACCCGTTGCCTCAACACGCCCTCCAATTTTGTCACTCTTGGACGTTCATCTGTCAATGGGTTGTGGCCGCCTCTACCTACGGTCAAGTTGGCTTTGCCACTCCGTCGCTTCCATTTTGCCTTGCTGTTTCTGCGAATTGAACCCTACCCCGATCCCAGCTGGCGAATGCTCCCCCTCATAACGGAACCCGGCTCCCTCAACCTGGCTACCTTGCGTTTCATTCCCATAGCCTCCAATCCTCGTACTTCAGCCGACTATACCATCCTGCTTCTTTAAATGTATTTCCCTCGAATAGAAATCCTTTAGGTTGACCTGCATGCCGCAGCAATTCCTCACTCTGTAGAAGTACTTTTAAAACGTCCATTTTTTGGTGGATCCTTTACCCGCCTGGTGAATTTGGTTTTGGTACCTTTTTGGGCGGGTGAGTGAATGATGCTGAAGAAAGTGAGGCTTGTCGGTAAACGATATTGGCAGGAGTAAGTCCTAGTTCTTCTTCGATATGCTTGTACCGTGGCACGAGAAGCGCCTAGCATTCTTTTATACAGCGAGACGCGACCCTGCCGATGTGTAAAATTACTTGGTGCCGCTATTTCACTCAGTCCCGCTTCAGAGAGGCCGGTCGTTCTGTACCACATTTCGGCACACACAACCGCGGTTTGATTACAACTGCGGGCGGTGCGAATCACGATCCAAGAACAGCGGACTGCCAACTGGCCGCCGAGACACGCGATTCAGTCGACCTCCTGTTAACGACGCTCGAGCGTACATTGATAGCCTACGAAGAACGCATCCAGTCCCTCCCCGGGTTCTTCCTGTCAGAAAAAAGTTCGGGCCAGAATTCGCTGCGACGTTACGCATGAAAAAAAAACGCCCGCTTAAGTGAGACTCGTGTGCCTAAGTGACCGCGCAGCTCCTGCTCGGATGTTGCGCCTGTTTACCGCGTTAACTGATACTCAGACCTTCGTATCCCATCGAACGCGGCGACCATTCTATTCTGCTGAAGTGCGGCAGCGCGTATCGTGAACCCGAATGGCAGAAAACCCCGTGTTGACGTTGAGCATTAGTCCCATCAATTTGACAACGCCTCCACCCGATGTTAACTTGGGCCTCGACACTTGACATTCCGACGCTCATCCGCCTACTCGGGGATAATCTCTGAATGGTCCTGCGCCCGCTGTTTGAATTCACGATCCGGACGCCTTCTTTCGTGACGAAAGTCAGTGTTTGAGATGGCGCCGAGTTGGCTGCCTCTCTATTGTGTGTGTTTACCAATCATCGTCCTCCTCACTGTGGATTGGGGTCGCGCACACGGTTGGCGTGAATGAGGCCAAGCGTAGGGGCAGAGTGTTTGCGCCCACTGGGGTACACCCACGCACATCTAACAACTCTCACGTTGGCCCCCCCCGCTCATGTCCTTCCTTTGCTTTGCTCATTCTCACCGGAAGGCCAATCATCCTGCCGGTGAGTTGGCGTCGATTCTCGCGCGTCCCCCAGTGGCCCGATGTGGACATTGCGTGATATGTATCCGTCGCTAGCGGTTGCCGAGAACGTCTTTGTGGCTGCGTTTACCTATGGGGATCTTAGTGTCTTGCCTCAGAATCTACCGAACGAAGAAGACGCTGCCCCGGCTTAGATTTTCCCAGCTTTCAGGTTTTCGAGTTCGGGAAGCCGCGCTGAAGTTGACCCGGGAAAGGCACAGAGCGAACCATCGAATTATCGCATTGGATGATCTGACGCAAATACCGGAGGTTTGGACGACATAGTTTGAATCGCCATCAGATTGACCGCGACATCCGCGTCCCGCTGTTTCGCGCTGAAAACCCACGATGACGTGAAGGCTTCTTTGTTTTGAGCACCTTTAGGGATGATGAGATGACGTGGACCGGTTTTCCTTGTGAGTGAAACCAATGGGTGTGTTTGGTTCGGAAGTGTGGGCCGACACCCGTAACGGTCGCGACTCTGTCTTTTTTTTTTTTTTTTTTTTTTTTTTTTTTTTTTTTTTTTTCTTTTTTTTAGGGTCGCTTTCAAGTTCTTTACAAGGCGAACGAAAGACGCACTGCCCGGAAAGACCAACACGACTGTGTGCAAAGCTATTGCAGAGGACCCACAAAAAACAAAAAATCCTCCTATCTATAAAGACCCATAAGAGGCCCTTATATATCAGCGCGGACTAATAATCCTGTTGTTTTTTTAGAGGAGATGCGGTAGAGCCTTACGGTTTTGTTGGATGCGATTGGGGGTGTTTGCCCGTGGAATTTCCTCGAGCGACTTTTCATAGTGCCTGCCACTTTCGCGGTAACGTGAAAGAATATCGAACAGAAAGCCGCGAAGGTGACGGTGTAGTTCTAGAGAAAACGGAGGAGACCCCCACCCAACAGATTGGTTAAAACGCCCCCCAGGCAACCCGTCCATCGAAATTTCGACCGGTCCGCGTGGGGTGCTCCAGTCAAGTAAACGTCAGGTTCAGAACCCAGCGGGGGACCGTTGTACGGTGGTCAGTTCATTGGATGAGTCCCCTCTTTGGGGCTCCGGGGTTATTGCGTCAGATACCGTTCCAACGAAGTTCTTATTAGGCGGTTGCCGTGTCTTTCACAATCAAGCAGCGTTCCCCTTTCCACTCCTCGAAAAGGCTTCGGCAAGGTTGAATCGGATTCAGGAGTTCTTCTTGCGTCGCGGTTGTATCTTCCTGCTTAGGCAGCCCGTTAAAAACCGTCCCCGCATGCAAGTGACCCAGTACACGAATGCCGTCTCGGCAACCGCTTCCAGCTTTTACCCACTGGCCCCACCCGACGACCCATGGCCCATTTTCCGGGACCACGGTGGGAGCGCCCGATCCGCCCCCCCAATATGATTGTCTTCCGTTGGGGTGTCCAGGGCAACCTAACGAATCAAGTTTACTTAAAGTGACGAGTGTTCCCTCGATGGTCGGGGTTGGAAAACCATTCGCACCCAGCGTTAAATGTACGTCTTCCATTTTCACGCAAGCGTTCGCCGTCGGCAACCAATCCCAAACGAGGGCACAATGGCGCCGCATAATTAGTTTGCAATCCTAACCCAATCCAACAGAGCAAAGCACTTACTGCGGCGTAATATTAAAAGTCCGCGGCAATGTCGCAGCTTTCGCGGCTCGGTCCCTTCCAACAGGCGGCAAGTCCGTCGCCAGAAAGTTCGAGTATCAGCCTTTGAATTCCCGGTCAGCGCCTGTCGGCCCAAGAACTAACAATCGTGTTTAGCGAGTAACAGCGCGTATGTGATGGAGTACGAGGACCCGTCAACTTGTCGTGGTTCACTTCGGTGTCAAGCATACGCGCTTTGGTGAAGAATTCAGCTAATAGCATGGGGCGCCGCTCGTGTCTAGGGTTGAGACGGGGGGGGCTGACGTAGAAGGTCGGTATTTATTCGTACAGGTCTAAACATCTGAAGGCGATCAGGTGGTCTCCTTCACCGCTGGCTCACGCGCGTTTCGATTGTTACCTTTGCTACCGCACACGAATTTTGCCGACAAGTAGCGTAACACAATCTCACCAACCCGGGCGAGCTAACTTCGGAAGCGATCATTTACCCTCCGCAACCGATGGGTTCGCCCACGATCGTCGCAGAATCTCTTTGATCACGGCGTCCGTTGGAATGTTGCACGTTGTGTAGGGGTAGCTAGAACGGACACCGTGTCACATGACGGAGTATTTGATGCAGCAGAAATGGTTTAATAGGAACGCCTGCAACTACGATCGCAGCACCCGAGTATGCTGGGCACCATGAATTTAACTTACCCCCCAGGGTTAAAGCGACGTGTTATACCAGATCGACGAGGTCTCCTGCCGCAGCTACGTCAAGCGTGCGCGAAGCACTTTTTTTTGACCGCGAAAAGATCTTTCGGAACACAGCAAAGCACTGCGGAAGGTTCACGCCCCCGCGTAACCATTTTACATCCCAGCACACCCAATCCCTAATTCTATATCCACCTGCTGCGTTGCAGTTCGTGAGGAGATGATGGCCTTAGTCGATGCCACTACTTCATTCATCTCTCGATGGTGATCCTCCCCACAGGCGATCCTGAAGGTGGTTCTAGTCGTGTTTGATATCTTAGGGCATTATCGGAAACAGATGCCGCGAATCATTCGGCGTCTTTTAGTTTCTTTATTGATTTGGCCCGGGAGCAGCGCCATCGGGTCTAGTTGTAGTTTACGAATTAGCGAACCGTTCAGCAAGCAAAAAGGTCAAAAAGTACTAGGACTGGTGCCACAACAAATGAACCACTTCCACTTCGTATCTCGGACCAGGCCGTCCGCCACCTTCACCCACGACACGTCCACGAGTTCTTTCGTCGAAATTGGTAAGGTTGAGATCAACACGCCCTCTTGTTTAAGGCCTCAGGAATTTATCCTATCCCCCCCGTCCTCCGGTCACCGGCACACACACCGATCTTCGAGAGAAGTACCGATCCTGCATGACGGACTGCTAGTCGCTGGGGATTGGTTCGGTTTGGCAAACCATAGAGTTCCCTAACGTCACACCGCTTGGCAGCTGGTGGATATGAGACCCGCTGTTGGCTGGAACCAAAACAGCCGCCTGTTCCGGTATCGGTTGCACGCGGAGTAATCCGAGGTGGAGAAACAGTCGGTTAGAGACCTTCAGACGAAAGGTGAACTGTACGTCCTTGGGATTCTGCCCATTGTGGGTTCGTCGGGCAATGAGGGCTTATTGGTTCTTCATAGCCTTGTGAGTGCTTGCTAGTTATCACCGTCACTACTCTCCTTGACGATCAAAACGGGTTTGATTACCGGACTCTATGAGGCCTGTTTATTCTCCGAATGTTTTTCCTTTGAGTTACACGTCCCGCCCTCTGGTTAAAAGACACCCCTCCGGGTATTGAAGGATGTAAGCGACGGTTCCATCTTTTCCTCCTCCCTCCGTTGTGTTGTGTTTTTTCGCCCCGCATCAGTACCATGACAGTCGTGTTTTTTTTCGGAAGGTACCACGTTTGCCTGTCTTCAACCAGGGCGAAGCACAATTTGCACAGAGTCCGGTCTTCAAACGGCAGCCGTTTTTCGTCGTGTATTCGTGATCGTCCTTCAGTGATGTTCGATCGCCTCACTGAACACTACGTAAACCGGCCCCCTCATTGCCCTACCCCACAATCCTAGTTGCAACCGTACCCGACTGGTCGTAAGTTTTATCGTCGAATGTTCGCCCCGTAACCGACTTTTGTCCCTTCCCTAGTCAGCCTTTCACTATACAGGGGGTCGCACCGCTGTCCAAACCCCGCCGGTTTTCAGACTCACGGCAATCTCTTCCATCGGTTGACGTTCTCCCCTGACGATTCAAACGCCATCACTACGCAGACGCAAGCCTGACGGCATCCCCCCTACATCTCACCCCCCATCCAATCCTCTTCACTTCCCCTCCCCCCTTCTTAGTTAAACGTCCCCTACCTTCACTTCTTCCCGTTCCTTATTCCCTCATCTTGCGCCACTTTCTCTTTCCCGCCCACCACACTTTCTTTATCCCCTCATCTCACCCCTACTCTCTTCTCCACCCTCCGCAGCCCACTTCCTCCCGCCTACCCCCACTCACCTCTTCATACGCACCCCTCGACCCCTTTGAACCGCACTACCTCTCGTACTTCCCCGCAATGCTCGTGCCGGGATCTCCCCTGTTCGTTGTGGCTCGGCTGATGCCGGAGGGTCTATGTGATCGTAGAAATTATGGGCCCCCCGTTTTTCCTCACACACGGCTCCAATTAGTCATCCCTAGACTGTGTTGGTGTCGGGACCGTAATGTCGCAGAACAGCTTTTCATGGGCATTTTTAGTCCCGATGACCCATTTTGATTGATGACCGGTTTTAGAGATTCATCTTGACATCCCCCCGATGTTCCTACAATCCATAATACCCATCAACCGGCCGCCGGCCTTGAGTTTTCCATCGGTGTTACAGATACTGATACCTTACTCTTACGTCATTGCCCCGCCTCTGCTGCATGTGAATTTCCATCGAATTCATTAAGAAGTAGTGGACGGAACGAGTGTCTCGTATACAAATCAAGAAGAGCCGCAACGATTGAAGCCTGGGGTTATATAGAACTTAGAAGGTTTTTGATTGGATGTGATTAGCCGTTTGAGGCTGCTTTGGTTGATGTATGATGCTTTTTCAGTCAATTTTGATTGTTGTTTTTAAGCTTTGTCACTTTACCCAAGTGTAGTCTCCGTCTGACCGCCCGCTGAAAGTATTGACCATTTGATTTACCCATTATCAAGTTCGCTTGGACGCGACCTCCGGTGTGTAACTTATTCTGGTTCTACATATCGGGTGCGTAGAATTCGATAGTCACGGCATGATTTCGTTCCATATAAACCTCTTTCTCTCCTCCATCAGTCGGTTGATGCCCAACTTTTCTGTTTTGATGGGCGAACTTGTACACACTCTCAACGTGCAACGATGAAGGGACCAATACGGCGCCAGAGATAGCACGACACCCGAGGGAAAGTACACCGCGCTAGAAGTCCCTGACTTCCGAAGTCGACCAGCGCAGTTGCGGGTTTGTAGCGTGCCGAGGTTGAAGCACGCCCGTTCGTTTCCTACATTAGTCTTTCATATGTGTCCACCCCCACAACCGACGAGCCGTGAGCTGTCAAGCGGATGGTAGTGCTCCCGCGTCTAGTAGCTTCTGTTTGCCCGATGTTATTTACACCTTACTTTTAGCCCGTGCTCCCTCGACAAGTGGCCACCATAGGTAGTGTTTTTTTCCTTGCTATGCAGCTTATCTGACCGAAATGATAACAACGGACGAAGGAAGGCGCCGTTCGTCTCCATCACATTTAGGAATCCGTGCTACCCCGATTGTCAAGTTTTGTTCCTCAACCATTCTCTTTTCCTGCTGACCTCGCGCTCGCGAAATGGCGATTGACGCTGCCTTGCCTGTGGGAGCCTAAGGCTCCCGACGCGTTCGACCCGTCCCCAGTGGGGCCCCTTGCCTCCGCTGAGTGCTGTCTTTGTATTTATGTTCGACTTGCAACACTTCAATCTGCGTGCCTCAATGGTGACATCTTTGCGGCGCCCACGGCTCACGTTTGGCTGAATGAAATTGAGCGGTGTAAGTCGTCATGGACGAGTGGAGAACTGGGTTCACCACGCCCTTCACCGTGAACAACTTCTCACGTGGCTAATGACTTTTGTCATACCCAGTAACCATTGCCTCCCCCCAATGATGTAAAGTTTTCCCTTCCCGTTCTGTTTTGACGGACGTGGGACTTTTTGCGGAGTAGTTATTCCAAGTGTGTCGCTGACGGTTGAAGAGACATGTCTTTGGACGGCTCTCTTGTGACCGTGGTTCCAACTTTTGTTCACTTTTTTTTTTTTTTGAATTTCCGTTGAAGTACAATTCGTCAAGGAACTGTCAATCGGGCTGAGACCAAAGCTTGCTAAGCCGTCTTGAAGGGAGAAATGTCTGCTGAATGTGTGAAAGACATCCCGACAAGAACCCCCCCACTAAACTCGCTTCACTGTTTACCCCTAATTACTGCAAACCTGAGCGTTGCGCACAATCTTACGAGACCCCGGACCTCCCACTGTAACAAACTGTAAGATTGTTAGCACCACCTATTCCTCTGTGGCTTCGCTGTGCTATTCGCGACCCCTATTCCTTCTGTTCGATTTCTTTGTTGACCTTGTGCCTCTCTTGCCCCCACCATTGGGGTTTTCTCCCGCGTTTTCTCGCCCTCCCCGTAAAGTTTTCTGGTTCGGATAAATTTACCGTCTCAAAATTTTCTTGCCTTACCTCTAACTCGGGTAGCCAAGAGTCCTTTTTGGAAACAACCCAAAACTAGTATCGACTAATCCTCTACCCCAGCAGTGCTAGCTCCAATCTTCCTTTTCACTCCACTCGTTGTTTCTTGTCGTCTCTTTTTTGATCCTGAGTGTGAGCTTTCTTATCAAGCTGTTGGTTTTTTTTTGCCCGATGTTCCATTACTGGCGACCTCGGTTTTCGTTCCACCGTCGGGACTTTTCTCACAAGCACCTTCTTCTCACACTTAGAGTAGAGGGAATGTCCCCTTTGGTCTTTCTGTTCGGCGTAACAAACCCAACCTTGATTGTTCAACACGAACCCACCTGCCTAACTTCGATAGAAATTGGCCTCCTGGTTTGTGGCTCCGGCAGACGCCGTCAACACGTCATGGTGTTTTTTCAGCGCCACCCCTCTTTCACCGTGTTTCACTTTTCATTGTCGTTCAACTTGGGCTCACCTATCCTTATTTGCGTAATCTCCCAAACAAGCTTTCGATCCATTGGTTTTAATTTCTTTTTTTGTCTTAAACAGCAAGTCCTTTAGTCACTTCCTCTAACCCACGCTATTGCCATCTTTTTATTCTTTCAGACAGTATTTCCGAGTTTTATTGCGTTCTCCTTATTTACATTGCGCAGTACCAAAGGTATCCAGTTTCACACTCGCAGTACAACTCATTTCCGAGGAAACCGACTTCTTCATCACTACATTTTCCCAATAACTAGAAAGGACCCTTCCCCCTCTTCAACATTTCTTGGTTTTTCATTACTTCTCAAAATTCTTCATGATGATTATTCCTTTTTTGATTTAATTTTTAGCACCCGCCCTCGTTCCCCTATAAGACCCTTTCCCGTCTAGAAGTTTACCTCAGATGTGAATTCTTTGTTTTTGTAGTTGACACCGTGAGCAACCCCCCTGTTCATTTCCTCCTTTTCTTTTCACTCCCCGCCTCCCTAGTGCTAGACACCAAATCAAGCACGTTTTCTGTCTCTCCAGTTCCTTTTGAAATCATCCCAATAAAATCATGACCCCTTTTTCCGTAAAGTCCCCTTTAGACAACCTCTGCGATATCCACGTCCCCTTCTAGTGACTTTCCCTGAACGAACAGTTTCCTTCTTTCTTTACCCCCCAATCTTTAGTACATGTCAGTCCTTTCCAAGCTTTTCTTCTTGATACCTCTCTGATTGACATCTCTCCCTCTCTACGTTTCCCCCCTCAAGTGTAACTCTGTCCCCCATCTAATGAAAAAACTGTTTAGAGACGCCATGAACTCCCTTCTGTACTACATCATACTCCCTTTTTTTCAAGGAGTTAGTTGGTGGATTGATTCCATCTCGTCCTTCATTTTACCTAAGCGAATGCTTGCGGACATAGTTGCTCCCGACTCGATTGGTTGACGAGTCTCTTGAGTGTTCCCGCCCGGTTTATGAGTATTCAGTTATTTAAGATGTGGTCTCACCCCGGTCCTCCCCCATAAGACTAATTACAGATTACTCTCCCCGTGTCTAACATTATGACAACCTGTCCCGTCCCGAATCAAGATGTTTTCGTCCTTGGTGTTCTTAGTCAGAGAATTTTTCCTTACGGATTATTTGCGTCAACAATCCATGTCAATAGACACCCTGGTCTCAACTTTCCATTTGAGATTATTGCCCCTTAGTAAATTTTGCGGCTTCATTACGGCGAACTCGGTCTTTACTAACAATAGTCGTCTACTGAAACCTCTGTTTTGTCTTCCGTTCGTTTCCTTTTTTACCTTTCCCTTTGAACGTTGTCTCGGGGGTCTTTAAGTTTTCTACACCACGTCCCCCCCCCCCTACTTGTACACACCCTCCTTATGGCTATTTTCGAGTCTCCCAGTCCATTTTTCCCATCATATCCCGCCCCCCGTCCTTCCTCGCTCCTGCTTTCCCTCACCGATCTAGTCCCTTGTCCTTTTCCAAATCATACTTTTCCCCACACTCTTGTTCTTTAGTACATTCTCCCTTTTCCCCGCTCCCCCGGTATAACTGCTCTTCCCCCTTTTCTACGTAAAGACTAGTCTCTCCTCCCCCCCCCTGAGCCTTCCCTCAGCCCAACCTTAGGTACACCTCACATCAGCCCTTTCTTTCCACGGGACCCCTCCCCTGAAAACCCACCTCCTTCAGAAAACCGGTTCCATCTTCTTTCACCACACTCCCCCCTTTTTACCTCTACTTTTTCCATATAAAACCCTTTTATGCTTTCATTCAATTCAATGATGTCTTATTGATGCGGCCCTTCCGTCTCTCCTACCTACTTCCTTTCCCTTTTTTTATTAGATGTTCAACCATTCAATTAGTTGAAGATTTCTTTAAGGTTATCATTCGGTGCCGTCCGATTAATTTTCTGACCCCACTTATACTTGGCACCTGTTACCTCTTCTTCTGGTTTTTCTTTTCGTTCCCCCTTCTTGATTGTTCATGTTGAAGCCGACTCCACAAACCTGGTCTCGTTTGGTTTTCTTTCCTGGCCTCCCTGAAAAGTTCAGCCCCTCACAAGTAGACTCTTGAGGTTCCAACAAATGAACCCCCTTTACGTTTCTTCCTTCCCCTTTCCCTCCACCCTGGACAACCGCTGAACGTTTTCCCGAGTGTTATCGCCTGACATTGGAGTCCTTTCTATCCCCAAACAGACCCGGTGTGTGCTTGACCGTCATTACCTATCCCCTCCTCCCTGTTCAATTTCCGGTGAAAGACACCCCTCGAACCGGGTTTAGTCTTTTAGTTCAACACTAGTCCCCATACCTCTCGTTCTCCCCCCTTTTTTCTCTTCCTATGGTTTTTTCTGGTGAAATCCTTTCCTTAAAGAAACTAACTCTTTCCGCCTTTTAATGTTTGATTTTATGCCCTCGCTTTTTTCTTGATTTTTTCCTGGAACATCCTCCCCTCACATCAAGTTTTACCTTTTTATTTTGAACTCTATCCCCCCCCCCACGCGGATTTTCCTCCCCACTTTTGTACTTTTTCTCTCCCCTCATCTTCCTCTCCCCTTCCCCTTCGGTTTCACCTTTCCCTTGTGGGTTCTTCTGGGAAATCTTGCGTTCGTTCCATAGACATTGTTGAGTCCATTCTCTTTCCTTCATTTTAGATTTCCCCCTCCTCCCAGACGGACGACCCTACCCAAAAGGAGTCCTTTCAACGGAATAGATCCCTGCTCCCCTTCTTCCCAAAGCCTTTGTTGACTCACTCTCTCCCCCCCTCAAGAGCTTTTCCTTCCTCCCCATCAAAAACCCCCGAACTCTTGCCTTGAAGAAATGAGAGGACTCCTTCTCCCCTATTAATAATACCACCTGTGTTTTTTTTTCCTCATCTGTTCCAAGCTTCATTAACTAACCACGGAACTTTTTTCTCTTTCCTTTTTTTACCCGTCCATCATCTTCTTTGTTTTCCTTTTCCAACAAATTCTTGCCTCACAAATGCTCCCTCCTTTCCGGTAGTTCCCCTCAGAAGTTTTAGTAGTTTTCTTCCTTCTTTTTCCGTCACTTCCTTCATTTTAGAATAGCCTCCCTTTCTACCACTTTCCACTTCTCCCTCCACCGCAAATCATTCTGCAGAAAACCCCCTTCCTTTTTAACCCTCCCTCTATGGTTGATTACGTCTCTCGCATTTGTCTTTTTTCCCTCCCGCTTTAGGCCATCATTCTTTTATTATCTTCGTTCAAGATACCCCTTTTGGAAAAGCGGTTTGATTCACCTCCTAACTTTCCACCATCTGACGACATCTTGATTTATCCCCAAGTTCCTCCTTCTTCCTTTTATAACTATTGTGATTTGTTTGTTTCACACCCTGAACTCCTTTCCCCAAGAAACCCCCTCAAAACTGCAGTAGATACTGTTTCTGACATTTGTCCTGATCCGCTCTCCCATACTTCCCCCCTCTTCGGATTTTTTTTCTTTCTTTTCATGATGGACTCAGGGTCTTGGTCCTAGTCCCTACCCGACGTTTATTCACCCTTTTCACCACCCCCCTCCCCACCCCATTTCTATCTTTAAAGAAACAATTGTTTTAAGAGGCCAGGTTTTCCAGCCCCCGTACACTTTTTCCATATCAAGCATTTTCCACCACTTTCGGCATTTTCAATCCCTTCTTTTTTTCCCCCCCTCTAATTTTTTCTTGATGAACGTTTGACCCTTTCCCCCATGCCCCGTTCCCCCCAACTTTTTTCCCCCCCGATTTGAGTCGCTCCCCCTTCCCTCCCCCTCCCCGTTTTCAAGCTCTTAAAACGCCAATCAGCTTTTCCAATCCCTTCCCTTCCCCCTCCTTCATTCATCCCCTTTAATTCGTTAATGAAGAAGACCCTACAATTTTAAGCACCCTTGACTTGTGTGCCTTTATTTACACTCCCCCAACTCGTCATTTCATTCTTTCCGTCCTGAACCTTCTCTACACTCTCCTTCTCACAGTGTTTCTAATTTACAGACCAACCAAGAATTCTTAAATTTTGTTGTTTCTCCTACCCTTAGAAGCTTGTTGATTTCTTTTTCGTATACCCTGTTTGAGGAGCCTTTGTTGATTTCGTAGACCTCTCTTCAAGTTGATTTCTTTGAGTTTCCCCAGCTTTCTTTTCTGCTTCTAAAGAGTCCTTTCCTTCGAAGGCTCTCTCACCTTTATTATTTTCCCATTCACGCTTACCGTCTCTGCAGACTCCTCCCCGAGGTTGTCCCCTATCCCTTTTTACCCCTTTCTAGGGTTTTTAAAGCCCCGCGCCGTCCCTTTTTTCCGTTCTTAGCTCCTCCGATTTACATTTTTTTGTACACATACTACGTTTCGGTTATTGTCAAATTTTTTGTTTGTTCCCCCTTATACCCCCCTCTTCCCCCCGTGCACACCTCTGTACGGACCCAATTTTCTCATAGCCCAGAATCTAGTCCCGCCCCCTGAACCCAGTTTCATCACCTCCCCCCCGTTCTCTATTACACTTGCTCTCCCTCCCTCATTGCCTCATCAAGTGCAGCCCGTTCGTTCTCGTTCATTTTGAATCCATATACGTTTTCCTCCCATTCGGGCTCTAGTCAACCCACCCCGTCTACCTCTTCTCTTCTCTCCCCAGCCTCCTGTGCCCCCTGTCTCCCTCCTTTCCTCATTTCCCCCTTTCTGTTGTCCCGATGTCTCCTAGTAACTGGACCATGATTCATTCACTCCCCCCACCCTCCCTTATCCCCCCTCTGACTCTCATTCTGCAAAACTCTTATTGACTGTCTCATTTGACTAGCTTACGTTCGTTACCCCCCTCCCTTTTACCCCAGAACACTCACTGACCGGGTGACTTGAGTAATTTTTAGTATACATTTAAGTCGGGACCTTATTTTCCCCTCCCCAACGTCTTTCCCTTTCTTTGACTAGCCCTAGTTTAAGCCATTGTGAACTCGCTTCTCCCTCCCTTCTCCCCCCTTTTATCCCTTTCTTGGCTTATGCCTCTTCCAGATTGTTGTAGATCCAGGTATTCCAATGTCTTCCCTTTTCACCCGTCACCCGACTTTTCCTTTTTCTTATGACTCCTCTTCCAGATGCCTTTCTGTTTAGATTGGGTTGGGCTGGTTCTTCTTTGATGTCTCCCCTTCCCTTTCTTTCTCCCCCACATTTTAATCCCCTTTTTTTTTCTAGGGTTCGACTCACCTGCTAAAGGCCTCTTTCCTTTCTCACGTCTGGCCTCAGAGTTCCTGTTAGCAGTGTTTCTCAACTTGTCCCCCCCACCCCCCCCGCGTCAAACGATAACCCCCTTTCTCTTTCGTTCTCCTGCCTCCTCTTCGATTTCTCCTTCCCCACTCACAAGGACTGCCCCTTCATATGCCAGGAGGTTGGCTCCCCCCTTATCTGCTGCCGTGACCCCCTTTGGCTTTTGTTCCTTTTCTCTTGCGTTCGGGATAAAGTTTACGAGACGATGTTCCCCCTCAGACCAGCCTTTCGTGCCACTTTTCTTTTTAATTGCTTTTCTCCCCTTTTTGGCATTGGCCTGCTCCAATCTCCTCAACCTTCAAGCTCCCCTCCCTCAGTCCCTTTCCCCCCCAAGGGCTCTTCCAAACCCCGCCTCCCTTCATACCCCCTTTCCTGGCCTTCTCCAGTCCAGCTTCCTGACTTTTCATACACCCCCTTAAATGAATTGAAAAACTATTAAGATCCCTCATTTTTCCCTACTCTTTCCCTCCCCCCCCCCAATAAAATTTCAGTTTTTAACAACTTTTTTCTCCAGACAAGACTAGAGTGAACCTCAAACCTTTACCTTTTTTTTTTTGTTTCGCCTACCAAGTTTTTCTCCTTCCTTTCCCCTTTTTAGTCCTTCTATTGACCCAACTCCCCCCTTCCCCGTTCCCCCTCCCTCTTGCGGGTCCTTGGGGTCTCTGTTTTGAAACCCCCCTCTGTGTTTTTTTTCCTCCGTGTGCAACCTACCCCGTAAAGTTCTGTCCTTGGTTAGTCACCGTTTTCCCCCGGTTCATACGTTACAGAGACTTGCTCCAAGAGTCACTCCCGACTGTCGTCCCCCTTCTCCCTTTTTTTCTTTCACAACCCCCCAAATATGTATCTCAATTAAAGAAGACAAAGACGTCCCTGCGTTTAACACCACTCTCTCTCAATTCCCCCTTTTTCCCTTTATTTTTCCTCTCTTGGCGACTTCAAATTTTCGACCTCTTATGTAACCCCCGATCTGGCTTTTTGAAGAGACATGTCTCCGGCTTTCTAACAGCCTCTTTTCATAGTGCTTTCTTCATTTTCTATTTTTACTTTCTCTGCCCCAAGAAACTCTCCCGAAACAAACACATAGTCTCATCCCCCGGTTTATGGCGATTCCTCTGCCAAAAGGCGGAGAACCCCCAAACAACAGATGTGTTTGAACAGTCTTAACACACCTTCCACCATTCAATATTCCCCTAGCCGGAAGTAATCTGGGGCTTTAGCTAATTCCCTCCGCCGTACAACAGTTTTCATCGGAGTGGTATTCATTCGGCCACATCTGGGTTTTCCTTTTTAAGTTACAGTAATTCGGTGCTCTATGTACTCAACTATCCCCACCGATAAGAGGGATTTTTTGCTTAAGATACATTTCACAACCCATGCAATTTGACTTCTTCTATTCTTTTACCCTGTCCCACTGGTTTCCCCCAATCCCTCAAGATTCAATTTAGACCTACTCTAAAATGGATTCGGCAAGGCATTCCTACCTTCATCTTTCTTTATTGTTTCGCTCCTGGTTCTCAAGAGCCGCCTAAAAGTTAAACCCTGTTTCCCTCTTTCCAAGCGTTCCTTTCCCAGTCCGTTCTTCAACCAGACGGATAAACTCACTCAAAATCCGCAATCTTTTCTTTTAACCCGGCCCTTTTTTCGCGCATATATACTACTTCACCCAAGGAAGTTTATTTTGATTGGTATTACTTTTGAGGAATGGCGGGACAAATTTCCAACAACTGATCAGCCTAGCCATTCGAGTGTTAAGGCTTGAATTGGTCGTTTAGGTCTCAAACAATCGCCGGCAGACAAACATAGGTGAAAATGAACGATTAGTTCATGCTAAATTGTTCCAAACCCCTCTCGTGAGCTTAAAAACTCAACTCCAGGTCTCCACCCTTTCTTCCGCATAATGCCCATCACCTCCCCTAACCGTAGCAGAAAGAGAACGTTCTCTCAGGCAAAACTCTGACGTTTGCCGAAGGTTCCTCGTGAGGATTACCAACAGCGACAGGACGCAGGACGTCCTTTCGCGCCCCTGGGCCGGAGAGAATCTTTACAGCAGATACGGGTGCGATTACAGCGGAGGACAAGGAACCCGTGCCCCAGTGGAGGCCAAGACCTGTCCCTGGGTAGCGGGACATTTCCGCGACAGACTTGATGGAGACGACAGAATGCCGTCACCTTCGTCGTGGTTGACCATTGTTAGCCCTGACCTGAGCACTTTCAGAGACTCGTTTGCAGCTTCTGGCTCTTCTCGGACGCGTGGGGGATGATTTTTAAGGGACTGCGCGGGTGAGCACAGTCCGTCAGGCAACATCAGTCGAAGGCTACATCGCGTAGCACATAGATCACACGTGCGGTTTTCTTGTGTGCCTGCGACCCGCACGAATCGCCCGAACGTATCTTCTCAATAATCGGCCCCCCCTTTAAAACCGGGTAACTGCTTTTCTTGCCCATCGACGGCGACTTACGCCTCGACGTCTCCCTCACGGATCATCTCGATGATTCCCCTTTTGGCTCGGAGTGGTTTTCTTTTAGTTGGATCGGGTGAGGTTCGCACCCCAACCCGTTGTACATCAACCGACGGCTTGATTGTAGCGCTAAATGTGATAGAGGAATCTAAGCCCGTCCGTAGCCGAGGCCAGCACCCCCCGGGGCACCACGACTAATTACCACACATCGCAGGGGGTCGCGTAATCGAGTGTCAAGACGCGATCGGGTCTCCTGCCGAGGCGGCGATACCGTCAAGCGAGAGAATTTAGGACCGGCGCCGACAAGCTTAGGTAAACCGTTTAAAGCAGCCAATGTCGCAAGAGTCATCCTCACCACCGTCCCAGGTCTCCATCATCCAAACCACTCTTCAAACCTTCTTTCTAGTTTCTAGACAACCCGTTTTTACCATCCTTCTTTGCAGCCTCGTCATTGGACCTTGTTTCTCTTATGTCGGCCGGGAATGCAGTCCACCCCCAGAACCCGTTTTTCCATGCCAACAATTTCACAGATGAAGATGCTTTTTGCCATTTTTTTATATCCTTTTTCTACCCGAGATTACTGGGAGGCCAATATGTCAACAAAGATTTCTTTATTAAACGTAATTCTTCTCCATTTTGTTTAGGGAAGGTTCCGCTTATTGATTTTTTTGGACCCCATATAACTAGTGGAGAGTCTTTTTTTGTTGTGGGATGCCCTCATGTTCGCCTTCCCTTGGACTGTCAATCCCCCAACCTTGGAAGCTGACGTCGGTTCCCCCCCCCAGGTCCCACTTAGTATTATAATCGGACCTACCTCACCTCCCCCCCTTCAACCCTATGAAAGTTCCAACTCGTGTTTCTGTCCCCCCTCTCAATGTTCTCCTTGTCTCTTCCCCCTCTTTTGCATTCCTAAGTCATTTTCCGCCTCTCCCCACTCCTCCCCCCCGTTTCCCCTGACCCCCTGAGCCACAAGTCCCCTTCCAGCGTTCCACTCGATCCGCACCGTTTCATCCCCTGAAAATCTTTCCTTGACTTTGTTGATTGTCTGGTGTCCCCTCCTTTCCTTTCAACCCCCCATCCCTCCCCACCCCGCTTTCCCCTCCGATGAATTGAGTGCGTTTAAATCCGTGAGGGGCAGTTTTTTTTGAATTTCCACTCTCCCCCCCTCACCAGCGCTTTTTTTTGTCCTTTTTTTTGCAAGAGCGTCACCCATCTCTTGTTCGAACCGTTCGTTTACTTTTTCCCCTCCTACCCTTCCTAATGAGACTCCCTTTTCCCCTTATCGTAAGGGTGCACCGGAGCCATTGGGGTTCGTGACTGGCGTTTCTCGGTACTCATCCTGTGAGAGTCGCTTCAGCTTTCTACCTTCCTTCTATCACGCCGAGAGTTCGAAAAGTTTCTTAGATGAGCGACTCTATTCGCAGGGTTCTGTCGGACCGAACTGGTTTCGAATCCGAGCCCCACGCCCTGCTGGTCCGCTTCCGTCCAATGCCACCTTTTCATTGCAGGCTTAGGGACCTTTTGAAGCGGA
>Ga0179591_1279023_pt1 | contig 18014 bp, 20 predicted proteins | sample CZOMad2_1_08_16f_FD_182891 | JGI IMG/M metagenome (GOLD analysis project Ga0179591, IMG submission 182891) | Vadose zone soil fungal communities from Angelo Coast Range Reserve, California, USA - CZOMad2_1_08_16fungal (PacBio error correction) | ecosystem: Environmental > Terrestrial > Soil >... | reverse complement strand
CCGGAAATGCGGTGACTAATAACCTCTCCGAGTCTGGATGTCAACCTAGACTATGGGCCCCACGCTCCCTCCGTTAAGAGGGTTGTTCCTCTTTTCGTTTCCCTGGCTTCTTCTCCGTGACCGTTTTTTAGTGGGTTGTAGAGTCACTTGTGACTGGTTTCGTCGCAAGCGATAGTGCCTGCTCTTTCTCCAGTCAAACGAAACGTGTTCCCTTGAACTCCTTTCTTTGAGAGCTTCCCCCCGTCGATGTGGTCTTGAACCCCCCCCTCTGCATTGACAATCGGACGCTCTTTTCTTCCTCCCCACAATAGTGGCACGCGGTCCCCCCTTTCTGATCTTGTGCCACCTACAGACCGACTGTCCTCCCCCCATTTTGCACGATCTAAAGCCATCTGTGTCACTCAAGGGCCCCCTGATCCGTGACGGGATCCCCCTCCGCCGCAATTCCTTGTGTTCCCAACCCCGTTAAAAAGTCCCCATACAAGGCTGTCGTTCCAGAACCCCGTGAACTTCGTGAAGCCATTTTGTCTTTTCCCCCAGCCAGGCCTCTCCGGACCTCCCCCGGGGACTCCCCCGTGTTCCCCCTACCCCCAACACAGTCGATGAGATCGGAGGCGGCGCTGTCGCTTCCTGAGAAACCCCCCCCTCCCGGCCCTTGTCGGTCCGCGGGACCCTGCCTTGTGACCGGTTTTCCTGCCTCTTGGCAAAACGTGATTTGCTGAGGCCTACCATCACCGTCCGAAACCTTACTCGTTTCCTCAGTTGGAACAGGTTCCAGGCCGTTTGGTTCGGTTCCTTTAGTCCCTACGTTTAGCCGGTCCAAAATACTTCCCCACCCCCACTTCGCGATTTACCGTCACCCTGATGGCCCGCTTCGGTTTACGATTAGCCCTGCATTGTGACCCTTCGCTATATTCCGGCCCTCAATTTTTCGCCGGGCACCCGGCCCCGCTGTTTCTCAAACTTCCCCCTCCAACATGTCCCAGCTCGATCCTGTTTCTCCCCGGAAAAGTTTAAGGTTGTGAGCTGAGACGCTTCGGGGACCACACGCGTTACAACACCCAAAAACTCGACCGTGTGACGGTACTCCAACCCCGGCCAGTGCGCTCGACGCGGCCCTGCCCCCGAGGCCGTTGCACATGCTCTTTCCGGCCAACCGACGACGGGATCCGGGTTTGTACGACCGACGCGGAGTTTGACGGCCGGTTCCCAACAGTGGTTATAAAATCTTTGAGAACTGAAAGGGCTCAGCCGGTTTGAGCTTTTCCCCGAGATCAGCGGGTTTGATTTTCTTTGGAGAGAAGATTAGCTGCTCCTTTCTCTGCATCGCCTGAGATCGTGGTGATGAAGATGCAAGTACTTCGAGTAAGACGCAGGAGCTTTTCCGTTCTGATGGACCGGTCGGTTGTTTTCATTGGGAAATGTCAGTTTCTATGGGGCCCATTCCGACGAGTCCAAACTCGACTTTTTTTTGGCCTTTTCTTTTTTGCTTTGACGGTCTTTGAATCATAGGGGACAACTCCCAGCCAGTAGTGAGCAGATTGAGGAGGGGTTTAGTTCCCTCCTTTTTTTTTTCCGTATTCTAGGGTCGGCCCCCTCCAGCATCCGCTTTTGGACTATGATCTCTTTTGGGAGGCCGGATCTACAGTCCTTTCCCTTTTCCGGTGTAGCTAGAAGCGTCTTCTACCGATTCCTCTAGACTGGTCCGTCCTCCGGAACGGCTGTTTCCCTGAAGGAGGTCATTCTTCTGAGAGTCCCTTTTTGCTGTCTTCTTCGGTTTTGCCGGAAGACGCGTGTACTGGCGTTTTTGAGTGAGGACCCCCCAGGCGTAAGATGTTCTTCCCCCCTTCCCCTTTTTGTCCGACCCCGCGCTGCAGCTTCCTTTAGGTTTTTGTTGCAGGAGTTTGGGTGTTATGTTCGGTCTGGATGCTGGTTCCCCATTAGGGAGCCAAGGGTCCTTTCCGGTCAGGGATTTCAGACCCTCGGCGTCATTCGGTCTTTCTTGCCCTTAGCGAGGACCGACAGGAGCGTTAGCGAACAGTGTTCTCGTCGAAAGGGGTGAGTCCGATCTTTCCCCTAGTCCCCCCGTTAAGGTCGATGGGTCTTTCATGGCTTTTTTGCCGGTATAGACAGTTTTCCCTTTCCATCTGCCTGAATTGCCTTTTTTACCAGCATCTGCCCCTTATACGACGAGCACTCCGGGCTCTCCTTTTTTTCGTCTCTTTCTGGTAAGAGTCGCAGATGCCCCCCTTCCCTCCAGAAGGTATGCCCTTTTCGACCACCTGTCGTTTCTTTCACTATAGGGAGTACCCGGAGGTTCTGCTCTCCCTTCAGCCTATGCGGCCAGCGGCCATGGTCCGCCCGAGCATCGCTTTTCTTTCTCCCTTTTCCTCCTCCTTGTCGTGTTCTCTTCCCTTTTTGGCGAAGACGGTGTCGGCAATTTACTCCTTTCTGATTCGTGGCAGGGCACGGGGCGTTTCCGGTTCCCTTAGGCGCGATCCCCCGTCTGACGTAGAAGGGTCACTTTTCTTTCCGACCGGCGCCTTCGCTCTTTGCGAGTTCCAGCGACCCCCAGCTGCAGCCTTTGACGAAACTGAGTTTCGACCATGGCTTTCGTCTATTGCTCGTCGTAGGCAGCTTTTCCAGCTTTGCTTTCGGACGGATTCCTTTCCGTCAGCACGCTTGGGTCAGCTTCCTTTCCGGACCGGAAAGCCCAGTTCCCTCTACCTTTCCGGTTTCGTTGTTAAACAAAGTCGATACCCGCCGCTACGAGCCCGGTGGTCCGTCCACGCTGAAAAAGGGTCCGCGCTGTTTTCCGCTAATTCTTTAGTCGTGGATCCTGACACGGTCCATTTCGCGTGCCTGGTGCACCGCATCTCCTCGCAACCCACAGTCCTCGAACGCTTCCCTTCCCTTTCCTGAAACGTGCGGTATTGACTTCTTTCGTTTGAGCAGGACGCCTTCCCATTAAGAGTAGCAGTTACGTTTTTTTTCCCCATGCAACCAGAACGTTCGCGTTGTGTACCCTCCTGGCAAGCCCTTTTACGGCTGGCAGCTAGTCTCGCGGCCTCCGTTTCAAATCCCCTCAGGCTACCGACCTGGAAAATTTCATGTTCTCCCCCCACCTCTCTTTAGCAGAGCGGCCAGATGGAGGCATCCCGAGAATGTCTCCAAACGAGTTAACCCCCGCCGCTCCAGCGCGCCCCCCCTTCTTTCCGTGAATTCACGACTGCAGATTGGCGTCACTTGTTTTACTGAACAGACGGCCTTTTGCCAGTTGGAGAGCTGGTTCACAGTCCCTGAGCAAACGGCATGTAGGCACCCCCTCCGGCCCTCCGGCACGGCAGATCTTTCCCTTGCAGCCTCTCGTTTTTTTGTCGCTACTTTCGTCAGCCCAGATACGCTATCCGCCGCGGCAGACGCAGCTCTTGGTCATCTCAGATCCCAGGAACCCCGGGCCCGGCTCTGACCTTTTTAATGTTCAATGTCCAAGGTGCAGATTCCGCCCACCCTTGTTACGCGCAATGTGTCCCCGTGGTCCCGCTTCGTTTAGCGAACAGTCCGCTCGTTGGTGCATCAGTATATGCACCTGCCGGCCGTAGGTTTTGGCCCCCCCCCCCCTAGGTTTACTCCGACATGGCCTGTGGTTGTGACCTCCTTGGGTTGATTTACCTTTTCTTTGTCGTTTTCTTTAGTTAATGTTTGGGCGCGATTTTGTCGCGTACCCTTGCCGCTTTAATCTTGATTCTTCTCGCTGTGCGATAATTGTTGATGCAGCAGGTTGTCTTAGCACCGAGAACGGTGCCCCTTCTTATGTGCTTCTTATCTCTGAGGACGTCAGCACTCGCACGGTTTTCATCGGTAGGCCCCTCTGTTGACGGTTTGACCATTCCTCGACCCTTTTGTTGGCGCAAGTAGTTCGGCCTCACTTTTTCCCGGCAGAGCCAGACCTTCCCCTCGTTAAAAACCCTCGCGAGGACGGGAACTCTTTTTTTTTTTCGAGGTGGCCGGTTGTTTTTTCCAGCCCTTCGATGGACGTTTCCCCGGGCCCTTCTTATTAGCACTTTTGAGCAGTTTTTTTTCCCAGAGCGCGTTCATTCTTGTGAGGGTGACCGTGCCCCTCTTCCTCGGCGAGGCCGTCCGCGTCGCTCAGTTGGTTTTTTTACTCTGTACTTTCCCTTTTCCGTCGGACCGTGATATGGCTTAGCTTTATTTTCACCGTTCCCGAGTTGTCCCCTTTGCGTTAGTCCCTGTAACGTGCTTTTTGTTGCCGTTTTAGTCTTCCTTTCCTTTGACCGACAGGTATGCGACAACACAACAGTTTTCATCAGATTGACAAGGAACCTCGCGTAGTCTTTCTTGCAGTCCCTCGTCCGTCGAGGACTGTCGGTTTCCCAACGCACTTTTACTGATTAGGGTTGAGCCCCCTCCATCACCACCCTCGTTCCGCATACGCCGTCGTGGCAAAACCTGAAATCGCCCTTTCCCCGGTACTCCGGCCGTTCTTCCGTTAACATATTTTTTCCCGGCCTAACCCTCGGAACCAAGCTGGGCCCGTACGGTACGGAGCGTCCGCTATATGTTGCTCTTTCGCCCTTTTGTCTTTTGGGTTACCACTCTCCGTTTTTTGGTTGTTTGCGAGGGACCTGCACGCGCGCCAACACCATGCAAACACCCTCCACCCCCCCCCCCTGATTCGGATGCCTGTGGCTCCCTATGGGTTTCCATCCCGCCTTTCCGAGGGTGAACCTACGACCCTTCTTTTTGCTGTTCGTTCCCCTGCGACTTTTGAGTGCAGTTTTTCCTTTACCGCGTCCGAGGCGTTGGCAGTCTGCCTTGAAGTGCTCTTGCTCAGGAAAGACCCCGGTGTCCCTTCTCTGTGCGGAGACCACCCTCTCCCCCCCACTTTGCCCTGGGGGTCCCGTCCACGCCTTCCGGCCACTTGTACGCGCCTGCGAAGCGTCGTTGGCAATGCCGAAAGCCCCTTGCATGAGCCCTGTGGTTGGGCTCTCTCCTGGCCGGGCATTCACGTTACCAGCAACTCACAGGTCCGCCTCCGGGCGAACCCCCCTTCCCCTTCCCCTTTGAAGATGAGGCCAGTCCTTCCGTGTCCGGAATTCAGGACTTCATTCCCCTATCCCCCTCCTGCAATTCTGCGGACCGCGGTATCGTGCCTCGCGGACGCGCTGCATTCCCTCCCGGCAAATACCCCCTCGCCTATGAGTCGTATCCCCTTGTTTTACTGCTCGGACCCGCTGTTCACATCACCGACCATCACTTCGTCTGGCATGCTGGTTCCGGCGTCAAGCCTGCTTGCCCCCAACCTCCTGCTCCCCCTGTAGTCACAGAACGGTACCAACCTTGCTCGATTTGCCTACTTGGGAAAAAGCGTCCGAGGGTTCGATTGGCCTTTGACCTTATATTTTCTCCCGAAAATCCGGTTACCCTTCGCGATATGGACAGAGTACCCTTCCATTTTTGGCCGAGGCCAGGTTTTTCCTGCTGCCCAGAGAGTTCTGACGATAGCATAGATGTGCAGGTCGAAGGACGGTCCGAAGAAGACTTTCCTCTTGTTGCTCAGACCCCGCCTGTCCCATCTGTTGATCGACTCTTGGCCAGAGGCTCTTATACGTTCCCCTACTTTTTCGGTTACGGAAGAAGTGAACTTCCTCCCGTACACCCCTACACCCCACGGGCCTCCCGGGCGAATCCACAGTCCAGTCGGGAATGGATTCCGACCAATGCCGAACCTTTATACTACCCTTTCAACCCCGACGAAGGGCAAACTTGTTCGACGACGACCTTCTCCTAGTCCCCTCCCACCGGAGCTGTGTTAAACTTGAGAGTAACCCTTGTTGCAACCTTTAGACATGCCGTGGGCAAAATCCGTCTTGGGGGGGTGGTAATCCTATCTCCCCAATACGATTCCCCTGTCTCTGTAGTTCTTAAGAAGTGGTGATGGACGGCGTTCGGTAGTCGTACGACGTCAGGCGTTGGTTGACTTGGCGCTTTTGGAGTGTTTCCCGTTGTCCAAATGCCTTTGAAGCAGGTCGTGTAGTGTGTCTACCCTCAGTGGTGTCTTGTGGCGTCGGCAGTTTCGTGACAACTAGGGCGGACGACTAAACCCCCCGACGTTAAGTCTTCGGTCCTCTCCTTGGGAGGTGTGACTCCCCGCGGTTTTGGGTGCCGTAGTGCTAGGGTGCGTGGCGACAGCCTCCCTGATGGCGCTATGCTCTTCGTTATGTCCGTCTCCCGACCCCCTGTTGTTTTCCTTTCTTCCGCAAGGTCGGTGACTAGCTCGAAGTGACAGGAAGGAGTCCCCTTCTGTGACCTTGAAGGCTTTACAGCAGGCGGCTGAGTCTCGTCCGTCGGCGTTCTACAGACTGAGTCGAGGGTCTTTTTCTGGAACCCCATTGGAGTCCTGCTCTCCTTCGTCTAAAGGCCGTGGACTTGACCCCTTTGCGGGCGCCTTTTAGGGGTTGCCCGGGTATGGATGGGGGCCCCCTCTTGAGAAAAATGGCCTTTCAACTGCTGTCTTAACCCGTCATGGGCCGGCGGCCAGCGCGAGTTTGAGGATTACGGTCCCGTGAGAACGGACGAACTCAGAAGACCTTCTTTTTCTCAGTACCATTTGGTTTTTCCCTCTGACCCAGTTCTTTTTTGTCCTTTTTTGATGGTCTTTTCCCTTCCTTCCTGGTGTTTAAGAAGGACTGCAGATCGAAGCTATGTTGCGATCACCACCTTGTCATTACTTCCTCTCCTTGTAGACAAGGGTTTTTGTCCGAGTCGCCATCTTTCCGTGCCCTTCCTGTCTTTTGCTTCCATTATTGACCTTACAAGCGTACTCCTTCTGTGTCCGGGCGCGTTGCATTTTTTGTCTGCCGCCGCTTGCCTTCCCCCATTAGATACTTCCTCAGGTTCTCGTGTCCATTGGAGCGGCCTTTCCCGTCTCGACCCCTCTTTTTTTTCCCTCTCTAGTTGTGTGTTGAGTCTGACTAGAGGTCTTGTTGGTATTCCTGGCCACGAGAAGCCTGTCGCGGTTGTGACCTTGTGCGTCGGAAGACCCCTCCTTTCACTTCCTCTTCCCTATCCGTCGACCCCTCTTCCGCGTTGTGATCGATTTTCAGCCCGACCTTTTTTTGCGAGGGGTTGCACGACAGCTGGTTACCATTTGTTCGTTTTGACGAGGCCGAGGTCCTTGTCCCTGGTGTGGCCTCGGTAAAGAGGGATTTCTAAGCTCCGTTCATTCAGCAAGATGTCGGTTCAGCCTGCATTGCACCGCCGCCCGTCCCCGACACCCATGCCTTAAATTGGTAACCACAACCATGGCTCCTCTTTGCACATCCGGTATTTCGAGTTTCTGCAGTGGTCTTCACGGTCCTCACCGTTCCGGGTCTTTCTACTCTGCGATGGGCCTCTTTTCGCTTCTACCTTTCTTCTGTTAATTTCCCTTAACCCTGTTTTCTCCCGCATGAGTTCCTACCCTTCCCAGCCAAAACCACCCCGTCCCCCTTCCCTGATTCAAATGTGTCCCCGTGTAGGAATTTCGATCAGGTTTGACGCCTGGGTCTAACGCCCTGTACGACGTAGTTAAGGCCTGCCCTTTCGACACTCCCGGCGCCCCCCCATCTTCAGATGGCTGCCCTATAGTTAAAATTTTTCAGTTTTCCCCTTGCTAGCGGAAAATGCCTCTTACACTCCGACCCGACATTGAACCCTTGTCGCGCCGGATCCCCCAAGCTCGAGCATATGTCCATGATGCTGAAGCGGCACCGTTGTTACCAAAAGGAGACTCCTTGCTCCCACCCGCGGTATAACACCCCCTCCTGCCCGCTCCTCCCCCCTCCTTCCGACGTCGGTCCCTCAGGGCGACGTCTAGGTTGTTTGTTTAATAAACAGACGGATTGCCCAGATCGTCCTGAGAAGGGAAGACCTCTTTCAACGTTCAATTTTCTGACCCTGACCCACGGCGTGCGTACCCCCCCCCTCTCCCCCTGAGGCAAGCCCACGGTAGATGTCTTCGAGTCGTACCACAATTCGAGCTGCGATACGGATTCCTCCTGCAGGCACTGTTCGCGCTCCCCCACGCCCTGGAACGGCCGGATATACTCCCCCCGATTGTCCCCCCCCTTTGCCCCTTCTTGCGTGCGTTAACCCATTTTTTGCCCCATCGTCGGTGGCCTCTCGTTTTCGGTGTCGTAACAGGGTGAGCCCTATTCTTTGTTTTTGCCCTTGACGACTCTTTTTCTCTCATGTTTTTTGCCTTCGGGTGAGCCTTTCCCTACTGGCAGGTTTTGTCTGAAGGTCTGTCGCACGTTTGTTTGATTGGTATTGCCTTCTGCCAGGTCCGGACGTCGTCGAGACCCATTATTGATGTTACCTTTGCCACTTCTTTTTGAGTAGCATCGTGGACTAGGTTTCTGAAAACCTCTGCCCCTACCTTTTGCCTTCGCCCTGATCTTTCTACCATGTTTTACGGGGCTATTAAAACTCTCCTACTTTTCGTTTCCCCCCAATTCGCTCACGGCCCTATTTTTTTGGAAGTTTTGCCATTCGCCGACTTTTTTTTTGTGCCCCGGTGGCTCCACACCTGTATTACACTGAGAAGAACCTCCGGCCATTTGCTCACTCATTCCCCCGAGGTTTTTTTTTCAAGACAGTCTGTAGGCTTTTTGTTGTAGTTTGGACGAACATGTTCAACGCAGCAATTCGGCTGTGGACCTTGTCTTTGATCGTTGACTCGGGGCGCTAAGCTTCACTCGCCACCCCAGTAATATATGTGAAGTTCTTTGGTGCATGCCGCAAGCATGCTCTGGGACCTTCCTCTTACCATAATTCAGGATTGAAGTCTCCCCGTCATCGGGTTTTTCCTGGTTTGATTTCGGACTGAGAAGGGCCCGATCTGACAATCCCCCCGTTGCCCTTGTAGGTCATGGAGTCTGTATCTGGAGAAGGAAGAATCCCTTCCATTGCTTTCTCATAACCTACCACCCCCCATTGATCAGCCTTTCTCGACATTCGCGGACGACCCGCGGCGAAGACGTGTAGTAATTTGAGGGCGAAACCCAGTTATGGATCGTTTTTTAGCAAGAAAAGGAGCTTTTTCCCCCCCTTCGTGTTGCTACCTTTCACTAGCGCTTCTGTCTCCTGCACGGTCACCTCTACCAAATCCGTCCTGCTTCGGCAACAGGCGTTTCGTCCCAGCCCCGCGTAGGTGGGCAAAAGTGATATTTCGCCCTGCAGCACGTCCAATCCGCCTCCTAGCGGGCTGTTCCGGCGCCCGGAAGTCCAGTTATCTCTTTACTAATCATAATTGTGTGTGGATAGGATTTCACAGCCCATGCTTGCGCCCTCACACACTATCCGAGCGAGTATGTTCGGTGGGCGCCGTTTTGGGCCACGAGCCCTGGGTGAAGGCGGAATCCTACCTTGTTTTTTCTCCCGCGGTTCGCCGGGGTAGGTTTCGCGTCCGATTTGATTCGCCTCGATCGTGACTTTGTCGGTAAGGAACGAGGTGAAACGCTCTTGAGATCCCCCACCCCGCTTCCGCCCTGTGGGGTGACCCGCCGCCTCAGACAAGGAGCTCGTCGAGGCGCCCCCCGCTTGGGTCGTGCCCGCGTCTTGTTCCTCTGTCTGTTTTTGTCCCCGTCCTAACGCCCCCTGTCCTGGCCGTCATTTTCCCCGCGTCCCCGTTCCAGCCTTAAGCACCGTAATACAAGTGAACTGAACCTTCTTCTTTGTTGTTGTGAAGTATTCACCCTTCTGCCGGGTTAATATTAATCCCAAGGGAGAAGGACGCGCGTAGTCGAATGACCCGCCTTTTTACTCCGGACGCAGGAAGAGACTGAATGACGAAAAGGGCCTCGCCGGACCACACCCCTTCCAGCAGATGAGGCGGACGGTAGTATGCTGCGGTTCAACGCGTACAATTGATCCCCGAACCCGTCGCGTTTCTTGCGGGCCGTCATAGCCTGCTGCCACTGGCCATGCCAATGAGAGACCAGAAGTCGTTCCCGGTCCCCTCTCATAGGTTTGCCGCATTGTTTCCTCCAACGCCGCTGGGTATGCCTGGCCGTCTTCCCATTTGATCCCGTGAATCCGCACCCACCCCTTTCCTCCTTCATGTCAAAGTCTTTGGATTCCCAGACGAGAAGTTTTTTCCGAATGTGCCCAGGATGCTATTTCTCCCCCCTCATCTTGCATTGAGAAGCATGAGGAATCACAATTTCTTTTTTTATGGTTGTGACCACCCTAGCATGAACCATTTGATGCTCCATCCCGACATCCCTGTATTTATCCCCCCCCCTTGCACGTGTGAACTCGTGCAGAACGGGCACCAGTAGGTTACCCCACCTTTCTCCGCCCGGCCTCTCAAGCGTTCCGCCGGCCCCTTGCACCCTCAGGGGATCTTTCCCCCTTCCGTAACACCGCTTTTTTTTTTGACCCGTTAGAGAGTTTGGGGACCCTGACTCGTCTTTCAAATGAACAGTCTCTTTTCCCCCCCTTTTGCGCACCACTCTGACTACTGAGAATTTTGAGGGACCAGAGCATCGTTTTTGATTTTTATAGAGGGACCCACTCTCTTTCTATGATCTATGCTGGTTACCATCTCCCCAGTTTTTGACGACACCGTCCGGGACGCGTACGACGTTCTTTGGTGATGCCCGGCTGAGAGTTGTGCTTCTTCCTTCTTGGGTTCGTGGTTTCCCTTAAGTTGAAAGCCGCTTTCTCCCTTTCTTTAGAGGCACCGCTACAGTAGGTGTCGGTTGAAACACAGTGTCAGCGGTGACTTCTGGGGGCACAAACAAAGTCCCATAGTTCCTGCGCTTTTCTTTAGGAGGGAGTACGCTTTTTCTCTCTGGGTTGGCGCGACACTTCTCCTCCGCCCATTCGAGTGGGTGAGAAGACTCCCTTGCCGGTAGGTGGTAAGAAGAACACTTTTGCTATTCCTCCTAGAGGATTTCTTCCCCGCTTCCTTTTTACCTGCATTGGCATCTGCGGCATTCGAACTTTTTGCTGGGGTAGCACGGGCCTGTAGGCTCTACCTCCGTTGAGTGCGCGGTGGAGCCCCATTTTTCTTCCTTACTACGTCGTCGTTGATCCTGCGATGGAAGTGATCTGCGGAGGGGGTTTTGGCCGTTTTGGTGCCGCTTGAGATTGCCTTTAGGACACATTCTGTCGGGAACCTTTTTTCCTGCTCCAGACTAGGTTCCTCCTCTCTTAGCGCTCGTTTCTCTTCCCGGTGATTACCGACCGTGAGACACTAACTCTGTTGGGCTCGATTAAGATTAGGCCATTGGGTTTTCCCTCCTCGCCACAATTCCTTTTCTGTTTTTCTTCGTGGGGTGGTCGGTTTCCCCCCCCCGCCTACTTCCAGCTGTTCATGACTTCCTCGTTTACGAGTGATTAGCCCTTTGACAGCAAAGAAGGGAATTGAGCCTCTTCTCTTTGTAGACCTTTTCTTTTTTCTCTTAGAGATCTCTCCCGCATTTCCGTGATGCACTTGTATCCCACCACGTAGTCATAGAATTCTGTCGCTCCGGAGGTCAAGCATGCCATTACGAGGAGCCGGGCCATGGCCGTCCCCCTGGCAACGTACTCTCCCTTCTCTTTTCTTCTCTTTTATTCCTCTAGCTCTCTAGGGCGAAGACGTGCCTTTTCGGAATGTCCCCCACGCTAGAAGTAGTCTGTGAAGTTCTCCGTGTTATCGTGCAGTAACATCACGTTCTTTTTTTCAAGTCGACTTGTTTGACTAGTACAGAATTTCCTCCCTCCCTTTGGGGCCGAGGTAATTCCTTCTGAGGTCAAGACCCTTGGCCTTTGAAGCTGCCGATGCTCGGGCCTTATTCCTCTGTATTTCGGAAAAGACCTCATCTTCCCCCTTTATTCGCGTCTTTTTGAGATTACTCCCAGCCCGGTCCACCTAATCCAACAGCACTCCTTTTTTTCGGCTTCACACACCTGCCTCGATCCCCTCTTTTCTCCGCGCTTAAGGTAAGCACCCTCTTTTTTTCAACGGGCCGGGGCGACTAGGATTTGGCTTTTTTTTTTTTGATGAGCTTTTTGATAATGACAGGTCCACGGTGACCTTTTCCCCGAATTTCCCCCCTATCTCCAGACACCACACCCCCCCCTTCAGGCCCGCCCCATGAGCTGCCTGGATTGCATTTTATACGAGTCGACATGACGCCTGGTTTCAAATCAGCGCCTTTCCGACTCGTGCGCCGTCCTTCAAAAGTTTTCCCCATCCCGTCTCGAAGATCGCTTCCCCCTGTTCCAGCGAGAGTCTTCCCCTCTGCCAGGTCACTCGCTTTTTTTTTTCCTGGAACTACCCAATGAATGTAGTCAGGCCCCCCCTATAGACGGACGTCTCTCTTTAGGAGGCCTTTTGGCCCCCTCCCCGGTGGGGTTTGGGTCCAACGCGACACCCCTTTCGACCTCTACGAGCTGCCGTGACTGCCTTTGGTCCCTATGCGAAGACCTTCTTAAGGTCCCCCCGGTGGTTCTCAACTCTTTCCTCCAGTTTCAATCGTATATCTGCAACTAGGCGGACTTCCCTCTCTCTGGGACCAAGACACACCTTAGGAACTCTCCTTTCCAGAGCCGATTCCCCCGGCGTCCCCCTGTCCCTTTTTCCTGTCTTCGTAGTCAAAGTATCTCCCCCTCGATGCCTATGACTCTCTCTGATGCACACGCGTTTTTTCTTTTTTTGCCCGGGCGCCCCAAGAAAACCGAGGAACTGCCTTTCCATCACGTCATTTTCTATTCCTTTAATTTTCTCCCTCGGGCCTGATCCCCCCCCTGTAAGAGAATGTTCTTTTGCCTCCGAGTGGTAGTCTTTCCCCTTGTCTCACCTTTTCGTTTGTAGATCCTTCTCTTCCCTGGAAGGATTCTTTCATGTGCAGTCTTCTCTCTCCTCCTTTCGGGGTTATACGACGGAAAGTGGTGTTTATGGTTTGTACGGAGCCGGGTTCTTTGTCCTGAAGCAGTCGCTCACACCCGGCTTAACTTTTCCTGCTGACCGATCTTCGTGGCTCTCCTTTTCTGTCAGTCATTGTAACCCGCGCGCACTGACTTCGGATTCCCGTGTCTGCTGGATAACTTTCCCTAGCTGCTAATCGTCCTCACTCTCATGGCCTTGGGCCTACCCCTTTCTTCCTTCCAGTCCGTATCGTTTTTTTTTTTGCTTTTTCCTTTTCACAACACGCGAAATTGTCTTCGCCTGATTTTCTTCCTCAAATCTTCTTCTCCCCCCAGCGCAGGACCAGATGCTGCGTTTGCCAAAATTAGGAATTCTCTTGAGGGTTGTTTCCTTCTGGTGGCTTCATTTGAATGTCTTTTCTTCTTTTTTTCCATAAGGCTGCCACCTTGTCAAACCCTTTCTTGAAAGTGACGTTCCTTTCAAGTTTTTCAAGAGGTCGTGCGCCAGTTCTCTAACCGCTCCCCTCTGGTCTCCCTTTTCTTGCTGAAGGGTGTGTGTTCCGGTAGGCTCACCCGTGAGTAATAGAGGCCTTGCCGTTTCCGCGGCTCGGTCTCTCATGAATTTCTAACATTTTTGCCGATCTGCCCGTGTCGGACTTTCCTTGAGCCATAGCACTAATGCTCCAGGTTGAAGTTTCAGTGTAGTTATGGACCTTGTTGAATTGGGTCTCTCTTTATAATTCAGTTCCCCGTCCCATTGATAGCCCCCCAAACAAGGGAGGACTTGCTTTTCACAAGCGAAAATTATCGTGCCCCCCCGTACAGACATTCCCTCCTCTTCTCGGTGTCTTGTAAACGACCACCAGGGCGTCGAGAGGAGTCAATCACGCATCCTTGCTAGTTTTCACCTTCTTACTTCTCACTATACGTCACTAGCTCTTCTGATGGACCCTCGTCACGCGTCATTCCTCCCAACCCTGAATCAGGACGTGCCCGGACTTAAACAAGCCACCTTTTTCTTCGTCAGCCCTTCCCCGGTTTTTTTTTTCTCCAGAGTTGGACTGGATAGGCGGGTCTCCCTGAATCCCTTCGGTTCTGTTCGTATCTCCAGGCACTCTACGATCTTCTCATAAAATTTTTGTTGTGAGATGTTTAACCCTTACATTCCCCGTCTCATCACTATTTCTGATGCCGTCGCATCGAGTAAAGGCCCGCTGACCCGTCCCCTCAGGTTTTTGAATTTCTACTACCCTTTGGGCCCGTCGGACGGAGAATTGGTATCGTAGTTATCTTTTGTTTTGTCCTTTCCTGGAGCCGTTTAGTGTCAGAAAATTTTCCTCTCCCTGAGTAGGGAGTCCCCCCCTTTCTCCTCTCAGGTTGCCCCTTTTCACCCGCAGAACTCGGACTCGTCGTCGCGTCAGAGTCGTCGTCCTTGTGACTGTCAATTTTCTTCAGTCGCCTGTTTTTGGTACGGCCTTCTCCTGACAGGCGGTGCAGGCCGCGAAGTCGAGTGACGAGTCACCGCAACAGTTTCCTCATCCCAGGGAATGAACTGTCTCTTGTATCGATCTCTTCCCTGAAGTCTGCACTTACCAATCGGACCATGGCTCTGACGGAATTCTTCCAGACAGACTGGTCCTCCCCCTCCTCGGACTAGTGCACTCTTCATCCTTACGCATCTTTTTCCTTCTTCCGGTCCACCCCCGCACACCATCCTCTTAGGCGGAGCTGCTTGCGTTTTTCGATACTTTTTACGCCGTCCCCATTATCCCCGGACCCTGAACCCCATTACGCGCGGGCCTGCTTTACCCTTCTTCATCAGATTTGTGGCAACCAGAACGTTCCGACACTCGCGCCTACCCTAAGGACCCGCCTCGATCTGTGCCTACAAATTTGCCAACTTCCCCGTCTAGGGTCTTTCTTCCGTTGACCTTTTGATGCCGAAACTCGCGTTTTCACCATTTTAGACTGGTCCCCTCGACCTTTAACCCGGCACGACGCCTCATACCCGCTTCTTTCTGCTTTGATTGATCGCCTCGATTTGCATTCTCAAGCCCAGTCTCTACGGCACATGTTCCATTGTTCAGAACAGGCCGACCTCCACCGGTAGGCTCCATTTTCGATAGAACGGTAGTGCCCATTGCCCACGGCACGATTTTGTCGCTCCCCTGACTTCCGAGTCTGTGTCGCGCAACAAATATCCAAACCCCCACGTTTTCCTCCCGGGTGTCAGCACCCGTCAGTAAGGACGATCTTTTGCCCCCCGCCGGAGGAACCCTTGCTCTCCTTCTTCCCGTTTTTTGTAAAGCCGACGGGTTCGGACCCGGTACGACGCTGCTCGCTGGATTCCCCCGTCCCCACTTTTGTGTTCCAAGTGGGCTGTTCCATTTGCCACTGAAAAGGACAGCCATTGGCCTTTGGTGATTTCCTTCGCGTTCTTCAGCGGGTTTCTCCCTCTCGAATCGCTTTTCTCCTTGCCATCGCTGGCTTTATTCATTTCTACGAAGTTTCTCCCTCCCCTCTCTCCCTTCTTTTTTTGCCGGCGGCTCTGGACCGGTCTGTCTAGTTTCTGTTGTCCTCCCCTTTCTTTGACAGCATTTAGTGTCTACCTGCTCTACGGGTCCTCTCACCCATGTTTTCTCCGTCTGGTCTTTTTAAAAAAAAGTCCGTTATTATGGCTCCCCCCCTGGACCAAACCGAAGTTAACTTTGCTCTCTGGTTTTGGGGTTTTCTCTTCCGCGGTGGGACAGTTTTTTTGGGGCTTCGCCACTTCTACTCCTGGCCTCTTTCTGCCTCTGCGGAAAGGAGAATTAATTTTTTTTTATGGGGCGCTCCTTTAGTGCTTTTGGCTACGCTCAGGTAGGCGCTGCCCCGTTGTGACCCTGCTCCGAGACCAGATTCGTCCTAGCTGCGCCATGTTGTGAGCCGCGTTGCCGGAAGAGCGGCAACGCGTTTTTGATGTGCAGTCCCTTTGCGTTTTAGTACGTTTTTCTACCGGCCGTTTGTCCCCTACCCCTAGCTGCCTCGGCCCGTCTGGTCGTGTTTGTTTGGCGGTTTGGTTGGAGACTTTTCCTTGATAGCCCCTTTTTTGGAACGTTCTTCAAGAGGCGTCATGAGCGAGCTTACATCGTCTAGTCTGAAAGGGGGTAGCCCGGTTACGGCCCGTTTGAGGACCTTTTCCTTTCCCAACTCGTCCCTTCCTTGGGGTATCGAGTTCCGCCTTTCTTTTTCCCTTCGCACCGTTCCGGTGTGTCGTGGGACCTGGTTTTGGAGGGCCTTTAATCCATCATTTAAAGCAGGAGGCCTTACGTCAAGTATGAGATGTACGACCTTAACTGACGTTGATTCTCCCGGCAGAGTCTGGTCCCTGGGGTCTTGTCCTTAGCTGGCGCTGCATCGCCCAGAATTTTCGGAATTTTCCCTCACCGAGTATCCGTAGAAATACTTCTCTTGGCTGCTTTCCGGAGCGCACGTCGCTTGCCAGCTCACGCCGTCTGATTTCTTCCTCGACAATTCTTTAGTCTTCCCCCGCTTCCTTCTCCTTTTTTTTACACTAGTTTTGTTGAGAGCATGTCTTTTTTTGCGAAGACGTGAAGGGTGTCGCTCAAAGAGAAGCCGGCTTTTCCTTCTCTGCTCTGGGCATTTCTGGAGTAGGCAGTACCCCTACGTTGCTAGATACGCTCTCCTTTTTTTCCGATTATATTTTGAGGTAGAGTCCTGAAGACCGACCTGCTTTGCGTAGGGTGCCTTTCTACTCGGTCAACCCACCATCCCACAGAGTAGCACACTTTAGGTCCTCTTGCCTTCCGGCCTTCCTCTAGTTGTAGTTTTCTTTTGCGGGAAGAGGACCCCTTAAGCTCTTTTCCTTTTCATTTGCTTGGCCGACAGCCCATGTCCCACTACTACCAGCCGTTACTGCCCTTTCTTCACACCAACTGTCTCGGATAGATCCCTGATGCCGCTTTCAGGTGTCCCCAAAAGGTTTCCTTAATGATTCACTTGCGGTCCCTGGCGAGAGGTGCCTCGGTTCATGAGCCCAGGTCGGGATATATGTACTTGCTTTCTGGGCTCACCCCGCTGGTGACAGCCTCTCAATCATACCAAAACCCGGCCCCTTCCCTACGGATGTTCCCGCCCTTTCGACGTCGCGAATCGTCCTCCATGTGGTAGCCTAACCAGTCCATTCAGAAGTATCTCTCCTTCCCTGGTCTAACCCTCCCCTGTTCATACTCAGCTGAGGTAAAGCTTTAACTTTTCCCTTTCACCATCCGGGGCCAGGGCCCTTTCAGCGGCCTCAGGCCCCCTACTGCGCTTTAAACTCACAATGGCTCTTCTCCTGGCTCCCTATATCAAGAGCAGCTAGGATTCCTTTTTAGCCCCACCCGTCCCCAAAAAGAGTTCCACCCCTGCTTCTCGCCTTCCACGTTATTGTGAAAGTCGTTCCGATTAAAGGGGTCACGGTTTTTCCCCCTCCCACCGATCCTACTCCTTTCGCGAATCTTTAGTCCGGTACCGACCTCCTTCTTCCCCATTATTTTTTTACCCGGCAATAAGGAAAGAGACGGTCGGCTTTCTGGTGCGGTGACTTCGTAAGCAGTTACGCCCGTCGAGACTACCTCTCTCTTTCATGCGAGGGGAGTCTTGATCCCATCCCAAATGCTCTTCCCAGTCTCGGTAACAAAACGTCCCATGGCTCTTCCTTTTCCCCCTTTCGGTTCACATTCTGACGTTCCTGGTTTTTTTGGCGGTTCCTCCTCTTCTTTTTCTTCGCTAAAGGTGTCGCGGGTGAAAGTGCGAAGTTCTGAGAAGGTGTCCCCCCTTCCTTTTTCATTGGGTGCAGAGTCGATCGCACTTTTGCGGTTTCTGCCAGTGCGGGAGGGCCCGTTTGTTTGAGTTTTGAGTCCTGTTTTTTCGCCCTGGACGAAAGTAGTCTGTCCACCGTCTTGCCGGACCTCTCTACCTTCGGTCGAGAGGCGCCTTTTGACTTCTTCCCCTTTGTTTTTTTCGCTTCAGATAGACCTTGTTCGTCGGAGGTTTGCGGGTGGATTCTACTGCCCGTTAGAGGACATCTTTTTCAGCCCCTGGGGTCGGAC
>Ga0179591_1313864_pt1 | contig 18016 bp, 42 predicted proteins | sample CZOMad2_1_08_16f_FD_182891 | JGI IMG/M metagenome (GOLD analysis project Ga0179591, IMG submission 182891) | Vadose zone soil fungal communities from Angelo Coast Range Reserve, California, USA - CZOMad2_1_08_16fungal (PacBio error correction) | ecosystem: Environmental > Terrestrial > Soil >... | reverse complement strand
GTGTCCTTCATCGCAACCCCCCCCCCCCCCCCAGGCCTGCCATCGTTTTTTTTTTTGTTTTACGGTTTTTTTTTTGACCCCGTCTCCTTTTCCCTCCACCCCAACAATTTTGGCAATAACCCCTCTTCTGTTACAGGGCTGGCAATTCGGGTTTTCCAAAGGCGGCCAATTTGATTGAAACTATCTAAAGGTCTCCCACTGCCCCCCCCCTTTTCTCTACTTTTTTTCAGCCCCTTTCTTTTTTCCAACCCTTTGCACCCTGACGGAGTGATTTCGGGAATGACAAACCTTAGGGGGGCTAACCACAGTGTTTTGAACCACTCCAGGGTGTTTGGTTTACTTCCTTCCTTCCAATTTTTTCCCTTCCCCCTTCCCCCCCCGACCTCCCAAATGATCCCAAACAAAAAGGGCAAGTTTTTTGCTAAGAATTCCCTCCCCCCCTCCTTCTCCCTTGCATTTTTTCCTTGTTCAACACCTCTTTTTCTAGCCTGGTACTTAAGAGTGAAGACTAATAGGCCGATGTCCCTTTCCCCCTCCATTTTCTAACACCTCCCCTTTTTTTTTTTTCTACGATTCTCCCTCCTTCCGTCCCTTATCTTATCTTGCGCGTATTCGTAGTAATACCGGGTAGGAGAATTTGGTTGTTTGGCCCCCTCAAAGTTCTTCTTCTTCCTTTGATAGATTCTCCTTCCCCCCCCCCCCCTTTTGTTCCCCCCCTTCCAATTTTTTTTGCTTTTTTGTCATTGCGGTCTTGCATTTTTCTCCAGTTTGTCAGTCCCGTCAGGTTGTCTCCCCCCCCAACCCTTTCTTTTTCCCCCAAGGATTTTTTTTTTCTCAACCTTTTTCAGGGTTTGGTTTTTCAACAGGAATCCTCATTTTTTTAGGTTTGTCCCTTTCTCTCTTCCCCCCCCCTCCCCCCCCCCCCCATTGGTCAGGGTGTTTGTTTTCCTTCCCTTTCCCAGATCTTAACCTTCCCGGGAAGTCTTTGGCCCCTTTTGGAGCGCGATTTAGTTCAAGGGGCTTTTTTCTTGTAAAGCTATTTTTTTCACTTCCCCCCCACCTCCTTGTTGCCTCCGGATTTCGCTGTCCACGTAACCCCAAACCACCGCATGGGAAGGGCGGTTTGTTCGTCCTCCCCACTTAAACCTCCCTTCTTTTTCCAATGTCCTTTTTCATCCCCCTCCCCCTCCTCTTTAATTGTTCCCTTTCTCACTTGGTCAAGGCTATACATCGCAAAGGGCATAAGTGCGAATCCCAGTGTTCATACGTTTTTTCCCTCTTTATTTTAGTTGTTATAACCTACCCTAAACCTCCCCTTTTTTTTCTTGTCTTTTATTTCCCTTCCCCTCCCCTTTTTCCACCCCACCCAAGGTTTTAAGGGAGCAACTCCTGATGTTGTCGACATCCTAGTCCCTGGTCCTCCCCTTCTTTTTTTCCCCTATTCCCCCCCATCCCCCCCCCCACTCCATGGGGCCAAAAAAGCCGTTCGCACCTTTGCCCGCAGGAAAAAGGCCATCAGTTTGCCCCTGGTCTTTCCTGACCACCCAGCTTCCCTTTACTTACACCTCCCCTTTGTTACCCCTTTTTTTTTTTTCCCCCCGCCCAACGATTCCGGCCCTCTATCCTTTAACTTCTGCCCCCTCTCCTTCGCAACTGCAACTTTTTACGAGTTCGTTGCCCCTCCCCTTTTTTTTCCCAACCATCCTTGTCCTTTCCTTACCCTTTTTTTACCAACCCTTTCCCCCCCCCCCTCCTAATGAAAGAAGTGATACCACACCACCATCCCTCCCCCCTCTTTTTCCTTACCCCCACAATTCTTTGTGTGTGTTTTTTCGGTTCCTTTATTCCCATGTAGGAATGTTTCCCACCCCTTCCCCCCACATGATCGGGCAGTCAGGGTCCCGAAGTTTGATCAGTCCCCCCTTCTTCGAACTTGGATTAAAACACTTTATTCCTTCTTTTTTTCTGTTTTGTTTAATTTTTTTTCCCCGTGTCATCCATTTTTTTCTTTTCCCCCCTGGTTCCCTCCCCTGCACTGGAATTTCTCTCCGTTTGCTCCGCAAGGCAAAAAAGTCCCACTAGTGCATTTTCGTGCACCGTCCCTGCGATAGGTCCCCAACAAACCCTTCTGACAATTTTTTCCCCCCCCCTTTTGCCCCCCCCTTTCTTCCCTTTTTTGTCGCTGATCCTTGTGACACACTTGCCGTATTCCAAAAAAAGAGTTCTTCTTCTTTTTTTTTTACCACTGCCCCAGATTTCCCACCCACACCCCCTTCTCCTTAACCTTCCAACTCAACCTCCCCCCTTTTCCCCCCCCACACACATGGTTTTTTTTTTTTTGCGTCCTCATTAAGCTTTTTGCATTAGCCGCCGAATGGTCCCAAGAAGGGCCCCCCCCCCACCTAGCACCCTTTCCCCCCACGTACCCCCCCCCCCTTCTGTCCCTCTTCAACAATTCCTTCCCCCCTTGAACCCCTTCCCCAGCTATCGTCCGTCTCGTTTCGCGGGGGCACTTGCACCGGTTCCAGTCGAGTCAGCGGAAATTTTTTTAAAAAACTATTTTTTCCTGTTTGAGTCCCCTTTCCTTGCCGTTTTGGTCTTTTTTTGTATTCCCCCTCCTAACTTCTCTGTTTAAGGGGGCTGTGCTTGGTTGGATGCTCTTGACCCATTCTCTATTCCTCTTTTCCTTTTTTTTGTGTTGTTTGCTCTCGTTGATCTTTTCCTTTCTTGTTTTCCCCATCCCCATCTCCCTTCCAAACCCCCCCCCCCCTGCACCCGACTTCACTATCATTGCTGTAGCCGGAAAACCAGGCATGAAGCAGAGGGCATTTTCCGTTTGTTTTTGTTCTACCAGTCTTTCCCTTTCATTTATTTACGATTTTTTTTTGAGAATAACACTTTCTGGAATTGACACCACTTCCTTTCGGTCCCGTCAAGCTCTTTCTTGCTTTCGTTTCTTTTTTTTGCCCCCCCGTGTTTCTTTTTTCGGCTTCCGGGTGGTTCCTGTTTTGATTAACCTTTGTCCTCACCTCCCTTCTTTTTTCCCCCCCTCCTGTCTTTTCCGTCCGCCCTTCCTTTTATTCTTGTTCTTAACCGGTGGGTGGAAGTTGTTTCGTCTGGAAGGGAGGGCCTCTTTTTTTTATCTGGTAATTTGCCTTTTTCCCTTGACTTCACTCCTTTTTTTACTACTTGCGCCCCATTTTTTTCTTGACCGTTCTCTGACACTCTTTCTGATTGTTGCACGGGTGATTGACGGTTCTGTGGTGGGCTTTTCGTTTGACGGTTTGTTTTAAGGTTGCAACGCTCCCCCCTCCTTTTTCCCTTTTGGGTGTGTTCTGGTCTTTCCCAAAGCAGGGGAATGGTAAGCGAGCCAGGATATGGGGGCTGCAACCAGTTTCTGTTTCTTTTAATGACCATCCCTGTTGTCCCTCTCCCCCTGTGCTCGAACACAATACGTGAGAGCCGATTATGAAATGCGACCCCCCGGCAGCAGCCCTGCCCTCCTTGTACTCCTGATCAAGTCACAACCGTTCCGGAGCTCAACGCTACGCCGCCCTTACCCCCCTGGCGACAAGCCCCCTGACTCAGTCAAGGCGATTCTCTTCCACTTTTGTTCTGGGACACGCGCGACGCGCGGGTTGTTACGTCGAAGTCCCAAATGGCGATACCGGATGGGTGGTTCCTTTCTCTTCTCGTCAGTTTTTTGGTCTGAACGTGGTTTCTGGGTCCTTTTTTAGATTTTTTGTAAGGGGATAGGTTAGCAGTGGCTGGGTTACGATTCTCGCCAGATGCAGATCCTTTTTTTTTATTCCCTCGTTCTCTTTTTGCCCAGTAATTTTCCATCTCTTTGTGGTCCCCCGGCCGCTTTGCCCTCTACGGCGGTGCTGGTCCAAGCAGCGTGGAATATATCAGACCAAGCAGGAAGGCGTCTTCTTTTTTTAAATGTCTTGTCCCCCCCACCTGGTGGCCCTATCACTTTTTTTTTCCCCTTTTTTTTCTTTTTTTTTTCCCCCTGCTGTTTTTCCCTTCCGTCGGATTCCCCCCTTTTATGGCACACCATCTGAAGGGGCTCCTTATCTGTTGAACGTTTTTTCTTTTTTTTTTTCCTACCTTTCAAAAATACCGGTGTTTTCTTTCTTCTTTACCCCCCCCCTCCCCACTCCTTCACCCAGTTTTCTTGAACACGGGTCTGCCAACGTATGATTGGAGAGATGTTATTTTTCTTGGCCTCCTTTTTTTGCCCCCCGTTTTATCCTTGGCCTTTTTTCCGCCCATTTGAAGAAGGGATGGGGGTGACCCTCTGTGCCCCCAAGGTCTGAGCTTTTTGTGTTTTCTCCGGTGTTCCCCCTGGCGACACTTTCTTACACCAGGCTGCCAATGAACCTCTTTTGATGGGTCAACTATCATTTTTTTTTCCCTTTTTCCTTTCCCAGCCCTCCGGCTGACTCTTTCAGCTTTTTCCCTCCCACCCTCCTTTCCCTCTTTTTTTTTTTTTCAGCCCCTTCCTCTCGCAACCCATTTCAAGTTTGGTTACGTTGATTCGGAATGCCACAAAGAGAGGGGGTTTCCTAAGTGGTACCTTTGGTTTTGGGATTCCTTTTCCTTTACTACAACCCCTTTTTTCCCCTTTCCCCCCCTTCCCCACCTCCCCCCTCCCCTGACCAAACATGTTTCAAGTGGCCTACAGACTCAATCAGTAATATTTTCCTTTGTATGGGCCCCCCAAACCCTTTCTTTCCTCTTTTTTTATCCTTTCTCCTCCGATATCTTCCTTTTCCTGCCTGGAGGCGATCTTCTTCTTTCCTCTTCCTGTGTTGTTTTTGATTTTCCCTTCTTCTTTTGATATGCCATTTTCATCTATTGGTTGTTTCCTTTTAAGTTGTCGTATGAATTAACAGGCGTAGTCTTGTTTGTGTTGTTCCCCCCAGCCATGTTCTTTTCTTTCTTTTTCTGGATTTAAGTTTCTTCCACCCCTTTTTTTTTGCCCCGCCACTTCTTGAATCATTCTATTTGAAGTTGGCTCCTTTTGACTTGAGGCAGACCCCCCCCCCTTTCTTGTTTGTTTTTTTCACCCCCCTCTTTCTCCCACCCGTCTTTGTTGGCATTCCCGCATCCGCCATTGGTTCTGTTTGCCTTTTCCTTTTTCTTACACTCCCTCCTGGTCCTTTTTTGTCCTCCCTCCAGCTCTCCCCCCCCGGTCTCTTCGGTCAGACTTTCTCTCTGATTTCGCGCTGTAACAGCAGAGGTTCATTACGCCTTTTTTGCCTCTCTCCTTCTTCGAAGGTTCCCCCAACCCTTCCCCCCCCAAACACGCTTTTTTCTTGGTTTTTTTTTTCTGATGTATAAACCCCCTTGTGACACCTCACTTCCCCCCTGCGTCCATTCCCCCCCTGTCCCCTGGTTTTCCCCTCTCCTTGTTGCGAGCACTTTGGCAAGTTTTAAATTTTCTTTCGCCCATTTTCCCTTTGGCCTTTTTCCCTTTTTAATACCTTTTGTCCCTTCTTTTCTTTGTATCCTCAGCCCAACCCGTGGTTTAGGGTGGACTTCGACCGTTTTCTTTTTAAAACGATACCAAAGTTCTTTCCCCTCATGTCTTTTGTTTTCCTCCCCTTCCAGGTGTCCTTCCCTTTTTATCCCCCCTCGTGGCCCCTCACCCCCTTCGGGGCACAATACTCATCGCCCCCTTGTAGAAGTGAAACAAGAGCCATCCGTTTTGTCTTTGGCTATATTTAAAGAGAAGCTGTACACCTCCTTTCTCCTCCCCCCCTGGTTCCCCCTTCCCACCGTTCTATTTCAATTTTGCCGCTCCGGCGCAATGAACCAGGCTATTAATCCGCGTGCGTTTTTTGTTTTTTATTTGAATGGAAACCCCCTCCCTTTTACCCCCCCCTCCTCCGTTTTCCCCTTTTTTTCCATGCCAACAATCCTCCGACCGCCCACGTGATACACCCCCCCAAATACGGATCTTTTTTCAAAAAACCACCCCACACCCTTTCTTTCAGACCTTTTTACCTCTTCCTTTGGGCCCAGGTCAAAAACGAATCAAATCTCTTTTTTTCCCTGAACTGTCCTTCCAATCCTTTATATCGCAAGGAACTGGTTCTATGGATCACCAGTTTTTCCCTCCTCCCGGCTCTTTCCGTCTGTTCCCGTCCCGGTGCTGCTTTCTTCTGCTGCCACTGGTTAGCTCCTTCCCATTTCATATTCCGCCTGTTTTGCTCACCGCACAGGGACCCCCCACCTGTAACCATTCGGAGCATTTCCACACCCCGTTTACCACCCAGTACCGTCGTTTTAAACACCCCCCCCCCCCAAGGCTGCAAATTTTCCCCCCCAGATTTTCCCCCCATCACTTGCTGATCGTGATTGATCCAGCCGCCACCTTTTTGTTTTTCGCCCCGTATTCCCCCCCCCCACAAACTTTTCCCTTTATGCCCCTAGAACTGCCTTTTTTTCCTCCCCAAAACGGTTCTTAGTGCCCGCAAATCCCTCCCCCCCCCAATCCCCATTCCCCCCCACCTTTGGCGGTGCGCATAATTAATGTTAGCAATGGTTTTCAGAAGTTGACCCCCTGTAAAACAGGAAACTCCCGTTAAAATCGTTCTTGGTACCCCCTTACACAACATCTATTCCGTTCCACCAACCCGTTGCCCACCCTTTTTCTTTTTTTTACCCCCCCTTTTCAACCCAAGCCGTTCTCCTTCCCTTATTGTTCCTTTTATTTTGGTCCCCTTACACCGGTTATTTCCGTCGGACTGCCACCTGGATTTTCCCCACCCCGTTAGGAATTTTTTTGCTTTTGATCGGCGAAGGGATGTTGTCGGTTAGTAATGGATCTTTCCCTGGGGATGTTACTGTTTTTTCTTTCCCTTCCCCCCTGGATCTCCCCCCTCTTTTTTTTTTTATTCCCCCTACCAATCAGTGTTTTTTTTTGATCCGAATCCTTTGTCAAAGAGATTCAAAAACGCACAGAACCTATTTTTTTCCTCTGAATTTCCTACCAACCCCGTATCCCCCTTATCCCCTCTGGGACCCCCCTCCCCATTCCGTGTTTGTTATCCAGACTTTTTTTTTTTTTTTTTTGATTTCACTTACGACGTTCTCCTACCACCCCTTTTTGCAAATTTCCGCTTAAACGCGGAATGATATCGGGTCCTTTTAATTGGATTCCCCTTTGGTTTCTTTCTTCCCCTAATTTTTTTCTTCTATTTCACCAAGTTCTTGCCTTTAAGGCTTCTGGGCCTTAAGGAGTTTGTCAGCAATATCTTATATGCGAGACCCAACATTTTTCTGTCAATTTGTTTCTTGACGTATTGGCTCTCTACCCCATTCGAAGGTGGTTATATTGCCCTTTGTTCCTTTCCCGGTCCACCTCAAACTCCAACTCCTTTTTTTTTTTGATACTGGTTTTGTGCAAATGTGGGCGGGTCGCTTTCACGATCATCTGATTTCAACGCAGTTTTTTCTTTTCCATCTTTTTTCTTTTCGTCTTCCCTTTTTTCCTTTTTTTTTTCCGGTTTTTCCCCCCCCCCCCCTCAGGCTGAAGGTTGGGGGGGGGGGGTTCTTTTTGCCCGTGGGTCTCCAATCATGTTCGTTTTTTTTTGAAGTGATCCCCCCCCCCATCCTCTTTTAGCCACCCTTTTTCCCCCTTTTTTCCCTCCGAAGCAGCCACGGTCCGCTAAACAAGGACTCCGATGGAGGGGAACTTTGGTGAGCCATGTTTTTCTCAACGGTTGTCGCTTTTTGCGCCGGAACTTTTCCTCTCTGTGCTTTGGGTGGGTTGACGTGTTTTGGTTAAAGGAATGTGCTCCACTACTTTGTTTTTTTCCTCAGGGATTTGTCTCTCTGTTTTTTTTTTTGAGGGTTTTGTCAGGGGGTTTTTAGGAGGTTGTCTGTTTCGGGAAACGTTTTGTGACGTGTTAGGAATTCCTTGTTTTGTTACTTGGGCAGATTAGATTTTTTTTTTTCCCGCGACCTTTTCAGTTTTGCCCCTCCTCGAGGTGGCAGCCTTGCGATTGCTTTGGCACTTTTTTGCTAGCCCGGGATGACTAATTCCCCATGAGATGTCACTATCAACCAAAGCTAAGGCGTTTCTTGGGCCCCTTCTGGCAATGGTTCGTTTTCTTGGCACCTGCCCCTTTTATTTTTCCCCCTTCTCCTTTTTTTTCGCCTTTACACTTTTCCCCACTTTTTTCCTTCTTTTGTGCGCACAACAACATTAGGGGGCCCTTTATTTCTGTAGGAAACGTTCGTTCCGGGTTCAAAACCCTCCACTTTTTTTTTTTCGGCTTTTTCTTATCCCCCCCCCCCCCTCCCCCTACCGTTCTTTCAAGTATGAACGGATCGCACGTATGACATTTTTGAGTAAGTGGATGTCCTATTTTTCCGTACTTTTTCCCCCCCTGTCTATTCCTTCTTTGTCACTGGTGACTCCTTTTCTCCGGTTCTTTTTGAGGGTTGGACATCGAAACAGGTGATGCACGGTTGGTTTGGTTTTTCCTTTTTCCCCGCCCCTGCAATTCCTCCTCGAAAACAACGGGGTGTGTCAATGACTCTTCTTTACCAGGCTGTACCCCCTATCCGTGATCCCTGTAGGTCCCCCCTCCTCCCTTCTTTTCCTCTTCCTCTTTTTCTTTTTTCCCCCACTTGCCCCTCATTTTTCTAGAGTCGTGAATAATCTCGGAGCAAAACAGACCACCTGTTTTTCGTTCTTCCCCTGGCCGTCCCCCCACCCCTCTCTGTTTTCTTTCCCCCCCCTTCCCCCATTCCCCCTGTTTTTTGCGGTTTTTCATTTCGGACTTCAACCTCGCACGGCAATCCTTCAATGATCAACACCCCCTGCGTACCTTTGTTGGACTAAGACTTCATTCCTCCTTCTCCCTTTTTCCTTTTTTTTGTTGGTTCTTTTCCCCCCCCCACAAACACTACTCTATGGCATGTATTTACGCCTTGAATCTTACTTCCAGGCCGGGAGTGCGATCTCTCTCTTCCCTCCGTTGTTTTTGTTTTTTTTTATGCATCCAGTTGGATCTCCATTTTGCCTGGAAATGTCATATGCGCGTAGTTAAATTACCAGGCTTCTTTTACCATTTTTTTGATGGTTTTTTGGTCCCCCAAGCCCCTTTCGGCTCCTTTTCTTCCTTTCTTACCAAGTTATTGCCGCCTCTTTTTTGATATGAGGGTTCCGTGGGACGCCCTTGACTTCCCCAGTGAGGCTTTCACCCCCCCCCCCCTTGAGGCCCCCCCCCATTAGTAGCCCCCGCCTAGTGGTTTCCCGAATCCAGTAAGTGGTCTGTATGTTCATTTCTTTCCCCCTATATTAGTCCCCCCCCTTCCTCTCCCCCCTCTTTAGTTTTTTGAAGTAAAGAGTCTATTCTCATTTCTTCTCCCCTTGTTTCCTGCCCTCTTTTAGCGGTGTCCTGAGATAGTTCCTTTGGGCCTGTACAGAGAGGTCATTTGTTACTCATTTTTTATCTCCTTTTCCCTTCCTTTTTCACCTTTCCCCACCCCACCCCCCCCCCCAGATTTCAATCCGTTTGCTATGCCACCTCACGACAATTAATCCCTTCTTTTTTCAAAGACGTGTACTCCTCCCTATGGTCAAACTGTGCCGGGGGACTTTGGCAAGGCTTATCCCCCTGTCACCCAAGTTTTTCTTCTCTCCCCTTTTTTTTTTTTTCCTTTCCGTCCCCCCAGTGTTTTTTCTTTCCGTGGCAGGACTTTGGGATCTTCCAGCCATCCATTCTTGTGATTTTTTACTTTTCTACCTTTACTACCCCCCTCTTATTATTCCCTGTCGACCCCTTCATATTTTGTCGCAAAGAACGGTGCGAATCCGGTTTATCAAAGCTTTTCACCACACCTCCCCCCCTTATTTGCCCCCATAATAATTTAGAAAAAGTTTTTCCCCGCCCCCTTGCCACCCAAGCATCCTTCCTTCTGCTGGTCGATATTACACAGTTTTTTGGTAAAAAGAATTCCTTCTCGTTCACCGTCCCCCCCCCCCCCCCGCTCCCTTCCTTTTTTTACCCCAATTGATGCCCCCCGCTACCTTTTACTCAACGGTCTCTCAATCGAGGGGCGGCACCTTTCTAGTTAACCCCTTTCTTTTCCCAAGCTACCCCCACCTTCCCCCTGGACACCACAATCCTCGCGTCAGTTCTTTTTTTTTCCCCCACCCAACCCCCCTTCCCTCTCACCCGCCTCCTCAACCCCTTCTTGGCTTTCCTTGTCGTATCCCGTACACATGTCTTGTTAACTTTCCCCCCAACAAGACTAGGATAGGTCAAAGTCTTTTTCCATGAGTGCCCATTCATTTTAGCACTTCTGTTTTTTCCCCTCCTTCCTTATGTATAGTCACTTCTCCCCCTTCGATTCTTATTCCCTTCCACACTGTTTTTCCCTCCTCTTTTCCTTCTTTCCTCCTTTTTTTCCGCTCCTGCTTCCGCCAACCGGGAAAAAACCTTCCCTGGACTCGTTCAATAAACCGTGCCCCCCTTCTAGACACCCAAAAGCCTTCCCCCAATCAACCCCGCTTTTGTAAAAGCAGGTGATAGTTAGATATCCCCCCGTTTTTTCAGAAACCCCTTTTTTGAGCCCTCCCCCTACCCCCCCTCTTTTCTTCTTCCCCCTTCTTTCCCTTTAGTCTTCCCCCAACCCGTTTCCTTAAATCCCCCCTGGTTAAGGCACACTTCACCCACTTGCGCAGATACGCTGGGCCTCGGACACGCCGGAAGGCCCCAGACATCAGTACCTCCTTTCCCAAATTTTTTTCTCCACCCCCCTTCCCCACCCACCTTAGGCAGGAACCCCGTCGAAACTTTTTTTGTTACTCAAAGGTGAACCAGCCACGCCATAGTAATGCTTTTTTCTTTGGTTGGCCTCCCAAATGTACTTTTTCCCCCTTCATATTTTCCCCTTCCCCCTGGATCCCTTGACGGTTGTATGGTATGATCTTGCCCTAAGTCTGGCTGTTTGGATCCGGAGCTCATGGCTTTGGAAGGGGCTGTGTCTTGTTGGACTGTTCTGCCCCCAAGTCAAATCTCTCTTTTTCTTTTTTCCCTTCCCCCCCCTTTGTTTTCTCTCTCCCCCTTTTTTGGGTCTTCCATCGTTGGCATCCAAACCGAACTCCAACTTACAGATCCTTTAGTTTGCTCATCCCTTCCCCCCCCCCCCTTTTCCGTACTTCCCCTCATTCTTCCCCTCCAACCCACTTCCTTTTGGTGATTCATTCTTTAATACGTCAGGGACTCCCTTTTTGAAGGAACAAACCTCCCGCCCGTCTCCGTTTACCCCTCCTCTTAGTAGTTTTTTTTATTTTTCCCCCTGTTGGCGCTTCGTGCGCGGCTAGGTTGGTTTTCCTTTTGATACCCACGTGCCTCTTAAGGTTCTTGGGTCCCCCCTTTCCCTTTTTCGGACCCCCTTTTTCATTCGTTTTTCCGGCCCCCGGTGGTTGGAATTCGTTGCTGGAGGGTTCTGCCGCGACCGTTTGCTCGGCCAGTTGTGAAGCAATCCCACCGCGTTTTGTGCCTACACTTTTCTCCCCCCCCGTTTGGTCCGGCTTTATCTGCTAACTCTTTTCCGTGCTTTCTTGGTTGCAAAGCTTGCTTTTTTTGCGCTCTTTTTTTGGCTCTCTTTTCCTTTTTCTGTGTTTTTGTGTCCCCCCCTTCTACTGTAAGTTGGGACCTTTTCCGGTGGTTCTGTAGGCAAGTCATTTTTTTTTTTTTTAAAACCACCATCCCTCTTCTTCGTTTTTTCCCTGACACCCCCTTTTCCCTCCCTTCCGCCAGTCTCACTTGGGTAACAAAGTACTCACGGCACGATGATTACACCCGTGGTGATCCCCCAGATTTTCTGTTCCCCCCCCTTTCCCCCTTTCCCGGACGAAAAAAGCTTCTGGAAGTTGACGTTCTCTGGCGTTGGAAGTTTTTTTTTCACGTCCCTTCGGATCCCGATTTATTCTTGGTTCGGATTCTTCCTGTTCGAGTTATTTTTTTTTGCTGCAACGTGTTGCTGGTTGGCGGTTCTTTTTTTTTTTCCCGTGCTTTCTTTTTGGACATGTTTGAGGTTATGCTGGGTTTACGAGCTGCTCTCTTTTCTGAAGAGTTCTTTGCATTGCTCTTTTCCCTTTGTTCCTTTTTTTCTTTCCCCACGAGCTCCCGTGTTTCCGGGGCCTGAGTGCGATGAACCGGCCGTTTAGCAACGGGCGCTGTTTTTTTTTTTTTTCAATCTTCTCCCCCTCCCCCCCCTGGTCCCGCTTTTTCTTTTGATCTTTTGTTTTGTCCCTTTGTTCCCTTTTTTTCCTCCTTCCTGGCTTGTTTGTGTTATTTTGGCCTGATGTGATGGTGAACCGCTTTTTCCCGTTTCCCTATTGCCCCCGCACCCCCCTCCTGTTTTACTTTCTTTTTTTTTCCTCCTTTTTTGTACCTTTTTCCCCCCCCCCCCCCTTTTACTGCGGTCCTTTTGATGGCCCCGAAACCGATCTGACCTACTTACCACCTTTTTTTTCACACCCCTTTTCCCCTTTTCCCTTATTTTATGCCTGGCTCCCCCCTTCTCGGTCCACCACCTCTTTCTTCCTTGCTTTTAATGCAAAGCATTTGTGGAGACCGGGCGTTGAGTTTTGGCTACCTTCTCCACCCCGTGGTATGCCCCCCTCCCTTTTATTTTTTTTCCCTTGTTTTTGACCCCCCTTTTCCCCTCACCTCGCTTCCAACAAGGGGCTTTTCCATGTACCTCTTCTTTCCAACCCCACTGGCTGTCACCAATATCAGGCTGCCCCGGTTTGCCCCCCCCCAATCTCTTCTTTTTTTTTTCAGTCGACCCTTTTCTTCCCCCCCCCCCCCCATTGATCTCGTTTTTTAGACCTCTCGTTTATCTTCAAAACACCTGTCCCCCCCCTTTTTTTTTTTTTCCTTTTGGCTATTCCTTTCCCGACCCAACCCACCCCTCTTCTTTGGTTCCAATTCTTTTACACCCTTTCCCCTTGTTTTTTTAGGCTCCTCCTTCGGGCCCCTCAAGTCCCCGAAATGATCCCCACCCCCCCCCCCTGATTTCACTTTGGACTACCTGCACTTTTCCCTTTCCTCCTGGTCTCCGTTTTTCTGTGTCCCACCCACAACTTCCTACTTTGGTCAATTACCCGTGCAAGAATACTTCCATTTTCCTGGTTCTTCTTTCCCCCTCCCCATTCCCCTTTTTTTTTTGTGATCTTTTCTGTATCGACCTCTGCCTTTTCCTCAGTATCTGGCTTGCGTCCCCCAGTGGCGTAGAGCTTGGTTTTTTCCCCCCCAGTACCTTCCTGATTTCTTTTCTTTATTTCCTTGAGGGACCCCCCCCCCCCCTTGCCCGTCCTTTTTGATCTGCGTCTGTTTGTAGAAAGTTTTGACATTCCTTTCCTTCCCAGGAACCCCCCCCCTTTTTCTTTCCCTTTTCTTTTCCTCCCACCCATCTCTTTTTTGACTTCCCTCCACTCCCTTCCGTTCCTTGTCTGTTTGCTCTCTCTTTTCTTAAAGACTACTTTCTATTTTCCAATGTTCCCACCCCATTGTGACCTCCAGTTTTTCCCCTTTTTCCCCCCTACTGTTTGATTTTGAGTGGTTGCCCGTGAGCCCTCTTTTAAAGTGGGCCTTTTTTACCTTCTTTCTGTCCATTTTCCCCCTTTTCCCTTTTTTTGTATCCCTCTTTTTTCGCCTCCCCCACTCCCCCAAACAAAAGATGGAATTCACCGGTTTTCCTTTTTTTTTTTTGCCTTCCCCACCCCTCCCTTCTCCTTTTTTCCTTCCAACCGCCTGTTGAAGAGACCTTTTTTGTTTCCGACGTGGTTCCCCTTCCCTATAAATTTTTCCCCCCTTGTCCACTTGTTCTTCCTTTTCCCCGTGATTCCTAATTTTGGTTCCAGTCTCTTTTCTTGTTGTATCTCAGCCCTCAAGAACCAGTGCTTTTTTCTTTTTAGACCCGTTTTTCCCCTCCCCCCCCCTGAATCACTTTCTTTCCCCCCCCCCTTGATTGTTGTCCTCACTAGTTCCCCGGTTTCCTCCGTTCTTTTTCCACCTGCGTACCAAACCACCACACCCCAAACTCCCCACCCCTGACGTTGCCCCTCCCCCTTTTCTCTCGTCCAACTTCCGTTTTTTGACGATTGCCCAATATTCCAACTCAATTATGAGTGTTTTTCTTTTTGTCCTTCAAAACTCTTATTTCCCCCCAAGACTTTCTTCTCCTCCACTTTTTTCTTCGACTTTGCACCCCTTTCTATACCACCCATTCTGGGCAACCCTGCTCGTTTGCACTGCACACAGGCTTAATACGAGTTCCTTTCTCTTTAGTTTCCCCCCTCTTTTTGACCCTCCCCCCCTTACAACGTTTCCCCACCCATACACTTCTTTTACAGCCCAGTGATAAACCCAAAAATCCGTGATCACGCTTTTTTCCTACCAACCCCCCCATCCCCCTTTTTTTTTTTGTTTCTCCATGCTTTCGTGGAACGTCCAAAGACATCGACTTTCCTTGCCCTGTCCTGCAGGCTATCTGCAAATAATTTAGTTTAGTACAACTTTGTCTTTTTTTCAACTTTTTTTCCTCACTCTGTGCCTTTCTTTTTTTTTCATTCTCTTTAGCTTCTTCTTCGCCCAAAAACTAAGTTTTTTTATGACCATCCCCCCTTGTCTTTTCTTTCTTTTCATCCCGGCTTTTTTGCTCCCTGACACAATTGTCCGTCCCCCACACCCCAAGTCCCCACCCCTTTTGGCGGCTTTTGTAACCCCCCCAGGAAACCCTTAACGAAGAGACCCCCCCCCCCACCCAACCCAGTATGTCTCCCCACATAAAACAAACCCCACCGGCACTTGTTCCACCAGCAGGTGCTGTGCTTTGATTTTTCCTTTTGATCTTTTGTATTTCCGTTCGGTCCACCAAACATTTTTACCCCCCCTGGCCCCCCCCCCCTTTTTACTTTACCCACCACCCCTTTTTCTTTTTCTTCCCTGCTTTTTCCCTTTTGCCCGATCCCCACACGGTTTATGGATACAATAAAGTCCCCCCCCCCTACCATCCCCCCCCCCAAAAGTTGTTTCTCCTCACTTTTTTTGTTGAGGCACATATAGACCGTCCGTTTGCCCTTTCCCCCCCCCCCCTCCGGGAAGAGTTAAGCTCCCTTATCCACCCTTCCCCCCCAACCCGTTTTTCGTTCACTCCCAAGAGTAAAAATGGTACACCCAAGTCCCCCCCCCCCTCCCGTTTTTCTATACCCTTTACCTTTTTTGTACGTGTTTTGAAAATGACAACCTTTCCTCCCCCTTGCTTCCACCTCCCCCCAATGTAATTTTTCCCCCAAAGTATTTTTCTTTGTATTTATTCTTCGGCGCTTTTTCCAGGCCTGTTTCCCTTATTTTAGCCCCTATATAGGGTCTTTTTTTGTCTTGGTTGTTATTGATATTTCCCCCAAAGGGATCATATCTTTCTTATTTTCCCATTTTCCATCCTAGTTTTTTTTTTTTGCTCGACCCTCTTCCTTTTTGGTTCAGTTCCCATCAAACACTCCAGCCCCTATATACTTTCGTACCTCTCCTGAAACCCACTCCTTTTCTTTTCCCAGTTTATACTCCCTCCCCACTAAGTGGTGATTTCCCCATTCGCTGAATCCGCCCTTTCCCTCCCATTTTCACTTTTCCCCCCCTGCTTTTACCTCCCTGTCTGTCCGATTAAGGTTATTGTTTTTTTTTTTTTTATTAACAATTTGTTCGGGTATTACCCCCCTTTTTTTGTTTCCTTTTTATACCCCTTTTTCTCCTTTACAGTTTATGGGCCCCTTCCCGTTCTTTTTTTTATATTGGGAGCCCACTTCTTTCTGCCCCCCCTGTTTGTTTGGTCCGTTGTTTGCCATCGTTGATGGATGGTTTAGACAGCGCATGCGTGGGTTTTGTTTTTTGCCATGGTCCTTCCCTCATGTTTTCCTTGACTCCCCTGGTTTTTTTGTTTTGTACTCCTGGACGAAACGTGTTTGGATTCTATACTCCACTCCCATCCTTTTTTTTTTCCCTTCTTGGGTTTATTTTTTGCTTTTTTTTGTGGGCTATTTCCTTTAACCTGTTTTTGACGGTTTACCCAGACAGAAAGGTTTTTGACCCTTTTTGAAAGGTTTGTTCTTGGTTATGAATTGTTTTTTTTGTTTTTTTAGGCCCCCAGCGATCCCCCCTTGGTTTACATTCTGGTCTCCCAAGTGTCCAAGTCCATTCCTTCCCATTTCTTGCAAGGAGTGATTTCAACAATTCCCCCCTAACCTGACAGATGATTCACCTTTTTCTGATTCAGGTGCTCAAGATTAGTATTTTTTTTAACCTGATGACTTTACTGTGACGTATCCTTGATTGCGTTTTTCTTTACCCCTTTTCAAGGAACTTTTTCTATTCCCTCTGGGTGTGAGGGAGCGGCTGTCTAGGGAGTTTCTGAGTTGTTTTGTCGACCATGTTTGATTCTTGCTTTTTCTTTGTGGCTGGGAAGGGGCTACTTAGGGGCCTTTTTGGGTTTTCCGATTTTTTCTTTCCCCCCATCCCCCCCTCTATTCCTGAGCTTGTTTTCTCCCCCCTTGTCCTCTGGTTTTTTTTCCTCCTGGTTGACAATTCTGAGAGGGTTGGACCATTCCCTCTGAATTACGTTCCCTGTGTGAGCATGTGGCCTTCCTCCTGCTGGTTTGAATATCTCAAGACTGTCTCAGGCGTTTATATTTTTTCAGTCCCGGGACATTGTTTTATGGGAATGGCTTTTCCCCTTTATGTTATTTTGTTCCCTGCCTGTTGCTCAACCCTTTTTCTTTCACCTTTCCGTTCGACCCCTATTAATTTTTTTTTATCCCCCCTTCCTCCCCTTTTTTCTCCCAAAGTTTCTGAATTTCTCCCCCAACCCTCACCCTTGTTCCTTTGCGTTTTTTCTTCTCCCCCCCTTCCCAACCTTTTGGGTGAGTCTTAAAATTCTTACCCAACTGATAGACTCCCTTTGGTGACAGATTCCTTGCCCCCGTCTTCTTGTCCCCCAGTTTCCTTTTTTTCGTTCCCAATCCCTTGTCTCCTTTATTTTTCGGTTTTCTCCTGACAAACCCCCTTGTCTTCCCCCGGTGGTTTTGGTTTTTCCTGGGGTTGGACATTTTTTCTTTTCACATCGCTTACCCAAAATTGCGGTCCCACATTCCCTCTTTTTTCTTACAGGCATTTGAACCTATCCAGGAGCTCCAAGTCCGTTCCCCCCAGGTATATCCGTCCTTTTTCTCTCCCCGTACCTTTCTTTAACTCCCATTTCCTATGAGGCGTGAAGATTCTAGCACCCCACAACTAACCACTTCCTGCTTTTTCCTTTTTCTTTTCATGACCCCCCCCCAAAGAGAGTTGGGGTCTACACCTTTTCCCCCACTCCCCGGTCTTTTTGTCTTACTCTTTTCAAACGGAACCTTCAGCCCGTCTGCTCCAAACACCCTGAGTAAAGTGGGACCTCACCTCCTTTCCCCTCCGAATTTTAGAATAACCCTGGTTTTCCCCAAAAACCCATCCTTCTAGTCCCTTTTTCTTACCCATTAGACCCCTCTATCATTCCCCTTCCAGGCTGGCAGCTTCTTATTCTCTCCTTTCTTCGTTTTTTTTTTTTGTTTTTTCTTGTTTATTTTGATGATCCTCCCCCCTCAGGAATGGTCCGTAGATATTCGTTCCCCTTCTGTTCTATGCCCTTCTTAAACCAGGGGCTTACGATATGTTTTTGGTTCCCCATTTTTGGACCCCGTCGGCTCCCTTCCTGATGGGTCCTTACGTAGGCCCCCTTCAGACTCTTTTGACTCTCCTTTTTTCTCCCGGCCGAAAGTTGCATTCCCTTTGTATTTTTTCCGACCCCAAACAGGTTTTGGTTAAACATGACTTTTCTGCCCCAACCTCTCGGTTGATTCCCTGAATTTCCTCCGTTCCCTGGTTTTTTTTTTTTTTTTCCCTTTCTTCGTTGAGTGTTATTTCCTCCCTCTAAATGTAAGTTTTGCCCG
>Ga0179591_1277689_pt1 | contig 18017 bp, 25 predicted proteins | sample CZOMad2_1_08_16f_FD_182891 | JGI IMG/M metagenome (GOLD analysis project Ga0179591, IMG submission 182891) | Vadose zone soil fungal communities from Angelo Coast Range Reserve, California, USA - CZOMad2_1_08_16fungal (PacBio error correction) | ecosystem: Environmental > Terrestrial > Soil >... | reverse complement strand
AGAAGGCCTTGCGAATTTTTTCTTCTAGCTTCTGTCGAGAACTGACCTCTTTCAGAGAGCCAATGCTGTTGTGTGTGCAGCTTTAAGGTCTTTATGATCATTTTCAATTAGTTAGTTTCTAACCTCCCCTTCTCCCCTAATAAAGTCCTTCGGGAATTTTCTCTCCCCACTACAGGCCAAGTACATCCTACGGGCCCTGGATATTGCCAGTATTTTAAAGACCCCAGCTGCGATGACCCCCCCTATACTTGATTACAATATTTTCCCTCGTTATCATTGCCTTTTCCCGACGGTTGAGGACCCCGCGACCACCCCCTTCCTGAAAACTTCCCCCCCCTCCTCGCTTATGCCCCCCTTTCTTACCCGTACCCCCCCATTCCCATTATGACCTAAACCCAACTTAGGCCCCCCCCCTTTTTCTTTAAGGAGAGTATCTGACTCCACCTTCTGTAATACCTCTTTTTTCTTGTCCTCCCCCACTCTGTTTTAATGTAAAAAGCTTTTCATTGCCCTTTTCACGCTTCTACAATTTCTTGCTTTTTTCAGGGTTATCCCAACTTCCCCTTTTTCTTCCGAGCTCTTTTACTCTTTACCTTCAATGGATTTTTCCATCCAGTTTCTTTTCTGGTGAGCCGGTCCATGGTAACCAACATAGACTCTTTGGCCTCACCCTCCTAGACCCCCCCTCCAACTTTGAGCTCCCCTCCTACAAAAAGATGAGAAATTTAAAAGCCTTCATGACCTTCGAAGGTAGTGTTAACCCCTTAAATAACTTTTGAATTTGACCACCCCCCCCCCTCGGACTCTCGGCGAACTAGTCCCCATACCGACAAAAGCCTCCTTCCTCCACCTTAGGGATGTAATGGTTCTACACCGATGATCTCTTTTTCTCGAGTAAAGCCAGAGGAACGTAACGATTCTCCTAAGTAATGCAAGCCTTTTCTCAAAGTCACCCTGTCTTCGCGGAATAACAGGGGGACTTATAGCAGAATGCTCTTCCCCGGGAGACCCCCAAAACCAAACCCCAACCCCCCCCCCCCCAACAACCCCCCCCCCCCCCAACCCCAAACCAACACACCCCCCCAAACCCCCCCCCCCCCCCAACCAACACACACAAAACAACCCCCCCCCCCCCCTTGCTCCATGTTCTACGCAACCCAATCAATTGGCCAATACCCCGATGTTTTCTCTCTTAAAAGTAGAATAGCTCGCCGGCTTCCCTGAGCTCACTGCCGGATCGAATAGGTTTTTCTGTTCATATCTTGCACCCCAAACGTCCAGTCCACTTTCCCCATCCACCCATTTTTACTTTCGCAAGTTAGCCGGATTTCTTTTTATCCTCAAGGATTTTTGTTTGCTGCCCCAACTTCCTTTCCAGAGTAACCCCCCCCTTCTCTCACAGAGCGTCGCGAACACCTGAAACGTTATGCGCGGGAGTGAAGTTCTTTGACATTAATCAATTTTTCTTTTTGAGTATCCTCGAAGGGTGCTCATCCCAGGCACACTCGTCGATCTTATGCCCCTCAAGTTTCCCCAGAAGTGTAATCTTCATTTCTTTCAAACTATTCTCCTGACCACATGGTTCTCCCGGTCATAGTCACAATCAGTGAACTCTCTTTGTTTCCACACTCCTCGCACCCCCACCGCTAATGTTTGACACCTCAGTCCCTATCGAGTTCCCAATGATTCAGGTTGGCGGTGTTGGTGGCTTTTTGTGTGGTTTTGCTTGTCAGGGGGTTTTTTGGTGCTTTTTTTCCTTCTTCTAGTCCGGTTGTCCGGGCGGGCTTCTCGTGAAGGGGAGCGGCTGTCGCGTTTTTTTTGGGTGCTCTTGGTTTCTTTTGCGTCCGGCGTCTTCTCTTGTGTCCTCGGGTTTTTTGGGGGGCTTTTTTTAGTGCACATGGCCACTTTTTTGAACCCCAACCCTGTGGACCTTTTTTTTTTCTTCCGAAATGCTGCTTTGCCAAGCCCCCCCCCTGAGGTCTAACCCTGGCCGTTTACTGTTTTCCCTGTTAGGAAGCGTTTTCCTCAATGCACGCCACTTTTTGCTTCCCCCCCTCGTGTCCCTTTCCCTCAGCAATGACCTTATCAATATACTCCCTCGAATTCTGGCATGCACGCGTGTTACCCCCTTCAGGGGGTGGAACTTCCCGTTTTGTGAAGGGCCTTTTTTGTCTTCCCGGTAAACGCCTTATTTGGTTGGTTGGGCGGCCCTACTTTTTGCCCTTGCACTGCACTATCTGCCTTGAGTATCTTTGAGACCTCTCGTCCTAATTTCTCACTTGCGGTCACATGCGGTTTTTGAGTGGACTTACGTTTAGCTTGCGAACCCCTCCCTCTATGATTTTTTGTTCCCCTATTTGGTTGAATTTCATAACTCCCCGAGTTCTTCCCTCTGAATTCCACTTCTTCGCCGTCCACCCTTTACTCTCTCAGCTTTTTCTCCAGGGGAATTTAAACCCTAGCATGGAACAAACAACAATTCTCACATCCTTTTTTTACCGTGTCCCCTCTGACCTTGCCTCCTATGCTTGTTCAATGTTTTTACCCCATAGAACCCGAGACATATAACCCCTTCCCCGTTTTGCTGCTCCCCTTTCCTTTCCTTTTGAACCACCCTTCATTCGTCATTTTAATGTAGTTGTGGACTTGACTCTCCTTTTTTTTCACTCGTGTTGTTTTGAGTAGTCATTTATAGACACTCCTTTCCGTTGTGCCAGTTCAGTGACGGTCGAGTTGGCCTTTTTATCTATAGTCCCTTTTTTTATTTTTTATGCCCTTTTTGTCTTAGAGTTGACCCCCCATTTTTCCGAACCTCTCAAAAGCCGCTCATAAGCTTTTTTCCTTCTTTTCTCTCCAACCACTCCTTCCGGTTGTAGAGCCTTTTGAGGCCTGCGGTTTGTGCAATTTTTTCGGTGAGGCTTCAGGTTCGTTCCATTTTTCGGCCCTAGGCATGACAGCATGTTGCAGACCGCTGTCAGCGGCTAGACCAGCCAGCGAACTGTGACTCGTTAATGCCCCACCGAACTAAACTCTCAAGAGGGAGGTGACCCCCCTCCTTCCCGCTCATGCGTCCCCAACTTCTTTTTACCTCGGTCCCTCTGTGGCGAGGTCCCTCGTTCGCTCTTACTCCCTGACCATAAGGAACTGAAATAGCATCTATGTGAACTCTCCACGAAACAGTACCCCAAACTTTTTTTGCCCGGTTTAACAAGGGTCCCTTCCCAAAAGGAAGGGACACTCCACAAAGTTTTGTTAAGCACACCCGGACCCCAATGGCCATGCCCGATCGGGGAGTCACGCTTCTGAGGCGACCCACCGGTTTTGATGCTATTCTGATAGGGCCTTATAAGTCGCCGATGGTTGTCCTGGAGGAATGTTTCTCTCCCACAGGCATCACGATTTCCCCACCCCCTTAATTCCTTCAAGTTTTATAGGATTGTCGTTTTTTTTTTTCGGTTTTTCTGACCACATTTTCACCTTTGAAAAAGTTTTTCCTCTTGTAGCCAGTGTTTCTCCTCTTTTATCCCTTTTCGTACACTATTGTGCCGATTCTGACCACCCGCTAACCCTTTTTTTGTCTCCAGTCCCCCTCTTTCGTTGTTCGGGCAGTTTGTAAAACTATGGACCTCAATTCGTTAACTGTCGTAAGTATGTCTCAGTCATTGCTTAATTACCACCCTCGTGGCGCCGGTTTCTTTTGTATATGCTTTTTTCCTCCTCAGTCCCCATTTCATTTACCTCCACCTTCCATGATAACACGCCCCTCTAACTTTGTACATTGGTCCCCCGATTTTTCTATGAATAGTGCTGGCCTTCATCCCGTTGTTGTCCTGTGGTTTCATTTTGTACGCGTAGGCCCCCCCCCGACCCAAGATTGCGTATCGGAACCTCCTCCTTACTCGCACCATAATGTCCCCCCCCAATCCAGTTCGAGCGTTTGATCTTTGCTTAATGGCAGCAGGTCCCAGTTTCCTTACTCTCCCTCTGAGCCGCAAACCAATTTCATTGAGCTGTCTGAGCGGTGGCCCTTTCTTAAGGGTTGACTCGCGAGACAGATTAGACCTTCGATCGTCCATTCGAGCTTTCCGGGAGTATTGGGCCTCTCATTAGCATGTCGCCCACTGTACATCCCCCCGGTTCAGTGCCCAGGGTTTGTTTCCGCACTTTTTTCGGCCATGCGGCTTACAGTTCCAAGCTTATGACAGTTTCCCTCGCCAGCTCAGAAAGCTTCGCAGTCCCTTTTGTTAAAAGCGTCGGTTGTTAGTTTACTGCTTCTCGTTTTATTTTGCGGACCCCTCTGTTCATTTCAGTCTCTTGGTTCCTCATTGAAATTTGTCCTTTCGTCCCCCTGCTTCCCCTCTTTGCTCGACTCCGTTTAGTAGTTTTGACTTGTTTTCTCTTATAGATGGTGCTTTTTTTATGATGTATCCCCCCCCCAACTCATTCGATTTTTTTTCCCTTCCCTTGGCTATCAAGAAGAAGCATTATGTTATTGATGTTTTTGCGGCCCTTTCAAGTAAAGGTCGGCCCACTGAGTTTTTTATTCCTTCAAATTCGCCGGTTTTTCCCGATTTTCTTTCGCACTAGTTTTTGTAGTTTCCCCGATTTAAAACCTCCCCCCCGTCACATTTTCCATCACACACCCTCTTATGTCACTACTGGGTGACCTATATACCACACTGACCCGAACCCTTAAACTGTATTTCACGTCTCCTTCTCTTTTTACTTTTTCCTCATTCTCTCATGTGCATGAATGCATCCCGTTATCCCCGTTCCGAGGCTTTTTCTAGCTTGTTCAGTTGACAGTCGACCCTACTTCCCATTTCATCTTCCTTACAGCCGTACGATAACTTCATATGAAAGATTACATTTTTCATTTTCGTTCTAATTATCCGAGTGTTTTTTCCCTCGTCCCTGGCAAGTGGCATTTTTCCCTTTTTACACCGCCCTCCCTCCCCCCCTCCTTGGTAACTGATTCTCGTCCGTATGCCTCACCCATTGTTCTTCCTATTTCTCCCTCCAGTCTATTGCCCTCCTTTTCCCCTCTCCCCTCCCAAAGTCTTTTCATTCCAACGTTGGACATCCTTCTCAAAGGACACACTTCGCCAATTGACTTTTTTCTCCCGCTTCGACTTGGACGAGGCTTTTCTGACCATTGTCGTTCTTTATTGTTAATTTTTTACTTTAAGTTATCAAATCTTGACTAACTTTCTCAGTTTTAGTTTCACTCGCCCCAGACTCGAGGTAGACCGCTGTTGTTTTTTTTAAGAAGAATTTGCCACAATTTCTCAGGATCATTCCTTAAGGTCTTTTCCAAACAGTACTTTTTTGAAGTTCCGTTTTGGTATCGGTGATATTACCGTCCCTCCTGCTTAGACCCTGCAGGCGAACTCTCTTGTATTTTGTTGTCGTTCCCCCCCTTCACCTCAACCGATATTTTTATCTTAGACAAGTTTTTTTTACAGAGGTGCGTTTAAACGTACCTTCGACATCTATAAGCCTCCCCCTGAAATGTAGGTATCCCCATCTATCCTCCCTTTTGGTTACTTCTTTAACCGTCACCACGTGTCTCTCCCCCTCCCCACTTTGTCATTCAATGTCTATCCCTGAAGACAAACCCCTAGATTGATGGACTCTAGCCCCTAAGTTTCCCCTCATCCTACTTTTTGTTGGATGATGACTCTTTTTCTCCCTTTCAAAGCGAGAGTCTTGGGCCTACATTAAAGGCCGGGACCCTGTCTGGCTCCAAACCCTTTGTGATTTGGCAGGATTCAAGCATAACCGTCCCCCCGTCACGGCCCGCGGTTTGGCACTCTGCCTTTTAAATTTGATAACCTTCTTCTGTCTCATACTTTCCCTTACAGACTCTTTTCCTGAGAACACTTACCTGCACGCCTCCACGATAGCTTCCCCTTTTCCCTCCCGACTCCAATCCCCCCACTAGTTTCTTCAAGAGCTTATGGGATTTCCTCCTCCTTAAGTCAACTAAGAAACTCCCCCCCCTTTGACAATTTGCTCGAGACTTCTCGAGACTTCCAAGGTAAATGCTTCACATTTGCTCCTTTCCCGCTGAGTGGAATATCTCCCCCCCATACGTGGAAATAATTTTGGAAGAGAATGCCGTCCACAATGGTGGCGGAAGCAACCTCTTGGCCAAACTTCCTTTTTCAAAGAAAGCGGACAAGATTAGTTCTGCACTTAGTTAACGTTCTCCTTCTTTTCTGTAGTCCGATTCTGTTCGATTACATCAATTCCCTTATTAACCTTTCCTCACAGGGCTTTTCCTCTCCAAGAACTCTTCGTTTCTGATGCCTCGAACCGTGATTCTAATACCCACTTTTTTTCCCCACGGATGGCGATAATGTGAAGACCTTGTTAACCCCCACTGCACTCTTCAGGCCGATTGGTCCACGACTATGTACCCCCCCTCTAACATTCTTCTAAACCACAACTCCCCCCCACGAAATGACATCTGTAATTCTCCTTTGTACTTGTCCCTGCCGCTACAGATCTTTCATTCGAAGGTCTCATAACCCCTCTGTCATACTATTCCCCACATGGTCTTAGTTTTTTTTTCCCTTCTCAAGGCTCTCCCCCCACAGATCGCATTTCACAACAACCCCCTGTTCCCCATTCCGGGACCTGAGCGTATCTCCCCTTTCTGCTCCCCCCCCCGTTTTCTTCTCTCCCCCCCACCCCTGGACCTTTGAATGTTTTCCAACTTCTCTTACACCCCGCTCAGACTCCCCCCCCCTTTCTGAGTGCATTTTCCTTGAAAATACTTGGATGGGAGACCGACTTGGCACAGCCCCCCTTTCCCCCAGTCAAGCCTTGCCCTTGTAGGTCTCGAATTTGATCCCATTTCAACACCTTTTACGATTGTTTACTCTTTTTCTGACAAATAATAGAATTCCCCCAACAAGTGGTTCTACCCCACCCGACCCCCCCCTCCTTGAACCTTCCTTCATTTACTCAGTTTTTCGCCGGAAAGCAATACCCAGTTTTTTTTTACGTCCCCTTGCAACCACCCCCCATAAAGATGACACCTGACCTTTTCTCCCACAATAAGAAGATCTCGGGTCACCCCACCCCCTGGTTTCGTTTTTTCCAATGGAATTAATGATTTGTTTCTTCCTTTTTCCCCCGGATAAATACTATCCCCCTCCCCGTTCTACTCCTCAATTGACCACGGTTCTTTTGGTCCTATTGGCCTTTCCCCTTTTTTCCGTCCAACAAAAATGACCTTAGTAGCACGAAAACCGGTGCACCCAACACTTACAGTCTTCTTTTTCTGCCACTTTTCCTACTCAGTATAGCTACGTCCGGACGTCATCTCCCGCCTTTGAAGCTGCTTTTATGGGTACTCCTCGACCTGTCCACACACCCTTTTTCATGTCTAAAATGCCGGACTTGTAACATGTCTTTCCAGTTTTTTAGCAGTTCTGATTTTGCCCTATAGAAAGTTTTTCTTTGCCCCTTGTTGCCCTCCATTTTAAAGCCACACAACGTTTGACTTCCCTTCCTCTTCTTGAACCCTTGCCACTCACCCTGAGGGACTTCTTTGTTCTCTTCAATGCCCACTTTTCCGGTGTATGGCAAGCACCCCCCCCCCCCCCCCCACAATTTGATATGTCCACCTCTAAATCTGCCGCAAGAGATTTTACTTCCCCCCCTTTTCCTTTAAAGCCATCTTGATTTTTGAATTTTGTACCCCCCCCTATACAGATTTCGTTAACCCTCCTCCCTGCCCACAATTGATGCTTTGCGCCTCCCACAGCCCCCGAAACGCGGTGGAACTCTTCTCGGTAATACGAGGTCCCCCCCTGCGCCCAGCGGACCCCTGTCAAAAGTGTATTTTCATTCGATTCCTCCACAACCAAGACCTTGGGCACAATGGTAAGTTTTATTTCTTTTCGTCCCCTTTTTCTGAGGTCAAAAACGCCCTGCCTTTGTCACAATTCTTTCGCTGACGACGCTCTTTCCCCTTACGAGCATTTTATGCCCCTTCCGAAGTTTAGATTACCCATGCAATTTGTGGTCTTTGTTAATGGCATTTTTGAATTTGCACCGTCGTATAGTCCAATACCCTTATTGGTTGCTTTTTGCTGTTTCATTTATTTTCAAAAGGTGTTGCCGGCCTTTTTTCTTCTCATACGCCAGGAAATCCAGTTCCCTCGTAGGCCGTTTTACCTGCGTTTTCTGTTCATTCGATCCTCGGGGTTCACCTCCATAGCTGTTTTGAATGCGATTCTTTAGGTCCCATAATCCGAACCTTTTTTTCTTGACCCAATGACCCCCTGATCCAGAACCCCCCCTTAACCTCAGTTGTTACTCTCCCGATGTCATTGCCAAAACGACGACTGGATACCCAAAACGATCGCCACCCGTTCTTCCGCTGTTTTTATATAAATATGAATTTTCTTGTTCGTTTATTTCTTCTTTTTAAAACGCGTTAAACCCCAACTCAGTCTTCGACCTGAAAGTTACTTGGGCCTTGCGTGACATTTCGGTTGAAATTCCCTTTTCCCTGCCCCAAGCCGGCGTCCTTAAAACTTTCTTGATGTCTCCTTTTACGGTTGGAGCTATCTACAATTTTCCTTGGGGCCGACCTTCCAGCCCTCACGACGGCAGACTCACCTATGCACTTAACTGCCCCGCTTGGATTCTCTTGTCGCTCTTCAAGGTGTTCTTTGGACACAAAGAGAACCCTCCTACGAACAGATCTCGGATGATTTTTGAAGCTCGCTCTAGAAAACCCACAGAGCCCTGCGTTCCTGTGTTATCCAGAGTGGTTGAATTATATGGACCACCTTATCAGGATATTTTTCCCCGTTTAGGAGCATTTAGTTCCCAGCTTTTTAACCGAAATCTTACTATTATTCTACCGACCTTTTTTAATCGCACCCCTCAAAATCATAGTCACTCTCTCGCTCGCGCCCACCTTAGTATGACAAGGACCCCCCAGACCCTTTCCCAGGCTGTCATTTTGGCCATTCTGGACTCTTTTCTAGCTTTTATTTTGACCTACAATTGCCATATTGACAATAGGTTCCGTGGTCCTTTGCCAAATGCCCCCCTTTTCACCCATACCCTTCTTGTCCCGGGTAAACTTTTATTTTAACACAATTCCAGGTAAACAACCCCCTTGCTGGTTTTATGGACCAGTATTCAGCCGACAGCTGCTTTCTCGACGAATCGTTTGAGCTCTTCGAGCCTGTCAGGTTTTAAGCACTCCAAGAGCTTTTGACAAATGGATTTTGCCAGGTGAGGAACCCTCCTGAATACATCTTCCCCCCCCAAGTCTCATCCGTTTGGCCCCGCAGATTCTTCTTCAGTTTCCTCTTTGTGAAGATTAGGATCTAACGCAACACGTGTTGGCTGGTCCTTCTCTCGGTGCTTATTATAGTGAAAAGGTCATTTTTTCTCCGTTTCTCCCCCAACAACGCAGTTTTTTAATTTCCCCATGCTCTTCCACTTCACGATTGGAGATGTGGTTGCAACGTTTTGGTACCCGCCTCAGCTGCAGGTGGTTTCTTTTCTGTTCGGAAGTCGACAATCGGGGAGAAGTTATGTTAGGTGATCTACACTGCTCACCATCCTTTAACAGTTTTATTTCCAAATAACCATTTCCCTGCACGCAAATTTTGTGTTTTTCCGTTTTTAGTCTCGTTCGTGAGCTTCCCTTCAAGTTTGTTAAGGCGTTGCCACTTCATGTTCCAAAAGAGTGGAATCAATCCACCTGATGGATGCTCTTACCCAAACAGCTCCCAGTTGCTCAAGTTCAATAATGGAGGTAGATGTTCACTTTTTTTCCTCATTTATTTCGTAGTGCGTTTCTCCCACTTTAGCGTTGAGGATCTATTTACTGCCACTTGTAGGATCTTCCCTGGTGCCTCCCTCCTCGCCCAAAATTTCTTTGTCTGTTCGTTCCTTATCAAATTTCTATGTTGACTTTTTTCATTCCCCCATCTATCAGCCCCGGGTTGTTGTAATATTTCTGGTTGACTACCTTTATTGTACTTCGCCCATCGCGATATGGCCATTTCCTTTGATTCTGTTAATCTGCGCACTAGTTAGCCTCCATGTGCACCCAAATGAAATTCATGCGTTTTTTCGCATAGACTTTCTCTTTTAGGTTACTTTCCCTGAATCTTCAGTGATGTTTTATACTTCCCCAAGTGATTCGACCTTTCCCATCCACCCCTTATCCCTCTTCCGTATTATATATTTGAATCTTGTTGTCTGTCACCTCCCTAGTTTGCTGTCATTGGCCGTCTTCCTTTTTTTTGAGAAGATCCACACTTCCAACCATAGTTTTTTTTTTCGTCCCCCATGTGCCAGAAGACATCCTGCTTTGTTAACCCAAGCAAGTTGCGTGCAACGCCCACCTTTACGGGTAGCGCATCCGTTCGTACTTACTCCTCAGACATTTATTTCAGAGTAGAGCCCTTTTTAGATTCCCCTCGAGATAGCCCCACATTTCAATGCCATGCCATACTGTTTCCAGTTTTTTAAACTCTTATAGTTTTTTCCCCTGGTGCGCCCCTCCAACTTGCCGACCCAAGGCTTTTAATCGTAGGGCTGCCTTGGATCATCTTTTAGATTGGCTCCAGTAACTTACAGCCCTTGCTTTTCCCCTCTCGCTCGCACGAAAATTCTTGTGATCGGCGACGCTATTACTTCTGTCATGAATTAAGCCTCAGAGCACGAGGACGAGATTTTCCTGTGTTATCCTTCTTTTGAAGATGGGTCCCAAGTTTCCCTTTCGACCGTGGCTGGTCTCCCGTGAGCGTTTTACACCCCGCCCTCCCATTGATGACCACTGACTTTTCTCGATGTATTTGACACCTTTCCCCCCAGATTCGTCCTGAGTCCCTAATCGAGCGGACGCGGTCTTTTACTGCTCCTTCACGACTCCTTTTTCTTGCTGAAATAGTTCTTCTTTCATTTCCCCTCGCTTCTAACGCAAGAAAAATCGCCCAGGTCTTCTTTCTCAACATGTCTGTAGGAGTTTCTCGCCCCCCACTGTGGGTACCAGGTTTCCTTCTTCAGCGCGCGGTCCCGATTCCTTCTTTAACATTTCCTTTTAACAGTTTTTTCTACTGAATTCCCCCTTCTCATTGAGCCCTTTTGAAATTTAGACTTTTCGAGAAATTATGTGCCCCTTCTGTTTTTTCGGCTTTTTCCTAATTTTCTCCTGTTCACTTGCCTTTACTTTGGCTCAAAATTCCTTTCTTAGGATATTGTGTTGTCCACGGTACCCGGATCGCTGGAATTCTCAATGTTCCGGTTCTCAAGCTAAGTTGAGTCTGCCAGTTCCCTTTTTCAGACAAACCCTCGACAGAATCCTTCAATGAGGAGTTCCCCCCAATTTGTAGCGGACGTAGCTTCATTTTTTTTCTTGTCTTTCCCCATCCCCCCTTGTTTCGTCCGACTCTTTCATGAAGTTTGTCGATCTTTTTTCCCTCAAGCCCTTTTGTTTCGAGCCCGTTGCTCATCTATAACCCCCCAAATCTTTTGTTTTTCAGTAGATCTTCCGTTTGGTGCTTCTCCTTAGAGATTTCGTATTGTGATCGTTACCGGCATGCCGAGGTCTTCCCCCCTAACCCCCTTCGGGCCCGGAAGTAAAGCACTTTCCCCTTACATTTTTCTCCCCCTATAACTGAGGGTTCACTAAAGTTGCGTCAGTTTTCCTGCTTAGCGCTTTATGTCTCCCCCCCCATTTCCGATAAACACGAAGTTTTCTGCGTAATGTCCCAGCTAACATCCCTATTCCCCCTTTGTGGCCCCCTAAAACAGGAAGCAAAAATCCTGCTGTTACCTGAGAGTGCCCCTTTTTTGGAGATTGTACTTGAAGCTAACCCTTTCCGTCCAACCCTTCCCCCCCCCCAACATCCCGATTTTTTCTCCATGCCATCTCTCCCCGCTCAACTTCCCTTTCTTTACCAACCGCGACTTTAGTTAAACGCTTCGCTTGGAATAGAGACCCACCTTGGTTTTCCGCCCTCTTTTTTCAGACTGCTAATTCCCGCCGCCCCCCGTCTTGGCCACTGCCTTGCAGCCCTCGGCCAAGTTGCGTTCCCTGCAAGACGTCCCCCCCTTTTAGAAGTGTTCTTCCTCCTCTGCGTCATCATCCCCAAGATAACCTCCTGCCCGCCCGTATTGGCTCCATTCCCCCCCCCCCAAGCGCGTCATTCCGTTTTATACCGCTCGTATTCTTACGTTCTCCAATAAAGTACTTCTTCCCGGTGTTCCCACCAGTGATTCCCGCGTTTCATTTTTCCACCCAGGAGAACGTTAAACCCCTTAAGGTCTTCGGCCTAAAGTACGATTATTTTACAACCTCAAAGAAGTTGGAGCCCCTCACCCTGTTCTTCGTATTTACCCCGCCCCCCCCCATTTTCTTACCGGTTAAGCCGTCTTTGCGCCCGCATAGAAGACTTCTGAAGTCAGCCCCCAACACTCGATCGCACTTTCCCCCCCCGAACCCGGGTCTTCCAGTTCTCAATAAGCCCCGGTCTAAACCTCTCTCCCAATTACACCTACCCTCCCTACGGTTCGCAATTCGACGCAGCCTATGCCCTCAAACTTTCTACCGGCTTACCTCTTGGCGACAGTGTAAAAGTGCCTCTTGCCACCCGTACCCGATTTGTTGAAAGCTCCCCCTTTCTGTATTCTCAGGAAATGAACTAAATGAGGCCGGCACAAGCTTCCCCGACCGCCGCCCAATTGGCTGTTGAAAGCCAGACTTGCGGTTGGCTCTCCAATTTCCTCCTCGCGATTGTATTTTAAAGTATTAACCCCTCCGCCCCCTGCCCCCGCAAACTCCACTGATATCGACCCCCCCCAAACCCGTGCTGAATTGCTCCGGATTGTTACAATCTTTTGCGGCCCTCCCCCCTAATCAGTTGTGAAAGTTTTTCAAACCAATCATTGACGATCCTTGGTACCCTCTCTTTCCACACTACTCCGAAGCAGTGCCGCCCCCAACCACCTTTCGTTGTTCACCCTTTTTTACCTCACTTTTTTCAGATTCTTTATAAAATTCCTCTCTACAGTTTGATCCTAGAATCTTCATTAATGGTCGAGGGACCATACCAAATTGGTATCAATTGAAGTTCCGGGTTCACCAACCCTTATTTATCCAATTCACATAATCGAGTCCCCCCCCCTTTCTTAGTAGACCCCCTGCTCTTAGAAAGTATCAGTATCTCTGCGAATTGATCAATTATTAGACGTTCCCCCCGCTCAGGCGTATGTGCCAGACCTCTTTGCCCCTGCAACCCCCATTACTCCCCCCATCTCTGATTGTCACAGTGAGCTTCGTTATGTTTGCTGATCTAAATCCTATGTTTCTTCTTTCCGTAAGGAGGTGCCCCCCCCCCCATTCACTTCCCCTTGACGGCTTACGCCCATGTCCTGTAGAGGCGCCCAATCCCCCCTGCACCTGGACGTTGTGCACGATGTTCCCCATTTTGAAGCAAACATTTTCCCCATTTCTGTCTCCCTATCTGGGCGTCCCCCAAGCTCCGTAAAGCCATTCCCATTTCGATGTGACCCCCTCTGCCCAGAATCCCATCTATCTTGATCCTTAAACCACTTTCCATATACAAGAGTTTGCCTTATTACCATGATTACTTCTTCCTTTTTTTGTGTCGCGCCCCCCGCGTCAACGGCCACGAGTTTTTTTTGAATCTATCATGCTTCGTTCCCTTCCACCTTCTCCCCCCCCTGCAACCCTTTTCGTCCACGCCCTGAACCCGACCCCCACTAAATTGTGTCCCACCTTTGCGAGGGGCCTGAACTTGCCTTTTCCGTATTTTAACCCCAGCTCCGAGTGTACCCAAGTCATCTCTTTCTTTGAAGAAACGCTAGAACTCTCTCACCTGAGACTACCCTTGACTGCCAGTGGGTAAGTGACATCTTTTCTGAGATTCCCATTCCTGGGTTCGGGACCCCCTGGAAGGGGGAAGTTTTCCAACGGTTGTTTTCAAGCTTCAATCCGTAGTTGAGTGGTCTTGCTGATTCCCCTTCTCATTTGCATTTTTACAAATGTTCTGACATGGCCGTCATTTTTCCCCTCTAGCACTAGCATAGACAGTCGAGAACATGCCTGGTAACTGTGGCGTTTCCGTTGTCGCCCCTGGACGAGTGGCGCACAACCTACAAGCGGGAGGATTTTTGCGTGTACCGGTTTTCTTCTTTTGAGTCAGCATCCCTGTCACTTAGTGAACCAGCTAATCCGTGATATCCGAAATGTCCTCTCCCTTCGCGTTTTTCCCCGCCTTGGAATTGCCAACCCATTGATCAACCCAAATTCTCCCCCCCCCGCGTTCTTTTTTTTCTCTTTTATATCGGTGGACTCCTTTTTTCTTGAGTTCGCCTCTGTATTAGCTTTCACAGCGCTCCCACCCCCTTAGCCATCCTCTCCCCTACGAAAGTAGGCCAGTGCCGTCGATTAGTGCCCTTTCGGAATACAGGTCGCGCAACAATTATTTTCCCCTCAACCCTATTCTACTTTTAATATCAGACTTTGGGTGTTGAGAGAGATCCCTCGCAAACCAATGGGGTGTAACCTGCAGAAGGCCTCAGGATCCCCCTCCTCATCTTTTGCTGGGCCGTTCTGGGACCGTACTGCCGTGGTTCCCCCTCTGCTTGACCCCCATCTTGAAGCAAACGCACCGCTTCCCGACCCAATCTGATGCCCGTCACTTCCGAGAAACACGCTCCCCACCTACTGGTGTGAGTCTCATGGTTTTAAGGCTTTTTGTTTTTCAAGGTCCGGTTTCGAACCTCGCGTATGAATGAGCGTGAAACTTTACTGTATGAATTTATTTCAGCGTTTAATTCCCCTTTAAGCAGTCTTGAGTTCATCCGATTCCAATACTGAGCACCTGCCACTCCAATCAAAAGACATAAAGCTTCTGTTTTTTAGATTCCCCTTTTCTCTTTACAAGACAAACGAAGTTCCAAGATTTTTTGTCTGACCTTAGGTCCTCTTCCGAGATGATGCCGACCTGAAATTCATCCACATTATGCAATGATGTTTTCCAGTCTCCCCGGACACTACACCCTACGCGTTGCCCGTCATTTAAACTTTCACCTTCCCCCCCATATAGTTCCAACACCAATGATTTTTCTACGACCCACTCTGATGCCCACCCTCTCGTGCTTTGCGTCGTCCTTTTGAATGATTGGCTCTAAGTGCCGTCTTCACTGAGTCCCTGTTTTTCCCCCGGGCGGATTGACTTTGGATGACAATAACAGCTTTCAACTGTCACGCCCTTCCATTTTTTCCCGCTCTCTTTTTATGAGGAGAATGTGTTTCTAACCGTGCCAATGTGTGTTGCTCCAGCTGGCTCCGCCGCTCATCGAATTGCACTTCCGGATTATGTTTCCGTCCCGTGTGCGCTCTGTGTGCTGAACACCACTCCTTCCCCCCCCCCGTTTTCGTCTGTATCAACCTCCTTGTCGTATTAGGGTTCGGGGGGACAGCGTTGTACCAGAACATCTTAGTTTCGTCTTTAAGGCGTAATGAATTAATCCCCCTTCGTCCCCCTTTCCCTGATGTGATTCTCCGTACCCCGAGCCGGAATCCCCCCCTTACCACGTATGGCCTTCCAACTCAACACATTCAGGAACTACACCCAACGTTCAGTTGTTGCGGCTCCTCCGCAGGCTGGGACCCCATTACGCGTGTCTGGGTCGTTGACGTTTCAGTTCCCCCCAGCTCCCGCCCAGCACGACCCCCCCATCGCCGTGCATAGGCCCCCCAATCAACTCTCGCAATTGATCACTTTTTTCCCCACACCTACCCCTTTGTCCGAGTGAAGCGTTCCTGGCAGACGTGCTTTTTTTTAAGTGTCGTAATTCGAATAGCGTTTGGCCATAAACCCCCCCGCTGTTCCGGTCGTTATTGTAATCATGCCCGGCCGGAGCCTGACGAGAAGATTAGACCCTCTCTCTGCCACGGTTACGTTTTGATGTTGTAACGTGATGTAAGTGAAGTGATTTTTGAAGGATCCGTTGTTGTCACTGGAACGGCCCCCTCGATCCCTACCAGGGTGAGTACAGACTGGGGTCGCTTCATCCGGAAGATGTGCTCTCCTCTTGCATTTGTCCTCCCCGTGAATCGCAGACGTCTAATGAAATTTTTGCCCCATCGACCGGTGGCTCCTGACGTCTTAGACTCTCTTATTTTTTACACGAGGGCTCCCGTCTTCTCAGCGTGCTTTTTTACCTGACAATTGAATTTCGATTTTCCCACCGCCCGACACCTCTTGTTTATAACTAAGTCGTCCCCTTCGGCCATCGGGTTTGCTTCTACTCACCAGGGTTTTGACTTTTCGACGATGGTAGATTTCCAAACCAAATAGTTCTGATTTTTTATTTTTCCCCATTTTCCAGACCATACTCCCGCAATTCTCTCGTCTGAGTTCATTTACAAGAGTTTTTATGACTTGCAACGCCACTTAGTTTTCGGCCAGACATGCTTTTTCATCCATTAACCTCCTGCCGTTCGATTCGATACGAGCCTAGTTTTCAGCCACGCTATTTTGCAACATAAAATCATTGAGGGCGCCTCCCTCCCCCCTTCTTCGGGACATACGGGGTAATACAGTCACTTTGCCCAACCTGAGTGGCCTAAAAGTCGTACTTTCTTCGTTGGATATCATTGCTCTTGATTTCTAACTTGACTTCCCTGATTTCTCGTCCTGGAACTTCTGTTACCCATTGATCCGGAGAATTCTATCGTCTACTTCCCTCTCCCAAGAGCGACTTATTACTGTCCCAAAGCTACCTTTTCTGAAGGCCTATAGGTGTCACTGGGGTCGTTAAGTTTTCTTCTTTTTTGAGATGTACACGATATCATTTCCCTCGCCCTCGCCGGCAGGGTAATGTGAACACGTTCAGATTTTCAAGGACCCAGCCCATCATGGGTAGGCACAATTATTTAGACGTTATTAGACCCCCGCCCCCTAATTGATGCGAACGTTGCACCCAATTAGTCCTCCATACCTTTTCGAGCGCAATAAGCATTCGGCTCTTTTCATCGTTTTCTGGTAATCTACCTCCTTCTCTTTCCAACCGAAAGGACCACTTCGCCCTGTAATTATCGAACTCTAGATTTTCAAGTCGTGCTTTCCATCTCGTTCCCCAGCGTTGAGGTAGGGCCGATTCATGATGGGAAGTCCCAAAATTTTCCCTTTTAAACCTGATGGTGGCGCGCATTCCCCCTCTCCGTAGAGGTTCAGGTAGCATCTAGGGGGGTAGCCTATGACCTTGCCCTTATCTAGTTCAATCGGCTACCTAAATTTCTCCATGTTGGGTGAAGTTTTTTCAGTCGATCTTTCCCCGTCTCTCGACCTTACTTGTCCGCCGCATTGCTCCAAATCGATTGATCTTTTTCTTTCCTTATGGTGATGTCCCATTCAATGCTCGATCTTTTAGGGATTTCTCACAAGTCAGGTCCTCTAACGCGGCGTGTTGTTCCACTCCAGAAATTTTGTAATTCTTTCCTCAGATGACCCCTTCCAACTTCTCTTCAGTCCTCGTTATCGTCATAGACTTACGTCGGTCTTGCCTCCGGTGCACTCCCAAATCGTTTCGAAGACTCCTTTTCCGGTATGTAACGATACGCTCTACCCATCCCTCGCTGATTGATACGATCCTCTTTTTCCCTCTTCTCCCTACTCCGGTGAGAAGATTGCGCGCATCACAAGTTTGTCTTCTTTTTTTTATTCAAGTTATGCAGAAAACTTCTGCGTAGAAAACCTTTGTTCCCTTCAGGAAAGACCGAACCTACACTACGTCCGTGGGATCCTTCCTTCTTGACTGTGAATGATGGTGAAAGCGCCCTGATTCTCACCATTTCCTGGAACAAAACGCCTTGTCGCGACCGCATTTGTTCGCCCCTCATCGAGGAGGTGCCTGGACCTCCCCAAGGAATGTTACACTCGAGTTTCTAAGAGCGTTGAATGGGAGCCGTGCAGACGGGCCTCTCACAGAAGCCCCAC
>Ga0179591_1231153_pt1 | contig 18019 bp, 11 predicted proteins | sample CZOMad2_1_08_16f_FD_182891 | JGI IMG/M metagenome (GOLD analysis project Ga0179591, IMG submission 182891) | Vadose zone soil fungal communities from Angelo Coast Range Reserve, California, USA - CZOMad2_1_08_16fungal (PacBio error correction) | ecosystem: Environmental > Terrestrial > Soil >... | reverse complement strand
GAGCGACGATAGTCCGGCGGCTTCCTCTTCTTCCCCGTCTCCATACCCCTTTGCTTTTTCAAAGAGCATGTGGTTATTCTCTATCTTGTCTTTCCCGGGGTGTCCCGCGCCCGTACATGACTGAGAATGTGAATGCATTAACTAATGATTCCCATTTTCCGAACGGATTAGTGTTTGTTCTACAAAAGTCACCGGCTACCCTCCCAATTTCCCCCTCCCTCGAATCTCGGGATGAGTTGAGACTCTCTTTTCTGATGGACCCCCCTACCCTCAGGCCCTTCTCCACTCATAAACTGCCTTAATGATGTTGAGCTCCTACAGTTGTGCTTTTATGACTTCCCCGTTGCTTTCCCCCCGTGAAGGAATTGAACGATCGTTTTTCTCCCATATTCTTACGTATTGTGTCCCCGTTGGAATTCCGATGACCGATCCACGCCCTCCCCCGGGAACACAAAGATCCCTGATCTTTCCCCCGCTTTTCCTATTATGTTGAGTCTCCCCTACGTGATCAATGCAGGGCTTCACTGTTGTCCTATCCTTTTCTTCTTTTTTTCAACCTTCCCCTTTTCTCCTTTGGTTCGTCAAATACCCTCTTCTCGTCCAAAGGCCTTTATTAGCACCGTTTTTTCTCATCGGGGGAAGGTGGGGTGTATTTGTGTTCGTCAAGGTCACTTACCCCTACATCTCTTGGTCCCACTCCGTTTTTTACTGTTAAAGATACGGCGGCGAGAGCAGTCCGGTCCTGCAGTAGTGGCTTCTTTTAGGTCCGCTGTCTGGCGCGATTGAGCGTTCCCCGACGCTTTCTGCACTACAAAACCCTCTTCGACCGTTTTCCCTTCTCCGAAAAAAACTATGCTGATTTCCCGCTTTGGATGCCCACGTGCACTTGCCGAAGAGCGGTTCGTCGGTTTGGTGTTCATTTATTCAATTCTGAAATTCCCTTCCCCGCGTGTTCCATTTTTCTCCACACAGTTGACAATGTTTTCCCCGTCTTTTCCGTGTGATCCGGCAGTCATCAAGTCTTCTTGGCTCATAGAATCTTTATTTCTACCTGCCAAGCCTGTAAAAAAAGTGACCCAGATTCCTCTCCCTCTCGTACTAACTTTGCTGGTGCCTCCGTTCAACCCCTCTTTCTACCCTAGATGAATAGCCGGAAACTTGCTTCCTATTAGGACATTATAATTTCCCCCCCCATAAATTCATATGCACGCATATTCCTCCTCCCCTTCCCCCCAACTCACAAGTTGTGACCTTTTTCATTGTTTCTGTTGTGTACTTTTTTCCACCTTTCCTTCTCAGGACGAAAACGTTCAAAGAAACACTCCTTTTTTTTCCTAGCAACTTCTGCACGAGGCCCCGGAACGTACTTTCAAAGTACTCGTCTGCCCGAACGTCTTAACCCTTTCCTTTAGGATACATGTTTTGACGACCTCTTCTTCTCGGCTTCCGTCTTACTTTCGATTGAAATAGGACTTTGTTTACCAAAGGCCCGCTAGAACTACTTTCCCTCTGAGTGGAAGGACTCTGTAAAGGCTTATACTTTCTAAAAAGTACCCCTGAAATCGGCATTTCACCCCCCCCAACCCCCCCCCCCCCCCCCACCAGGAATTACGCTTTCCCCCCCCTCATACCCCTTTATGGACATACCCACCAGGTTCCAAAAGTATGGTACCCTTGCGGTACGCCCACACAAGAAATAAGTGTAGAGGGCCTTAAACCTGATCCCACGTCTCCTTCCTTCGACAAAGAAAATCAAATCTAGCCCTTTTCTATCACCTTACCTTTTCTTTTATGCCACCCCCCCCCCCTTAAATTACATTGCGGACCTTCCCTTCATCGGATTTGACCTCATACCCCTTTTCCCCCCCCTTAAAAAATGGCATCAGATTCCCTTCCTCAGTTCGTCTTCGTTCATCCCTTGTAGGACTGATGCTTTTTTCTATGGTGAAGTGTTCAGCTTTTCTCACATCGGCCTCTGCACGAGAAAGTTAATTCAATGCGCCCCGTTTTAGCCTTAGCACTTGACTTTCATCACGACAACCATATCCCCGACGGTAAGTGGCGTTACCACAAGCCCCCGAGAATTTCCCCCGTTTTTTCTTTCTTCCCCTCTGTAGGTAAGTCGAGCGGGAATCTCTTGACCCTTGTGATTGTGGTACTCAGTTCCATATATTTTTTTCTCTTTTCCCTCATCCTCCGTTTTTTTTTCTTCTTCTCGTATAAGCAAGGAATTCCACCTAACAATCTTCTCTTTCTTCATTTAGCCAGCAGTCCGCCCCTTCAGAACTCCCCACTAAAGTTGCGAAATGGTCGTCCGTAAGATGTGTCCTTATTACCCGTACCGTCGCTCTCTACTCTTTTTAGGAGTATACCGCCAAGGAAATAGTCCCCCACTGCCTCCCCCATTCATCTCAGTTAGGCGTTGTCTGCATGTAAGACTGCCGCACCTATGCCTTTATCTTTTTGCCCCATCCGACTGCGCTTTACCCCTCAGCAGCCTTTGATGAGATCGCTCTTAGTGTAGCAATTCTGCTGGAAATTTTTGCGGCCTATGGTCTTCCGAGAACGCCAGCCAATCCGCCTACCGAGAGCTTTATTCTGGTTTCCCCTCCTACAACCCATAAGCAATGCAGAGGTGCTATCCGCTCGTTTTTGTTGTGATGTACGGAGGCTTAGGTTTTCTCTGACTAAGGCATCCCTTGGGTCACTGCTTTCTCCGTGTGCTCTGTTTTCCCTCTTTCTCCATGTTCATCATTCGGGTGGAGATAGCACCCCACCCTCTGATCGCTTCCCCAGAGTGTAAATGCACTAACCTGCTTTCTCGTGTCTTTGTGATGTAAAAACATGTTACCCTATAAAGATCCCCCCCTACACTCTTTAAGTCAGGAGTAGAGGCGTCAGGGGTTTTATCTCTTCTTCCTCCAGCCCTCCTGTAAACTCCCACGACGTCACAGCTTCTCCCTGGAACGGACACCTTTCTCAATTCGCCTGAGAAGCTCCCTTCTCCCTGCCCTCGCAGTGGAACTCTTGAATCCGCCGAGCCTCATTCCATCTTTGCGATTCTCCAAGTGGTTTCCCCTTCGTCCCCTCGGGAAAAGTTAACCCCGCTAAAGATGTAACCCCTTATGTGTTCTCTACTATTATATGAGTGAAGATCATATCTCTGAAAAGTGAGTTTCCCCTTAGAACGTGACTCCCGTGCTCTTTGTCCAAGAGATGATATACTGTTGGTCCCGATCACCATTCCTTCCAGCCACGCCAATCGACCTCTTTCTTCTCTCGTCCCCTTCGATCTCTCCCCCCCCCATTCCGGAACGTATAGGATCAAACGTCTCTATGTGCCTCCAAAGTTAGAGACACCCCCCGCCATTGTCCACGTTTTCTGGGATCCCCCTCGGCCCCTAGCTAGAGATAGACGTAAAATGGACCCCTGTTTCCTGACTAGTCCAAACTTCTCCTATCTCGTCTTTCCAAAGTTACTTACTTCTCCTTCCTTTCCTTCGATCATTCTCCTGATTGTTGTGTAGGAAAGAAGGAAGACTGGCTTTATTCTTTGGTCCCTCGTACCGTTAGTGTACACTCTACCGGCCATCCCTCCCCCTCGTAACACGCTTCCCCCTTCCCTAAGAGAAGTGACGGGACAAGATGTTTTTTCGACCTATAGGTACCAGTTTTAGAAACTCGGGTGACCCAGGGCTCCAAACCTCCCTTCCTAACTCCGAGAACCAGCCTATGAAAACCCTTCTCAACCTCGAGACGCCGGACAGCTTTGTTTCCTATCTTCGCCTTTGTCCCTTGTTCCCCCCCCACCTCCATTGACAGGGATGACCCTTTTAAAGAAAAGAATTCTTCACCCTCTCCTTTTTCTTTGCTACCCTCTTCCCAACTATCAGAGGATGGATGGATCTCGCCGGGTACTCAGTCGATTTTGTTTTTCCTACTGATCTTGGGGAAATCAGTTCGAACGTCGCTTCCTTCCCCCTCAGCTTGCCTACTTTCCTAACATTAGCTGAACGTCGTAATGGTTAGCCCCATGCCCCGGCATCATGTCTCTGACATACTATCCCGCTCTAGCTCAAGAAGGAAGGATGTTTCTCATGATTTGTCTCCTGCTTTTCCCAATAGGGATAGTTGAATTTGACAGAAGGCGCGCGACTGTCGTCTTACGAGTTCCCTGTCCTTCCTCGTGGACTATAGTTTCCTCTTGCTCATGCGGTTTTGCTGAAACCTGCTAAGGCGTGGTAAAACCTTTCCTTTAGGCCTCCTTTCTCCTAGTAACCGCCATGAAAGACATCTCTACTCCCCTCTTGGTAGAACCATACCGCGGAATCTTCCTTCACTCCCGACCTCCTTACTTGACCAGTCCGAGATAAGTCCCAGTCCCGCGCTTCTACCTCACCTAATAAGTCAACAGCATCCAATTTTATTAGATCATTTGCTTAAGCTGCTTTTCAGAGATAAAAGAATATAGAACTCCATTTTCCCCCTTCTTTCCTTTCTTCCAGACCCAGAGATTTGCGGGATTTTCTTTAGCGGGGCCAATGCTTCTTTTGCCTTTTGCTAAAAGAAGAAGGACAGAGAAAAGATCCGATAGCGAACTTCACTTTCTCTGGGCTGTGGTACTTTTACTGATACCTCGTCCCCTTTTAGCGTTAACCCTTCTTTAGTTCTAAGCTTGCCCTCATCTGCGTAATAGAATTGTGTTCTTTCTCTGTCTGATTGTTTAAATTTATGATTTTCCGATTTCCCGGCTTTCGACCAATAGTAGGTTCAAGAAGGAGATTGGTTCTACCCGTGTAACCTGTATCCTTCCTAGTACGATCCTCCTACTGCAAGGAGCGATCTTTCCTTACCCCATCCCTCCTTTTTTGATGATCTTTCTCTTCCTTTGATGAGGAAGAGTACTCTTTGAAGTAGAGGAACTCCCTTTCTCCCCAAGCCCTCTTCCCCGAAGAGGGGTTTAGTCTGACCGGGATACTACATTTGTCTTAACTGTCCCGCGTCGTCCCCCTTTCTTTTTCCCCTCCTCAAAAGGGATATTAATCCGAGGAGGACAAGTTTCCTTCTTTTTCACTCCAAGACGGTGTAACCTAACATGGGGTTCCGATCTTTACAGACTAGACTTTACCCACGCCCCCTCGCAGATCTGTCTTGGAATGCTGAATGGGATATCGTGTATCGCCCAATACTTCGTTCCCCCAAGAACCTTAACCCCTCAACCCTCCGGGGGTGTCTTTGAACCTTCTTTTTTTTCTGGCTCCAAAAATGGAATGTGTAGATATGCTGTATATAGCCTGCTTGCCCACCATCCCCCGTAGATCACTTCTCTTTCATTCTTAGATAGACGCGGGCTTTTGAGCGCTTGGTCCTGATCCTTTTGTTCTTTTGTAGAGCTTGTCCGCTCTACGGAAAGAGTCCTGTTTCTTTTTGTTTTCGACCCCTCCTCCTTGTTGCTGCTTTTTCGACGCCAGTTAGTTACTTTGCTTTCCTCCTTTGAATGTAACCTTCCTGAAGAAAATTTTAACGACGGAGGATGAGTGTTTTCACCGCCTTCTATTCTTATCTCTATTCTTAATCCATCAGGCCCTCCTCGTGCTTCTCGCGTCCCTCTGTCCTCGAGGTATGGCGGACCACCCTATTAGTAGAAATCCCCTACAACTTTCAGTATTTTTGGGTCTTAGCGGGATCGACGGTTGTCTCTCTCATGAGGCCTTCCTATGGTTCCCCAGTGAAGACGTGTAGAACGGTATACTCTATTTCTGACTGGTTGTTTCCCTTGAATCCTTTTTCCCCTCGCCGATGTCCCAAAAGCTATTGAACGGTGAAAAATTTAGATCCCTTGACCCTTTTATCCTATTTCTCTTTTGACACTTAGTGTCTCCAACAGTGGCTACTTTACTCCCTCTCTTTGGTTATTGCTCCCCCCCTTCCGTACCTGAAAGTGAAGGTGGTTCTACACCCCTTCCTGATTATACACCAAGGGTCTGCAGCACTAGCCTTTTTCTCTTTCGGGTTCACGTAGTCTTCCTCCCTTCTTTACTTAATTTTGCAGGTTAGATCAAGTGTCCACTCTATTTTCTAATCCCAAGCTCTGCTGCTAGAGATCGTTCAAGCTCCTGCATCCTCGTAGGTGGTAGTTCCATGCATCAACTATGAGCTGCGCCTGCCTCCCTTTACTCTGTACTGGAAAAACAAAACTTATCCAATCCCCCCCGATTGACGAACACAATATTCTTCTTCCTTATTTCTATTATCCAGGAAGGTGTAGAATCGGCGGTCTCTCCCGTTTGGAAAGTTTTGATCAGTGAGTCCCCCTTTACCCTCACCACCCTTCTTAAGAGTGAAGAGCTTGTCGATCCGTTCCCCAACTTTCCTATGTTTCTTATACCGCCTTTTCTATACCCAGGCACGGCCCGTTGGGTCAATCCGCAGCCTGTCAGAATATTTTACTTCGCACCGCTCCGGGACCCAAACGACTACAGACCTCCGTCCTCCCCTAATAAGGGCTGTTACTCTGGCCAGCCACTCCCTATATAATAGAGGGCCAACTTTTTCACCCATGCCCTTACGTGCCCGTTCGCCCCCGCCAGGCAATTAATCTGGAACTCAGATCCTCTCCGGCCCTAGACACCGTTTTTCCGACTTGGTCGTAGGTTCTTTTCAGAGTAGGATTTTCACGGGCCAAGGGCAACAGACACGTCTGGCCTATAGCACCGATTAACGATGCCTCTGCCCGTGGAAGAGGCAAACTTACCTTGCTTACGGTGAACTGTCCACCACCAGGTAGTAAGCTTTATTCCCCCCGTTGATAGATTTGCCTTAGGTCTCACCTTTTCGCTCACGAGGACTGGTCCCCTTTAAACAAAACGCCCCGCCTCCCCACAGATCTCGCCTGCCCACGCTTCTCGTTAAGAGGAAGTGCTTCCGTTTCCGACAAAAGCGAAACGGCTTAACTATTGTGTGGCCTTGAGTGAAGGACACCTATTTCAGCCCCCGCTCTAAACGGTCGGGAAAACTCATCCCCACAAACGAGTGCGCCGCCGGGGCACGCAAACAGACCTTATCCCTTTCGCCTTCCCATGAACAAAGTCTTCTCCTTGTATACTTTTTCAAACCTTACCCTTCCCCCCCCACTCGCAAAAAAGCTAGAAAGAGACCCTCGCCCTGCTTATTTTATCAACCACCTAAAGCTTTCTTTTTACGGCGGATCTCTTTCCCGCTGGAGAGCATCACCGTCCCTCCCCCCATGGTCCTTAGGTCCTGCTGCAGACATGGTCTCCCCATATTCATATGTTGAAGCTTGACTTCGATTCTTTCTTTTAGGGCTGTAATCCTTCTGACCCTGGAAAGAATCGAATGTCATTCATGTCGCCTTGTTTGTTAGATGAATGTCGACTTCTAAGAATAAAACCTACGCCCGACCTTACTGCTCGACCTCACAAGATAGGAATCTCCCAAAGGTACGGTCGACGTTCGTTATTTATCTTACTCTAACTGTCTTTCTTGGATCGGCCGCTATTTCCTCCCTTAATCACCCCTCCGGTGTTGTTTCTCTTAGAGCTGCAGAATCTTTTCATTAAAACTCACCCCCCATGCTATCCCTTCCAGATTACCGGATGCAGCCATACTCCTTTCCCCCTCTACGTTTTCCTCTACGGTTATAGATCTCTGTATTTTAGAAAACGACCTTCCTTCTTGGAATTCCCCTGACTTTTATTTGACGTAGACTACACCGGAAATTGCCTCAAAAAAGCCAGTAAATGTACCGGTGTCGGTGTATCCCGGTAGTTAGAGATTCCCCCTATACCGAACCGTCTAACTGCCGTAGCCCCGCCTATATTCCTCCGAAACTTGTCTTTTGACGGTAATTCGGATTTTGGCTGTTACGGAATGATTCTATAAGATCCCCTTTCTCCGCCTGTAACCCGAAAGCCTTTTTGAGTTACCCGGCCCCGCATGTAGAGGTGATAGTCGCTGAGATTGTTCTCTCGTATGTTTATGGCCGTTCTCTTAGACCTTCCGGAAGAAAGTTGTAGAAGGCCAGCGACCTTTATGATTTTATGTGCCGTGACACCCATTAATGGGAGCAATATTTGTGGTCATTCTCTTCCAGTCCGAACGTTCTTCTACAAAGAGTTCCCCTGAAAAGAACCCCCTATTTAATCGTTTCACTTTTCTATTGTGACATTGGAATGCCGGAAGATCATTCCCTGCTTCAGGGCTCTATTGGAATTGGTGAGCACAGTTCCTTCTTCATCTCTTTTTAAGCCTCCTTTTCACCTGACCGTAATCTAAAAACCTTTACTATCACACCCGTGTTCCATTGTCTGACGTTCCTGACGGTCCCCCATCTTTTCAAAGAGAATCTTATTCAATCCTCTCTAGTAAGCCCTATCTTTCTTTTGACCGTTGACCTTCGCCACCTGGTCCCACGTAAAAGAAGACCCAAGATAGTCAACCGGAGTCTATGCACTCTTCGCTTATTTCTTTCTATTATCTGATTCTAGTGAAAAGGCGAAGGAAGCCAATGATACTCTAAATTTCGACAGCCGATCTCTCTGGTTTTCAGCTCCCCGGCAGGAGTCACCATTTGTCTTAGGTGTCCGTCCTCACCAGAATGCTGCCTTCGACACGATTAGCTTAAGGAGGATTCCCCCTAAGACTTGATGATTTTTGACACCTTGAGCCACCCGACAGCTCCCCTTGATAATGTTCGTTGGCGCACTCATAGGTTCAGAGAATTACTTAATGCCAACTGAATTTACCCCATGCCCCCCCCCGCCTAAGAAAGACAATCCTTCCCCTTCCCCACATTAGTCTTTCCCCTATCGATCTTACACGAATCCGCTGCCTGGCTTTTCCTTCAGTCGGCTGAGGTCGAATGGTTTTTGTGTATTCCAAATGGCGGCTTCCCACTCCCGACCTGTGCCTGAGAGCCCCCAATCTCGACCCCCGACCGAGAAGAGCAGGCGAACGTATCTCTTAGACTCATAAGGGGGGACCCCGTTCGGCCCAGAGGCCCCCCTGGATAGAACAAGAAGGCTCCGTATCCCCCTTGAATCTTCCCCCAATAGACTAGCTCTCCTCTGCCCTTGTTTTTACAGACAATTTCTCTCCCCCCCAGTTCCCGTCGTTTCAGTGAGGAAACCAAAATGCACATGGTTCTTTCTCCCTTCCAAGAACCCTATCTTCGTAAAGGACGCCCACCCTTCTGATAACACTTCCCCTCCGGTATGATATGCGTGATCAACGGGATAGGGTTTCCCTTCACCCCCTTATTTTTTTTCAATAGTTCTAAAGATCCCCCCCCTACTTTAATCCCTTCGGGATACTTTCCCTTCCGGAACTGTGAGAAATGAAGACCTCCTTTTCTCTATAGTAAAACCTTCCCGGACAAATCCACCGCGAGCAACCCAGCAGGAACTGACTTTGTGCTGATTCCTTGTAATAGGGACATTCTTTTGAGCCTCGCACTAACGACGCGCCATCATGCGCTAATCGACCCCCTGCCTTACGTTGCTGTCCGGAAGATCAATTGTCTCCATTTGTTTGTTAGCACACACTCATAATCCGGGCGGTTGACAATTTTCTTCCTTTTGTGCTAGTTTCTTCTTCTTTCATTGTACTCCCCCTCCGGCACGATATCGCTCTAATCCCATCGGTGTTTCTACAACACGTTACCCCAGCCTCACGCTTTTTAAGTCCTCTCTTGACAAGTGATCAGGCAACGTCTCTCTCATTACCATCAGCGATCAAGAAAATGCTCCCTCCCCTCGAAGACTTCGCCCTGTGTTTTTCCAGAGAGATGATTCCATAATATCTTTATTGTTTCTCTTCCCTCTTGTTTCCACCTTCCTGATGAGGGTAAGGGGAGGTCGGGGAAAATTTTTCTTTGCTCCTCTGCGAAAAATGGCCGTCCGGACACTGCCCCAGCGCTACTCTCAATGTGTCAGGTTATGGGGCTGTTTCGAACGATTTCTTCTGGAACCATGTTAGGGACCCCTTCCTGTATTCCCCTTTCTTCTTCTTCGTAATCTCTCTTGTGAAAGATGAGCTTGCTTTTCATGTCCCCGGAGAAGGCGTCTTTTTTAGGCCCCACCTTCTCACGATGTTATTTTCCCCTCTTCTCTTTGTTATCACTTTTCAGAAAAAGGGAATTTTTTAATAGAAGGAAGTCTGTCCTCCTTCTATTTTTGCTATATCCCCCCCCTCTCCTACCTTTTTTGTTTGAGATCCTCTCCTTCGTTTCTCTTCTTTGCGTCGTTTTTCAGCCCTTTTTCTAATAGAATTAGGAACGAAGAGGGGGTAGCTAAATTTCCCACTCCCGCTTCTTATCGTCCTCCCCCGTAGCTTCAGAAATTTCCCTCCCAGCCTCCATGTTGCTTATTACTTGCTCGTGGGGAAAATCAAGAATGCCAAAGCACTGGTTCTCTCTGGTTTCCCGGCCACATCCCCTGAGAAATGGACTATACGAGATAGCTCTCTCTCTCTCTCTAGATTGTCCTCCCTCCTTGCGCCCTCCTTTCCCCCCAGACTAAAATGACAAGCCCCCGTAGGGGAGTGTCACGTTTTTTTTTTTTCTTCTCCCCCCCATTTATGGTTGATATTGCGTTTACCTTCCTTTATTGCCCCCCACCTAACGACCCCGGTCTTCTCTTCGCTTTGTCTTGAGAGAGTGTTATGAGCCCCTGGTCTGCTTCTTTTTCTGTAAGAGATAAGGAAATAGTATACGGTGTCAGCTGTACTCCATTACTTTCTCTTTTCCTGGAGTGACTATGATTTAGTTTTTTTTCTTCCCTCGTAATTAATGCGATCCTCATAATTACAGACATTCAACTTTAAACCCTTCTTCTCTATTTTTCCTTCCCTAAGGATAATAAACGTAGCAGATTGTAGCCCTAGCCTTCAGCTCTCCTCAGGTCTTCCTGTTTCCAACTCAGTAGTCCTCCTCCTCTCGAATTAATGATGGAGGGGAGATAGTGAATTACTTTTCTTCCCCTTCCAAGGACGGTTCAGGCCATGTTTTCACCAGCGATAGTCGCTTCCTCCCCCCGGTTTCAATATGATTAAGGGGTTGACTTTGTATCTTCCTTCCTAGGTCAAAAAGCTCCGAACCTTTCCACAAAATCTCACCCCTATTAACTGATAGATATAATCAGGCGAGGTCAATCGTTATAACCCAGTAGGGGCGCCCCCTTTTTCTTCCCATTGTGATTCAAAAATGAAGAGTCCCTGATTTCTTTAGACTCCCCAACACTCTCTCACGAGGCAAAACCTCTCCTTTTGATCCGAGTCTCTCGGGTTAAAGAGGCTTGTTTTCTACTTGAGGGTTACGTCAAGTAGTTCTTCTCCCCCCCCAGGGGACACTTCTGTTAGAACTTGGTAAATTCCTCGTTCCGCTTTCTGAACGTGACCTGGCTGCTAGGCCCACCTTTGTGTCCCTAACTGTTAGAGGAGTGTCGCAGGGTCCCCTGCGACTTTACTTGACAAAAACTGAGACCCGCACCCTTTCTTCCGACCCCCCCCCCTATGCTGCTACGGACGAATCCCTATCGCTTGGGACGGTGGCCTCGAGGCCTTCTCTAGGCTTCAACTGTTCTGTAGTCCATGTGTCCGTCCGTCTTTATCCTCTCCTCTGCTCGTGTATCCCCAGCAAACGTTATACAGGTCCTTTTTGCTGGTATTTCTCGATAAATGTGAAGTACCCCGGCCCGTTCTGGTCATCAGTAGAAGGCACCGTGGTTCCCATTCTGTGCCACCCCTTCACACTGATTCCGGGAGTTGAAGCGGCTGATCGTACCCCCTTTTTCCTTTCCTGCGTTCAAACGGGCGCTCTACCTCCGGCGCAGTTTACACTCGTTTTGACACTTCCCACCGTAGACTGAAGAGGAAATCGCCTACGGTGTTAAGACTATGTCTCGAGTTTTGTTTCCTTCCCCGGAGGTTCTCCTCTTAGTAAAAAGGTAAACGCCACTTTTCCTGGATCCGCCAAGGAGGCAAGAGTCCTACACCTCTCGGCCGCCTGATTGAAAGGGAAAAAATTTTACCTTCTTTCTTACATCTTGGAGAAGCGTCGGGGGCCGGCGCCCCAAGTCCCCCTGGTACCACCCCCCCTTCCTCCAATCTCCGATGACCTGCGCGTGGACTCGTCTGCCCTTTTCACTCCCATTACAAGATGAAACGTTTTCTGCCCCTGAGTTTCGTGCAGTGAGATGGCTAGCTTGTCGGCCACAGATACCACACCGAGGTCCTCCTTTTCGCGGACCCCCCTGACCATTCTCGCGTTTGAAAAGTGACTGCCGTATTCCCTGAAGAACCTCCCCTTCCCCTAGAAAAAAACTCTTCTCCCTTCCGTTGATTTTCTTCAAAACAACTCAACCTCGGCTTGAACTGGTCTGTTCATCGTCTTCTAGGAAGTTAAACATGTTTTCTTCTTTCTCCCCTCGCTTCAACGACCCCGGGGCCTCTCTTAAACTTGAAGGACGCTCATTACGGGAAGAGTCGTGATCGTCTTCTATTCGTGACTGGAGCCTCCCCAACGCACCTCAGAGTGTGTTCCCCCCTCCCTGGAAGGGGACACCGATTAACCACAACCAGCAGCAAAGAATTTAGTGGCCTCCCTCCCGCATCTGAGACCGCCCGGCCCCCGTATCTCGTCAGGATACCGTCAGCCTCTGCCTTTTACTTCTAACTGTGTTTTTTCTCCTGTTCGTCTTTTCTCTTTAATAATGCATCAGTTGTTGTGTTTTTTTTTTCCGCTCAACAGCAACGGACTTCCCAGCAACCCCCCTTTTTCAGTGCAAGACTCGACTGAGACGTAATCTCCATGACCCCCCCTTGGCCCCCTTACCAGAGCGACTTATTATCCGAAGCGGAGGGAGAGCCGTTGTAGGAGTCGCAGTACGGAAATCTAACCCACCTTGAGAAAATTAAGTTGCCTCCCCTTGTCTGACAGTAAGTTTCCTCTTTTAATCCTCCTCAAGTTCTCCCCCCCACTCGCTGAGATAAGACCCTATGACCCCGCATCAGGAGAGAGAAAAGTGGATTGTCCCTAAGCGTAAGAGGACAGCCCGGCATGGTGGGAGGGAAGGACGATGATACGCTAAACGAAATAGTTAACTAGCTCCGATAACTCGGGCTGGTGGTCTACCCTATCCCTTCTCTCTGGTGGACGACCCTCAGAGCTCTGCTCTCTCTTAGGGAGTGTTCTTTCTTCTCCGATTCTCCTGCCAATTTGGCATTCCAGGCCTTTCCGTCTGCTTATATGTTTAGATACAGAATTCACTTCTCCCCTCGGTGTGTTGTTATCTGCTGTTAGGTTTAAGTTTTCTTCGTCAGTTTAATGAACACGAAAGGCAACCCTCTTTTCCTTTGGCCTTTTGCTGGGAAACATTAGATCTCCCTCCTCGTTCTGCAAACTAGCATTCGAGTCTTTTTTCTCGATGGCTCACTGCTGTGTTTAACAAAGGTCATGTGACGCTTTTCCCCCTTCCCCGACCGGCAAGCAGACCAGAGCTCCCCCATTTATTCAATAGTTCCCCTGTATCCAGAGAAGACATTCATACTTTGTTTACGTTGTACCAGTTTTCCACCGTTTTCCAGGGCATTCCGTGAGATGAAAGGATTTACTTTTGACCCGTGCCTCCTTTAGTTCACAATCACTACTCAAAGAAAAGAGTAGATCACCCCAGTAGAGTCGAGGCAATATTAGAGTATCTTCTCCCTAAGATGTCATTTCCACCTGATTCCCCCTCGTTCACACTCCTCGTTGAAACGTTCCCAAGCTCTTTATTACCGTTTGTCCTCTTCTCAAAAGGAACTGAAGGTAAAGCCTTCTAATAGTCGTAAGGGTGGAGCATTCTCATCTCCAGATGCAGCTCAGCGGATCACGTCACGTTCCCTTTATATTCCGCACAGTGATCGTTTTCGAGCAATTCAGATTGAAAGTGATAAACATTCTGCTCTGGCGATTAACATGGGCAAGGTCTCGTCAATGTAACACTCTTTAATCAGATAACCTTGACCAAAGCCGAGCACGTTCTCTCCCCTCACACGGAAAATTCGATTAATATGTACCTTCAGGATCAGAAGAATGGTTTTCTCGGCCACAGTTCGACCTTTCCTGAAGGTTTCCTTACCCGCCTCGTAACGAGCAATTAAGAGATCATCCCCCTTCTTCCAAAATTCCTCGAAGCGGAAGAGAAGTTCACGCTTTCCTAGCGCGCCTTCTCAAATTTTCTAATATACGGGGTCAAGGGCCAGCCCCCCGAAGGAATGAACGTTTCAATTACGTCGTTTTACAACCCTCACTAAGAGCAGATCATAATTCTACATAATTGTGAGTGACGAAAGTGGCGTGGGGCCTTGTTCTTTTCTTCCCCAAAGACACCGGGCCGTCTCCCTTTCCTCCCGACCGATAGGAGTAAAGGACTCCTTTCCTCCTTCACGAGTTCCCCTTTTTTTGTCTCATCCCGAAGGCGATCAAGGGATCTTGTGGCCCCCTTCCCCGCTCTGGTGAAATCGTGCAAACCTTTGCACCCTCTCAGGAATACAGTCTGAGAAACGTGTCCGTTTTTGATCACATGCAGCCCGGCCTGTATCTCCCTCCCCCCCAGAATCCCTCGAGCACAATAAATGAAGTCAACTGCGGTGTTGATCTTTCTGCTGGCCTGGTTAGTTCAGGTGCAGCGACGCGAGCGCCCTGCCCTTCTACTCGTACCTCGGCCAGACTCCCATTTGTTACTCGCATTCGCTCCTGATTTTTTTTTGACGATGGAGGAACATTTATCTGCCCGGGTCCCGGTTACCTTTCATTACGTCCGAGGTAACCGCACTGCCTCTTTTATCTTCTCCCTCACCTCAACGTCGTCCAAACGTTCCCCGTAGAACGGTTAGGCCTGTTTTCCCCTCTCCCCCCTCTTCAGGAACAGAGAGATCCGGACTATTGATTTTTTCAGCTTCTGGCTCAATACTTTCCCAAATTCTTCATATTGTTGATCCAGAGGAGAGAAAACCAGAAATTTTCGACCAATTCCGTCTTGAACGCGAATTGGAAGCCCAGAACCGGTTTTTAGGGTTTCAGTTTAAGGGTGCTTTTTCTATGAGGGATAGACCCCTTTGCGCCCTTCTTATCCACGCAGACAGCGGATAGAGATCGGTAAGGTTTGTCTTCCCGTATTTTTCCCTCTTAACCCCTTGTTTATGGTTACCCATATTTGTAGTCCCCCCCGGAAGCTTTTCTCGGGTTAATAGCCAATGGTCTGGCCCTATGCTTTTCCTTAGGTAGAATTGGTCTGAGGAATTAAATGATGCCCTGACGACCCCCTTCCCGGTGAATTCTTTCCGGAGATGGATCTTGGAAACTACATGTGACTCTGCGTTTTTTTTCTCGGCTACGAGAGCGTCCTCTCTCCCTTCTTCTTCCCCAGTGGTTTGAGAGGAGATAGCCTCTCATTCGAGGAGGCCTTTTTTGTTTCCCTTAAAAGAACGGGGCTTCCCAATCGCCTTCAGGAAAAAGACTAGTGGTGTCGTCGCCCCATCGCTGTCTAGCTCGTCTTCCCCCTGCGATTTCAGATTCCAGACGACCAAGTGAATTAAGCGATTGCTCCCTGTTCTTTTTGAACTCAATAAGGTGCCCCCAGAACTGGCTTCTTCTTCTGATAGGTCGTACCAAAAGACACACTTATCCTCAGATTTCGCTGATGGCTGCGGGCATGGCGCGCTTCTCTCTACCCTCTATGGTCCCGACATACCATGAAAAGCACTAAGCCTTGCCCAGTCTCGGCTCTTTTTCGTTATATCCCCACACCTTTTAGGTCTCTTGCTTGTCTTCGAACTCTTTGATCAAACAAAAAGATCGACTATTGCTTTTTCTCCCTGCGGGTATTTTCTACTCTGGTCTCTTTCTCCGCTGAATGAGCCTCCGCTGTTTTCCTCCTATCATGAAAGAGTCGACGGTCGGTCTTTTCCCCTTTCTGGTTCGGCTCGTTACCGTTCATCCTTTCACAGTGGGCAGTACTATGCGAGATGTCATACCTTCCCTCCTCCTTCCCATTCTTGGGATGAGTTTTGATACACCGCCTTCATTATAGAATTGATAATAAAATCCTTCTCTCTCGTGTGTCCCGTCCTACCGTGAGCGAATTGTACTCCTTAACCTCCAGGAAGTCGCAACATACTAACAGCCTTTTCTTCTTTTCTCTGATCGTCACGGTGGTATATTCTCCCCTGCCCGCGCGTTTCCGGAATTGATACCGTGCTCCCCGCTCTCCCCTGATATTCAAGATCGCCTGAGGAGCTTTATTCTCTGCTCCAATGTCTCCTTCGAAGATGAAAAAAGATCTTCCGTTCTCCCCCCCCCGCCCCTTCCAGATAATCCCCGAGGGGGACATCGTGATCCGTCGGTGCTTTTCCTAATATGTGGGTAGTAAACCCAGTCCCAGTAGTGACTGTTGTGTGTTCGTGACATAACACTTCGCCGCTTCTAAACCCCCCCGGTGACGATAATTACTATTTCGGTCGTTGGGGTCAATCTTCTTCTTCATGGTAGGGTCATCTTAGTGCCCTTTCTCTTAAAGTGTTAACAGAGATTGGGCCTTTTCAATAGGAGGGACTACTGCTCTCGTTCCCCTACTGCGCATTTGCGGGCTGGGTCTCCGTTGAGTAGCGATGAGCGTTTCTCGCTGGAGTCCTCCGCCATGTAAGGAAACCCACACCGGCTTCTTTCCTCATTCTGGCCATAACAATTCCTTTCCTCTTCTCTGTAGGCTTTGCCCAGTTATCTTTCGAAGAGGAGGTAACGCAGGGATTTTCTTTTTATCTTGTGTTTTTTTGACCGGTATATCGGATTGGACGTCTTATGCTGAACATACCGTTTTCCAGTTTTCTCGATACTGCGTGAGTCATCCCAGTCTTACCGCTTCATACTCTCAGGAACGGATCGTGGTCTCTCTTCCATTTTGCTCTGCACCCCTTGAAAATATGCAGGGCGTGACTCTTTGTGCGTGCTAGGGCAAAGAAACCGAGACTCCTCGTACTTTCCAAAGGAGAATCCTGCTGCTAGAAACGGGACCTCCGTTGACTCTCTACTTCCCTCTTTCCCCCACTCGGACCTCGCTAAGTGTTCCTCCATCTGGGCGGGGAGTTAAGGTACCGCGAGGTTCCTCAAGTCTCCAAAAACCGTTTCCCCCTCCAAGCCTGGCATCTCTCCCTTACTTTCCTGACCCTGTACCGTGGAACTTTCACTTACGCTTCATCTAGGCATTTTTCTCCCGTGTTCCCATCTGATTCCCTGTGGATCAAGATGTCTCAGTTGTTCCTTCTCTTCAGATTACGCTTGGTGTCTACAAACAAGGAGAACATGCCCGACTTGCTGTTTGCCGCCTTCTAAGTGCCTCTTAAAGGGGAACCACCTTACAGTGACCTGAGGACGGGTTCAGCTGAAGTGAAAAGACCCTACGTTCAACTTGTCTAACCTAACGATAAAACAAAGATTCGCTTTCGGACGGGAGGGCCATCACCATCAAATCTAATCCCAGCTTAGCTTTGACTGCCCACAGTCGCTTCCTTACCGTCGCTACACACTAACGCACCCAAAAGACAGACCCCCACATCATATAAGACCCCCCCGCCCTGATGATGAGCTTAACCAATCCCACTGCTTTAACACTTGTATGATGGCTGTTAGCGGAGTCCCTTCATTACACACTTTCTTCGAAATACTGAACCTGAATTTCCAAGACAGGGAGCCCATATCGCTCAGGTTTTATGAGCTAATTCTTTTGGCCTGGTCGTATAGGTCATCGCGTACCTTTTCAGACTCTCCCGTTGACTCCCGTCGCAGCGTTGGTTCGTTGCATTCTCTGTCCCCTCATGAAACCAATAGCGGGCCCTCCGGTACGTTTTCTTACAATCACCGATCTTCCCTCAATTTTAAACTGTATGTGTAGGGCGTAGTTTTCCTTTTCGGATGAGGGCAATATCGCCGACCTGGTTCTGTGTTCATCCCCCTGCTGTTCCT
>Ga0179591_1338757_pt1 | contig 18020 bp, 27 predicted proteins | sample CZOMad2_1_08_16f_FD_182891 | JGI IMG/M metagenome (GOLD analysis project Ga0179591, IMG submission 182891) | Vadose zone soil fungal communities from Angelo Coast Range Reserve, California, USA - CZOMad2_1_08_16fungal (PacBio error correction) | ecosystem: Environmental > Terrestrial > Soil >... | reverse complement strand
GCCTTCAATTTCCCAAACATGCCCTAGCCCCCCCCAAACACATTCTTCGAATCTCTCTCTCTTTGCCCCGTGGACTTCTTAAGTCTTCCCCCACCGTGCGTTTTGTACGAATGTGCATCTTTAATCGGTATACTTACCCCTAAATCTTCGGGTACCCCATCTCTCACCTTCGCAGCCTTCTCTTGGCCCTTCTGGTCTGTCCCACCAGCAGCCGTGCGAACCGAAGTTTCGAAATCCCGAAGTACAAGCCCAACTTAGCCCTTTTTCCATCGAACCGTGATTCTCCCTGAACATTCCTCGGCCCTACCATCCCATCGCTCCTCCATCCCCCGGCCATGTAACCTCGATATTTCACCTCTGAGCGTGGCACCCCCTCCTTTCGCTGTTTTGAGGCGAAATTTCCTCTCCCCCCCCAGATTTTTTCTTGACATTTCTTGCTGTTCATCTTGGTTGGACCGGAATTTCTCAATTATTTTTCGTTTCCACCCTACCCGGACAGTCCGCTCCCTTTCCTTAAGACATCCCGTGTCCCTCCGAGACTATACGTTTTTTTTTACTCCTGCCTGGTGTTCCGGCTTCTGACGCCCAAACCGATTTCTCCGTTGCGTCCTCTCATGCCTGTTAATAACCCCCTCTTCCTTCTTTTTTGTCTTCTCCCGACCCCTTTTTCTTTCTTCTCACTCTTTAGCGAGCTATGTTTCCCGGCGAACAACGGAAGACTCGCCCAATCCGTCTCCTCCTCTCTTCCCGCCGCCAAATCCATGAATTCTTTCTATTGTCAAACACAGCATCCTTTTTTTCAATCCGCGAAAGTGATAAGGCAAAAACTGGTTGCGGCTGCCCTTCCCGCAGCCAACGCCCCTTGCCTTTCCTTTTTTTTTTGGTCTGTTTAATGAGCGCTCACCCCCAAGTTTTCCAAACGGCTCCAATTCCTACTTCCACTTCTTCCGTCGAACACCCTCTTTTGACCTTTTTTCTTTTCTTGTTGCCGTTGCTTCTCGCCAGTCCTCCCTTTTTTTTTACGCTCGCCCTAAACCTCTCAAGTGTAGGACGGACGGATTCCCCCGAAGCGTCACTTACCATGGAAACCCCGTGAATTCATCCTGCGAACCCCCCCTCTATTACCCCCCCCCTGTTTCCCGCCCCTGTTCCCCCCCCCCCCCGGAACCTCTTTTCTCTAAACGAGGCATCCACAAAATACCCCAACCGCCCCCCCACCTACGGCCCCGCACTTTGTTTTGAATGCTCCCCGCTTGACTAACCTTTCCTGCCCTTCGTTCCCAATTTGTCGATGGAATCTCCCCTCTTTTCCTCAGTCTGCTTCCAAAGCAGCACTGCGGTCTTCCCCTTTGTTTTTCTTTGTTTATATTCTTTTCGAGCTCAGCCTCCATTGGCTTCCTAGTCCCTGGCTCACCCAACTGAATGCAACTTTTACCCTTTTCCCCCCCCCCCCAGTTTAAACCTCGCATTTGAGTTTTTCTTGGCAAACCTTTTCCCCCGTGACCATCGGTTCTTTGTTTGCCCTGGATTGAAGATTCTCACCCTTTTCGCACCAACCGTTACCTTCCCTTCCCGAACTTTTTTCGTAACCTTTCCTTCCCACTTTTTTTGACCGCCCCCCACCGTTACTCGCTTCCTGTGGAAAATGTCCGAAAGGAAGCCCCCCGAAATATCTGTTCCTCCCCTCTCCGAAGGGTCTTTTGCGGACTACATTTTCCCTTCGTTTTGGATACCCTGGGTGCCCTCCCCCAACCCCTTGTTGCTTCCACTACCCAATTTATCCCCAAGAAGACAATCCGCAGCGCCGACCGTCCCGCCCGTTCCTCCCCCTCTCCAATCTCTCCCTCTCGCCCACATCTTTTTTCAACCGGACTTCAGCCTTTTTTTGTGTTTTTGTTTTTTCCTCTTTGTTTAATGATAGAAGTTTAAGCGTTGCCCCTCCTGGCGCGGCCGAAGTTGTTCTTCTTTTTGAGATGCGCGCCTTCATCCTCACGGTTGATTGCCAGAAGTAACCCCTTGCAATTTTTCCCGAGTCCTAAGTTCTCGATCCAAGACTACTGCACCTTTTCCAGGAAGGTGCGAAGTTACTGACGACCCCCCCCTTTTTTCCTTGTTTCCTCTACTTCTGGCTTTTAGTTTGGCGAATCGTTTCGCCTAAATAGTGTCAACTTGTTTTTTAACTTTTAGGTTTTACACCCCTTAGCGCCCGGTTAACTTTGGTTTTCCTCCTGTTGCTTTCAAAGTTTGTAGGGACGAGTCGCCATTCAGCTGCTGTTCGGGTTCAACCCCATAAAACATCGCCAACTCCTTTTGACCTCCCCCTTTCCCCCCATGATGTATCTTTCCCCCCCAATTATGCCCCTCGAAACTTACACCTCCCTTCCCCCCAATCTGTTAGTAAGCCTTTTTCCTCAACATCCTCTCTTGATGGCGTTAGGTGTCCCTCTTCTGTGATGCCCCGGTTCGAGCCCTTTTTCGTATTCGCTGGAAGCCCCAGGGGGGCTTGAATGTCGAAAACTTTTGTTCCCTCCTTTGTTGCTATGTTTTCTTTCTAAGTGTTTTCCCTTCCGTAGATTTAAAAATCCCTATAAAGTTCTCGCTCTCTCGTCCGGTCCAACATCATTTTTTTAGCAATTGTCCCGCCTCCCCCAGACCAGTGTGCAACGAACCAAGACCCAGCACTGAACCTCGTGTGAAGCAAAAGCAGTAGGGGGGTGTCAATGTCCTTATCCCACTCACCCATCCCCACCGCACCTCCCACCCTAAACCACCCTCTCCCCCTCCCCACTTCACACCCCCCCCTCCCAAATTCCCCGGCCAGCTGCCTTATCCCACACGCCCCCCCCTTTCCACACCCATCCGCCCAAACAGGCGCCACACCCTGCCCCTCCGAACCCCAACCCTCCCTCCCCCGTACTCCCCCACCTATCTCCCCACACGCTTCCCCTACTACCCAAAATATTCCCCACCACCACCCAAAGTCTACACCACCCACTACCCCATCACCGCCCTCTCCTCCCCCTCCAAACCCTACCCCCCCCGCTCCCATTCCAACCCATCCCTCTCATTTTTCCCCCAGCTCCTTTCCCCCCCCCCGTCCCTTCCATCCCCGCACCTCAACCCCTCAAACCCATTAACACCCACAATCTCCTTACGCCCTCCCCCCTTACCCTACTAAACCAACCACCCCTCCTCCCTCTCGCCACCCCTCCTCCTCCCCTTACCCAACAGCTCCTCGCACACCTCTCCGCACCCCTCCACCCCGCCCCCCCAACACCCTCCTCTCCCGCTATCCCACTCTCCCACCCACCCTCTCTTCGTCCCCCTCCTCCTCCCTCTACCCCACCTCCCACTACCCCAACCCCTTTCCATCTCCCACCTCCTGATCTCCCCCTCCCCTAACCCGCCCCTACTCTTCCCCCTCCCCTTTCCCCCTCCCCCCGCCTCTTCCTCCCCCAACCCCCTCTCCCGCTTTTCTCCCCCCCCCCACCCAACTACAACCCACCGCACCTCCTTCCATCATTCCCCACCTCATCCCTCTCCTCCCTACCCCCTCACCACCTCCCCCACTCCCCCACCCCCCACCTGACGCCCCCCTCCCCCCCTTCCCCGCTCCCCTCCACTCACCACCCCTCTCCCCACCCCCTACTACCTTCCCCATATTCACACCCCCTCCCCACCACTCCCCACCCCACCCCCCCCCCCCACCCTTCCTCCCACCCCCTCATCCCTCCACCATCCTTCCTCTCCCTCCTCACCTCCCACCACTCGCCTAATTTCCCCCGCCCCCACCCTCTCACCCCACTGCCCCCCCCCCCCAACCTCACCGACTCCCCCTCTCCACCTCCCCCCCCCCACCCGCCTCAATCACCCCCCCTCCCTCCAGCCCCCATCCATATCACTCCCAACCCCCCCGACCCCGCTCCTTTCCGCCCCCCATCTTACTCACCCCTCCCCTCCACTCTTCCCCTCCCACCCCACCACACCCTGTATTTAGCTTCTTCCTCATCCTTAACGCCCCCCTCCCCCTCCTTGCCCTTGCCCTCTCCCCCCTTTCCCTCCCCTTCACCCTTCTCTTCCTCACATACAACTGTACACCGCTCCTAACTAATCCTCCACCACTCATGACCCCCACACACCCTAGCTCCCCCCCATCGATACCTCCCATTCTATGTCTCCTCCCCCACATGACCTGCCCGTCCATCTCGCCACCCATACCCTCAGCCGCCTCCATCTCCAATCCCCCTTTCCCACCCCTTCCCTCCACTCCGTACATTATCCCCTATCTTAAGTCCCACCTCAACCCCTTATCCTCCCCCCCCTCCCGCCCCATCTCTGCCCTTCATGACGTGGACGTCGGCTCCCCTTTTCTCTGTACTCTTGGTGCTGTCTCGTCCCGATTCATCAACTTTTTTTTTACAGTAGTTCCCATTGCGTTTTTCCTTCAATGCTGCAGTCAACATCGTTTTTTCCCGTACAATTTCGTTCGGATTTGACACTGCATTGCTTTCCTTTTTCCCCCCAAGTTCAACTAAGATTTTCCCTGGCTTTTTGCTTTTGCGGAGGAAAGCTTTTTTATTCGCTTCCTTTGTTTCTCCCCCACCGTTTTTTCGCTGTTCTTTTTTTGGCATTCGTCCGACTTTTAGTTTCCTCTCCTCCCCCGCCTTGCGCGGTGTACCGTCTTTTCCTTTTTCCAGGGAACTCGCCCGTCGATCTTGCAGGAAAAGGGGTTTAACGGCGTCCGACACAGACTACCCCTTCCTCCCTACGCGCGTCCGCACATCCAAGGAAAGTCCTTAAACTGGCCGGCGGGGAAATAGCTCCGCGGGATAGTAACCTGACGTCCAACCCTGATTCTCATCCCCTCCGTTTTGCCGAACCGCGAGTCTCTTCACCGCCTTAACCGCGAAGTATGGTCCCGCACAGATTGTCTTGATCGCGTGTGACTGGTTCTTGGGACTTTGAGTTTAGTCGATATTTGCAGTGTTACGATTTCCCGATGACATGTTCTTGCGACTCCCCCGGGTGCGTTCCTTTTTTTATTTTTCATTTGCTTCGGTCCTTTTTCAATTTTCGAGTTCCTTGTAGGCTCTTCTGTTCACTGCCACTCCAGCCACCGGATGGAATTTTCCCTCCTGATGTCCTCATCTTCGGGAGTGGGTAATTTCCCGATGCCGAAATTACGGCCTTAACCCTCGCGTGCGTGGTGTGAGTCCTTTCCATTCGACTTTTTTGCAAATGAGAGATTGTTTTCCCCCCCCCCCCCTGGAGTGTTATTTTTATTTTTGACTAAGCATGACTGACGGAGCCGGCGTAAAACCTCCCAGAATTTTTATTGAGCAAGTAGCTCCCCTACGACTTCTTTTTTCTAGACGACTCGTCGCCATCCCCCCCCCCCCCAAGCTCCAGGGTGGGAGAATCAAAGTCTCCCCCCCTTCTTCGTCACCTCGGAGTTTGGGAACGATTAATTGGCAAATCGGGAATTGGAGTAGAACTCACAGGACATGGGAGACTGCTGTGTGCTTAGGCCCCTGAAAAGATGGCTCTCTAATGAGATTGACATCGGACGTTTTCACCCCCCTGGTTCGTGCTTACCTGTCATTCGAAGTCGTTCAGATGTATTTTTCCCTTTTTTTTTTTACATCGAGGTTTCCCTCCTGTCTTTTTCCTCTTTTTTTTTTCAATGGCAGGATTGTCCGGCCTCCAAAATTTAGTTATCTTCGCTCCGTTGTTGTTGTTTTTCTCGATAACGTCGGTTTTTACTTTTTCGTTCCCCCCCCCATCCTCTTTCCCTTTCCTCTCAACTCATGGCGTCTTCCTCCGTGTTCTGAATAACACTCTCGGTCCTAAGGTACCTTCGCTTCCAAACCACACAGACTGTTTCTTCACCTTTACCACGACCCCTGCCCGATTTTCTAACTGGACCTCGCACTCCCCTTTTTCTCCCAATCGACAGTTCAGTTCTTGAAGGGACTCCTTCCTCTTCAAGATTCGAATGAAAAACTATCTTGGTAGTCCTTCCCCAATGGTCGTCCAACCCCTGATTTTGATGGCCCCGCTTCGATTCCGAAGACCTTTCCGCGCCGGCCGAATGGATCCCCCCACCTCAATTCTTTAGTGATGACAGGCAATTCCCCCTTCATTCAATCTGACGACAAGCTCCCAAAATACCCCCCCCGCCATTGCGAATCGCGCTCACTTTTCCCCCCCCCCCTTTATCATATGGACGGAAGCTCACCACAACCTTCTTTGAGGTGTCATTCCTTGTCAGCTGGCCCCCAGGGATTATTACCGCCCGCGCTTTCGGCATGGCTCTAACCTTCCCAGGAGTTCGCTGGATGGCTGTGTTCCCTCAGCTTTCCGCGGCCCTGACGTTCTCCTAGAATGACGCCCCATTCTCATCGATACGCCCCGTGGCTCTTTGAACTCCCTCGGGCCATCGTCACTCGCTCCCGAATATAAAATTCCACACCGGAACTTCCTCGACTCCAATCCTTTTGCTGGAGCTTTTGTTTCGACTTTGAAGGGCGAACATCCGAACCTCGCGTTATGCCCGAGGATGCTGCCGAATCTTTTTGTTCCCGGAAATGTTCTCTCCTCCGATTTCCCTGTTAAACCCTTTGGCCAGTTCTCTCCTTCCTGGAAGAAGGCGGTTTAGTGTTGAACGATATGTTCCTTTCAGTTATCCCGTTTCGCTCCTCAAAACCCCTAATGTAATTTCCCCCTTCTTCTCCGAAACCCTTCCCTCATTTTTGCAGTCCGCCTCACTTAATACACCCCCTGCTTCCAGTCTTCCCCCCGAACACAGTTTTTTTGTAGAATGATTCCCCTTTTGCTAGCCGAAGGACTTTGATAACGGCGTGAGCGGCTTAACCATTCCGTACGCAGCGATTCATGCAGCTTCTTTCCCGTCCCAGTGAGTCATTGAGTTTGTTCCCTCCTTTTTTCCAACCGGACGCCCCCTGCTGCCCGTTTTTTTCCCCCCGACCCGCCAATTTTTTCGGCACAAAACTTGTTTCGCAAGGCGTCACGCCATTGGCACGCGTATTCGTTAGGATGACTTTTTACTTTTCCCCCAAGAGGTATGGGGACGGAAATATTTCCCTAACACCAATCGCGGGCTGAAAAGTGCCGTTCTCTGGATTTTGCTTGACTCGCCTCTTTCTTAATTTGGTGTTGGCCGATCGTAATAAAACGTCCCCTGCCAATTCGGTCGCTTCCGGCGGATTACCCCTCTAAGTCCTCCCGGAACCAAGAAAACCCTAGCATCTCCCCAAAGCTTTATTTCCCCTTTCCTGTTCTTTAAGAGGAAGACTCCCCTTGGCTCCGCCCCCTGATGCATAACCAAACCCCCCCTCTTACACCGAGGCCCTCCCCCTCGTTATGTTCCATGCAGATACGATTACCCGGGACTAAAATTGATTTCCTTCGCTTTTTTTTTGTTCTTCACGTTTTCGATTTAGAGGAGGATCCCAGCTCCCTCTTTTCCTTCATTGGCGTCTGTCTTCTATTGTTATGTTACCCCGAGCCTAGATGCTTGCGAAGTTCCCCCTCTTCCTTTTCCATCACCATTGTTACATCAAACCCCAACCGCGCTCTTGGCTGGCCCAATCCTCAAGTGACCCCCCCCTGGACGCTTTATCGGCACAAAGGAGCAAACCGAAAGTATGGCTTCCTTCGCACCTATTCCTTTCAACCCTTGGGAAATCCCCCCCCCCCCCATTTCCTGGACTTTCGCAAGGACATGGTGTGCGCTCGACTGAACATGCGAGCTGACGACCCTGGTGGGATCCGTTTCCCCCCCCCCCCCTTTTTTCGATTCTCGCGAACTCCAATTCTTTTTCAAATCCTCTTCAGCTTTCCTCAGTCGCACGCTCCTCCCCCCTCCTCTTTTCCATCTCGCCTGAAACATGTGACCTCTTCTCCGTTGGGTGTTGGAGTCCGATTTCCACAGAGTGTGTCTTCCCTTTCCCCTAAGTTCGTTGCGGACTTTGCGCCGAAGGATGGCTGTTTTTTATCCTTCAGCCGGTGATTGATGCACAGACTTATCCATTTTCCATCTCGATCCCGGGCCTCACCCAGAGTTTTTTGCGAATTCCATTCAGGTTCAGGTTTATTTCCCAATTGTGGTACTAATTCATTCCGGTCCCGGCCTATGTTGGTGCTCCGTCTCACTTCTTTCATTTCCAAATCACTCATGTTTTTTACTTTCTTTGAAGAGGTTTTTCCCTTTCCCCCGGCACCAGGCTGACGGGGTTTGGTTTTTTACCTTTTCCAAGTTTTTTGCCAGGGAAAGATTCCGCATTTTAGTCTCGGGGTAAACACAACCCCCTTTCCCCCTTAGCAACCCATTCCTTTTTAACTGTGGTCAAGCGAATCTGTCCCTAGACAATTGGTACACATCCCCCATGTCCCGATTTTTCCCTTTCATCGGCATTCAACTATTGACTCTTTCTTTGCGGCGCCCTTTTTTATTTGGAGCTCGTTACTTCTTGTCAGTCAGTTGGAAGACTTTACAATTCACAAATAAGTAGGGTTAGCCTCTTCATTTTATTTCCGTACTATTCCCTTTTCCAAATCCTTCGTTCCCCGATTGTTTGGTTTGGGTTTTTTTTTTTTTTTTGTCAAAGCGGCGGTTTAGTACGTAAAACTCCATATCACTTTTCCCTCCCCGAGCAGCCCCGACCTGAAACTCCGCCCCTAAAACCTTTTAGGACGCTTTTTGTTCTTTCCTCCAGTGGTCTCCTTCTCCATGGGCCTGTATTTGGTTCTCGTCCACTTCAGGCTTTTAACGCGCAGACGACCGCCCTCCCCATTGAGACTTTTCTGCAAATGTGAAGCAACCTTTTTTTAGCATCTTTGACCCAACCCCCTTCAATGTTGATTGTTTTTTTCCCCCTTTTTGAGAGTCATCACGATTTCTCACTGGCGTGGGAACTCCGCGCGGCGTCCCTTTATCGCTCGTCGTCCGTTGTAAGAAGTTAGCCCCCCCCATTCTTCCCTCTTTCCTTCATTTTTCGGACGACCGGTCGCCCGAACGTCCTTTTTTTTTTTCTAACTCTCGGTCGGACCGCAGGCGTCCTTGGCGAGTTCCGAAGATTGGTTCCGGTTGGTTTTCGGAGGCGAACCTTTCCGATCCCCCGCCGATAAGGGTTTCCCCGCACCTTTCTCTCCCCCCTTCGGTAACGGCCGTGGGAAAAGGATTCCGGAGTATTTCGGTTCCCCCCAATCTGGATTCCTCATCCTCTGTGCAGACGTTTCTACCAATTCCCCCTCGTAAGCTTCACGCGCAAGCAGCTTGTACGGTTTAAATCCGGGGTGACTTGGCTGGATTGTCGATCGTCGCTGAAGTTGCCTGAGAAGATGAATTTCTTTTTTCCTCAATGTGCTGTCGACTTCGTTTTGCTTGTCCCTTCCATTCGGATTTCCGAGTAGGCTGTTCTTCCCATCCCAATACTTCCACTGGAGAATTTCTAGCTTTCTCCCGAAATCTTTTTTTTTTTGGTACCGATTCCCGTTTCCCCCCCCTCCGCCCACCGGCGATTGAAGCGTGCCCTGGTGGTTTCCGCCTATCCATTTTGCAAAATGCGAGCCCGTCCCCATTTTTTTTTATTTTGTCCTTTTGCGGTGGAACCCTGTACTGAAGGCCATTGCGTTCCTCAAACCCTTTTGCGGTTTAGAAAGTCCTCCTCCGTAAGTCATATTTTTGGTTTTCCATTGCGCCTCGTCGCGTAGACGGCATGGGCGACCCCCAATACTGAAATTCCGAGTTTTCCTATTTTCCCTGCTTCTTGAACTTCTTTTTTTCGCAAATTCAACTTGAACTGGGCGCTTTTAGTTCCTTTTTCTTGGCCATTTCCGAAGGATCTCTTGAAGCCTTTTTGCACTTTCTCGGCCGACACACCAGGCTTTGTTTCCTTGACTTTTCCACGTTTTCAATAATCTGCCGAGTTTCCCCTCATCCCTTTGTCCAGCCTCCTTCTTTGATACCTTTCCCTCGTTCTTTTTCTTCCCAACCCTGACGTTCTTCCTCCTTATTTCATCCCCGTTTTTTCTTATATAACCCTCGGTTTACGGCCTGTTGACCCACCTCGCCTTTTCTGCTTCTGGACCAGCCCCCCCCATTCTTTTCAAACAATCATTTTTTGACCTCGTTTCCCCTTCTGAACACGTGTGTCCTTCCGACCCCCCCTTTTTCCAAAACCGTAAGAGATATAATTTGCCTTGTGTCTTCCCTCCGCCCGCGCTTTGCCAAAATCTCGCCCCCCTTTATTTTTTGCGAAGACGCCCTCTTCGACTACAAATGACCAAATCCCTCGCTCGGTAAAGCCTAATGGCCCATTTTCTCACAAACCTGACTTTTCCCACTATACGCTTCCCCCCAATTTTCTCTAGCGGCGACCTAAAACAAGTCCCTCTGTAGCCCCTCCCTGGCAGACTGCCTTAATTGAATTACCAACTTTCTTCCCACCGCCGTCACCCTCCCCCTTGCGTCATCGCTGCTCGCATTGCACTCATGTACCTTCCCGACTCAACAAACCCTTTCACCCCTTTGAGCTGGTTCACTTTGCCCTTTTTTCCTTTTTCGGGGCCCGCCGAATTTTTTTTCGGCATGCCGCTCTCCATTAGAATCCCCTTTGCTCTGGCCTTCAATCATAGACTTTACGAGAATCGCATTTTCCCCTTCAAGTTCCAGCCAATTCGACTCGACGGGAGTCTCCCTCAAACTTATCTCGTCACTTCCATCTCCCCTATTTCCCTTCAAAAGTCACCAATTCCTTTACAAACGATCACTTTTTTTTTCGTGGACCAATTCGTTCCAATTTTCCCCTCTATTCCCTCCCGGACCCTTCCGCGGTGGAAAGGACATTTCTCCCCGAGTTTTCCCCTTCACCCCCCATGTTCCTCTCCTTTTAAAGATCGACCGGTTGATGGACGCTATCCCGCACAGTTTCGTCCCCCTTTTTCACCCCTCTCCGTCCCTGCCAGTCTCTCGCGACAACCCCGGTTCTCTCCTTCTCTCCGCGCGTTCAAATACACCCCGTCCCTTTTGCTTTCTGATGACCCTAAAACGTTCTTTCCGAAAGGCGCCCAGGCCTGAACTGGCAACCCTTCCCCTTGAAACACGGTTTCTCAGACCACATCGCTTTGACGAGATATTTCCCTTGACCTTTCCTATGGAGAAATGAGTTGACCTCCTTACCATTGACACGAAGCCCAGTGGAAGGTTGGTCAAACGATCACTGTCCCCAACCAGAGGCTGCACATTTGCAGAATCGTCACGCCCCCTCCCCCTGTCTGCTTTACAGGTCGTATGTCCCCCCCGTCCTTTCTTCTAATCTGGACGAGCCCCATTCACCAGATCCCTGTGTCCTAAGCTCCACAGTCGAACCCCCCCATCGCGGGGCTGAAAAGGTCTTCTGTGCTTCGTTCTGTTTTCTTTCTCGCTCCTCATTTTTTGGAAAGATTAGTCCACCGCCATTTCGTTTTTCGGGGAAACCTGATTTTCCAAACCTTCTTCACTTACCCTTGCCTTAACAACCTCCTCGCTCCCCTCTCTCTTCAGAACCATTTCTCCCAGTTTCCACGCGGATTACGACAATGCGCCCCTTCCCCATCAATCTTCAAACGACCGCTCGTATTTTGTGTGAATGCGCTACCCAATCGGACCAAATTGATTGCCCTTTAGTCCTGTCCCAATTTGTACTTGCATTTTTTCTACCCGCAGTTTTTTCCCCCGGCGGTCAGTGGCGTTAGTAGTTTCTATTTTTTATTTTCCCGTCCCCTGCGCTGAAGTGAGACTCCCTTTTTCCCCCCCTTTGCGCCCACCCCCAGCCATTGAATTCAAAACCCCCTTGTCTGCCCACCTCTTTTTCCACCCCCCACGGGGACATTCGCTTTTTGACCTCCGGCTTTTCCGATTTTCAAATCCCCCAACAGACTAGCATATTCGCGTAACTATTACTCGACCCCATTCCGTACTTCGTAACTTCCCCTGGAACTTCTCCCTTCTGCCTTCTTTCTGGTTGGACGAGAAAGCCTTTCTCTTTCTCGACCTTCGTTGGATTCAGCTGGGCCTGTTCTTCGCCTTTCCTTCGCGACATTTTATCCACAAGCATCGGCAGTCTAATTGCCCAACTCGGCCCCCTTCCCCTATTCATCTCGTTGAAAAATATTGGTGTTTCTCTCTCTTCCTTCCTTCTTTTCCTTTGTTGTTGGATTCCCCACATCGTTTCGATAAGTTATGCCTGAAGCGTGCAATGTCGGCGCTCTTGTCGGCTTAGTGACGGAATCGAAGCACCGGTGATTTTCTTCCCTGTATCCTTCCACAGTGCCTTCATCTCCACCAATTTCTCGACCCCCCCTGAGTTTCGTTGACGTACTTGAGACTTAAATGGATTGTTTCGATTCTGCTTCCCCCACAATGGTGTTAGTATTTCGCGGTCAGGAATTTCTTTTTTGTGAAAGTTTTTTTCGATTTGTTCAGTTCATATTTTTCCCCCCCTTGGTTTTCACTTGTTTCTTTCAGATTTGTCCATACGCCGGTGTGTTTGTTTTCCATTTTCAATGTTGCTGGCCAAGTTTTTCGCGATAGTTCGAAACATTCAGCTTTTTTTTTACCATAACCCCTCGCCCCTCCCCTCCCTTCACCTGACCCGCCAATCTGTTATTTTTCGAAATCTGGCCTCCAACCTTTGGAACGAACTCGGGCCCCTCACCTCTTTTGGACCCGAGAGAATTACACCCCGATTTCTGCCGGGAGTTAATCGTGATGTGATGCCCCCCCCGGTTCTTTTTTTTCGCCATTGTCGTATCCTGAACCGGGCTTAATGTTCGTCACTACTCTCGGTTCGCCAGAGGTTATTTTCCGTTAAGCCTTCCCCCGATTTGAAAATCCTTATCTTTTCGTCGTTTTCTTTTTAGCGGTTCCAACTTATCCCTTTCCTCGAGCACACCGAAATATTTCCTCCCTTTTTCCGATCAGCAACCTCCGGCAGAAGTGGTTAGTTAGGATCCAGGTAGCCCTTTTCTTTTTTTTATGGTCTTCTTCCCGATTCAGGAGGAGACGTTTATCGTTGTCTTTGCCTTTCGGTGTTCCCCTCACTCGTTTTTGCCTTATTTTCCCTTCGCCTATCAACCGGCACTTTCCGGCACCCTGAGGTCAGATTTCTTGGAGTTGGTTAGCCGTTTCTGATTCCACTAGTTTGTTCTCCTTCTCCTGCCGCCGTTCAAAGTCTTATTCGCCTTTTTGCTGCGCCCCTTCGTTCTCGACTCCCCCCCCCCGTTTCCTCTTTCTTTTTGTCGAATGCGGGCGTGACTCTGATTCCCCTCTGGCGCGTCAGACAGTTGGTTGAGTCAAACTCCTTCTGCGCGACGAAGCGGCGTTCGCTTTCCTCCAAGGAAACAGTTTTTTTTCCTTTTTGCGGTTGCAAGGACCTCTGTCTTCTAAATTGCCGTGCCAATGTCATCATCAATCCGCTGGCAGCGCGCCTGAGCCTTCAACGCTCCTTCTGGGTCCACGCTGCCCTCTTCGATCTTTTCTCGCGTGTGTAAAGTTCCCTTGTTTTTGGGTCCCGTGCGGAATGACGCTCTTTTGATGCCTTTTGATCCCACGGTGCGTTTTTCTATTTCTAATTGCTTCGGCTTTTTTTTAATTTCTTTTCGTCATGAATGGAGTTCACTCCCCGCCCTTCCCCTTCGGATGCACTTTTTCTAGCTTGTCATCCCTAAATGGCGTTTTAACTCGAACGATGAAGATCTACCTTTGATTGCCACAACATCCGTTTTCGGTGTTGTGTTCTCCGTCCCTGCCAGTTCCCCATGCGTAGCCTCCTTCGTTGTTTTTGGATCTGCGGTGCTTAATGAGGAAGGCAGGTCGTTCCTCACCCTCTTTGCGGTTGATTCCATTCTCAGCTCGTGACTATTTGCGACCGTTGATGGTGTCCCTTCTCCATATGAAATTTTCCCGACATTTTTTCAATCTTACTTGAACTCGGGTCCTCGTTCTCCGACCTGTGTGATTTGCTCAGGGTTTTTCCTTTTCCTTCCTCCATCGTCCACCCATCGAGGTGTTAATTTTGAAGACAAAAGCTGTTTCGTTTGGAAATTCCTCATTCTCTTCTTGTTATAAAGAATCCTCGCTTTCCCCCCCCTTTTCTTTTCTTTGCGCGGCGAAATGGCGGTTGTTCCCCTTCGGAAAACACCTTATCTCCTCCTCGTTTTTTTGTGTTGCTCTCTACCCCCCTTCCGGTTTACGGCCGGACCCCATCCCCCTCCCCCTTTTCTTGCTCCAAATTCCCCATGGGCCGATTGGCTTTTTTTGGCCCCCACGAGACTTGAATTTCGTCGTCGCTTTTTTTTCGTATTCCCAGTAACCCCCCCGCTACTGCGCGCGAATTACGCCGCACGCCCGGCAATCCTCATTTTTCTTTTTTCCATTCCTGCTACGCGACGCTGCCCCCGAGTTTTCTCCCAAAATCCCTTTTTCTTTCAAAGAATGGCTCACCCCCCCCCTGACTTTGATGGCTCGTTTTCCCTCGAGACACATATTTTTCCTTTTTCCACGGCTCAAAAAGCCCATTCTTTCTGTTTTTTTTGTGTTCCCTTTCCATTCCCTGGCTTTTTTGATTCACACTCAAGACCAACGCCTGCTGATTCTCCTAGAATTTTCCCCCCTTTTCATGAAGGAAGCGCACCCCACCTCTTCTGTTCCCGTGAGGCGTCTTTGGCCTGGGACCTCGAAGATTTCTTATTTTCCCTTAGCAACTATCACCTGAGTATGTTTTTTTCCTTGGTGTTTTTTTTTTGGTTTGTCCTTTGGCCTCCGAAATTCCCCCGTCCTTTGACCGCCTCAACCTTTCTCTACCTGGCACAGTTGAGTCTAAAGCCCTCTCCTTCCTTCCTCTGGCCCCATCTCAACCTCACCGGGACCTGTACACACGAGATACCCACGGGGAACCAGACTTCGCGTTGACTGTTTTTTTTAGGATTTCTGTCCTTTCTTTTTTCCTCCGTTCTTTGGTGGCCGGCGCTCGGATTGACTTTCCCCCCTTTTCCGCCTTTCCTTGGAAATGAAGCTACCTTCTGAACTCCCCCTTTTTTGCAGATATACTTTCCTTTAAACCCACTATCCATTTTAACTTCACCAAACCCTCGGATTTCTCCGGCGTCTTCTTTCCCACCGCTTCAGGTTTGGCTTAGCTTAACACCCCTTTCTTTTGATCGCCCAGGCCTCGCGAAGTCTTGTCTGTGGACCCTACGCATTTTCACTTACGATTTCTCCGTGCTGCGACCAACTCATGATTACACCTTTTTCTTTCCTTGTTGCAAAAAAGTCCTCCAAGAACTTTCGTCATCCGACGGAAATTGCTGACGGCCCAACTTTTTCTTACATGTGCTCTCAAAGGTTGCCCCCTCCAATTGGCTGTTACACTTTTTTCCGGTATGGCAGGTCCCCCCCAACCTCGTAAACGGCTCCACTTTTGACCCCCCCCCCTTCTGCCGCGACAAAACTTCGTCGGGGTTGTCCCCTTTTCTGTGCTCTCTGGCGTTGCTGACTCGCACGTCACGTTAATATTCACTGGGTTTTTGCCAAGATGTTCCCTCACCGTCCTATCTCTTTCGCGGACGGAGATTTCAAATCGAATTTTCCCACAGCATCGGCACCCCCCTCAATTTACTCCCCCCTTGACCTCTGTCTTAATTCTCCCACCTCTGCATCCAAATCAAAGAGTCCCACCCCCTTTCCAGCACTCCGTATGGGTGAATGCGCAGATTCCCCCCTTTTAACTAAAATTGAGTGCAGGGTTCCCCTGATTAATAATTTGAAGATGTAGAGTATCCCCACTGCTTTTTCCTTCGTTTCAGGCCCTTTTGGCGAGTCGGGCATTTATTTTTTTTTTCCCCTAGGATAACAGCAGCTGAATTCTCTTTCTCCACAAAACTTTGCCAACCCCCCCCCCCAAACTCAAGGAGATCACTCTTCCTCACGTTGGGTGGAAACCGGTTTCTTTTTTCTTTTCCCCTGACGGCGTTGGACGATTCAACCCCTTCTCCCCTCAGTATTTACCGAATTAGCTTCTTTCTCTTCGAAAAAAATTGGAAAGAAATTTCCCTTTTCCCCCCCTCCTGGACCTTTTTCTCAAGGACCACCCTACCCCTTTTTTTTCTTTCGAGCCATGTCCTCTTTAAGCCCCCATCCCCTTTCGCTGGGCATCAAAAAAGGTGCTTCTTCCTCTCCTCCCCCCCCTCCCAAAAAGCAGCATCCTTCGGCAGCGCAGAGTTTTTAACCTCTTCCTTCCCCTCTAATTTCCTCCCGCAAGCAACATCGGTGAATCTCTTTGTTGTGCTCTGAGATTTCCACAAGCTTTTTCTTGTCTAGATCTCGTGCGACTGTCGACGCTGCCGAAGGATGGTAGGCTTTCCCCTGGTCTTTTCCTTCTTTGATGGACTGACCAGAAGTATCCAAATTATTTCCCTTTTTTAATGCTTTCTTACAACAGTTTTTTTCCCCTTTTTCGAACCTTTCCCTGACTCTGACTTCCTCTTGGCTTTCCAATGGGTTTTTTGGAAGTAACGTACTCTCCTCCCCTTCCCGACTTTTATTTTTTGGTGCTACTTTGTCGATAATCGTCCCCTCTTTGAAAACCTCGATGTCAAACCTTTGGTTTTTCGTTTGTTTGCCATAACTCTCTTTTGTTTTATTTTTTTTTTTTTCGCATCAAATGTTGTCTGGCACTTTTTTTCCTCCTTTCCCCGATTCTCCAATTCAGCTGCCTGTTCGTTAGGTAAACATCCCCCCTGCAGACCCTTTTTCGCCCAAAATTGACCCCAACTGGGTATGCTCCCGGCCCCAATCTGAAGTATGAATCGACACTTTCCCCCCTCTCCCTTGCCCCTCCCCTTAGTCCCGAATTTGGTTCCCATACGAAGATTTTCCCCTTTCTTTTGTAATAGTGATTGATGAATACGGTATTGTTCGTATCCGTGTCCACCCCTTGTTCGGAAGGTTTAGTCAACCTCTCTTTTCTCCCCTTTTTGTATTCCGTAAGTGATCCTTCGATTTGCCATCATTCCTCTCCCTCAAGTTGAAGCTCGGTCCAACAGAAATGCCCAGTCTTTTTTTCTTTTCCCTCCCGCCCTGAGCACAGCAGACCTTTAAGTCCCTTCCTTTTTGTTCGACGGCACTTCTTAGTTAGTATTTTCGAGCCGGTACTATTTTTTTGCGGTTTTCTCTCCCCCCCTTCTCAGAGGCCGACGAAGTGTAAGTCCCCCCCTTCTTTGGCAGTTGTCCTTTCGGCACTCAACTCCTTTTTTCTGTAGCCTCCTCTTTCGTCAATGTGCTTTTTTTTTTTTGTTCCCAACTTCTTTCCCTCCATTTCTCTTTCTTTTTGGCCGGGAAAAGAGCGCGGCAAGCGTAGTGCTTCTGTTCCTTTTTCAAGAAGTTATCAAAAGTCTTGTGAATTCCTCCTCCCTGTTCGTCTGACCCAAGACGTGTATTTGAGAATTCGTCCTTCCCTTAGACTTCGCGTTCAGAATTGCTTGGACAGGATAGGTTTGGGCCCTTCGTCGAACGTATCGCTCCTTCGATAGCGCTACCGTCTCCTCTTTCCAGGAAACCTTCTCGTACTTCCGGCCCGGTTTGAAAAAGGAAATCAGGCGCGTTAGAAAATTGCCGTCCTCTTCTTCTCCCTGCAAGTCTCTTCAGAAAGCCTTTTCTGCCATTTCGCTTCAGTTTAACCCCGCTCTTTTAAGTTATCGCGTGTGTACTTTAAGGGTTCTTTTTTAGTCTTGTAGACTTCGCGGAAGTCCTTTCCGCGACTTGTTTCTTGAGGAAATAAAGGTGCGGTCCCCTCTTTCGAAGCCTTCTTCCTTCTTCTAACTCGAGTTTCCGCGTCTCTCCTGATTTCCCCTGCCGACAAAATCACAGTCAGACGGTGGCGTGAAATGAATACATCGGGATTCATCTCCCTCTTCTTTAATCATCCTCCACCCTGGATTGAAACGCGCGTTTTGGTTGT
>Ga0179591_1313478_pt1 | contig 18020 bp, 11 predicted proteins | sample CZOMad2_1_08_16f_FD_182891 | JGI IMG/M metagenome (GOLD analysis project Ga0179591, IMG submission 182891) | Vadose zone soil fungal communities from Angelo Coast Range Reserve, California, USA - CZOMad2_1_08_16fungal (PacBio error correction) | ecosystem: Environmental > Terrestrial > Soil >... | reverse complement strand
TTCGCACCCCTGATTCAAAGAGATGAGGCTATGATTAGCATTCCGTTTTTTTGCCTAGCAAACACTCGATCATCTAATGGGTCCTGAAACGCCCCCTTTCCTTACTTTCCCTCAGGTCCTGCCTAGCCCAACCTTTTTTGACCGAAAATCTCTAACGTAGTTCTTGACGAAGGACACTATCCGCTCGCGCCCATTTTCCAGACAAAGCCAGGATGACTTCCTCACGAAAATAGTTTACAGCAAAGTGAAACGAGATTCCTCCCGTCTTATGCTTTTTTTTCCCCCTCTTCCATAGGAAGCTACACGGTTTAGGCAGTCCATTACAATTTGTATTTCTTTCCTCCCGACCCTTCTGTACCTTACCCCTCTTCTGGAGACCGACTGTTTGCTAGCACGGGAGTTTACTTATCAGTCGATGCCATAGCATTCAGAGCCGACTTAGAGAGGGAGTTATTGACAGACCCCCCCCCCCTTTCAGGATTCTCCGTGTCCGGGAGGTCCCCCCAAGTTGGTGCCCTTTTTTATTTCCGTCCCCTCCTGATTCCTCTGGCCGCTGCCCGTCTGTGTTGTAGAGAATGGGTCAGTTCCGTGCTTTCAGCCTTTAGGGTTTTTTCAGAGTTCTTTTTGTTCGGCCCTGTGTGCACACGTGTTCCCTGCACGTCCAGTGTAACCTCTCTCCCCTTTTCGATGCTGTATTCTATGGTATCATAGGTTTTTTTTCACTTAGAAGTCACCCCCCCGTCTCTTGAAGGGCTGGCGCGATGTTTTCTCTGCTCGTGTGTTTATTTTATCTCGGACCCTAGATAACTCGGAACCAAGACCTTCCCCCACACAACTCTCTTCCCCCCTCAAGAGCCGTCGATGGTTGGGGTTTTAGTTTAATTGCCTCTGGATTTTTAGTTGTGTGTGTGAGCATTGCGGTTCTTTTATCCCCCCTGAAAAAAAAGTCTTTGGTTTTGTACCACCCCTGCCCGAAGAGGGTTTTTATTCCAGAGGGGCCTAAGTTGTCAGTGCCCCGTCTTTCTTACTCCTATGTAAATTTCGTCATCGACTCCAATGTTCGCCCTGGAATGCATGATTTGCTTTTTTCTGTGTCTTTGAGTAACTTATATTCCCCACATGTGCTTCAGCTTTTTTAGTGGTTCGATTTATTTTAGTCTATGTATTCAAGTATACGCGTTGCCCTTTTTTTTTTTTTCCCCGGCACAGACTGCCGGTACATTAGCACGTGTACACCCCGACCACTTCTTCCCTTTTTCACCTTTTTTCCCGGGGTGGAGGCCCCGACTCTTTCCCGTTCGTCCCTCCCCCCCCTCAGACTGCCATTCTTTACTTGCATGGCTGAGATGAGTGACTCCTCCTGCCTCCCCTTTCGTAACCCGATCTATGTTAGATGTTTTCAATTTCTCTGACTTCCCCCCTCGGAGATGAGTTTTTTGATCGTTTCGAAACGCATGGCCAGCGTACTACAGAAATCCCCCCCACCCTTCCCTTAAGTAATCGAACGAGGTAGTGGCGGCGTTTTGTCTCTCTTATAACCCACACTGAAGAGGAAACAAGTGCTTTTTTTTCCCACTTTTCAGCTTCTTTTGTTAAAACAGTGTCCGAGCCGCTTCCTGGGGCCTTTTGCCATTACTTTATTTTCCACTGTCGGGAATTCACTTCCCTCTTTCCTGTCCCACTATACTAGTAAAATAGGATTTTTCCTCTAGAGCCTACCTTTTTTTGGAGAATGACTCGACTACGGAACCCGCCCCCAGACCACGAGAGAGGTGACTCCCCCCCCTAGAATAATCTAGAGGAGGCGTACACCCAAGAGCTGCCAAAAACGATAGAGAAGCACTGACAGAACACGTTTTGGACCCCGCCTATAATGATGTCCGAGGTAATCATGGTAGCTGAAGTGAAGGAGCCCTGAGGATCGTTATCGGCCCGCGATGGTTTCATGAGTCCGGTTTTATTTTTTCCCAACAGTCCACTGTTCTCCTTCGTGAGTTAGAGTATTACTCGTTCAATCCCCGAATTGACGTCGGGGTAAACTGAAATGGAGGATCGGCTGGCCAAAGAACGTAATCTGCGATAGTTCTTGAGTGTGCGGGGGTTCAGACCCTGCCGGGGGGAAACCCACTCCCGGCCCTTCTCTTAGTTCCTGGTAAGAATACCCCGACCGCTGGATTACTCATGTGCGAGTTCTCACTTTTTTTCTGTCGAATCTCGACAAGAATCTTGAGAAGCATTGCCCTTTGGTGCATGGATTCGAAGAAAAGCGTCTTTTTGGCCGCCTCTGCATTCGAGGGTAGTTTTTCCTCAGCGTTTGCGCCACGGCGAAGATAGCTTTTGAAGTCTCTCCTATGAGTCGAAATTTTTCGATCGATCCCCATTTCTACTAAACACACCCTTACAGTATTGGTTTTTTTCAACAGCCGAAAACTGGGTTGATTGGTTTTGATTTCTCCATTTCGCACACCGTCGTTTTTTGAAGTTCCCTGATTTTGCCCCATGTGCTTCCGATATCCCCCTTTAGGCATTTTGTTTGCGGTGCTTTCTTCCCCTAGGAGTTCTTATCAGGCCTTATGCTTCTCTCGCCGATATGCAACATCGAATCCAGTCCCCCTAACCATTGTCCCTTTTGCCTGAAGTATGCAGTTCAGGAGGCAGTTCTCTGTTCGGGTCTTGCAGCTTCCCGCGATTAGTAGGTCAGGCTGTTTTCTCGTGAGCCCCCTCTTCTTTTCCCTCCCCGCCGGGTCTATGGTTAGTTTAGTAATTATATTCTTGGGCTGGATTTGTTACCCTTTCAGCCCCTGAATCTTCTTTATCACTTTTTGTCGCCTTCTGTCCCACCGATTTCTATTTTCCATTCCCACTCAGATTGTTGGTTGTTTTCTCTCTATCACCGCCCCCCCAATTTAGCGACCCTCCCCTTTTCTAAAACTAATTCTCCCCCGGCCACTAATGCATGTTGTCTTTGTTTCTTGCGATCTTTCTCCTTCCCCTTTTCCAAGATTTCTTCTCCATCATTTCAGAGATGGTAAGCCAGAACGCCATCTCATCAGAATCAACAAATTTTCCCCCCTCTCTTTTGTTGACGTGGAACATATTTCGTTATAATTTGTATTTTTTTTGGTTTCCGTCGGGCGCTGTTTACTCTTCACTGTTTTTTCCTTGTTTGTGTGTATTCAAGTCATAAAAAACCCTAACCATTGACGGGCGCACTTGTTTTTTCTGAGCTTGGCCTGCCCCACCCCTTCCCGGCACGAGCTAGGCGCATTGCATCTTTTGATATTTTTCTGTTTTTTTTTCGATACTGCCCCCTACACCTTTGTAGAGTTCCCTTGCTTTTTTATTTATGTATCTTGACGACGCCTTCTCCCGACCAACATCTCCCACTCCCCCTTTTTTGTTGTTTCTTAAGGGCTGGCTTTAAATAGACACTTGCTTACCCTCAGTCCAAAACACACCCCAAACCTGATTAAGTATTTTCCCCTCACTTTTTCGCCGGTCCCCCACCCCACCCCCCCATCCCCCCCCCCCCCCCCAGCCCCCCCCCCCCACCCCCCTCGCGCCCCCCCCTTCCCCTTATCCCCCCCTCGGCCCCGCTTTCCCCCCCCCCCCCTTCCCCCCCGCCACCCCCCCCTCTCCGCCCGCGCCCCCCCCCCCCCCCTTCTCCCTCACGACGGGACTTCCTTACTTTATCCCCTCTTCTCCGTATTGACCCCACTGAGTACGCACCCGTCCCTCCCAAAAAATTTCATACAGTTGTTCTGTTGGTTCCTTGCAGAGATGGTTCAGTCCCTCATCGAGCTGTAATTCTGGCTGTTTGTTTGCGAGCCGAACTTTTACACCCCTACCCCACCAAGCAGTGCCCTGTGTCCTTTTTTATAAGGCTTTCTTTAGTGATCGCCTTTGCTGTTAATCGTACGGAAATATTCCCTAAGGACCTATGCAAGATTATAGGTTTTTTTTATGAGTGGTTGTTACCAAAAGTCAAGTCTCCCTCCCCCGTTTTGCTCATTTTAGGTTTGGTCAGTATTCAGTTTTAACCCATAACGAAAGAACCCATGAACCTCCCCTCCACAACCAGCATTCCCACACCTAGCAAAGAGCCCGGACCCAACCTTAACCCTCCGAGCCCTCAATATCTACAAGACGTAAAGTGCGCCGCACCTCCCCTTATCATAGAGTGCCTCCAATAATTGATGTCGTTTCCCCTATTTTCTCCAGACACCTCTTCTTCCCCGTCGACTAATGAACAAGCTAGAAATTTGGAATGGGATCGCCTTTCCCGCTCCGCCCCCACGAAAGTCGGTGTAATCGTTTTCTCTTCTACCTTCTTTTTTCATTGGTGGTTAGGAGGAGCAAGTTGTGCCTCCCCTTTTTGTGGTAGGTCCTTCTTTTATCTTTTTTTTTTTTTGTTTCCACTCCCTCAACTCTTCTTGGGATAACTTTTCGCTCTTGGTGTAGCTATGGACTTTTTTTCCTGGTCTTTCCTCTTTTTTCTCCGCCTCTCTGTGCATGGCCTTTACTTCATAAAACCTTTGCCCGTTTTTTTCTTTGTTGCCGGATGCGTTATTGTCGCGGGTTTTCCTTTTCACTAGTTCTTTCTGTTCTTTGTCGAACAACGCCGATCTGCCTTTTGGGGGTTGTGTTCCTGCCAAGTCCCGGGCCAAATTTTTTTTTTTTTTCTCTTTTTTCTACAACAAATTCAACCCGAACGCCAAGAACCCAGAACCAAATTTTTTACATTTTCTCTTCCGCTTAAGCAGTTCCGGCAAGGCAGTGGCACAGCACCCTCAGTTCCGGACGATTCCCCATATGACTCCTCCTTTTTTTCCTCTGCTTCTCCTCCCTGATGCCCTGATTTTAGCTTCTTCTCCTAGGGCAGTGAAATAATGACTTTTTTTTCCCCGGGCCTTTGGAAAGGGAACTCATAGCTCTCCGGTCTTCCCGGTTCTGTGGTTTTTACAAGCGTCTTGCTTTGCCCCCCTAAGAAACTCTCCAGAACATGCACCTCTTTCTCCCTCCCCCTCCCCCCTTGAGGTCATCACTGCACTTGGACGTACCCCCCCTCTGATCCATTTCCTATTTCCGTTTTTCCCTTTCCTTTGCCGTCCCCCTCTGCTATAGCACTTCCTTCTCTGGCGTAAGTTGATTGGGGTCTGTTTTCTTTTGTTTTGAAACCTTTCTTTTTTTGCTGTATCCCTGAGAGTGTTCTTTGCACACGGAGTAGCGGAGGTTTTCTCTTTTTTCAGGAAGAGAAGTTTTCGCTGCCCTGTGTTCAGATACGTGGGCCAGCTGGCTTGGCCTCAATCGACCTGATTATCGCCCTCCTGGAAGTCCCTCCTCCAGATCTACAGACTTCCTTGTAGCCCGCCCCTCTTCTTTTGGAGATAGACCTTGCACTGAGGTTTTTATGTCGTGGTTTTTTCGCCCCCCCCCCCCCAAACGTTTTTATGACGAAGTGCGGGAAGAGCAGGAAACCTCCCCCCGCACCTCAACACTCTCCTCATCCCATTTCCTTAATGAACTTCTTCTCCGAGAGAAGATAATTACCCACAAGATGATCGAGCATGCGGTTTTGACACATACCTTTAACCCCTGACTTATAAAGAACGACCACCGGTAAGAGATATTTTCCGCGGCAATCTAGGCCAGTCCTCCGGAAACTGAGGTTGGCGCCAGGAGTTGAGGCGTTTTCTTCTGCTTTTTACCGACCAGTGTTTTCGAGGAGACCGCCCTTCTCCCCCTATTTTACGTACCTGTTGTCCTTTTCGAGTTACTGCCCATAGTCACCTCTACGTCCGCTCTTGTCGGACGATATACCCCCCGTGAACCTAACCAGCTCGGGCGTCCCGTTTTGCGTAGGACAGAATATTTTTTCTCGTGGTTTGTTCTTCGTTCTCTTTTTGGATGGACGGGCCGTGCGGCATTACTTTCCCCCTCCGTAGAGTTCTCTTTTTTAGCCCGCCCCCACCCATGATTAGTCCACTTCCCCCGAGGGAATTTATGCCTCTCTTATTTTTGTCCGTTTCTCCCCCTTCAGAGAGTTCCTCCTCTCTGTAAACACTGCGCATGCGCCGCCCTCTGTGATCCTAATTACTCCTTTGATGGCCGTTATTTTTTTCCGCCTACTGGTTGTGTGGTGTTGATACTTGAAATGTAAGAGAATAGGTACCTTCCTCTTCGATTTCTTGCTTCCCATGCTGAACGGGGGATGAGACAGTACCGTGGGAGGGAATCCCCCGTGAAAACTACCATGTGTTTTTCTTCATCCTGGACCCCCCCCTTTTTGTTTGCCGCGAATTCGCTGCGCGATTTTCTCCTTCCTTGACCTGGCGGCTTTTCGATAACCCCTTGCCACCATCTTTCCCCCGCACGACCCGAACCCTGAAATCCAACCGTTTCGCGTTCCGAAGTCGTTATTAAGATTCCTTAAAATTCCCGTTCTGGTCGGGTGAGTGGTGTCTGTTATTACGGCTTTAAAAGTCAGAGGGAAGTGATCGGTCCTTCTCCGGAAAGCTCGGCTCCCAGTGGGACACTCTTGAACCTTTATCCAGACCTGCTGGTCCCCCTTCCCTTTCCCCTAGACTTGATATGAGGCTTCGAACGTCTTTTTGACCGTGCGTCTGTTCCCCCTAGTTGGGCGTTCTACGTCGTATTGCCTCGATCATAATAAGTTTTCTTCGGCCCCCCACTTCCTGTTTTTTATGCGAGTCTTTTCTACCGAGACTTTCTCCTCTGTCAGTTATTTCGTAGTTACTGTGGATATCAGCCTTTACCTTAACCCCCGACCCCCCCGACTGCCATAGGAAATCCCCCAGACTATACAGTTCTTTTCCTCTTGCTGATTTGCTCCTGGTTTTATTGGGTGGAGTCTGTTCGTTGTATTTTGTTTTGTCCTCGTCCCGTCCGGAAGGCCCCCTAAAAGTTCCCCGCCTTCCAACACCATTATATGCGAATAAACGACCTTCCCCAAGTATAAGAAGACGACAAAGAATCCCGAGTTGAGATGGTTTTCTCGATACCTGAGTCATGAAAGAAAGACATGCGCCTATGGGTCTCCCCCCAAGGGTTTGAAACAGGAGAAACCAATCCCCCCAACCCCCCCCAGGCCATTGAGCTTTTTTTTTTTTCCCCCGCGCCGCTAGGTGCCCCCCCCCCCACAACAGCGACCAAGTGCTGATAAATCTTGGGTGACTTTTGTTTTTTGGAAATTATTGGATCCCTAACCAATTGGGGTCCCCCCATCTGAAGGTCCCCCCCGTCCCTTGGCTTAGTCTCTTTGTGAGTCGGTTTTGGTATGCGAAAGCTGTGAAAGCTTTTTTTCCTCGTCTTTGGGGGTTTTTTTGTGGTCGTTCGTTTCCCCCCTCTCTTTGGAGTAGCAGTTGCAAGACCGGAAATAGACTTACTTCCTACGAACCGTTTTTTAAGTGTCAGGATTCGGTACACGTCATAGTTTTCCCTTTTTCCCTTTCCCCTTGTGCAGATGTTTAATAGGCCCTCCATGTATTCGAGATTTTTTGACTCGGGCCCCAAAGGGGAGCTCTTCCGCACCCCAATTCTCTTTCGTCCCCCTTGCTTGGCACCGCGCTCCCCCCCCCCTCCCACAGCCACACTCCCCCTTCGTGCGGCTGGCGTCTGCTCTTCCTCCTAGGCTTTTGGAATGGATGGGGTTGTGTGTTTTCTCTCCCCCATGTGGCAGATCGTTGTTGTCTTCCGACTCCCCAAAAACGCAGATAGTTAAGAGACTAGCGTTGATCTGCACTATTTGGCCCCTTTGTTTACTTGGGCTCCCGGAAGATGCGCCCACACCAAAGAAAATTTGCCCGCATCCTGGGGCCTTCTTCTGCTTATGATCCCCCCGAGTGGAGGAGATATTCCTTGTCTTAGGTCCCCTTTCTTCCCTCACAAGAACGGAGACCCCACAAACCAGCTATCTGCCCTGCCGAAGTGTTCGCGCCATTAGATTGCCACGGTTCAGTCTCCTTGACTCTCGCCTTCCGAGAGTTGTCTGCCGATGGGTCTTCGTCAGTCCGGCCGAACTATTGACTAAACCCACCTAACACTTACGACAACAAACCCCGCCAAACCCCCTCTGTCCCCCCCCTGGCCATAGTATTGCCCCCCCATATCAAGAATAAGAGCCTAGCGCCTTTGCCGTTCTGCCTCTAGGACCACTTTGTAAGCGTCACACTCTTTTCTGCCTTGAAAGTATCTGTGAACCACCCCCCTCTATCTGTCTTTGGCCCCCATAAGCCCCTTCGGCTTTGCTTACTGACCTTGATAAAGAGTTTTTTTTTCGACCTAGGAAGCCGACGCTTTGGCTGCTGTGGGCATGCTTAGCCATGCTTTTCTCTTATGAGTTCTTCCGAGAGTATTCTGTTCGCACCCCGTCCTCACCACCCGTCTGGTAAGAGCTGCCTCGAGCTCCCTTAGACGCTATTGAATATTAGTTACTCTTAGGATTTCGAGCACCACTGAATATGCGTTCTCCCCCCACGTCCTATTAAAGCGTTTGGGCTTTAATTCTATGTCCGTGATTATTCCTATCTTCCCATGTCCCTATCAGAGTCTGTCGTTCTTTCGTGGATGCTCTTTCCTGGTATTCTCCAGAGGTAGCGCGCGTACTTTTTTGCTCGAGTTCTGCTGCGTTTAGCCTTCGAGGCAAAAGGAAATTTTTTTTTTTTGTTCGAGGGAGTTTCCTTTTTTTTTTTTTTGTTTATTTTTTTTTTTCTTTGGTTGGTCTTCTCTAGCGGTATTCTCGTTCCTTAGGAGTCTGCGGCCCACTTCTTCGTATCCAGATATCCACTCTTATCCCATTTCCTGAAAACTACTGATTGATGGTTTGCGTTTTCGCTAGTGTTTAAGTCTATCGACTTCTCTTTGTGGTATCTCTTTGTTTTTTCCAGCCAATGGCCCCGCGCTCCTAGCATGGACATCCTAATAAGTGTAGTTGTTTAGATGAAGGGCCCCTCCCCGCCCTCCGTGTATCAAGCATCTCAGAACGGTTTGTTCTGAGACTGATTCCCCCCCCATCCCCAATCAAGCCCTACATCATGCGTCCGCGGATGGGTAGAAGTCTGGTTTTTTTTTTACGCTCACCAACAAACCTCTTCTGAGGCCCCCCCCTAAAAAATAGAATCCCCTCCGAAACATCGACATACCTATCCACTCAGCACGCGACCCGATCGAACTCCTAAATGACGATACGATCCTTTTTTTTCTCCCAGCGTAGGACTTCCAGTTCTATGTTCGGCACTTCTAAATACTCTGCTTTGGGAGTGACACAGTGTTAGGTGCGAATACTCTGCAATCGACATCTTGTTTTAGGAGCCTGCTTTTTTTTTGCGATATTCTTTTTTTCCCCCACGATCGGTCCCTCACACACATTGGACGAAAAATATTCGCAATACATTAGTTATTTCCCTACGTCAAATTTTTGTGATGAGTGGCAGACCCTGTGTATCTACTATAGTCACCCTTTGATCCTGATAGTCGATCGTCCTGTTGCTTTTGTTTTGTCTGCTCTATTCCATCGACACGATATAAGTCTTGGGGGTCTCACTGTACACCCATGACTTCCGGAAGCTTTCTTTCTTTTCTACCTGTCTCGGCTCTTTGACTCGCCGGGTCTTTCCTAAGCTGCGAGTTTTTCTTAAATCACTTTCTTTCCTGAGTGGTTGAGTCGATTTGCAGCAGCAGATCTCTCTTCAAAGGGTCCGAGCATCATCACGCCACCTTCAGTTTGTCCCGGTGCAATTACAAGACATGAATTATCCTACGTTTTTTTTTTTTCCCTCCCCCCCCCCTCTTTGTCCATGACATGCTCATTGCCATCCTCGGAACACTTCTGAAATGCCGTGCCATTACGCCCCAAAGAAATAGAGAATAACCAAGCCTGCACTCACCCCAGATGGCCTCAAGCTCCTCTAACAAAGAAAACTTTATTCTTATGTTTGGCACATCACTCCATAAATATGTTAATGCATTCATCTTCTGTTTCCCCTTCCGAAAATGAGGTGCATCTTCATGCCTTTCCTTACAGAACACCTTTACGAGAGGTGTGTCTGGGGCCTGAGACTTTTGGAGCTGGCTTTTTGGTACTTTCGCACTAGTTGTCACGTTGTTTCTCCCCCAGGTCCACTCGCGATGCGCGAGATGACCCTGCGCAACGCACGATTTTTAGGTTTTCGTTCGTGCGTTTTCGGACATTCGGTGTGCTACGTCAGATTCTCGGCCCTCACTTGCAGACCCTGGCCCCCAATAACCTACACTCCCACGGATGAGAGAATTATTATCCGTCCCTTCCCGAATGGAAGTTTCAGTTTTTTAATGAATTGATTCCCCCACTGAATTGTTTACTTCTGCCTTTTTGTTAACCACATGAGGCAAGGCCCCTCCCCTCTTCAACTGAGAGATAGCCGTGTGGTCAACAGCTGTCTTATGGAGTGTGGGGAGTGCAATCTTTCTTGATGCACTCGCTGAACTTCCTTTCCCCCCCTTGTTCGCCGACCCGCGGTTCGTCCGGTAGATGACGTGTCTTGTCGTTCCCTATTATATGTCTTATAGTCGTAGCCCCGTGCCTGTGCCAAGAGAGGAGTTGGGGTTTTGGGCCTGTGATTCTCTCTTTTGTAGGAAACCGTGTTGTTCCAGTGCGCTCCGAAAAGAGTTTCCGAGAGAGTCTCGGTCAGCAAGAGACCCTTGTTTTTTGGTGGGGGCCTTTCTTTTTTCTGCTATCGGTGTCCAGAGGGCTGGAAGAAACTTAGCATATTAGCGATTTTCCCCACTCTGGATCAGTGTGGCGTAGGTGATTAGTCCCCTGGACCCCCCCACCCCACCACTTGATCGAGTCACGACTATCCGACTTTCCCTATTTAATAATCGCTTTTTTTCCTTTCCTTGAAGTATTGTCATTCTATTTTTGATATAACCGAGTCTGTAACATGAAATTGACCTCGGTAGGATTCGTTTTCGTCTGATAGTGATCTCTAGGTGAATGGAACAGTTGTCTTTCCTCGATGAGGAGCTACCTTGGCCATCGATGTAAGTTCCAGGGTAGAGCGTGGTTCCTTGTCTCGGGCTGATCGTGTTTTTTTTTCTTGATATTGGCGTTTTCTTCAGGAATGTGTCTCGTTGATCCTTCCCCGTTTCGACCTATGTTCGCCTGTTGGAAGCCCCCTATAAAGTGTTAAACCATTGTTTTTCTGATGTTATTTCGCCGTTCTTGAGGAACGGAATCGACTAGTTCATTTTGAGCGATATTTTTTTTTCGGGGGGACAACTCCCCCACCTCATACATCCCCTGTTGAGGGGCAAGAACACACCGTCGAGGCTCGCCACAAGAAACCTCCTTTCCTTTCCCTGTACAGGCGACGCCTTTGGGAAGGCGAGCGGCATGCGAAACCAAAAACCAAGAGGACCTATTAGCTTTTTTTTTCCAACCCCCCCTCTTTTCCAACGCCGGTATCGGGACGAGTTGAGCGCAGCTTCCTCTTTTTTTTCCCCGTTGGTTCCACCGAGCTGACCTTTCCTCAATTCGCAAAGTGCTGAATAGCCATCCTCAGCGAGTTTTTTTCTGTCCTTTTCCTCTGTCGCGAAATATTATCTCTTTTTCTCCCCTTTTTTTTGTTGAGTCTCCCACTCGAGAGATTTGAACGCCCCCGCTGCTGGCTCATACGTTTCTGGAAAAAGGGGTCGCGACATCCCTGTTGTCGAACGACCCAAACTCCACGCTTTTGATCCGGTTTCTAACCCTACGCAAACTCTGTCCGACCCCCCCCTCCACCCTACGCGGGAATCTTCTCCGGCTTTTCATCTGCGTGGCTTTTTGTCTTCAGATATTCTTCGCCTTTTTCCGACCATCTCTTTGACACGGACCCGATAGCGTTGATTTTTGGTTATTTTGATTTCATTCCCGGATATTGTAAGTAAGGTAGTGTTAATGACTCATAACTCTAAAAAGGCCATTATACGGAATTTCTCGTCCTCAGAATCGGGCTACTTGCGGGTTTTTTGTTGCACATTCGCCTGCTTCTCCCTTTTTTTACCATCGACTCCACCCACTTGTGGTATTGGCAACTTTGACCCCTTGTGGAGCGGAAGAGTGGGTCATCCGGGTGTAATTTTCCTTTCAGAGTTTCTCTAGAATTCTGGGCCTGCCGTTTATCAAAGATTCTGAGAACTTTCATTTCGATCCGTGGATATGCGATTTCCTTTTGATTTGGGTTTGGCTAGAGATTTTCAGACGATAGCTTTTTTCTCTGTCGTGCTGCCAGAGGCTCAGGCCTTCAGGTAAAGTATTAACTTCGAGATTCAGTAAGGATGGGCTTCTGTTCGTTCCTCTTATGAGAGGAGTGTTTGCCACTACAGTTACAAGCCGGCAGCGTCAAAGGTGTCTATTTCCCTGAATTTCTAGCTTTCGCTACCTCTGATGCAGCAGTTAAGATTCGGTGTCTACGTTGTTGCTTACCCCCCCTCTGGCCGACCGATTAGAGGGGTGGATGGTAAGAGTCATTCCCAGAACTCGATGCCCCTCGGAAATGAGTTCCCTTCGAGGATTTGAACCTGCCGTCTTAGATTCTAGGGTCGGTAATTGGCCCCTTGATTCCGCCTTAGTTTTGGTTTTTTCACACTTTACTGTTGGAACCAGACGGTTGCACTTCCCTCGCGCGAGCTAGGTTGTTTTTGCGGGTTGGTTTTTTTTTTTTTTTTTTGTGGCTTTTTTTGTTGTTGGTGGTGGGTCCCACCAGTCATCTCACTTATCCCGGCTTGCTATTTAACGTAGGACATTTTTTCGTTCGCTTCCCCTTTCCTAGGAGAGAAGAGGGCGGTTGTTTTCCCGGCTTGAATGGAGTTTATGTCCTACTCTGTTTTATCGATAAAGTGCTTCCTTTTCACCCCTTCCTTTTTTTCTTGTGCTACGTGTCTCTAACGCTTCTCCGGCATGGGTGTATTTAACCCCCCCCAAAGTTGAAATCGTACGTGTTCGCCTCCCTAGTGAATTTTTGCGCGCCATCGAGTCTGCCTCGAATTGTAGGAGCACCATTGTTAAAGGGTGCGTCCTTACGCAGAAACCTTGACTCTGTGAGCGGACTCGCACGACCCGGCTGCTAACCTATTAGAGTCCCCCTCACTGATCGGTCGCGGCTACAGCTGCACCCCAAAGCGGGGATTGGGTTTGCCTCCCCGAGCTTGCGCAGACTTTTTACTGTCGGGACGGGTTTTTTTTCAGATTCGCAGGGCGAGCGGTCCCATGAAGCTTCTTTTTGCGAGCTGGGGTTCGGGGCGTTTGTTCCGAGGGTTAGGAGAATTGTGCTTCCTTGAATTATCCCTCCTCGTCGATGGTGCTGAGAGAAGTGATGATGAAATAAGGATTCTTTTGGCACATTGCTGATTGTCCGTCGTTACTGTAGAACCCCCTATCTCCACACTGAGCCCCTCCCTATGGCAGGTAAAGAGCAAAGAGAAAAAGACAACATTTCATTGGGACAGCCGAAGCATAGACACCCTGGTGTCGGCTTGATTCGACCAAGGGAAGGACGGCGTACAGAGGAAGGCTGAGCTTGAAGTGTTGTGGTCTTTTATTTTGGTTCCCCCAGCTTTCCCCTGCGATTTTGGATACTATAGCTTTGCGAAATGGACGAGAGTCTGCCGTTTTGTTAGGAGTCTTCGATCTTTGATAGGTCCGTGACTAGGTCCCCCTTGTTGCGGTTCTATCTTTGTCGATTTCGCAAGTGTACGTCATGGACAGTTCATCTCAGACATCTGGCCTGCGACTACGCGCGTCATAGTTTTTCTCTTTCCCACTCTATGTCCTTGTATCCTGATATGCCATTTAGACAGATCCTGAAGTTGGGTTTGCTTCTCTGCAGAAGGCTTATGACAGCATGAGCCGTGTTGATGTTTCTCTACTTTTCTGCGTTTTGGGGGGGTTTTTGTCCGGTGGGGGGAGTGGGGTCGTTTCTGGCGTTGTTGACAGTCAGACGCCCCGTCTTCTTCCAGGTGAAATTTCGGCGTTATGCTAGCTCGCTTTGGTGTTCCTTTGTTTTGACGAAGTTCCAAATGCACATTGTTTTTTTAAATAGTACTGCTTTGCTTTTTCCCGTTTTTGTTCTACTACGTACTCTTCATCACCTTGCCTTCCAACTGTTGGTTTAGCCCCCTTGTTTTCTCGATTTTATGTTACCCCTTTTTGCCATCTGTTGTCCCCCTTTTTTGTTTGCGTAGATTTTTTTTTCGAGATCCTCGCCTGAAGTGGCGACCACGGTTTTGAAAGGAGTACCCGGCGATCCCAGGGTTTTTTTCGTGGTTGGCCATGAGAGAGGGAGGTCGGTCGAAGTCTCGGTTCTATCCCCTCCAGTATTGGTTTCCCATGACAGGTCTTTTTCGTTTCCTTGGGGGCGTTCTGCCGTTCCCACGTGAAGCCAACCCTCCTTGAACGAATGATGTGGCTCAGATGGAGTTTGTGGGTCACCCCTGTTTCTGAAGACGCTTTTCCCAAGATTCTCCCCTCACGCTCATTTTTTGCTTCAGATATTTACAACTTCTTTTTGTTCTCGGCACCCTGCACTCGTAGCCCCTCCGAGAAATTCCTGAAACCTTCGCCCATTGTCGCCAGAGCCCATACGGCTTTTCTGTCGCTGAACAGTTTTACAAGTTTATCCCCCCCAGTCCCTATTCGTCCACGCCACCCTGGTGCGCGACCTTTGTGAGCGATTCACATCGACTACAGAGAGCCGCAGAGGAGCAGTCTTTTTTGATGTGCGATCAACTATTTTTTTGCAATCGAAAGTTCTCCGATGTGCTTCGGAGCCCCCCATAGGCCACAGTGCATCTCCGAGAGGATGTTTCTTCTCGTTGTGACTCCTGCTCATAGCCGGCTTTGAGAGCGGGTTCCTAATGATGGCTAGTGAAATTGGTGCACCTGTCGACCGGAAGCGTCCTTCTTCCAGCGGTAAGATTTTCTCCCAGACCACCGCAGCAGGAAGATTCCTACATCGGGCCGACATTATAAATACAGTAGTGTCCCTCCCTCCCCCCCGACCCAAGAATCGGGCCAAGTTACCTTGTGACCGTTCATGAGGTCTTTAATTAGCGCCCGGTTGACACTAATCGCCTGCCCCCTTCCCTCCCCCAGCTCGTTTCTGGCACCCCCAAGCGTCTTTTTTCTTCTGCCCACCCCAGACCATCATATAACGTCGGACTTTTGACCATCCAGCCCCCCCCTGTTTTGATTCGAGGCACCGTCGTCTTCTTTCCCTTCCGCAATTTAACGATATTTTCCTGATTTGGCCCTCGGGCCCTTTTTTTCCCTGACCAGTGGGGCATGGAGCTCGTTGTTTTTTTTTTTTTTGAGAAGTGATGGGGCCGTGGGGGGCCATTCAGCTTTTTTGGTTTTTTTCTCGAACACGCCGGTTGAACGTTGGTGAACCCTCACCATGACCTGCTTTTCGTCGAGATGGCCCCCCGTATACCCCCCTGAGACCCCCTCCTCAGGGTTACTCTCTTAGCGCGATAGCCCCCCAGCGTTTGCACGCAGAGGTAGGAAGAAGCCCCTTCCAGCCCTTTCCCAGCTCCTTTTTTCATGATCCGCAGATCATCGGCATCGTTTGCGTTTCAATTGACGATGGTTTACATGACGATTACAGGCCAGGAGCTTATACCTGGCGAGTGCGTGTGAGTGTAACATCTAAGGAGTGGATGCCTTTCCATCGCTTCCCCCATACTTTAAGGACTTTTCGCTCGTTCTCGGCCGATTAAGTGTTCCTCTGACGTGTTTTTCTGACTTCTATTTTGATTCCCCCCCCCGGCCTCGAACCGTCTTGAATCCCGTCCGTTGCATCCCCCTTTATCCCGAGGTGTTTTTTTTAGCCACTTTTTTTTTTGTTTACACCCACACTGAAGAGACTCTCCCCGCTTCAGCGCGTGTTCTCCCCCCATTGTAATTACCCATTCCGGCTCTTTTGCTGCTCGTTTTTCCCCTTTTTTTTCCCCCTAACAGATGACATGACCAGTCCCCTCTGACTTCCTTCAGACCCTTGCTTACCTTGATCTTCCTCAGTTTGCTTCTATGACTTATGCGTAGGGACCCCATTCTTCCACGTACAGTTTTTGCCCGACATCTTCCCTTTCTCCATGTCGAGCCGCCGCTATTGATTGGGCCCGGCCAGATGCCTGCCATGCGGAAAATTACACATTGTTGCCCCCATGGTTTGTCTCCCCCCGACGGTTCAGGTTCTGGTCATTGAGCGCGGATTTCTGTTCCCTCCTTTTCTTTTTGCTTTTGTGTTTGAAAGCTTCGTCAGTTATCCTCCCAGCTGTTAGTCCTCCTTGCAACACGAGAATCTTGCCCAGTCCATTTACGTCATTCCTCCTGACTTTTTTTTTTTTTCGTTGTATTTTTTTTTTTCATGGCCCAAGACAGTTACGTTTTTATAGGGGTTTTTTCGTCAAGCTTACAAGCGACTCACGCGCCCTTTGGTGTCCGAGTTTGGGGTTTTCGTGGTAGTCCTCCTTCTTTTTTTTGTCTTTGTCAGCGGGGTTTTCGCAATCCCCAGAGAGCGAGCAAGGAAGGGGGCAGTTGTGTTGTGTCCCCCCCTTCAGAGAGCGCCGGGTTTTTATGCGCAACCCCCCCGTTTCCCTACGTAGTATTAACCTACCCTCCTTGCGCAGATAGATTTTTGATAGGAAGTATTTGTCCTCCCTTAAAGATGTGAATACGTTTCTCCTCTGGAGAGGTCTCATTCGTCGGTTTTCTTTTGCTGCGTCGGTTCCTTCCTTTTGCGGCTCTACCCCACCTGAGGGGTGATTCCCTTACCCAGTTTAGTTTTTTTTTTTTTTATGTCAAAGAATCTATTGTGAGACCGCTCCCTTTTTTGTCCAGCTTTCTGAGAGAATGAGCTTCCAGTTTGGATAGTCCCTTTCTTTTTTTTTTCCCTTGGTGTGTTCTTTAACTGGACCCCCTTTTTTTCCCCCCGTTTCCATTTTCTCCGCAAAACGCCTCCCACCCCCCCCTGAAATTCCTCTATTCCCAACGTTTTGACGAATACCTCAATAACATTTCTTTGAAGCCTGCCTCTCCGTCCCTCCCTCTAACAAATTCGGCACGATATTCTCTCGCAGACTCGGGCAACGATCTCTTTTCTGTGTCGTTGATTTCCCTTGTGGAAGTAATGTACTGTAGTCTATTATAGGCGGACTCTCCCCTTTTTTCCTCAAATTTTACGGATCCTTCCATATTCGGCGACACTGAGAGATCCTTAAAAGTTCCTAAGTCAAGTGTTTTCCCCCTACCCTCAGTGCTTTTACCTCCCTTCCTTCTTCCCTGCTACATGAGTTTTCCCAGTACATCGAAATTGAAGGGCGGGCGCGCATCTAGTTTGACCCATTTTCCTTTCCCCCTCCATCATCTATCCCTTTTGCTTGCCGCTTTTTTCCTTTTTGACCAGAGCTCCTTGAAGACCCAATGTTTACGATTTTTCCTTTGGGTTTCTTTCTGGGTTTAACCCCCGCCATGGCCAAATCGCCCCCTGTCTCCTTCAGCCTACCAAGAATGCCTCATTACTGTCAGGTAGTCTCATAATGTAGGCTTCTCCCGGTCTTTGCAAGATGTCCTATGGTTTATGGATTCTTCCCTCCATGATGTTATGTGCTACGCCATCTTTTTTCTTTTTTTTTAGTTTTTTTTTATTTTTTTTTTTGTGCAGCAAGTGCAGAGTCCTCTGAGTTATTCTGGGTGGGGGGATTTCCCTCTGACGTTCTCACCTTTCCGAAACCATTGTTACATTCCAGCTTCTTTTTGACAACAACGGTTTGATATCCCTCCCCCTCGTACTTTTTTGCGGTTGGTGTTTGTTTCGTTGTTGTTTTGTTGGCTCTCTTCCCTTGAACAGATCGACCGATCGACCTTATACATTTCTTTTGTCCTGGTTGACCGTCTTTCTTCTCTGGGCTTCGTTTTTTCCCCTTTCTTGAGCTGTGCTTTAGGAGACTTTGCTGCAGGATCCCCTCTAGCCGTGACGCCC
>Ga0179591_1267013_pt1 | contig 18021 bp, 13 predicted proteins | sample CZOMad2_1_08_16f_FD_182891 | JGI IMG/M metagenome (GOLD analysis project Ga0179591, IMG submission 182891) | Vadose zone soil fungal communities from Angelo Coast Range Reserve, California, USA - CZOMad2_1_08_16fungal (PacBio error correction) | ecosystem: Environmental > Terrestrial > Soil >... | reverse complement strand
GTCCCTCCCCTCGTGCCTCTTAGCTTTCCCTCCCTTAAAATTTTTTAGAGCACCTCGCCTTTTTGTCCCCCCCCCTGCTCTTCTTCTAAGCCTTAATTTCAACACTTCCCCGTTTATAATCCCCTACCTCCCCTATGCGTTTCCCCTTTTCTGTTGCTAGACCCGAAGCCGCCATTGCTTTCATTTTTGAGTAACCGCCTTTTTGATTTATTCGCGCAACTTTTCTGCTCCCTTTTTCGAGATTTTCTTTATTCCCCTTCTTTTTTTGATGTGTCTAACAAGCCTGTGAGGTTCTTTTCCTAAGCTGAGAATAAAAGATTTGTTTGTCGTTTAGTCTTCGACCATTTATTTGGTCATGAAGACGGCGACTTTTTCCAACCCTGCTGCCTTTCCTCGTCCCGTGAAGCTCCCACTGTTCCCCTGAATAGTATTTTTTTGTTCCACCTCAAACGACGTCCGAGTTCACCACCATTTTTGCCGCATTGCCGTATACCCTTTCCTCCTATGCGCTGTCGTTGCATTTGCGTCTACTGTCTTCGTCCCACCCCCCCTAAGTTCCTTTTTGTACGAGCATTGTTGACGCTTTATTTTTAGACCTCTTCCTTTCGGTGTTGACTCACTTCCCTACCGGTGGGTGTGCGCCCCACTGGAGGGAGAAAAAATACCCCACAAACAAAAACAAAAAGCCCTCCCCCGGAAAATCACCCCCCAACAAAAAACCCAAAACCCCCCACCCCAAAAAACCTCCCACCCAAACCCCCCCCCCCCCCCCCCCCAGGGGGACAAAACCACCCCAGAAACCACACCCCCCCATCCCAGACCCCACCCGCACCAAAAACCCCAAAGCCCACCCCCCCCCCCCCCCGCCCCCCCCCCCCCCCCCATCAAAAACCACAACAAAAAACAAAGAAAAGAACCCCCAACCACCAAAACCCCCCCCCCCCCAAAAGTGCAACAAAAAAAAAACCCCCCAACCCACCCCCCCCCCCCACCCCCCCCCCCCCACCCACCCAAACAAAAAAAATTCCCCCCAAACACCTCCCCCCGCCCCCGCGCCCCACACCCAACCCCCCCCAAACACCAAAAACAACCCAAAAACAACCCCCCCCAAAACACCCCCACCCCCCCAAACCCCCCCCCCCCTCCCCCCCCCAAACCCCCACACCCAAAAAATAACGTGTTCGCAACTTTTCTATCTTGTCGTTTGACGTATATTACGGTCTCCAGGCTTTGATCCTGCTTTCGCTCCGGCGAATGTTTGGTCCTTTTCCCGGGCGGTTTTTCTAACTATCCCGACCGCCTTAAGTCGTTATTTTCGCAGCTGCGTATTGCTCGCATCGTGTTTTTTTTTTCTTCTGGTCGTTTTTTTCCCCCTTATAATTTTTCGACGTGTTCCCCACCACCCTTTATTCCCTTTTTTTCAGCAGTTTTAGGTTCCTTTAGGAACCTCCCCCCCTGAACCAAGTTTTTTTCCTTGTAAGGGCCTTCTTTCGCCCCAGTTTCCCCCCCAATTTTTATAGTTTTATCCGCTGTTTTCAATCTGAAACAGCGTCCCGACCATCGACACGGTATGGTCGGAAACCAACGCTTTTTCTGATAGTACCCCCTGCCCTTCTGGAGTTTCCTGCAATGGACATATCAAATTCCCTTTGCACACTCCCCATTTTGATCCCTCACTCCACATATGAGACAACTACTTTACCTTTCAACAAAAGAACCGCGGTAATTTTAAGTTTTCTTCTTATGTCCCTCAGTTTTTCCATAATGAATTACGCTCCTTGATCTGACCCTTCTTCTTCTTATTTCTATGATCTTGGCACCTATTTCCTTCCCGTTATACTCTTTTTCCCCCCCTCCCTCTTTGTGAGACACGTTTAAAGCGGACTCACCCCAAATAGACTTTCCCCTTTCCTGTGTTCTGCACGATTCCCCAGGGCTTCCCCTCTTTAATACCCTCTTATCCACCCATATTGATGAAAAGGTTACCGACTCTGCGTCGCCCGTCCTACTCCCTGCCCCTTTTTTTTCACTTAAACGTAAACCCGTAAATTTTTTCAAGCTCCTCTTTCGCCTTATAAGTAGGCTGCCTGCTCCTTCCCTCCCAACCGTACGACAGCTTATCCTCTTGAGTTTTTCAAGGTCCCCCTATTTTCTATAGAGCTGACCCTCCCCCCGCAAATTTGTAATTGCCGAAATCCCGTCATGGTCGGTCTTCCTTTCCCATGTTTTACCACTTTTTTGTACGCCTCCTTGTACCCCCTTCCCAATTAAGCTGCAACACTGAACTTCCTGTCCTTTCCAACCACTACTCCCCATCCCTTTCTTTTTGTATTTAGTCATTCTACGAACCACCATATCTCTTTTCCCTCCCCTTTTCCCCTCATTCCGGAAGCAGTAATTTCCCCTACTGGTTTCATAAATTTTCGGGCATTTTTCTTTTTTTTCTTCCTCGGTTAAGGCGCGATCTAGCTGATTCTCCCCTTCGCTGAAAACCCCCCCCTTCTTCTTCTTCTTCACAGGAGCTTTTTCTCCAAATATTTGTTTAATTACTTCATTCTATTCTTCTGATGTCTCCGGTTCTTTTTGGATGCTCAATCACTCTTTTTCCCGGCTTTCGCCTCCCTCTCTCAATGCCTCGCGTCATCCTTATTACTTTAGATTTAGATCGTCATCCGGTATCGAGCAATATGTATTGATTTCCCCCCCCTTCTGAGCCACCCACCTTCCCCACTCATCGAGTGCTCGTTTTTTCGTCTTCTGCAAATATTCCGGGGACAGTCCCCAAACATCATGGGACATGGCCCCCCATCTCCCACAAGGCCTTTCTCCTTTCCTCGTTCAGTGACCGTCTTTGTTTTTTGACCTCTTCAAACCTGTTCTTTTCCGTGATCGATTTCCCAATATAGCCCCTGATCCAGTTTCCCCAGGACCCCTGGTCCATCCTTTCCACTTAGATCGTGTTATTCCGAGCGCTATAAGAGGATCTCAGGCCTTTCTTTTCCCCCTTATGCATTGTATCACTCCTCCCTCCCTAACCCGTCAAGCTATTTCCCCCACATTTGTAGCGTAAGCCGGGTCATTCCATCCCTTTTCCTGAGGAATTTCCTTCTGCCAATACGTTAAACATCCGTTAGTGAAGAGATTTAGCTCCCCCTACGAACTCCTGTCCCCGTCATTATGCCGTCATACACTCCCCCAGGATCTATTCCCTCTTCCTAGCAACCATTCGCAAGGGAATGGACTCTTCAAACTCTCCTACTGAGGTCCCCCTCTGCCTTAACACCCAATAATTGAAAGTCTCCGTTCGCTTCCTCCCTCTATGGAGCGGAACTCTTTCACGTATTCTTCTTTGTTTTTTTTTATTTATATTGTTCCTTTGTTGTTGTTTTTAGTCGATACACGGGTGAAGAGGGCGAAGCTACTCTTAAGACCCGTACCCTGTTCAGATCTTCAAGGATTTTGATACTTTGAAGACATGAGTCAGATTGGTAACTTTTACCCTTCCATCACCTGGATTTTTAGCAACTTGACTTTGCCCCCCCTCTCCCTTGCGGAGTGTTCAAAGGTCGCGGTACCTTCTCGGTCCCAGGACCGTTTCCTTCCTTGAGAAACTTTTTTCCCCCCTAATGGGATTTTTCGTTTTATTGCTAATGCCTCGACCTTTAAAGTTAGGCTTCCGTAGTGAATTTTCTCTCTAAATCGTTGAGGGCACATTCACGGCTAATTCTTCCTCCCCCCTGGCTACCCCCTCTCCCTTTCCACAAGAAGCTAGACTCGCCCCTCTTTTTCGAGGAATAGCTCCCCTTCATCCGTATTTTGACCGATGGGACCTTTCCCTTAGTTACCCCCTTTTCACCTCCCCCTTTCCAATCGACCGTAATTGTATCCCCCTTTTTTTTTCATATTCCCCCCCCACCAAATCCCAGACCTTTTTCCTACGACTTGAACTCTCCATTGTTCTGATTGGTTCCCCCCCCCCCATTTTTGGGTAGGATGTGTGTTTCCTTTCAAAGTAGTTTAGTTGTCATCCGAGACCTGCGTCACCACACCCCAGATTTCCCTCCCGTCGTTCGGTTTAAGTGCCTCAACGGGGTGGGGACCACTTCCTAAAGTATTGATTCCAATACCCCCCCTCTTCTTTGCCCCCCCCCCTTTCAACCCTGTATTCCTCCGACTCGTAATTTTTCATATGCTTGATAGAACGGTCCCCCCCCTTGGAACTATGTGGATGAAGCAGATCACCCCGTCATAGCATTTCCGGACTTCCCACCCCAAAAAATTCTCCCCTCCCCCCGTTTCATTCTCATCAGGATGTGCCCCGACAGTTACTTCTAGATGCTTGACTTTTTTCAGTCATCATTTTCACAACTTGCCATTTTTTTACCTTGATTTTTCTCCGGAGAGGTGGCACTGATTAGTTTTTCCCCCCCGTGCATCCCCTCCTTTAATTGTTGGGATTTCCTTCCCCCTATCGATACTACCCTATTGGATGTCAGTGAAGGCATGCCTCCCGTCTTGTTTACGACGTTTTTGGACCGTCCATTGGCGGAAGTATTATTAAAAAACGTTTTCTTTTCCGGAGAATAGAACCCTTTGAATTGGATAGTCTTTCAAACTTTGCTTTTGGGTTGCTTCGTTCTCTTCTTCTTTTTCTTCAGCCCTTCCTATCCAGTTTAATCATAGTGTCCTCGCCCTTTTTCGAGTCATAATGATAAGGGCTGTCTTGACCCCTTTCTCCCAACGGTTTTTTTTTTCTTCGTTCCGTGAAAAGCGTCCAGCGTACCGGCCGCCTCATAATTTTTTCTTCTCAGATCCTCTTGGGAGGAGTTTTTCACTGTAAATAGGTTTCTCCCTGTTAGGTTATACTGGGCCTCTCTCCAAACCAGGACGATCGTCGAAGGTTGATTGCCCTTTTCCCCCCCCGGGGTACCAAGCCGTTTCAGCTGTCCTACCAGGACTGGAAATCGGTTTTTCCCCCCCCCTCACTACCGCTGAACTCTTCTCTTTTCCTCCTACTCTTCGCGGATGCCCCCTTCTCGACCCACAAGGTCGGGAAGACTCAATTGCTTAAGCTTTATTTTCACCTCCTTTCAACTTTATTGCCTTCCTATTTGGGGACTGACCCCGCGAACACGGATAGAGTGGAGAAAGTCTTTCTACCTTTATTTTTCCGATTTCGAAGCCGATTTCGACGATTCTACTGCAAGGCCTTCTTTAGGGTGTTTGACCCTACCTTTTTCAATAGATGTCTAATGTCTGGCGTGTAAGACGGATTACCGCGGCGGTTTCAATTCCCCCCTCTTTTCCCCAGAACGACTCCCCCTTCCCTTACAAACAATGAAACCCCTCAAGGCTTCAGGTTCATGTACAATCGCCCTCTTGTCAACACGTCCCCCCAATGATTGAACACCGGACTATGACCCCTCTTGAACCTCTCGTCGGACACGAAGTAACGACCCGCGAAAAACAGACGACAACGAGGCTTCAGCACATGATCCCCAGATGCAACTTCAGCCTAAAGAGACTTTATATTCCCCCATTAAGCCAGTACCTCCCCCCCAAACAACAAGGAGCAGAAGCTTCCCCCATAATTCTCCTTTTAACCCTTATACACCCAAGGATTAGCTCGCCAATCATAGACCCTTTCTTCTTACCCCCCCCCTTTTTGCAGGTCATTGATGTTGCAACGTGGCTGTAGGTTCCAATTCGAGTTCCCCCCCCACTCAATAATGATTCGAAGTTCACTCGCCCAAATTTCTTCTTTTTTCCGAGCCCCCCCTTCCGAATCCATACCCTGATCCCTTCCTAGGAGAGACCATTATATCCTGTCAACCCTTCTTCACCCCCTCTTTATATGTCGTTTATTCCCCCCCCCCCCCCCCCAATAACCTCTTCTTTTTTCAGTTGCATAGCGCTTCAATTACGCGTTTACGGTCAAGCCATTTCTCTGATAGTAGTCCCATCCCCCGATAGCCTGCGTCTGCCCATCTCCATCCGTCTTCTTAGTCTTTCCCTCCCTCACATGATCTTGCGTTTTACGCTATGCGCGCTCCAATTTTCCATTACTTGAAGAGAACACCCGCTCTTCTGAGACATGCGCTTCCCTTCCCCCTCTGTTCTCCCCGATGTAGTCAACCCAGGCACGCCCCTTATTTAGGGTAGGCCCTTAAGGAAAGGTTCCAAGTGAATAGTTCGACCTTTGTTTTTCAAGGCGAGGCTCGAAAACCTTTTTTGTGTTTCCCCTAGTCCTCGCGAGTGTTGTTTTCGCTTTTTTTCTCTCCATTTTCAAGTTTGTTTTGATTATCTATGCGAACCCATCTCGGGAGAGGCACTCCGTAACACTTTTGACGTTTAACATAGCCTGGTTAAACCAAGGATTCTTCCTTGTAACAGAATCCCGATACCCCATCCAATTCCGAGTCATAATTTCCTACCCGAAAATATTAGTCCCCCTTCTTGTCCTCAAAGGTCCTCTCCATTCTTCAATGCGTCATGGGACCGATCGTGATTTCCCTTCCCGTAACCTTTCTTCAATTTGCATGCCTTCCCTCAGTCTGAGTGACTTTCTTTTCCAACTCCTAATGTGATTTGCGTGGACACTACCAGCGAGAATCCACCTCTCTCCCCTGGCGGGCCCTCCCCCCTAGACGATTCTGGGTGCTGGCCTTCCCCAAAACGTTGCTGCCGGAACCTGGCATTTCAGATTAACTGTACAATGACGCAGTGACTCCCGAACCTTTCATCGATTTTTCCAAAAAAGTGTTGATTCTTTTTCATTCCTATTGGTCTTTACCTCGTCCCTGCTTTCACTTTTTTTTTATTCGATTGTCAATATGTCGGCGCAAACCCCCCATCTTCCTTCCAGGCCTTTGTATCTTTCTTAGAGAAGCTTTGATAGGTTGACGCGAACCATACCTTTTGCCATTCTGACCTCTCATTCACTTTCCTCGAACGTGGGCTAAGCGATTGCCTTGTCCCTTCCTCTTTTTTTAATTCTTCGAATGGCTTATACGCATCGCTCGGAGAATTGTTGTTGGATTCCCCCTGACGGCTTTCTCGGTAAACATTCTCGTTACCGGAAGGAATTTTGCCGATGCTGGTCCTTATTGAGAGTTCCCTTCCGTTTTTTTATAGAGTGTTCTTAATAGGCACGGTTGCCGGGTTCATTTTTCAATTTGCACCTCTTCCCCCCCCGGGTTTCACATGGTTAGAATTGTTCTCTTGTTCGTAACCCCTCCCCCCCCCCTCCCGCCCGGGTGATGGGGTTTTATTTTCAGTGTTCTTCCCTTCCTTTGGAAAGAGTGGTCCTCTCTAACGCGGTACGCCTTAGACTGGACCTTGACCTCCCCCTTAGGTTCCCCTTTCTTGTATTCTTAAACCTCAGATCTAATAAAGCGCCAAGTAGGGCGTCCCCCACTTCATCTCCTTTTTTATAAAAGCGTAAATAGTTTGCCCTCCCCCTACCCTGGTGAGCGCATCCCCTCGGATTTCTTTCCCCCTGGTAAGTTTCCCCCACCCTCACCTCGTACCAGGCTTGGAATCCTCGTGTGGGGCGCTACTGCCATCCTACTAGGTTGCTGATTTCCGCTTCTGGTGGTGGTACGGATTCCGGCCTAGTTCTCTTCTTCTGGGGAACCTTTTTTCCCCCACGGAGGCTATCAACAGCCGTCGCATTTTTTTTAGCAGGCACCGCTTTCTCTTACCTCTTTCACGATAAACTGCTTCTCCAAATCCTGCGCAGTGCCATTTTGCTCCCTTTTTCGGGAGCCTCCCCTCCTATTTCCAAGAAACGAGCTAACCCCCCCATGTTTAAAGCTAATTCGCCTTATCAGTATTTTTCCTCAGCCCTCCTTCCCCAAAAACTCCGTCATGGGATTCCTCTTGCTTTGAAGACTTTTCTGAGAGGATAGAGCACTCCCTCCCGACCCCTAAATTGTACTTAAATCACGGGCGGTCTCTTTTTTTCACCTTCCCCCAAGTTGTTCCTCCTTTTCCCCGAACTTGTTTCCCCACGGGACTCGGCTCTGCAACTTCACCTCCAGTCCAAACCACCCCCTCCTAGCAATCCTCTCCGGTCTTAGTTAGCGATCGCGGTTGCCCCCCTCTCAGGGAGCTGATATCATTTTCACGCCCCATATAAGTGCCGGAGCAACTTTTTTATAAGGTCCTTTCAACTGCATGGCCATTTGTGGAGAGCGACGTATCGGCGCGCTCTCCTGATTCGAATGCCTGTGACCCTCCTTTTTTCGTCAAACTGATTTTCCTTTTTTCACTCTTTCATGTATTCCTCTCCCCCTTCGGATGTAAGCGCACGCAGCCATTTTCCCCCTTGGTTCATCTTTCCTCTTTCCACCGTTCCCGTTCTCTATTCCTTTCGAATCCTTCTATTGCCGTCAGGAAGATTTGGTCCACCTCCCCCCCCCCCTCTGGATGAGTTGTCCCCCCCCTGAGTCGGCCAACCGTCCCATAATGCGGAGTGCTCCGTGTTCTGCAAGTTCTTAACCCCCTCCTTCTTGGGAAGCCCCACACAGCCCGGGACCGCAATATTTTTTCCAATCCCCCTTTCTCTTCATGCTACTCAGTTCATGTTTTGAGGGATTACACCAATTCTCTGCGGCTCATCCATCTTTGGAAAACTTTCTTCCTTGTAACTAAGGCAGCTCGGTCGCCACCTTATGATAGGATTTTACGCGATACGATTAATTCCTGAAAGGCGCAGTTGATCATCCCCGAATTTTTCCCATGGCCTCCCCACCCCCCGCGTTGATAGCTTTTAAGCGAAGGGATATCCATCCTTCAGTTAGTCTTTAGAGCAGCCGCCCGGTCAAAATCCTGATCTTTTCTCCCTACGACGAAACTGGGAGGATGGCATGTTTTCCCCTCATCATTCAATTACCCTCGTGTCTGCGATGCCCTAGCCTTTTGCTCACCCCCCCCCTTTTTTTCGCTTGACGGACGGACGCCCTCGCAAAGCAGTCGAAAGACGCCCCCCCCCCTCCTTGAAATGACCTCCTTTTGCGCAATCCTTTTCCTATTTGATCCTCTTTCCATTCTTATCCATTATTCCCCTTACATTGTGCGAGATAGAAGGGAAAAGTTCATATCGTCGGACGCTAACCGTCACGGAAGCAAAGGATTTTTGAGATTTCTTTTGCCTCACTGCGGTTACTATGTGGCCGGCCAGTACCCTCCTTCCTTTTCATGGTATATATGACGATTCCCCCTCTCCATTGGTAGTTCATCCATCGGCCGGGTCCCTCCCTGTCTGCATGTCCCCTTTTCCTCTTTCCTTTCAAATCCTTAACTCGTGGATTTGACCGGTTTCTGTCTTCCCTGAGGTGTACTGAGCCTGGCCTATTCTCAACGCTGTTAGGCACATAGCGTTTTTCTGGATCCCTTTCTACTTCCCCTCCTCCTTTATCGACTAGTATCTTCCAGTAACCGAGCCCCCCCTCTTATAAGTCGAAATCTTTTCCTGGCCGCAAACTTTACAATTCCTCTCTGATAGATACGTCAAGAGTATACTTTCCTTTTCCCTCAACACACAAAGAATAAAACGAGGAAAGAGCCGGTTTTTTTCTGCTTTTATTCCCTTCGGCCTTGTTTTTTTTTCTTTTTTCAGTTTTTTTCATCCGCGCAACGTCACAAAACGAGCACTCGACCGTCTTTGGACCTCCCCCCTGTGCACACTTGATCATACAAATCGTTTCGTATCCCTTCCCTCCAGTCAAGCCTCTTTCCTCCTCGAGGGTATGGATCGCCATCTTTTTTATCTACCCCTTGGAAAACGCTTTTCTTCGAATTAATATCATCCTAAGACGGCAGTTCCAAAAACCTATCTTCCTCCCCCCATCTCCCGCTATTCGGGTTCCCGCCGGCAGGTTTTTCTAGGAGAGATCGACGACCATCTCCTCGGCAAATGCAGGCGGGTGTCGAACCTAGTTTCTGTGAAGCTGCTCCGAGCATTCTTTCCTGACCCTTCTTCTGCCCCCCGAAGTCCCTAAGTGTGCGCCGCTTCCTGCTCCCCTCGAATAAAAGACGACGAGGCTTTAGCTTCTTGTGATGTTGTCCTCTTGCTTTGCCGAGCCGCTTTCAATTTGATTTTTTTGGCAGTCATTTCCCCCCGTTGGTATGGTGAAAGCCCCCCCAGGCTCAACCGGCGATTTCGGCTCCCAATTTGCGTGGGGTATGATTTTACTTCCTCTTCAATCTCAGATTCTCCTTTGTGGGCGAGCGCGTCGAGCCTACTCTCAGGCTGAAATTTTTTTTCCCACCTGGTTGTTGCCTTTCCTTTTCGTGACCCCCAGGGTTTCCAGATATTCATGAGAGCTATTCCCCTGTCTCTTTTTCTCGCAGATTGGAGATCAGTACCTTTTGAAGTCTTTTTTTACAATTAGTTTGGGCCCCCCCTTTTTGTCATAACCAGGACTGACCGCTACGCAGTTTGTTTCACCTAAGCTTCTCCCCCACCTCCCTTCTTGCAGCGGGAAACCCGCTGAAATCCGGTTCGTTTCCCAAGCCCCCCTTTCACACTGGACTCTCCTTTTTGCGGATGACCTTAGCGTCCCCACACTTTTGACTTTCTTATTTTACCTTTCCCCGTTTTCCGCGCTAATGGGGAGTGCGCTTCACCCCCCGAGATCTTCCTTGGATGAAATTTCCCCCTTTTATATTCAATTTTCGAGACGACTTGCGTGGTTATTCCCCCCAGTTCCTTTTTGAAGACCTCTTTTCTAATGCGTTTACTGCCTCTCAGGCTTACGCTGGCTTCCCTCCCTTAAAAAAGATGGGACACAGACTTACCCTTCCCTCCCCCACAATGCCCATTCACCGTTGTTCAGGGTTAGGTGGATTCCCCCTTTCACACTCTACCCAACTGCTTTACAACAGTTTCGGATTAATGAGAACATTCCCGTCACCAGGTCCGCGTTCCTAAAAACGCTCTTTCCCACCCCGCTGCACTCGCGCAGCAAATTCCCTCTCCCTTGGACCCCTCATTAAAGTTTTGTCGTCTGGCCTTCCGCACCGCCCCACAACCCCTCGCGAGCGTAGTTCTTCTTTAGGAAAACGCCCCACCGGATAAAAACAGGCCCGGCGGCATCGCCAACCCCCCGTTGATGCCACCACGTTTTTCTCTGCACCTTATCTTCTTTTTACCAGTCACCCCCACTTTCCTTTAGACATTTCGCGTCCCCCGTCCTTGCTTTTCTTCTCCCCCTGTCAAACCCTTTCTCTCAATTCCTAGGTTTTGGCGCGACCACTCCTCCGCAAATGCTTTATTTTCCGTTTTCGTCTTCCAATACCATATATCCTTCAAATGCCCTAAAAACTTTATGGTTCTTCCTTTTTTTATTGACCCCAACATCCGTTTCCTTACGCATCCGTTCCATTGACCTCCCTTCGGTAAATCCTGGAGTGATCATGCTAGAACGCTTGTTGTCGGTTCTCCCCCAGCATCCCTAAGACCCCACTTTTTTTCTTTCGCTGGTTGTACCCAATAAATGCTCTCGTTTTACTACTCCCGAAGCGAAAAAGCATTCCAATTTCATCCCCGGCGCGATAAAATAACTTTTCGGATTGTCCATCTTTCTTCCAGTTTTGATGGAGCTTCCCGCACTTAATTTTTTCGTGGTATTGGAATTCCAATCATGAGGACCCTTTCTTTCTGTTTTATTCCCCCGCGCCCTGCCGCATGATGTGCTCTTTTCAACAATGTCCGGAGTGCCCCCCCAGAGTTTTTGCTTGTTACTTTATTTTTCCCTCTCACGTTTGTTAGAGATAACCCTCTCTCTCGCTGGCCACTCCCCCGTTAAATAACCTAGTCTGACCACCCGCGGCGTCTCATAAAATCTATTCAACACTTCCCTTTTTTTGGACCCTACCGAAAACATTTTTTTTGAGTTGATCGACCCCCCTGACGAGAGTCGCCCCCTACAATGCTCCATGGATTCATTCTCATTTAGAATTTTTTCCTTTCCTGTGATGTTGGGAGATGAGCAAGAGGCGGTATGCTTTTCTGCCCCCTCATAGAATCGGTTTTCCCTCCGCGAAAGCCCCGCTATTCCTTTTTTGGAAATTGACGATTTGCCAGAAATCCTCCCTTCTTAGCCCTGGTAGCCCGCAACCGTTGCTGCAGGAAGCAGGCTTGAAGACCTCCTCGGGTTTTGCAATTTGTGACGCCAGTTGGATTTTACGGACACCCGCCGAATTTCCCCTTTTCTTTCGTTTTTTCCCTGGATATTATGGTAGTCCCTTCAGGTCTTGGTTATTTTGCGGACTTCGGCGCCAAATTCCTTAAGTGCAGTTCTCCCTTTTGTAGCCTTGCCGAGGATTCTTGGTGGCGAGAAATCAATTTTTGCCTTCTCCCCTCCACCCCGATAACTTCTCTCTTTGCCGCCAAATGGGGCGTGATTTTGCGATGCCGCCTTATGGGTTCCTTTTACGAAAGGATTTATCCAGCTGCTGCTCGTGTTTTGTTGAGAAATTTTTTGCCCTTTAGGAACGATGGGTTATTCTTTAAGTAGATTGATGCCTATCATCGTTCTCCGTTTGATAGCTGTTCTAAAAGTCCCCTGACTTTCGGTGAACCCACTACTTTTAAGCGTCCCGGTGAGCAGTTTTTTTGGACTTTTTTCCTCTTTTTAGTTCAATTCCTAACTCGGCGTGTCAACGGTTTTCCCCTTGGTGTCGAGTTTTTTCAGCGTGGTCCTTGCTGGACTCAAGCTTTAACGTGCAGTAAAGACACGGATTATGACCTTTTCTGGTCGTCCCCCCCTACTTTTTTGGAAATTCCTCCCCTCGGGTAGCGGAAAGCGAACATTTCCAAATCCCGTTTTCCAACTATCCGTTTTTTGCGCAAACCTTTGCCCTGCAAAGCGTTTTACCACCCTGCCCCAAACCTTCAGGCTTTTGAGTCAATGTGTCAGCTCCTTCCTCCTTCCGTAGGATATTCTGATGATCCGATTGCGTGAAAGTTGTCCTGCCTAGTTTCTTTCAACAGTCAGTCCTTATTTTTCCCCTTGGGACCAAGCGGCAGATCAACCTTTTCCTCCTCTCTTCCGGTGTGTTTACGGCCCCCCCTTCGTCCCATTTCTTTAAGTAACTGATCTTCCATACAGAAAAGATCTGACTCTCCCTTTCCCGCTCCCGCCTTCTTCCCTTATGGCTTTCACGTCTCACAACCGTAATTTCGAGAGTACGGTCCTCAGGATTCTCGAAGCGTTAAATCCGAAGCACGATTCCTATCTGGTCCCCTGTAGAGGACTCGTCCCTTGCCAAGTCAAAATTAAAAGAAATACCAAGTACCTTTACGTTTCACTTTCCCCCCCTGCTTTACGCCTTACTCCTCCTTCGCAGCAAGGGACCCTCGTGTCCTTTTTTGCTCCGCGGGCATGACCTTCAACATCACCCCGCCCTCCATAATATCCAGCCGTCTTTTGTAGCTAGGAGACCCAATTTCTTCGGGGACTCGGGGCCAATGAAGGTACGCGATAATGCGACTCCTCCCCCTTTACCCTCCCGGAGAATCGAATGTCATTTGTGAATGAGGACTCCCCCGCCTCCCTATTTTTTTAAATGCTGGTAACATCCTGATATCGGCTAAGGGGCAAGTCTGGTTCCCCTTTGATTACCCCCTTTTGGATACGGGTAGCTTCTCAGCAAATTACCATTCGGACCCCCCTCTTTCGATCCCCCGTCACTGCCCCCCTGCCACTTTCCCATCGTAGGAAGTACTCAGCTTTTTAAGATAGGAGAGCCCCGTGAGGCACCGTAAAATTGGTCTCTCTTTTTTTTTGCCCCTCTGATATGAAACCGACCGACGGGTCCCCCACCTTTCGCGGGCCCCCCCCCCCTTAACGCCTCCCCTTCGTTTCTCCACTTTATCCTTCTAGTTTTTTTGAGAAAGTAACCCTTCCCCTCCGGCTCGATTTCATTTCTCGACCCCTACCTGTCTCAACCAACGGTTCTGCCCTCTCGCGGATCAGCCTTCTCTTACGCGAGAGAAGGCTTTTTTGAAGGAGCAGGATCCGTCTCCTCCAATACCCTATATGCCCCCGCGTCGGCGTATTCTTAGCGCCTTTACTCAAATTTGCCCTGAGGTTCCCTAAGAGCCAGATGGGGGGGGCTTTTTTCCCCCCAATCCGATGAGATTGAGTCCAATATCCCTGTACTTCTGTCCGCGCATCATGGTTAAATTACATCTGTTTCTTGTATTCGTGACCTCGTAACAACAAGTTGCGCGTTGATTCCGAAAACTCACATCAGTCTCACATCCTCCCACAAAATATTTCTGATGACCTCCCTGCGTTCTGACGATTCTATTGTGGTATAAATATTGGATTTATCTATTTATGATTTTGTTGGTATGCTTCTAAAAGCCTCCGAGCATTCCGCGTCCACGTCAGGAAGATTTTCCAGGATGGGCGTTGTCCTTCCCTTCCCTTTTCGATTTGAGGAACGTACTCTTCTTCAACTGAACCTTACCCTGTTTTACCAAATAAATTAATACCATGTGCGTCACCTCCCATCCCGTTTTTTTTCAGGATTTCTCAATTCTATCTACTCGGTTTCCCTTCTATGTCTTATTCCCAGACTTCCCATTCCAGTTCTGGAAAGTAGAGTTCCACGAAGACCTGTTGAGCACACGAGAGCTAGGGTACTCAGAGATGATCCAATGCCCCTCAGATAAGCCTATTATCGCTTACCCTTACTACTCCCATGTCTGACGAGCTTTTCCTCTTCCAATTACTCAATCCTTGAAACTCCGACGTTCCCTTACCTTTTATCTTTTTCACCAAACAACTCCTCTAAAGATCAATGCGATGACATCTCTTCCTTGGCGTGACCGGGGGCTTTCTTGCCAGGCTTCGTCAGAAATCCCTCTGTAACACATCGCATTGCGTTCGGAACCCATTTGGCAACTCCCATCTATGGATCTACAACCCCTGACTGAATATCCCTCTTCTTCAGCCTTGAATACATCTGGGATCGCCTCTGATTTTCCAAACGTGTAAGTATGACTTTTCCCTACCCTTCCGTTCCCTGTCCTAAATTTCACATGGATTCGTTTCAAAAAAAGACTCTGCGTTCAGGTTTTATTGTTTTTTTTCCCCTCTTTCAGCGTACTCGAGCGCGTATTATCCTTGTCCAACTGATGTCCAGGAGGGGTTCTTTCTCCGCACTGATGGTAAAACGCTTTTTGCCTTATTCTCCCCCTTCCGCTCCGGTCGCGGAATTCGAGTCTGGTATTGAATCTTTTTTTCCGTTTTCCCCCCCTTCTTGCCGACGATGACTTCAGGTATAACCGTGGTGGGTGAGGCCTGTCTGAATCGGATCTCTCCCCCCTCCCCCGTTTCATAGTGCCCCCCACTTTGCTTTGAGTGTGTCCTCTATATTAATATACGCCCCCCTCTCTCTCATCCTCTTTCGTCGACTTCGGCTCCGCCTCTCCTTCTTAAGTCTGAACTTTCCTCTTTCCAATACTTTTCGTTCCGGCCCTCTTTACTCAGCTGTCCCTTCGTCCTCTACGGTACCTCACGATTTTGATACGCGTGAAGAGGTTTTAATTAGGATGTAGTGCCGCCTCACACCAGTCTGTTCCGGTTCCTTCTTGTCCCCGAGAAGTTCTGACCCTTTGCCAGAACTAGGACGCCCCAGGTAACCTCCTCCTAGCCCAATAATAACCCGCCCCCCTGCTCCCCTCGCATTTTAGCGACCCCCCACCTTTTAGGGCCTATGCCCTCTTTCCTTTTAAAGAGTCGAGCTTTTCCTCTTGGTCGTGCCGCTCACACCCCTTGATTTAGCAGGGATGCCCTTTACTACCTTGTTATATTGCACTTCCTTTCCTCCCCGCGATTGTGCCAGGCGTTAGGTTCCGACATACCCCCTTTCTATAGCTTTGGTTACTTGCCCTCTTTATCCTGGTTTTTACCGCCGTCCTCTAAATAAACCCCGCTGCCACGAATGATTTCCACTGAAATTACAAAGCCACAGCACCCCCCCTTCTAGGGTGTTCTTTGCGCCCCCCGCTATTTAAAAACCCCTTGACATGGTTTCTTGCGCGCATTTGCACCCTGTTTTTCACGGGTTGGGCCTTTTCCTAAAAATCGCCCCAGCTTGCTCGGCAACCAGCTTAAAATTCAGAATCAACCCATCCTCCTGTCGGCTATTTTTCTTTGGGAACCCTTACGCCTTCCAACAATTCTCAGGCCTCCTGATTAACCTTGTCCCACAGGAGAAACCTGAACTCCCCAATCATCCCTTCGCCCACCCAGTACTTGTTTTGCGGGCCAACATTTTTCGAATTTATTCCAACCCCCCTCTCCTTTACTAACGCGACCCCCATCCCCCCTTCCTTTTTTTGTGTCGATAGACTTAAGCAAACCCCCTACCACAAATGATTTTCTCTTCCCACTCCCATATTATCCTTAATGATTCAACCACTTTTGGTGCGTCGCGGTTCCCCCCCCCCCCACCCCTTCTGATCCTCAGCGCTTAGTTGCCCGCATAAGTTTGCGTGCTCGTTCCTTCCAGCACAAGATAGGTTCTGCCAATCGACAATATCACGCATGCTTCTCGCTTTTTTCTTTTTCCACTCAAAGCTTTCCTCCGCGTCTCCTCCTTTTCCCCCCCCCGCAGTCCATCAGCCTGCACGCGAATAATCCACTCCCGGTGCGCCTGGCTGTAAAGAGCTGCTCCTTTTTTCCCCTCCACTTCCTACTTTTTAGGAATATCCAGCAGGCCAGGACGTGTTTTTTTTCCCGAGCGCCGCGCTTCTTTTTCTTTTTCCCTAGGTGTTTTCAAAAATTGGTAAGGACCCGGGCGCGCGGAGTTGTCTCCTCTTCGTTTTGTGTCCCGATGCCCCCCTTTTTTTTTTTCCCACTCCTTTACCCCACCCACCCCCCCCACCTCTTGTTTCTCCCCTATCAACAACCCTTTTCCTGTTTTTTTACCCCCCCTCCAACTTCAGTGGTTCGTGGAGTTGTCCCCCCGGCTCTATCCTACCCTGCGCATGGTCTGCACTAGCGATTTATCTACCCCCCGTTTTTTTTAATTTCCTGCTGTTGGACCTATGCGTAACCCCGCCTCTCATTCTGCTGGTCCCAGACCCCGAAGCCACGCTATTAGATTGGATTGGCAGAAGCAGCCTCTTCTGTCCTTTTTCTCACGCCAACCCCAGTTGATGCCGAACTTGCCTTCAGAGATCTCAATTACGAAGGGATATTTTGTAGTCCAACCGATCGATCCCCAAAGTTTCGTCCTCCTTCTTCTATCTATGTCCCCTTTCTCTCTAATGTCGGTATGACTTTTTTTTCGACCCCATACGCCTTCCAGTTTTTTTCTTTGGATTTAGGAGGAACCGTTTTTCCTGCGTAAATTACAAAGTTTTGCTTCTCCCTCCCCTCTCAAAGTGCCATCCCTTTTTGGGCAGCATGTCTATCTGCACTAAGACTGGGTTCTCCCCTTTCGTAGAAGTTTTCTACTAGATGAGATCAGGATCATTGTTGGTCCGTTCCTTCTTACAGTTTTTTTGAACCTCAGTAAGCGAATTTTCCGCTGGGACGGTTCTGTCCATTTTTTGTTTTCTCTTTTAGGTAAGAGGTAAGTCCTGTAGAATCCTCATGTTTTTCCTGTTTTTTTTTTTCTTTTTTTCCTCCTTTTAAATTCAGCTCTCCCGGGGCAGCGTTCGCCTGTTCCGCGTTGGCGGCCTTACCACCCTCCTTTCCCCGGGTTCTTTTTTTTCTTGACTTTTCAGTGAGTCTTCTTCCTGAGTTTTGAATTCTTCTCCCTCCAATGTAAGCCTTTTGACAACTCGGCGACCCTCCATGAGAGTAGACCGTTTCTGTTCGCTCTCCTTTTTTTTTTTCAATCGAGCCAAAGGATCGCGAAAATCGTCCTACAAGTTCCCCTCACGGGTAATCCCAATGAGCGAAATCCCCCCTCTGATCAGGCCACTAGGATCTTCCCCCCCCGAAAGCAAGAAGGCGTGAAATCTGCACTCAGTTTTTTCCCGAATGGATC
>Ga0179591_1287954_pt1 | contig 18024 bp, 26 predicted proteins | sample CZOMad2_1_08_16f_FD_182891 | JGI IMG/M metagenome (GOLD analysis project Ga0179591, IMG submission 182891) | Vadose zone soil fungal communities from Angelo Coast Range Reserve, California, USA - CZOMad2_1_08_16fungal (PacBio error correction) | ecosystem: Environmental > Terrestrial > Soil >... | reverse complement strand
CCAACCAATTCCCCTTTCCTTTTTTTTTGTAATCGTATGCCCCTAAGAACCCCCGCCTGACTTACTCTATATTTTTCCTCTCCCCCCGGTTTTTTTTTTTTTTAGGCCTAGGCCTTTGTCTGGAGACTTTTTCACGCTATCCCTGAATGTCGCCTCATTTTTGGTCGTTGTGCGTTTATTACTTGTTCCCCCGGTTTTTTCAGAAATTACGGCCCCGAAGGTATGGTTCTAAAATTCTCGTCCGATCAACGTACTCTTTTTTGTTTGGACGGAAGGTCCCCTAGATTGCAACCTCCTATTTCGTCAATCCTCTGTAAGCTCCTCGTTAGACTTTAGTGGGGATTCTTAAAGGGGGAAATGTCTACCTCAGACTATTATTTCCTTCAATCTCTTGGTTCTCTTCTTCATTAAGGTACTTTCTTTTTTTCGTCTCCCATAGGGGGAGTCGAGAAGATCTCCTTTTCTTGTCTATCCCCCGGTTCCCCTGATCTGCGCTCCCTCTTCCTTCACATCTGTCTCTTGACCGTATATGACTTAAGAACTAGTTGATTCTGTCTTCATTTGTGTTTCGAAGGTCCATCTTCTTGACTTTCTTTTACTTTCCTGTTCGTCTCTCCAGTGGCTTCCCGACGGGATGTACCCTCTTATTCTCAACCTTTTATTTACTTCTCCTCCCAGCTTTTCAGATTTTTCCCCAGAACCTTTTTCTTATACAACTCTCCTCTTTTACTTCTCCTTGCGGTTTTAGAACCGAAGTCCTTCTTCCTTTCACATTTCCTCTCATTCTTTTAGTTCCCCTTTCCAGAGTTCCCCTTTTTTTTTTTCGTAGATCCCTGATTTCCCGTCGTTCGGTCGCCCGAACTTGGCGACTTCGGAAATACGTAGTTCCATCCTTGGCGAGTTCGTGTCTTCCCCGGACCAGTCTTTTACTTTGCCTTTCATTTTTAGGAGACTCGACGTCCGTTAAGTTTTTTGCTTTTTGGGATCCTTCGGTTTTCAGTGTCTGGCGGGCGTTGCGCCTTTCTGAGCCCCGGCCCTGGGCTGTTTCTCTTTTCGACTTTCTCTCGTGGCTTTTCAGTCGCTGTTTTCAGCCGTTCCTTCGTTCGGTACCGACTTATGATTCTATGTCTTTGCTTTAGGATGTGATAAAGTATGGGTCCAGCCCTTCCTCCTGAAGGACGTTTTTCCTGGACCTTTCAGACTTTTCCTATTGTGTTCGGTCTGCCCCGAAGCATACTCTTCTTACGATTCTCACGGTTCTAATTCCTTTTGAATCGGTCTCCCTTTACGGAAGCATCCCAGATGAAGGACGTGTTTAATCTTCAGACCGAGGAGACTCCTCTCTAGCTTTCTTGAATACTTTTCAGAAGAAAGGGGTCTTTTAGTTGTCCTAAGGCTGGGAATCCTTGTTGGAATCTCCGAACTTCTTCCAAAATCTTTTTTTGAACCCTCCCTTTCACGTTTCCTTTTTAAGTTACCCTTCAGCCTCAGTTTTCTCCGTTGAAATTTCCGTGCCCTCTCCTCCTCTACCTGAGGGAGCCTTTCTCCTCCTCTCTTTTTTCCCTACGATCCCAGGTGGAGTCTCGGTGAAGGCAGTTTCGTTTCTTGATTAGACGCTCCTAGATTTCGAAGTTTCCTCCTCCTTGACTTTTTTCTTCTCGGTTAGTTTTTTGACCACCTCTGACGATCCTTAATTTCTCCTTTTTCCGTTTGTTTCGGTGTCCCATGTTCGTTTTCGTGGGTCTTTTCCAGGACTGCGTCTTTTTTTGATCGGACGGACGCCTAACAGACAGCCGGTCCCAGCCCGTAGCTGACCTCAATTTGACTCTTTTTTTAGACTTTTTTTCCTGTCCTTCTCTCTTTCTGAAAGTTTCCTGGCGATGCCTGCTGGTCAATCCCCCCTGGAGAAGTCATTCCTTTCCATTATGTTTTCTCTTCATGCGTGTAGCATGCCTGCATCTCATTTCATCCCATTTTTTTTTTTTTTATACTAGATAAGTTTTTCCCCATCCGAAATCTTCCACCCCCCAGAGCTCTTTCTTCCGCTTTCAAGCGACTTTCGCCCCAGTGAGTTTTATAGGACTATGCCCCCCCGGGAACTTCCTCGTCCAGTGCTCCAGTCTTTGAAATTTCCCCCCCCCTTTCCGAGCTTCGATCTTCCCTCCTTCTATGGCTTAAGTAGGCTTTTTCCCTCCTTCGTTTTTCTGTTTTGAAGATAAGCTGTCCCCCCGGCCGCCGTCGTTTTTCTCATTCATAACCCCCTTGACCGGCCCCCCCCCCTTCCCAGACCCCTTCTCCTCTCCATCGCTCCCCTTGTTTTTCGTTTTCACTCCTCAGAAGACCTACCCCGCCTTCAGTTCCTCGGACCCCCAACTCATCGCTTTTTGAGGCGTAGCCTACGTAGCAAACCCCACACGCCCCCTGAATTAAACATTCCCTCCTCCAGTGACATTATGCGGCCCCCCCCGGATCCCTCCTGCGTTATCGGAGTTCTTTCCGGACATCCCAATTTCATAGTTTGACCTGCCTGGCTTTCCGTGTTCTTAAAAAGATCTTTAATTTTTTAGGAGTTCTTCTGCCGAATGGCGTGTTCCTAGGAACTTGCGTTTTCAGATATTGATCTCCGGAAAAGGCTTTCCTTCCCCCTTGGCGGCTTTCTCTCTCCCTTTCTTCCGGCCTTTCCATTTAGAGTCCTCATTCGGAGGAGCTTTTTAATCCCCTTCTTCATGTTTTCCAACCGCGGTCTCACAAGTACATTTTCCCTTTCACCGTCGGCGTTCGCAACTTCGTTCGTCCTTCGGATTAGTAGCCCGACTTTACAATAAACCCAACGTCGGACTTTGGTCGCCCACTTTTTGACCCGCCTTTATCCACTTTCAAAAAGACGTCTTCACTCCCTCCAGCCCGACAATCATAGCCCTCGTGCCCTCCTCCCTCACTTCTCGTTGATCCTTGATCGCCCCAGACCGATCCGGTCGTCCTCTTTTTTGATCCACTCAGCACCCCCTTCCTCACCGCCTTTGCACAGCACTTCCAGAACATCTTCATCACAACGCTCCTTCCCCCTCCAATTTTTTTCCCCCCCCTCTCCCAACAGCGTTAGGCCCTCCCCCAACTCGGACTCGCCCCGTGCCTCAATTTCCCCGTTCTTTCAGAAGAGGTCCCTCCTAATTCTCCCTCAGACGCCGCCTCATGAGGGAAGCTTTAGAAGCGGTCCTTGGGTGCAGAGGATTGCCCCCCCCCCCCCGGTCCTCGGCCTTGATACTTCCTGAAACTACTGAATATCCTCGGACGCCCCCCTCCCCCCGTCCCTCCCCTGTCCCCTCCAAACGTTTAGATTCTTTCAACCGCTCTGACCCGCCTCTCCGCCATCCCCCGCCCCCTTGAACTCTATTTCCGACTCCCCTCTAACGATTGCGCGGACAGGGCTCCTCCTTCTTTATCGAACATATTTTCCCCTGCCTCTCTCTTTTGAACGCCTTTTGCCGTTCCTCTTAATTTTTCTTCCCTTTTACCCCGTCCCAACTCCCCCTCATTATTTCTTTCTCTCGTTGCCTTTTTTTCTCTTCCCCGGGGTTCTCCTTCCCAGGTCGCTCAGATGGACCTCCTTAGCGTCTCTCTGCTTTTCCTGACTGGTCCCCGTAAGGATTCTCCCTATCCGCATCCCCCCTTCCAACAAGCAGTCCTGTCTCTCCCGAGACGCAACCCCTTCGGCGAGTTGCCTTGCTTTTGCCCATTTCCCAGGGAAACTTCTCCAAAAGCCCCTTCGAGAGGCTTGGCCTCCAGATCTGTAGCGCTCAATAGGATTTTGAATGGCACTTCGGCGTTCCCCTTTTATTTCCGACCCTAAGGTGATCCCTAAAGGTCCCCCCTCAAGTCCCTTGGCGCTTGCCTATCCCCTACCGTATTTTTTTTCCCTTCGAACCCTTCCCTTTACCCTGAAGTTCCTAGGACAGTAGCCACGAAGATCCACTTTTATCTTTCCTATTTCCGTTCTTTTTTTCTTTAGCTCCTTTTTGGTTTTTTCTTTAAAGAAGTACCTGCTTCTTCTATAGGACGGTTCCCTCCCTAGGATGTTTCCCCCTGCTTTTTTATCTTTTCCTCTTAGGAACTCATCGTAGGGACTCCCCCTTACCCTAAGGTCCCCCCCCATTCTGCAGTTCTTTTTATGTCTTCCCATTCAGCTTTGAAGGCTCCCGTTTCCGCGACTCGAATGATATGGTCCCTTTTTCCAACTCTCCTATTTTTTCGTGGGAGCCCTCTTGGTGACCCCCTTGGGACCGTTTTGTTTTACTCTTCGCCCCTCCTCCGGACGGCCCTCCTCGGTGTTTCTTTTTCTAGACTATCCTTAAGGAGGTTTTGTAGGCGTATATCTTTTTGGATGCATTCGGGTTTGCCTAGCATTCTTCCTTGAGCCGACCTATCGTTTTCTTAACTTCCTTTCTTCAGGCGACCTTTCCCCTAATCAGCCCTTTTCTATTTCCTTCCGGAAAAGGTCGTTTCTTACATCTGCGGGCTTTTTTCTATCCTCATTGATTTCCTCGCTTCTCTGTAGAACGTTTCCCTCCTAATTTTGCACTCCTTCCGCCCTCCTTTCATCACCCCCCCCCGGTCCCGTCCCCCCCCCCTCACCCTCTCCCTTTTAGTCTTTCTAAGGGCGAGGTCTTGATCCTCCTATGGTTCCCTCTGAGTACCCTCCCTGTTCATACCTTCCTTTTCGGGAGGGACAATTTACAATGGATTTCTCGCATTTTGCAGTTTTCCCTTTCTTCCCAGGACTTCTGGTTCGGCACTCCTCCCTCAGCGTTTCTCTAAGATTAAGCAGTTGCTCTTCCTCCTCCTTTGCGAAGGCGGCACTCCTTATCCCTTCTCCTGAGCGTCCCTTTTTTTAAGAGTCCCCTTTCTCTAGGATACTCGACGGAATTTGCGTATGGTTTTGACGAGTGATCGCTCATCCTTTCTCCGTAATTCTTGCTTCAGGGTGGTGCTTTTCCTTTAATGACGCCGTGTTCTTTTGATTTTTCCTTGGGGTCGTCGTGTTCGTTCTCGATTTCCTCCCTTTCCTTGGGCGGCGAGGTGCGGAAAGACCTCTTCCCTTTTCGATTTTTTCTTTTCATTTGGCTCCCCCTTTCTTTTCCACTTTTCCTCTGGTTTCCTTGAAAGGCGACTGGATAGTACCCCCTTGGAAGACTTTTTTCCATATTGACCTGTTTTTAGAAGTACCCTCCGGTAAAGAAGTTTTATGTGAGAGTCTAGTTAAGGTTCTGTGACCTGTGCTTTGAACTCCCCTACTTCCGTTTATTCCTTATCGAAAGAACCGCCTCCCCGGATCATAGAAGAAAGATTCCAACTTTCCATAAGCCCAAGCAGCCTCAGTTTCGCCCTTCTCAGAACCTTTTATACCCTCCCATATTTCCATTTCTCCGCAGGGTTGAAGCCCTTCCTTTTGGACTCCCTCCCTCACCGCCCCCCCGGGTCCCTGATGTTTAGTTCCTTTATCCGTAGGCTTTTCAAATCGGACCTTTTCTACCTACCTTCCTCTTCAGGACTTCGCCTTCCGATCCCTTGCAGCGAAGGTCCCCCCCCCTCTAGGCACGGTTTTTTCTTTTGGTGTTCCGTTGGATTTTTTCTCTTTAGACGCCTCCCCAGAAATCTCTTTTTTTTTTGAGAGTTTTTTTTTCGGTGAAGATTCCGCTTTTGGTAGTTTCTTTCCTGTGATTGTGATCAGCCCCTCCCCCTTACACTTCTCAACCCTGCGTTATTTCCGTGGGGCCTGTCTTCTGTTTCTCAAAAGGATGGACTTTCACAATTTTAGTGATTTCTTTTTTGTGACCTAAGCGTCCTTGACCATCCCTTTTTCACAGCTCCATTTTTTCTCGATTTCTCATCCTCGAGAGTCTTTTACGACTTTTTTCCTCAGGCTGAGTGGATTTCCCTCAGGCAGGAGTTCTCCCTTTTCCCCTGGGAAAGGTTGTTACTTCATATCGGCCCCCCGAGTAATTTCTCCCCCCCCCGACTGCTCGGAGTTTTTTTTCTTCGGACTTGTCAGCGTGTATTCCCTATTCCCCTACTTGTTGTTGCTAGGAAGTCCCCTCTTCCTAACATCTCCCCCCTGAATTTTTTTCCCTATCCCGGAAGAGCCTTCTTCCGTGGTAGGAAAGATCCTTGGAACCGGGTACTTCCCCCTTCAACGACCTTTTCAACCTCCGTTCAGTTCCCCTTCCGGACGAGAGTATTTTCCCCCAGAAAGGATTAGGCGTCTCAATGTCGGCTATGTCGTCCTAGTCCTAGGCGCCTCTCCAGCGGAACCTGACTTCAATTTTCCATTTTCAAGAGGCATTTTCCCTACAGCCCCTCCCTCAAACGGCACCCCCGGCTCGTTTAGATTTCCTTTTTCAACCTCACTCCCCTCCATAACCCCCCTGCGGAAGCTTCAAAAGTTCCCTTCTCCAAAATCACCATATTCTTTTCGGTTTCAGCCTCCTTCTTTCACCCCGGCTTCCCACCCCCTCATCCCCCCCGTTCTCCCCTTTCCTTCCGAACCCCTTAGGTGGCTACAGCGGTGTTTTCTTCAGGCCCCTACAACTTTCCACCTGAACCTGCCTTGCCGTTTTGAACGGAACCGCCTGCGGGGGCATTTGCCGTTTTTTATTTCTCAGTCCACACCGTAGGCCTTCCGGATACCCCCCCCAAAGATCGTGCCTCCCCTCATTAGGTCCCAATGCACGCGTTCCTTTTCTTATTCGTTATCTTTTTTCCCCCCTTTCTTTCTTCTCTAGCTTTTTTTCCTTCTCTTCAGGAGGTCTTTCTAAGCGCTCTTCAGTTTGCGGACCCCTCGCCCCCCACCGTCCTTCCCCCTTCCTTAGGCGGGCAGACCCTTCAACGGAGTTATCTTTGATTCTCCCAGCGGACCTTTTATCACCCTGCAACTTCTTCCGCCTGGGAATGCCCCTGCTTGTCCCTTCAAAACCCTGATACCTTTTTTACCCCGATTTTCTGACATGCCCCTCATTCAGCTCCATAGACCCCCCCCCCCCCACCCTTCGGTCCTCTACCTCTCTCACATTCATTCTTCCCCTTCTCATCCCTGGCCCCAGAGCTCCTTCGCCAAAGGCTTCTGACCGCTGATCCCGCCCCCAAACATTTTCGCCCATTCCCGCCCCTTTCGATGTCTCCTCTTTCCCCAGCCCCCTTTTTTCAACCCCCCTTCCTCCTTCTTGTAGAGGCCGCTCCCCTTCCGCATTATCGTCTCCGCCTTTTTTACTCTTTTTTCCTTTTTTCCCATTAGAAGCCCTAGAAGCGTCAACATCTTCCGCTTCACGACCACTTTTTCGGCTTTTCAGAAAGTCTGGAATGTTACCTCGACCTGAAGGTGATATACTCCTCTTCAGCCTAGTGCGACTTCCCGGGAAATGCCCGGTCCCTGTCCCCCCCCCCTCTTTATCCCCTCCTCGCCCCCTCCAGAAAGAGTCCCTTCCCCGTTCTCTAGAGCATTCCTCTCTTTTTTGCTTCTAGAAGAAAGTTTACCAAACTTTCCTGACTATTTTCTCAATACAGGACACCTTCGACGATTTGACTTTGTTACGCTCCTAATCCTTTAGGAAACCCTTATAAGGTGCCCAAGACCCTCAGTAGCTGGAGTCTCCTCAGTTCCTCGAATCCCCCCATTGATTATGAATTCACACATTCAGCCCGGGAAGACTTCTAGTTACTTTTTTTTCTCCCCCCTTTCTTGATCGCATAAAGCCGGTTTATCTTGAATACACCCCCCTCTCTTATCGCGCTTTCCCCCCCGGCTCCCTGATCATCTCCCACGAACAGAAGTTCATAGTCCCTTGGGGGAAGCCCCCCCCCCAAATTTGCCCCCCCCCCCCCTGTAAGTCTGGTATTCCGCAGTGATCTCCCCTGTCACAAAAATCCCATAGATCTTTTTCCGCCCTTTTTTCCCCAGATCTTTCTGGTCTCCCCTTCCCCTAGTGGTTTTCTCATTCTCCTGCGCCCTTCTCACTGACGTTTACCCCCCCCTGAGGTCAGAATAGAGTCTCCGCAACCGACAACCTCCGTTTTCGAACTCCCCTCAATATTCATGACTACGTAGCTTTTACGCATCATGATTATACCCCCTAATAATAAGTTTTTTCTTTATAGATGCCATTAGAATGGCCCCCCCCCCTTCCCCCCCTCCCTGCTTACCATGGAATTCCTATTTGTGGCTTCTTAATAGGACGGCCCCCTTTTGAGTCCCTCCTTTGTTTTCAATCTCCCTGTTCCTCTGAGAAGGTTAAAAAGTCCCTTCGGAATCTTTTTTTTTCCTGCTTCCTTCGGATCTATTTTCCCCCTTGATTTCTTCCCCTCCTAGCCTCCCTGTTCTTGGACCCCCCCCTTCTCTTTTGAGGTTAATCGTGCCCGTGTTCCTGGTACTACCTATTCCCACATCTACAGCTCCCCGGTGGTTAGATCTGCATTGAATTTTCTTTCGCTTTCCCCTCTAATCCTGATTTTAAGAGGATACTTCTTTTTGGAGGCATTCCGATGGCGTACATCGCTCTCCCCCCCGCGGACGGCTGCCCCTCTTCCGATAGTCGCCACGTATGGCAAGTCCGCCTTTAGATGCAGACCCTTTATTTTCTATGCCTTCCCCTTTCTTTTAGGGAGTTCCTGTCCCAGTTTTAATACGGTGTAGTTTTTCAGGCCCTGGAGGTCCCCTGGATTTAACCCTAGTTCGACCCTTTTCCGGATATTTTCTAGAGCGCCCCCAGTATTTCATTTCTTTCACTCGTGTGCTATACTTCTTTCTTTTAGTCTTGAGAAGGTCCCTGATGGAGTACCTTTTTCTGACTCCTAGTCCATTCTTGTAATCTTTTCGTTTCCTTCTGGCTCCGGGCGTCTCAAGTCCCTCGTATGATCCCCGTACCTCCTGACGTAACCTTCTTTAGTAGGAAGGTTTCCCAGGGAACCTCCCGTAGTTAGCTAACGTGTAGCTCCTCGCTAATTCGGAATTAGGAAACTCGGTATACTCGTTTCCATGCGATCGCCTCCCGGGCTAGAAGCAAGATGTCACTTCTAATTTTCGTGTAGACTTGTTCGAGACGTTGGGCGTTTACGTGTTGTTCTAGTGAGACACTGTCCGGTCCCTATTTGTTTAGGCTTTTCGAGCTGTTTCTTCGGTCATCTGTCGGTCGTCGCCCATTCCTTTGAGGTTTCGACCTGTTATCTCGAGTCCTTTGTTTCCATTTTTGTCTCCCTTTCCGCACTTTCTCTTCCGGTCCGTACCCCAGCCTTTTTTTCCGGCTTGGCCCCTCCGGGGGTCCATCTTACTCTATCGTTCCGGTCTGAGTACATCCTTTTCTCTTTTCACTTCCTTGAACTCCCCCCTTTTTTTAATTTCACCTGCCCTTGACTTCCCTCGTATCCAGTCATCAAAGATTCTGTTTCTGTCTTCCATAATACTGAGCCCTCTTGAAGTCCAGTTCCCCTCCCCGAGCCCCGGTCAGAAAAGAACTCCGACTCCTGGTCTTCCTCCTTTTGCCGACGGTCTTCCTTGACATTTCTCTTTTTTCGCAGTCCCTTCCACTCCCCCTCCCCGCAGGCCATTTGCCGACGCTGTTTCCCGTTCCAAACGGCTCCGTTTTTGTTTTTGCTTCGTTTCCTCCGTATACTCATGCGGCGCCTTCTTCCCGTCCCGCCTGCTCCGTAAGTCCTGTCGGTTTTTTGACTTTCCTTGCCGTCTTCCCCCTCCAAGACTCGATTTTTTGATGGTTGTTGTAGAGTCGGTTTTTAAGTCTTTGCTGTTTAGGTCTTCCCTCTTTTTGAACACGACTTCGCGGACTTCCCTCCTTTCGAGGTTGCCTTCCTTTTTTCTCGATGTCGGTGACCCTCCCTAGTGAAATTTTGTCCCGAGAAACACTTCTTCCGATTCTATTTGCAGTCCCCCTCCCGGTCCCCCCTCCCCCGAAAGTTTCGCCTCCTCTTGAAGAACTTAGATCCCTCTCAAGAAGTCATACTTTTGGAATGTTCTCCTGCTGTTTTCCGAATTGCCAGATGCTCTTTTTTTCCCCCCGTGAGATTTTGAGTAATTGGCTGAAGATTAATTGCCCTGAGAATAGGAGGCTTCTCCCTTGGGCGTCGCTCTTTCTCTTCTTTGTTGTCTGAGAGCTCCGGAAGATCGGCCTACAAAAGAGCATCCAAGACCTCCGCCAGTTTCCCTGTGGTAGGAAGTAGGACTTTTCCCCAAGTTCCCCTTTCGGGCTCTCCTTTCAGTAGACCCCCACCTCCTATTACCCACTTATTTCTCTCGGACTCCTTTTTCTCCCCAAGGTCTTCCTGGCGGATAACCTTTCATTCTCCACCCTTCCAGGTTATTTGACCCTGAAACCCTATCCAACTCCTCTTTGTTTCCTCCCTTAAACGATTCCTTTCAGATAGAAGGAAACCTTCCCCCGTCTCTTTAGCCCCTCTCTGGATAGTGTCCTTAACCTGATCTTCACCGTTTTCTCAACACCCTTCCCCCTCTTTCGGAGGAGCCTCTGCCTGAACAAACTCCACTCCTTAAACTTCAACTCCTCCCCCCCGTTTTTCGGACATTCATCTTCCTTTTGCCAGGCGTTCCCCTTCTTACGGAGGTCCCCCCCCAATGCTTTCCACTCCCGAAATGAATTTGGAGATTTGTCAAGTTTCGCCAAGGGCCTGCTTCCGGCGGTTTTGCATTCTCACAGGAGATACAGATAGGCTTTTCTCCCATCAGGGAGGAAAAATCCGCCCCCGGAGTTCCGTCGGAGGCAAGTCGCTCCCTTCGTTGAGACTTTAGGAGATTCCTAACGTCTCCCCAGTAGTGACTTTGATTCTCGCCCCGAGTTCTTCCCTCAGTCATCCCCTTCAACTTGGGACTTCCTGACCCCCGGAGGTACTATCGATTAGTTTTGAAAGGTCCCATTCCTCCATTCTTCCCCCCATCCCCCCCCCGTGAAGGCCAAAGTCTTTCTTTGCTCTTTACTTTGCCTTGACCCCCTCTTGATTGCCGCGAAAGACTCTCAAATCAGAGATTCCTTGAATAGTCTTCGCAGTCCCTATTCCCCTTTTCAGTTCCCCTCCGAGCCCTACCCACTCTCCGGCGACCTCGTCCGCCCCACCTGACCCCTCCCTCCCTCCCCCCCACACGTTTCCTTTTCAACTGTCGCTACTTTTTTCTCCCACGCCAAGTCTCCTGATCCAGTTTTTCGCCCCCCTAGCGCTGCTTTTTCCCGAACTTTCTCCTCCCCTTTACCGTTCATGCCGAACCACTAGAAGCCCTAACGATTGAAGATTCCTTGGACTTTTAAGGATTCTTTCTAGATTAGTCCCCTTTTCCCTAGCTGCCGACTTGAAAAAGATCCCTCAGCAGCCTCATCGAGAGCCAAAGCCCCTTTCTCACCTTTTCCCGGACGCCGACCCCTTATGCCCTTCTCACGAAATATGGTCCAGTCTCCAAGTTCCTCCCTATCTTCCCCGGAGGACGTCTTCTTTTCCTTCTTCCCATGAATCTTGCCCGCCTTCCTCCAGATACCGTCCACCTTTCGTCATACCTTTCTCTTCTTTGCCCCTCCCTCCTGAATTAACCCCCCGGATCCTTCGACCGCAGAGCACCCTAGCCGTCCGACCTCCCCAGTTCTCGCCTCGTGTCGACTTCCCCCTCCGCCGTCGATGGGAAGCCTTTTGATAGCGATCATGGACGCCCTTCCCCTTGCCTTCCACCACCCGACTTCTCGCTCCCCCTCTTCTCTCCGCATACCCTTTCCAGCCCTCCTGGCTTTCCCTCGCGAAACCCCCCTTTTTTTGGTTGTGGCGACGCCGCGTTTCCCTGAACCGTTCCCCCAGATAAACTTGTAGCGGTTTTTCCGGTCCCCTCTTTCTTTCAGAAATCCTAGGTAATGGCCGCCAAGCATGTCCGCCCCCGGTTTGTCCACTAATCCCTTCCGTTTTCTCCGGACCGGCTCTGGTTACCAGACCTTCCGCTGTCCGACTAGTCTTCAGCCTTGACCCCGCTTTTTTCCCTCCTCTAAGTCTCATTTTGCAGACTCTCTCCCTTAATCCCCTCGAAAAGTTTTATCAAATGCCCTTTTTCTTCCCTTTCCTTGGTTGTTGACTCAATTTTTTTGGGCTCCTTACCTCCTAAATGAATGTCTCTTCCGGTAGGATTCCTTTTTCGGCCCTTCGGTGTAGCCTTCGTTGTCGCGACCGACCTTCTTGGCCGGTCTTCCCGCCCTTCTGTCTTCCTCTTTTTACATGATGGCCCTCCTTGACCCTTTCCTACCCCTATTTCGGTAACCTCCCATTGTCGTTTTTCCACCCCGATAGATCTGAGTTATGGTCCTTATTCGTTTCATTTTTCTCCCCTTCCCGCCCTTTTTTTTAGCGTCTCGTCCTTGCCTTATTTTTAGGCGGATATACATTATATTTTTTTTCAACCTTTTTCTTGGCCTCTGCTTTGTCCTTCTCCCGCATCCGCTACCCCCACTGGAGATCGTCGACCTTCGTTTAGGAAGTCATCCCCTCTCTTCCGCTGACCTCCTGTTCGGCACTTTCTTCTCTGCTTTTTTTTTTCCTCCGTTTTTTACTTAAGGCAATTCGATGCTGACAGCCGTTGTCCCTCCTCCTACCGTTTCTTCTTTAGTCTCTTTCGCCCTTCTCCCAGTTCCCGACAACTACGTGCAAGATACGTCGGTCTCTTCCTCTTCGAATGGTTTGATCGGCTGTTAGACTTGCGTATTCTCTCCACTGTTAAGTCTTTTTTTTTCTTTTGACCTTCGGCGCTCCTTTGCGGAGGCACAGCGCGGGTCTTTCTTGTAATATCCCCCTTCGCAGTTTTCTTCCTCCTCCAAGTAGTCTCCCCGAATGTTGAGAGCATTCTTCTTCGTCAGTATTCCCCCACAAGCTTCAATTCCGTTTCTATTCTCCATGAGAGGACTGCGTTCTGTTATATTCTGGCCCCTTAGAAGAGTAGTGAGTCCTTCTTTAATTTGGGTTGAGATTTTTCCAGTAATGGTGTTTCCTACGTGTTTTTTTCTTGAGGTACCTCCTCCTTCCTTCTCTGGTCTCCTTCTTCGCCTGAGGTTTTTTTCTTCTCTGATTTCCCCCGTTTTAGGAACTCTAGTCGAGGATATCCCGTCGCTTAGGGGCTTTTTCCTTTTTTCCAAGCCCATCGGGGGGAAATGTCCCATCGGGGGATATTCCCCCACAGCGTTTGTTGTTTTAACTTTTCCTTTGATACTCTCTTTCAATTTTCCCTTAAGGTTTTCTCCCCTTCGATAAGTACTTTTGCTTGTTCTTTTTTCTTTTTTTTCCTTTCTTTTATTTATTTTTTTTTTTATATTGTGGGTCCATCTTCGGCAGTCCCACGATGAAGCAGTGTATTGTTATTTTTGAACTCCCCATCCCCCTCCCCTAGACCTCCTACTCCTGCTTTCCTTTCCCCCTAGAAGAAGAATTTTTCCCGGAATTGAAGATTCTTCAGTATCCTGATGACATGTAGTCTCTCAGGCTTCCTGCGACCTCCTTCAGACCCTTATCCCGGGGCCCCGCCTCCCGCTGTTAAGTTCCCCCGCTAAGAACAGGCAGTCAATCTTTCATGGTAGTGTTTTTCAATAATCCCTCCTGCGGCCCTTCTCCTTCCGTCTTGGACTCCGTCCGGTGGAGTCTTTCTCTTTGAACGTGAGTTGGTTCTTCGGCCCCTGAACCGACTTTTGTTTTTTAAGCTCCCGGGGTCTTTCGCTCAGGTTTCCACAACGATCTACTTCAACTCTCCTTTTTGATGGTGAAGTTCTTCGGTAAAAGGATCGTTTAAGTCCCTTCCCCACGGATCCTCGGTTTCGTGAATCCCTCCCCCCTTCCTTCAGGCGCCTCCGTTCTCCGAGCCGTCTGCATCCCCCTCGCGGTCCTTCTCCCTGTTGGTCCCTGCGCCCTTTTTGAACGCTTCTGCTTTCCCTCTTCTTTGTGTTCCGCTCTTTTCGGACCACAGTCAGTTCCCCCCCCCCCCCGGCTTCCCCTTTTTTCCCGCACGGAGTTTTCCGGTATTTTTGTGAAGCTCCATGTTTTTTTCTCCTCTCCCCTTGTTTTCTTAGAGCTTCCTTCCTCCTTGAAGCCTCCCGCCTTCCCCCTGAATATTATCAGTTCGTCTCGCCCGAAAGTGGTTCTTCCCCCCCCACGGCATCGGAAAACCGGTTTCCATCTTCGCACTTGCCCCCTCCCCCCACTTTCTTTTCCCACCTTCTTCCTTCCTCCTCCTGCCTTCTTCCCGATCTAGGCGGCGACATGGAGATTTTTGAATGTCGTTCGCGTCCCTTCTTAACGCTAATAGGTTGACGCCTCCGTCGTACCCCTTTCCCCTTCAACCTCCCACTCCCCAAAGGCAAAACCCTTTCCTTCTCCTTCTGGGGGCGGCTTAGTGGTCCACTCCGGACATCGACTCCCTACAAACCCCTTTTTCAACTTTCCCTCTCTTCTCACTCTTTCAGGGTTTCTCGCCAAAAAAATCCCCTTCACGGCAACAGCCTCCTGGCATGTAAGAAGGCTTTGGGTGTCTTTCCTCTTCTCTTTTTGAATTCTTCCCTCCAATCGTTGAACCCTGAGGGAGCTTTTTCAACGGAATCTTCCCCACAGGGGTTGTCGGTGCTTTCAACTTCGTCCCCAAGTTCCAGGAGGCTACCCAGATAGGATCGATAGTCAGGAACGTTGCCAATGGCCGTCTTCTTTGTTCGTGCCAGCTTTGAGTTTTGCTTCTCTCTGGTCGTCCTTAGGAGGATTTCCGCGCCTTCTTTACCCCAAGTGACCTTCCAGCTTTCTGCCCCCCCATTCCCTTCAAGTCTTTTTCAGAACCGCGCCCACCTTCCCAAGATGGATCTCACGGCCCTCAATATCCCCCACAATTTTCCTTCCCCCTCCGGGGCCTCTCCTGCTTTCTCCTTTTTAACAAGGCTTCTGGACCCCCTCTGGAGACTACCCGCCCCTTTTACCGAATCTCCCCCCGAGATTTCCTCAGTTTCCTTCAGCAGCCTCTCCCTGAGAGAGAAAGCTATTGCGAACTGAGGAAGGAGAAACTCAATGTCTCTCCACACTATTACCTCCCCACCCTTTTTCCTCCTCCTGACCTTACGTTCTACCGCTTTCTCTTACCACGCAAATCAAACTCCGGACTCCTCGCTTAGTAGAGGCGCTATTGACGGCCTTGACCTCCGAGCTGTCTTCTTAAATTCCTCCCACTCACTCTATTCCTTCCGGCTCTTTGAAAGACGTGGTGCAGGAGTGCTTCTGGAGCCGTGGCGACCTCTCGGATCCTCTCCTCCTCCCAGGTAGAGCCTCTCAGAACACTCAGACCACGTTTTTTTTTCTCCTTCCGCAGTCCGCGGCCAATTTCTCCGAGTAGACGTTCGCCCTCGAGACTTCCCTACTTCTTGCTTGGCGGCCTTTCTTTCCCTTCCTAGATCGTAAACTCTCAAAATGTCATCAAGTTCTCCCTGTCTTCAGTTTCTACGCAAGTACCCCCCAGTTCCTCCCCGAAAGACATAAAAGAAATTGTTTCCTCCTCCCGCAACCCCCCTGTCCCCTAGTACCCGGCATTACTCCCATCTGTCTCCGTTTAGGAAAGTATTAAGTCGTTTCGAGATCCTCCATTTCTCCCGTCCTCCCCCACCTCTCCTCTCTGAGCCCCGGCGATCCTCCTACAACAAGCCCGTCCCGACGAGTAAGCGAGGCCCCCTTCTCGAATATTTGATTTTTCTCCCCAAAAGGTCACCCCTGACCTCACACGTCCTTAGGCTGTGCCCCTCTTCTAGTTTTCCAATAGGATCGGAAGAATTCTCTCCTGGAAGCTGTCAACCCCCACACTTTCCTTCCCTTTCCTTGATCCCGCCTGACCCCTGGCCAGGTAGTCACAGACATTGGCGTATGTAGCTCCCACTCCAGTCCTAGTGTCCCTTACTACCGAACTTCCTCGAGAGCCATTCGGTATCGGTCTTGGACTTCCCCGATAAGGATTCCCTCCCGTTTTTTTTTTTTTTTCTTTCATTGTTTAGGGGCTCCAAGGTAAATGCACTGCATGGGTAGATTAGAGGCCTTTTTGGATGACTTTCTGGTCTTTGGGTAAGAGGTGCTGTCCCGGATTGAAATTTACGACTTTGTAAGGCTTATCTAAAGTTCTGACACTTGGTCAATGTAGGCCGTCTCCTGTCATTCAATTTTCTATTTAGACCTCCTTCTCTGGTACCCCCACGATTCGAATTTTCTTTTAGTAATTTCCGTGGGCACTTTCGAGAGCTGAGCCCACCCTTGTCAGACGCCCCCGCCAGCGTCTATTCCATATTTACTTCTTCCGGTGTCTGAGTGCTTTCTCATCGGCGAGAGAATCTTACCCTGGTGATGGAGGACACGCAGTTCTCTGACGCCCTCCCGACTTGGCGATATTTTCCCTTTTAATTCTTCCCGCGGACTCGGAAATTGGTCTTCGCGAAGGACCAGGTCGTTGTTGGTCATTCGTTTTCCTTTTTTATTCCTTCGATTCCTCCCCTCAAGCTTTTTAAAGCTTTCGCTATTTGAAGGAGATTTTTCCACAGGACCATTTATTTTTTCCGTTGCTAACCGACTCGAAGTATCTTCTTTTCCGGGCGCTTGTGAGAACTTTGAGACAGAAGGATCTCCCCTCTGAATCTCATTTCTTCTTTTGGTTTACCTTCGGTTCCGGGAGGTATGCCCTTTTTTGGACGTTTCTTTTTTCGAAAAGGCCTGAAGGCTTTCCCTCCTGAACATTCCCTGGTAGAGAAGATTCAGCCTTGCAGGATTCCTTTATTTTTTTCCTTGAGGTCTTTAGGTTCATTTTTTCTGCGTTCCCTAGGTTTTTTGACCTCGACGAAGCCTTTACTCTTGTTTTTTGGCTTTGTTGGGACTATAGACGAGTTTCTCGATGGGCGGAAGACCTCTCTCATTTCTTTTTTTATGACGACGTTTCCGAGGAGTTCTCCCTTGTTTCTCCATAGGTGGTCTGTTCTTCGTTCATATACACCCCTGTTAGTGACGAGTCACTTTCTATGATCCGGGGCATTCCTTTTCCCGGCATACATTTTCTTCGCCCAGTTTAATTTGGTGAAAGGACTCAATTTTTCTCAACCGGATTGGTAAGTGGTCATTTGTGATATTTAAATCCCCGGTGACGTTTCATTCCTATTTTTAAGTGTTGTTGTAAGGTATGCCCTCAGAGTGAAGGGCTCGTGTCCTACTTTATGATCTTTTTTCTATTGTCTGACTCTCAAGAATCCCTTCGGAAAATTCTCTTTAGAAGAAGATGTCCCCAGAGTATCCTGTTCAGCCCCCAAGATTTCTCTGCCGTCTCTTAAGCGATCGTCTGTAGCCCGGGTCTCTTCCCACGTTTTCCAAGAACAGCCCCCGAGCCCGTTTCCTTGTCTTCCCTTCTCCGCCCTTGTTTTTTCACACGAGTTGAATGATTTCTAGGAGCCTCAGCTAACTCAGGAGATTATTAAGAAGCCGTTTTGGGTCCGTCGACTGTGGATCCTTTTTTTGAATGCCGTGGCGTTTTTCCCGGTTAGCCTCAGACATTCTCTTTTTTAGGCTGCCTTGAAGATGCCGCTGTTATGGTAATCCCCCCCCCCCTCCCCCCCCCCAGCGCCCGCCGTTTTTTTATTCTGATTTGTCCTCAACTGATTTTTTTTTTTTCTTTTTGAGTTGCTTTCCGTTTCCTTTCCCCCCGGGTGACTTTTTTTGTTGACCAGGCATCGTTCCCTCCACGGCTGTTCCATAGTCGGTCTTTCAACTGATGGCCACGCCTTTTCGCGAAAGCCAGTGTTCAAACGACGAAAGGTTCGCCCCTTTTCATTCACACATATTTTTCTCGTTTCCTGTTCCCTTTTTGAGACGGCGATTGTTTCGTTGCCGCTGACGGTGCCGTTCTCCCGAAGCGGGCTTCCACCGCTTCGCGGCTAGCGTTTTCCCAGGCCAAAAACTGTGAGAATAGGCTTCTTTGTCGATGGTCGGCTTTCCCGC
>Ga0179591_1204704_pt1 | contig 18025 bp, 32 predicted proteins | sample CZOMad2_1_08_16f_FD_182891 | JGI IMG/M metagenome (GOLD analysis project Ga0179591, IMG submission 182891) | Vadose zone soil fungal communities from Angelo Coast Range Reserve, California, USA - CZOMad2_1_08_16fungal (PacBio error correction) | ecosystem: Environmental > Terrestrial > Soil >... | reverse complement strand
CTATGGCTGATCGTAGGAGATGCCCCCTCGCCTCCTGACCCACCTTATTTTTTGATCTCCTCCCTTCGCTCCCCCCCCCTCCCCCCCTGTTCCCCCTCCTTTAAAAGAAGTCTTCTTTTTTTCTCTTTGGAAATTTTTTGTTAGCGCCGAGTAGTAGCCAGATTTGGTATGTAGTCCCTGGGCCGAAAACCTCCGTTCTACGCGGAGGATCCCGATCCCTTCTTTCTTTTCCTCACCCTTCTTTCTTTTTGGAGACTCCCCTTTTCCCCCCCTGTTTTTCAAACCGGTCCCTCTTTTTGACCCCCGAAGGGCATCTTAAAACTGCCTCCCCCCGTCTTCATGCCTATTAAATCAGTGCTTACCCTCTTTAATTCTCACTTGTCTTCTTCTTCCAGGAGTTCTTTTTCCCCTTTCCCCCTCCGTTGCCGATTATCACCGCTACCTGTTAGTTCTTTGAACAGCCCCCCGATTTTTCAAAAGAACTTCCTTAATGTCTTCATCCAAGCCCAAGTTTACCCCCCCCATCTCCGATCGTGGCTGGGTTTTCCTGTTCTTGATATCTACCCATCTTGGTTTATGCTGAGCGGTTTACTCTTCAAGGTTTCCTTCTAAAGCCCCCTTTCCTTCCCTTCCTCTTCAACCATCTTGATTTTCCTGCATTAAACAAGGTTCTGCTTTTTCTGAGGAAAAATCAACCAAAATGTTTCGCAAGACCCACAATTTTTCTCCTTTCCCAAACCCCTTCTCCCTCCCTCTCCTTTGATTTTTTCCCCATCCCTTAGTTCTTTTCTTTTCTAACCGTTTCCCCCCCACCATTACTGCCCTTTTATGACAATTCCCTCGCGGATGATAAGATGTCCTTCTTCGTCGTTTCGACTCGGGGAATCCTTTCTGCCCCCTCCTTTTCATCTCACTTGATCGCTCTTCCTTGATTTTCCCCCTCAGTGTTCTCGTCTTTTTTTTCCCGATTTGGAAAGAGACGCCTAAAAAGAAATTTCCCAACACCCTCTTCATGAATGATGGAGGCCTCCCCCTCGTGGTCCCCCCCCCCCCCCCTGCTCTTTACCCCTCTCCTTTCGTCCTTCCCCTTTTTACTCCCCCCCCCAAGTGGATTTCAAACGTTCTTTACGAAAAAGAAGTAGGGTTCTCCTCCTTTTATACAGCAAACCCTCTCCCCCCAACCAGTTCCCCGCTTTCCTCCTCCTCTTTTTCGGGGCCCGTCCCCCCTTTCTAACCCGAGATCAACCCAGCTTTCCCCCACCCCCCAAAAGGAGAAGCATCAACCCGAGTCTTTTTTTTTTTTTTTTTTTTTCTTTTTATTTTTTTTTTTCACGTACCGGCTTTTTCCGATCCCCTTGTGGTTTTTTGAAATTTCCATCCTTTTCCCCTTTTCTTTTTTCTTTCTTTTTTTCTCCTTTCTCCCATGGGCATCCCCCCACTAAAGATTTTTGCTTCCCCCAAATTGCTGGAAGTTCTAGCTTGTAATTTTTGACTTTCCCTTCATATTTGGTCACCTTTCCCCTACTTTTTTCCCTCTCCGTCATTCCCGCCCCTTCTGCGAGGGCAATTCCCTTCATTTTCTTTCGTTCTCTTCACATTAAGAAATCGCATCGGCCGGTTAGGTCGTGACACCCAGAAACCCCTCATAAACACCGCCGCGAAATCCTCTCTCTCCCCCCTTCCCCCATTGGATGCCTTCTTTCTCCCTCTTTATTGCAAATATCCCTTTCCCCTGCAGTGGGGATATGACCCTCTAAACTAATTGAACAATGAGACCCCACATTCACCACTCCACTGTTTTTTATTGGAGCCCTTTTCTTACAACCCTCCTCTTAGTCTTGCTTTCCCCCCTCCTTTTCTTCTTTTTTTTTTCCTCCTTTCTGTAGTTTTTCTCATATTTCCTTTCTTTTTTTTCCTTTTCCTCCCTTTCAAGATTTTCTCAGGAAGAGGGCTCTCTAGGGGAGAAAAGAAAAAATTTTTCCTTTTTTTCAAACACCTCTTTTTTTCCTCTTTCCTACTCCCAACCCCTTCCCTTCCTTACTATTCCTTTTCCTTTTTTTTTCTCCATCCCCTATTTTCATTCTTTCCCTCATGCAACTTTCCCCTCCCCAATCCTTCTTGAAGAGTTATGTGGACCTCTCCCGACCCCTTTAGGGACCATTTTCCGCCTTAAACTTTGTTCCCCTCTTCTCCTAGCCCCTTTCCTTTAATCCCCCTCCCCCTCTCCTGGTATGCTGTTTTGTTTTTGGTTTAGGCAAAGGTAATCCTCCTCTTTTTTCCACCAAGTGTTTTCTTCTGTTTTGGGTGGTTTTTTCGTCTTCTGAAGTTTTATTCCAGCCTAGCTCAATTTTCAAAACCCCATAGCTTATTTCTTCAAGAAGTAAATAGGTCTCCCTTCAAAAAAATCTTTTTATTCGTTCCCCGGATCTTTTTAAGATCATCCCCCTCTTTTCTTTTCTCCCCCCTCTTTTCTTTGTTTTCAACCCGCCCCCCTTCCGCCCCCCCCCCCCCCCCCCCAGTCCCTTTGCATGTTGTTCAACTTAAACCTTACTTCTTTTACTCTTTTTCCCCTCCCTTTAGAATCCGTCACCCAATGTTTAACAACCCCGAGATGATTTTGGAATTTCCTCTGATTTCTCCAATTTTTCTTCCGAGTCAGTTTTCTTTCCTCCTTTTATTATTTTTTTTCCCCACCGGAATTTTCTACTCTCTTTACCCTCCAGTTAGACAAAGTACACCCCCTTTCTTGATCGAGGTAGTCCTGCCAATAGTTTCATATATTTATCGAAAGTTGCCCTTCCTGCTCGTCCTCCACCCCCTCCCCTAGCCCCCCCCCCCTATCTCTCCCTACCTTTCCTCCCGATCCCCTGAAAGATTTTTTGGCCAACAATCCTCTTCTTCGTTCCTCCTGTCCCCTCTTGCCTTCTCCCGATTGATCCTTTAGTCTTTCCTTATGAGTTTTTCTGGCCAGTAACCTTAAGTTCTCCCGCCCTCTCGCCCACTTGACGTCTCTTCTTTTCTTTCCCATATTTTAGAACTCCCTTTTTTCCCTCCTGATTGCTCTCTTTCCCCTCTTTTTCCTCGGCTTCCGTACGTCTTCTGAAAATTGTTGCCTGCTTTTCCATGAGCACTCCGCTTTTTTCCCCTCCTTTGACTCTTTTCCGCTCTTTTTTTTTTTTTTAAATTGCCCCGGATTATGTAATTTTTCCCCCTAGGCTCAAGATAATCCAAAAGAGTTTTGGTTTTTCCTTTTTCCGCGTTCGCGTCGCTCCCCCCTCCCCTTTTTGGTTGTGAAGTTTTCCGTTCCGTTCCCTCTTCCCTCGTCTTTTCAAGGATTTGAGAATGAGTCACTTGAAATATTCCTCTTCCCTTTTTATAGGGAACTCTCTCCCTTTTTACATTTCCCCCCCTTTCCTCCTTGTCCTCAAATTCATTTTCCCACCCCCCCTTTGCTTCTCGCCTGTGTTCTTCTTTCACGTATTCCGTCTTAGATATTTTTTCTCTTTAATGAAAGGTTCAAAAAAGTAGCTACCCCTTCCCCCCCCTTTCCTCCCTTTGACCTTCTCTCTCCCTCCAGTATAGCCCTCCTTTCTGCCCTTCCCCTTTAGAAAAACTCTACCTGACCCCCCCCCCCCCTTTCACATCTTCTTTTTTTTTACCCCCAATAAATTTGCTTGTTGGTTTTGTCTAGATCGTTTCCCCTTTATTCGCTCCTTCCCCTCTTACCCTCCGCTGCGTTTTTTTCTTCCTTTGTGCGCATTTAAGTGCAAGGCTCGGTTGTTCTTTTTTTTCATCTTCCTTTTTTACCTTTCTCCCTTAATCCGTAGTCTCTTCCCCTCCACAGGATCTTTTCCCTCCCTCCCCCGTCCTCTCTTTCCGACTTTTTTTTTTTGACCCCCTGTGCCTTTTCGCACGGGGCCCCAAAGGTGTGATCTGACAATTCCCCCTCTTCTTCCATCGCCACCGTCTCCTTCCTCTTCAACTTTTAGATTCTTCCCCCCTACTCTCTTTCCCCCCCTTTTGTTTTTTTTTTTCTTCGCGTCCCGCTCCTTGCAAACCCCCATTTGCATGCCTTCGCTAGAAATACTTTCCGATCCTAAACCCCCGCTTGGATCCAGTTTCCCTTTTTGACGTCCCTCCTTTTCCCCTCCTCTTGACACCTCCCCTCCGTCCCCGGTACCCATTTCTTTCCTCTTTTAAGTTGTTTGCCCCCCTTCGGGTCCAATCCTCCCCCCTTCCCTGAACCACCCACTCTTTCCCTGCTCAGTCAACCCCCCGTCTTTCATCCTCTTCGAACCTATCGTCTGTCCCCCGAAAGCAGAGACTAAGAATCAGGATTCGCGCTTTTCCATGAAATTGGTTACTCATCCTCCGTCTTTTGCTCTGTCTTCTTCCTCCTGCCCCTCAACAGAGTTTTCCCTCTCCCCTCCCCCTCCTCTTTCCCCCCCCTGCTTTTTAATTTTTTTCTTCTTTTTCTCTTGAAGAGATTGAAACTTCTCGTGCGTCCGATTCTTATGATTCCCTGTATTTCTACCGCTCTCCCCTTTTTTTCCAGTTTCTCTTTTCTCTTTCTTTTGCTCCCCCCTCTTCTGTTCCTCCCAGAGTATCCAGGTCCTTCAGAACGAATCCCCGAAAACCCCGCTTCCTTTTTCTTTCAAAGTTATTTAGCCACTTTTCTCCCCAGTCGCCCCGTCCCCCACCTCCTTCTTTTTTCCTTCGAAGTAACTTTTTTTTATCAGTTTTTTGCACTGAACGTTTCCCCCCCCCCTTCTCCAAATAATGGGAAGAGTTTTCCTTTCCAAACCCACCCCCCCTCCCCGTGTCCTTTTTGTTTATAAGGTACCGTTTTTTTTTTTACCCCCTGAACTTCCTTCCCCCCCTTCAAAATGATATCTCTACACTTTCTTCCTTCTAAATGTTGTTTACCCGATCTCCCCTTCTTCTTCCCCCTTCTATTTTTTGATTTCCCGGTTTTGATTAGTTATTTCTTTTACCTCCCCCCAGGAGCTCCCCCCCCCCCCCCCCCCCCCCCCATAACCCCCCCCCCCCCCCTTTTTTTCTTTCCCTAGGGCTCCCCCCCCTTTCCTACCCCCCACTCCCCCTCCCAAATTTCAGCTCTCCTTTCTTTACTTAGGTCCTCTTTAGAGACTCTTTGCACCAGATGACCGAGCGAATCTCTCTTCTCTGCTGGCCCCCTTAGAAAGCTTCTCCTACCCTTTCTTTCTTTAACTCTTTTCTCTTTTTACTCCTCTTCTTTGTTCTTCCCCCACACCCCGATCCCGATTTCTCACGTTTGACCCTTTTTTCCTAGAACATGCCCCCCCCCCCCTTGGTTCTTTATCAAACTGCCTCCCTTTTTGATTTTTTACCACCTCCCCCTCCTTTTAACTTTCTACCTCTTCCCCCCTCTTTTCCTGATCCCCCCCGACACCACCCTTTTCCACCCCGATTCTTCCCCAAGAATCTTCATTAAATCTTAAAAGCGGTGGGTTCAGACCCACCTTTCTACTTTTGCCCCTCCTCCCAACAGAAGTTCCATTTTAATTTTTTTTTCCCTCCTTCTCCTGATTTTTTTAACTTCACTTCCTCCCCCCAAACCGTCTCTTCCTTTCCTTACCCCTTTGTTTCTCCCCCTCTCGTGGTGGTATAGAACCAAAGATCTGTGCGATTATTTTTTTCTTTTTTTCTTGAATATTTCCTTTGTTTAACGTTCCTCCCCTTTCATCCTCCCTCCCTTCTTTCTTTTTCCTCAGCCGCTTTCATCCTTCAAGTGGACGAGCTAATTTTTTTTCCCCCATTAGATTACCCCCCCCCTTCCCCCCCCCTTTTCCTTGGAACTCCTTCCCCCCCTTTGAAGAATGTACCCCCTTCCCCTCCTTTCCCCCTTCCCAACTCCCCATTTTTTTTTTTTTTGACTTCCCCCATATTTCGGTTTTTTTCTGGACCCAGAGAACAATTTTCCTTTTCCTCCGAATAAACAACCAATAAATTCTTTCCCCCCCCCCCGTGATTTGCCCTTTTTTCTCCACCCCCACCCCCACCCCTTTTTTTTTTTCTCACATCTCCGTGCTTCCTTCTTTCCGAAACTCCATTCACTTTTTTTTTTTTCCTCCTTATTTTTTCCCCACCTTTTTTTGAATATTCCCACGAGAGAGCCTCCCCGTAGGTTCATTTTTGTTCTTTAATGAGGCGCCACTCTCCTTTCCCCCCCAATTTGTTTCGCATTTCCCCAACTCTCATCGATTTTCCTAATGTATCAGTCCCTCTCGTTAGTCCCGTTTTTCCCTTCGACATTTCCCCCTCTCCTGGCCTTCCCCCCCCCCCACTGCTCCTTCTTTTGGTTTACCTGGATTCCCTTTCTTTTTTTGACACAATATGAAAGAGTAGCAAATTAGTCAACTAAGATCTCTCTTTTTCTGATAGTAAATGCCAGGTGAGGCAGACCTTCTTTCCCCCTCCCTTACCCCCCTTCTTTTCCCCTTCCAATTTGGCTCCCGAAGATATTCTGAGTGTAACCAAGTTCCTCCTCCTTTTTGCCCTTGTATCTAACCCTTCCTTTAATTCCTTTTTTCCCTTCCTTTTTCCCTTCCCTCTCCTTTGAAAAACCTGATCCCCTTTTTTGTCCTTATGAAAAATTTCTTTATTAGTCCCCTTTTCTGGCTTCTCCGCCCCTTGTGTGATCAAAGGGATACTCCCTCTTTCCAATCTTTTTTCCTTTTATTATGTGTCTTTCTTTCCTCCCCCCTTGCTCTGACCCTTCTCTCCCATCCCCCCCGATTTTTTCTTCCCCCTGGACGTAAGTCGCAAAGAACAAATTCCGAGTGCAAAGGTCTTTTTCCCCGTTTCCCTCCCTCCCCTTCTTCTTTTCGGGCCCTCCGTCCGTACTTCCCCCCTTAACTTAGCTGTTTTTCCTTTTAATCGGCGGACCCTCCCTTTCCTGTCCCCGTCCCCCTGCCCTTCCCCCCCCCCCCCCCCCCCCCTTTCGCAGTTTCCCCCGATGGACCCGTCCATGCCTGAGAGGTGACCTCCCTCTGTTGCCCTTTAGACTTCTTTTTCTTTTATTTTTTTCAGTCCCTTTCTACCAAGGGGGTTCCTTTCCCACCTGAGGAGACACAGCCCTCATCTTCAACGCGTCCCGATCCCTATCTCTTTTTCTCCCTTAAGATGACCCTGTCTTTTTTTCTCCCCCCCCCCCCCCTTTGGTATCCTCCTTTTTCCCCATTCTTTCTTCTCCCCGTCTAAAAACCACCTTTTCCCCCACCCCCTTTTCTCCCCACTTACCTCCCTTGTGATTTTTTCCCTAGTGAGCGATTTTTATATCCCCCCAATCCCTTGGTAGCTCCTTCTCTTTATTCCCCTCTATTAACCCTTTTCCCCTCTTTTCAATACTAACCCTTTTTTGCGTCTCTATTTAGGCTTGATCTATGGTCTCGACCCTCGCGGTTCCCATTCTGAGTGTTGAGATATGAATCCACCGCTAACTGCCATTTTCAAACTCCTTTCCCCTCCTGTATTGAATTGCGACCTCTTCCCTTTTTTTTTTGTTTTCTTGCCCTCTTCCTGATCCCAGACTGCTTTTCCCCTTTTTCCCTACCCCCACTTCAGGTATAAAGCTTAGTTGAAGGATACCTTTCATCGTGGATAGCTAGTGACCTCCCTTCTTCTCTTTTTCTTTTTTGTAGACCTCGTGTCCCCAGCCCCCCTTTTCCCTTTCCCGACCATATGCACGTTTCCCTAGGATACCGACTACTTATAAAGTCCAACACGCGTCTTTTCCCCTTCTGATCAACTTTTCAACTCTTTTCGTATTCCAGTCGTTCTGGAGATCCTGGCTTTATTACTTTCCATGTTCCCAAGCCCCCGCTTATGAAGACCCTTCTCTTTTCTTTTGTCTCGGAAGTCACCTCTCTTTTTCCCCCCCCCCATCAATCATTCTGGGAGTCTCTCACTCCTTTTGTCCCCAAACTTTTTCCTCTTTGTCTGGTCTTCTAGGATTTCTTCGGCAGCTACAACCATAGTTTTCTCCTTTCTTATGCTTATCCCTTAGGCCGGAAGAACGCTCCACTCCCCCTCCGCAAGTCGACTCCCCAATTTATTATATCTCTAACTCCGTTCCCAACCCCTGCCGGTGCTTTCAAAGAGCCTCACCAACCTTTACTTCGAAATGACCCCTTTTTCCCAGAACCTTTCCCCCCCCCTATCCCCTTTTTTTCCTATTTCTTCCCAATTTTTTCCCCCTCCTTTTAGTTCGGCTCTACTTAGCACCCCTTTAGAGAAGGCTTCAAAGCAAGTCATTCTCCCTGTCTTCTTACCCCTCTTTTTTCCTCCTTTTCTCCCCGTTTCTTTCCTGTTGTGGACTTGCCAATCTTGGACGTGTTTTGTTTTTCCTCCCTCTTCCCAAGCTTACCCCAGTCCAGCCCCTCCTTTCTATTTCTTCTTTACCTCTCTTCCCCTCGTGGAACTCCTTCCCTCGGCCCTCCTTACCCCCCAGATACTGCCCTTCCGTCTGGGAGGACGCCCTTTCTCTTGCCCCTGATACTTTCCTCCTCCCTTAGGTCCGCTAAATTTCCTCCCCATCTTGATTCACACTTTCTTCCCCCTATTATTTATCCCCAGCTTTTTCCCATCCACTAGTAACAAACTTAAGTGATTAAGATAGCTTCTTCTGTTCTTTTCCCCTGATTTTTTGAAAATGGCTCAGAGAGCCCCCCCTCCTCCCCCAACAACAATTCCACTTCCCTTTTTATCAGAGTCTTTCTCCTTTTTTTCCTTCCGTTCAATTTTTTTTTTGGAATGGAAGCCATTTCTTTTTTCCGCATTCTTTTTTTTTTTTCTTTTTCTTTCATTTTCTAAATTTTTCCCCCCCTCCCCTTCCCCTCTATTTTTTTCTTCCCCCCCCACTTTGACTTAGTATAGACCTTATTTGCCTGAGTTGTGCTCTTTCACTTAGTAAACCCCCCGTGTGGTTTTGTACCCCGATTTCCATCCCTCCCTTTTCGATTCTTTAAGGTTACTCTAGCCCCCCCCCCCCCCTCCCTCCCATTTAACTTTTCCTTTTTCGGCACCCCTTTTCATCTGTCCCCCCCCAGACCAAAGATTCCCCCAAAGCGTTCTTTCTAGACCACAATAGACCCTTAATTTACCCCCTCTCCCCTCTTGTCACTATCCCCCCCCCCCCCTCTTGGATGCATAGTTTTTCACCCCCTTTACCTTCCCCCACATTAGAAAACACCCCCCCTTTCTGCCAAAGAACTGAGTTTTAGTTTACGATCTCCCCCCCTTATAGGAGTATGTAGTCTTCCCCCCTCTTTAATTTTGTCATAATCATCTTTTTCCTTTCATATTTTCATTGTTTCTTTTTTTTCTAGTCATACGTTTCTCCCCCCTACTCTCTCCTTCTTCCTTTAGGGTTTTCCCCCCGACCCCCCCCCTTTTATTTGAGAGTTGTCCGCCCCCCCTCTTTTTTTTCATGGTATAAGTCACCCCCCATGTTAACCTCATCTATATTTTCCTTTCTTAATCCCTGCCCTGATCCCATCTTCCCTTTTTCCTCCCCCCCTAGCTACTCTTTTGCTATTTTGTGCATCTCTTCTCCATAGAGGATATTAGTATAAGATTTTTTCCCCTCTTCAGAATCTGCTTCTTTTCATAAAGTCCGCAACCATTCCTTTCTCTCTTTTCGGTTTTTTTTTTTCTTCCCCTTTCCCCTCCCTCATTGATAAAACCCTTTACTGACGTTTTTTGGTTTGTTTTTGGCCTTCATGAAGGTTGATAAAGACACTCTCACCTGTTCCTCAAAAAAACTATCTTTCTCTTTCCCTCCTTCAATACTTTCCCTTTAACCCCCCCCCCCCCTGCTCTCGTTCCCCGTATTTTATCTATCTCTTTAATTTTCAGCAAATTTCTGTGACAACCTTTTCAATGATCTACCCCCACCCCCGTCTTTGAACTTTTTTTTCCTCCCCTTCAGGATTTTCCTTTCCTTTCCCTCGGTTAATTGCCCACCAGAATGATTCCCTCTAGTTTTTCCAAAACAGTTGATTTTTTTTTTGGTCCTTGCTCGATTTTATCAAGTTCTCTCTCTCCCTTATTCATCCTCCTTTCTTCTTTTTTTCCTTACCTTTCTTTTACCTCCCCTCTTTCTCCCCTTTTTCGCAACACCTTTTTTATTCTTTCCTTTGAACCCCCCCCCTCATTGTCAGTACCTCTTCCTAAGGAACGTTAGCCCTGAAGTGCATCTCTCAGCTCCCCTCCCCGCAGGTTAACCTTTCTACCTCCCCCCCGTCCACGCCCCTGAAGCGAGGTGTCCCCCCCCCTTCCTCTTTGGCTTTTTCTCCCTGGCAAATTTTCTGTTTTTTTCCGCTATGATGAGCTCAATTTGCCTTTTTTTCTTTTCTTTCCGTAACTAAGTTTCTTAAAGCTCTTTTTTCGAATCTGCCTTTCTTCTTTCAGGTTTCTTTACCCCTCTATTTATACCCAACGAGATGAGACTGTTTTAATGAGCCTTTAACCTATCCGTTACGGAAGGATTCCATGGGAACCTTCTTACCCAGATCCCCCCCCTACCGCTTTTTCCTTGCCTCTCCCCCCGCTCGGTTTTTTTCCTTCTCGGAGTGAATCTAATTTCTTTTTTCTAAAACCCTGCCTTCCCCCTCCAGGCTACCCCTTCTTTTTTCGATAGGTAGACTTTCCCTCCTTTCCCTTCCATGCAAATGGTGTTTCATTTTACTCCCATTTTTTTTCCACACCTCGAGTTACTAGACTTATTTTCGAAAATTGAATCTGAGCCGTCTTTCCTTTGAATATTTCATTCCCCCTCTTCTTTCCTTTCCCCTTTTCTTACCCCCCTGATCACCCTTTTTCTTCCCCCCCCTGTTAGGAGTTTTTTTTTCCTAGTTCGTTTTTCTTTCAAGCTAAATATAGTTCTGCCCCTTTTAGACTACTTCTTTTTTCCTTTTCCCAGTTAAACAAGCTCCCCTACCCCCTCCCCACCCCCCCTTTCTCCCCCTTTCCTCCTGTGAACGCAGTCGTCCCTCCCTGTTCACTTATTCGCCACGATCGGCGCCCTTTACCATTAAGGCAAATCCATTTCTTTCATCCTCCGTTTTTTGTTGTTCTCTATATTTCCATCCTCTTCTCCATCTTATTTTTTCTCTTTTCGGTCATTTTGCATTGCAGTATTGGATTAGCATGGAGTTGCAGCACTCCTTAAAGTTGCCTTCTTTTGGCTTTTTTCCTTTTTTTTTAACCCTTTTTCCTTTCTCCATTAGCCCTCCATTTTTTATCCCTGACGATGATTCCCCTCCCGACCAATACCTTCTCCCTCCCGTGTGTCCCCTCAATTTTTTTTCCTCCTGTTTCATTCCACACCTTTGGCCCTCTCCGCCCCTTTCTCTTCTTTTTTCAGATTCCCCCTTTTTTTTCGCTTCAAGGTGCGTTTTTTTTATACTTTTTTTTCCTCTTTTCAACTTCCGATGTTTCGCCTGGAGCTTCAACGTTCCCCCCCCCCCCCTTTTCTTTCCTCTTCCTTTACCCCAAGATCTCTTCTCCCCCGCTTGAGAAAAGAGGCCTTTCGTTTCAGCCCTACCTTTACACTGGATCCTCCTTAGTCCCCCGCCACCTCCTTTCCCATTCAAGTCCCCAAATCCGTTTTTCTAAGTTTCCAATTTTGAAATACCTTTTCAGGACAAGCCCGAGAGGCCACGATCCTTCCACCCTATTCCTTTTTTTTCCCCTTTTCTATGGCCATCCCTAAAGAGATCATTCCTACTCCCTTCTCGACTTTCCTGCACCTTCCTTCTCCCCTTTTAATTTTCCCCCCTTAATTCCAGAGAAGCCCTCGTTTTCCTCTCCCTCCCCACTCTCCCCCTCTTGCGTAATCCGGAGGCCGTTTTTCTTGTCTCCTTCTTTGCCACCCCTGTTTTTTTCTTTTCGTCTCTGCCGGGCGAACTTTCTGAGACATTGAGTCTTACAACTCTTTCAGTCTAATCGTCTCGGACTTTTCCAGTTTCTTCCCCCCCTTTCTAGTCCTCACCTTCGTTAAAGGTTTTCTACCCTCCCCCCCCCCCTTGAAAACCCTTTTTTCTTAATCAAAGCTATTAGCCCTTGAGCAACCTCGTCTGCCCCCCAAATACTAATTCTTGGTTTTCCAGCTCCTCCCTTTCCCCTTTCTTGGTTGAATGACCGTCCCCCTTTAACCCCCCACCTTCTCACTCCTGTCCGAGTCAGTGTCAACACCCCTTCCCTTTTTTTTTTCGATCTTTTTTTTTCCCCCTCCCTTTGCCTTCCACTTTACACATAGCCTTCTCTTCAAACCTAGAAGGGACTTATTTTCCCTGGTTTTTCCTTCCCATTTTCCCTTTTCCCTTTTTCCGACCATTTCCCTTTTCTGTATTTTTGGTCGACCACCCTGCTTCGCTATGTCTTGGGTTAAAGAAAAAACTGAGAGCCCCCAACCCCCAAACCCGACCCCCCCCCCCCTCTTTTCTAATACCTGTCTTTTTTTTTCATCCCCCCCCCTACCCGGAACCCCTCTTTCGTCTTTCACTTTAGTTTTCTTTCACTACAGACGATGTTCCTAGGGGGACACAGAGGAAGTAGCGAACGACCCTATTGATCCTCCCTCTGGTCCACCTGCACGCTTCTTCCTTGTTTTATGATTCTTCTAGGCTCCCATCTTCTGCTCCACCCCCAACAGATTAAGAAGCTTTTTAAAATGGTGTGTCACTTAGCCCATCCTCCCACCACAAATTCCCCCCTTCCAACTCCCTTTTGCTTTTCTCCAAGCCCCCCCCCCCCACCTCTTGCTTTTCCCCCCCTACCCCCTAGGAATATTGGCCAGATACGCCCACCCCCATTACAATTATCTCCTTTTCCAACTACTTAACTTCCCCCCTCGTTCCCTCCTTTTGGCCCTCCCACATCCTCTACAGTGTATAGTCACCCCCCAGCAGTGCTGCTTTTGTAGACTGTTCCTTAGTTCGTTTTCCTCTTCTCCCACTCTTTTTTCTTCTATCCCCCCTTTCTTTCGCATCGAGGGGTGGTCGAAATACCGCGTAGTGTCTCTTTTTGGAAGCGTCTTGGGGCCCTCCTCCCTTCCTCATTTTCACCTTGCTTTTTTTCCTTCACCCCCAATTTCCCCCCTCAAATTTCCTAGAAAGGGAAGAGCAATGATTTATTTTAGATCAACAAAGTTTTTCTTTTACTGCATTCCCCGCCCCCCTCTTACCTAATGCACCCCCTCTACTAGAACATGCCCATCAATTTTTTTTTTCATCCCCCCGTATGGTAAGTGAAATTCGCACACTTCGAAATTTTTTCACTAAAACCAAAACTACCTTCTTTTGCCCCCCACCCCCCCCCTGCTGTCCCTTTTCCCCCCCCCCCCCTTTTGAGTTCAATTTCGTCTTTCTCTCTCCCCCAGTAATTGAATTTTTTTTTGTAGAGGGTTTAATTCCATTTCCCATCAAAAAATTTCTTTTGGAAAAGATACCAGATATATTTCCTCCTCCTTACTTTTTTTTTTACTTCTTCGTCAAGTCTCATCCACCTTTCTCCTTAAACCCCGTTTGCTCGCCGGGGGAGCCCACGGTAGAGAATCTGAGTTCGATGCACTTCCATTGTCACGCCCTCTTGGCGGAAGACAATCTTTTTTTCGAGATTTTTGGAACCGAGAGGTTTCCTAGGATTCTTGCCCCCTCGACCTTCTCTCCCAACCTCACCCCAATTCTCTTAGCTCTAGTAGATCCACTGCTGTCTTCTTCTTATTTTTTTTTCACCCAGCGCTTCTTCCAGCTAACGCTTTGGTCCGCCGATATTATGGCGTTTCAACCCCCCCTGGTTCGCAATTTTCCAATGTTAGAAAATAATGTTCCTGTCAATTTCTTACATTCACCACCTCTTCCTTCCCACCTTCTTTTCAGGGTTTTGTAGAGAACCTGGCCTTCTCCTAACATTTGTGGCTACTTTTCCACGACACTGTTGAATGAACGTTTCCCATCTCCCTTCCTTTTCTTTCATTTTTTTTCCTTTCTTTTCTTCTCTTTTCCTTGAATCCTTCCCACTATTATCCCCCGCCTCCCCCTGAAGTAAGAGCAACAGACACCGATTTGAACTTCTTTTTTCCCGTTCTTCTCCTACCTTTGAGTTATTTTGTACACTATTCGTTATCTCCAACCAACCTAGCTCCTACTCCTTCTTCCCCATTTATCCCTCCGGTCCGCCCAAAAGACGGCGCCCCTATTTCCGTAACTTTATTTCCTAGATGTTTTTTACTGAAGCTGGTTTTCCGTTCTACTTTTAGTAGTTTCCCCCATCCCTCTCTATTACCCCTTTTTCTCATTGACCCTACTCGTTAAATAGCGATAAGACTCCTCTTTTATTTTCTCCGTCTCTCACCCTTCGTTTTCTCCCCGTTTTTTGTATAAGCCCGAAAATACTTTCCGCCCTCGGCGCTAAAAAAAAAAAAGTCAACCTAAGGTCGCCAGTGAACATACTTCTCCTGGTGTACCTTTCGGTCGGCTCTCCTCCCTATCAATGGCTCCGCTCCCCTTCTCCATAGATCAGCCATCCCTTCTTCTTCTCCGTTGTTTTTTTTTTTGATAGAGATGATGGTTTTTTCTTGAGATTGAAAGTAAGGTTTTGCCTTTCCGTTTTGAAGATCGAACTGCCCCTTCAGAAGCCGTTTCTCCCTTTACCCTCCTTCCCTTTTTTTTCCTGTGGAACGTCTGGTCCTTGTTGTTTACCCCTACACAGATATTGACTGCATACCCCACCCTTGGGCGCCCACCTCCGGTAGACGTCGTATAACCTCTTACATCTGATCTTTCTTTTTTCAGCCAGTCTTTCTTTTTTCCCTCGCCCCTGTTCCAAGTACCCCCCCCTTTTTTAATCTCGACCCTATCCACCCCTCCGACGGAAGCTTGAATCATCAACGCACCCCTCTTACTGTGCATGGACTCCCTACTTACCCCTCTTTCCTTTTTCCCCTAGTTCTTTTTTCCCTGTTTTTTTGATCAATGAAATTTCCGCTAGTATCAGCTAAGTATGTCTTTTATCTTCCGCTCCCTTTTGTCAAATAGACCTCATCATTGGATTTTATCATTTTTTCACCGTCCAACATCCGTTCTTCTGTTTTTTTTTTTTTCTTTTTTACGTCTATTAGATACATGGGTTGCTATTGTAAGTAAGGAAGGGTAGCCTCAATTTCACAAACGAAGCTCCTAACCGCATTTCTTAGTCTTCTATTCCCCCCTTTTCATTCAAAAAGTCTTTTTTTTTCAATCTCCATCCCCTTGTTAGAACATTACGCCCCCTGGTAGACGTTAAAAATTTTAGCACGTTTTAGATCAGTTGCGTTTACTCCTAACTACCCTTTCCCTCTTTATTATCCCCTTTTCCCCCCCATTCTTCGCAATTTATTCCCCCCACCTCGTTCTGATAAAGATTTAGCCCCTCAGTTTGTATTAATTTTTTTCTTGCATAATGCTCCTTCAACGATTGTAATTCCCAAGAGAGATCCTCGTCGCCCTTTGTCTCAGGTTGCTCCAGCTTGGCCCTTAACTCCCTCTTCACCCGACATGGACCCCCCCCCCCTCTGACCCCCTAGAGGTAAGCACGAATCGTGCACCCCTTCGTTAACCCGCGACCTCGCCGTCGATAATTTTCCTCCCAACCGCCGGGGGCTTCCCCCCTCTTCTTTCTCCGAAAACTATTTCTGAACAAGCTTTCTACGCAATTAAACTCCAAACACGTCCCGCTTGCCGATTTCTTTTTCTCTGTTTCATGTGACGTCCCGCTGAGATCTCTTCCCCACCTCTCCACCCCCCCCCAATTCATCCTTCGACATGTCTGATTCCTCTCCAAAGTCAGCCGCTTAGTCCGAACCTTTTTTTTCCCTGGCCAGCACTTGTTTTTCACTCCATTTATGTTTTTTCCTTTTCGTTATATGTTTCTCTCATGGCACAATCCCTCCTTGGGGATTCCCCCCCACCCATTTCTTTCCTTTTTTTATCTCCCTTTATGATTTTTTCCCTGCGGATATTTTTCCTTTCTTTTTTCCCTCATAGTGTTATTTCTCCTCCTCTCCCATCCAGTATGCTTTCGATGCTTGTTTCTCTGGTCGCTTAAAGATAGAATTTCATCTTCGGACGGTTAGTTTCCCCCACCTCTAAACTTCCCTTTCCCCCAAACAATTTTTTCTCCGCTTGCTATACCAGTCCTTTCTGAATTGCTTTCCCCCTCTTGGAGTGGTCCCCCACAACTTCTTAGAGGAGATATGGCATTTCTAAACCTGAAACCTTCGCCCCCCCCGATTCACACCTCCTGCGTGTTCTGTCTTCGGGTTCAAATTCCTTTCTCTTTATTTCCCCTTTCTCTTTTTAATAATATTATTGTGCTCAAATCATATTATAGCCTGTTGATGTTCTTCCTTCCTCCCCTAGGCCTCTTCTTTTTTCTCCTATTTTTTTTTTTGAGATGTCCCGGTTAGTCCCCCTCCCAACCTTTACTTTTTTCGAGTTTTCCTTCCCCCCCCCCTCTTTTCTAGAATGAACTTCCCCCCCCACACATGTTACTAGCCCTTCTGACTGGTCCGCTAGTGTCATAGAGTATCAGTGCAACATAATAAACAAGAGAGTCACAGATTGCTATGTCAGTTCGCGCCTCCTCTTTCGGTCTTTTATTTCCCCCTCTGTTTCACCTCTCTCCTTCATTATTCAAACAACCCAAATTCGGCTATCTTTTTTTCGGAGTGGCATGCAAGACCGATTTTCAGAACGGTTGTGTAGGACTTCAGGTTTTGGAGTGGTTTTTTCTTTAAGTTTGCTTTCTTCCCTTCTCGAATCCTTTACCCAAAATAATCAGTAGAGTCTCCCGCCGTCCCCTATTGATTACCAAATTCACCCTGCTCTCGTCCTTCTCTTTTGTAGTCATCTCGAATGTTTACCTTTTTTCCCCTCCCTTTTTCGTTTTACCGATGACTTAACAACCCGAAGGGAACATTGTTCACTATACCTACGTCCGTGGCTTGTCCTCCACCCCGTTTTTTCCCTCGTCCTCGCAGGAGAACTCGTTAAAAACCAGAGAGGATTGTAAGGCTTCCTGCAGCTAGAGTACGTTTTAATTCATAAGTTTCTCTTACCCAATGACTTTTATCACTCGCTTCGTTAAATCCGACCCGCCTTTAAGACCAACTTTCACTAAGATCGCTAGTTACTTTATGAAGCCCGGTTAAGACAGGGCTCCGGCAATCGTTTGGTTGATGCCGCCTCTCCTTTTTTTCAATCGGCTGCCCTTATTACGTCCGAGAAGGTGCGTAATCGATTATAAGGTCTTTGATTTGCCAGGAGGTGTCACCTGCTTTTTCCCTGCTCCCCCCATGAATTTTAGACAAGGAAGGATTTGTATTTTGGCCTTCAACCTTTAGGGATACCCCCGATCGCTTATTCCTTATCAGCTTTTCGCCTCTCTGCTGTTGTCTTCTTCTGCGAGTTCTGTTGAGTTTTCTAGAGTTGCCTAGATTCCGCAGGATGGCAAGATCCCTGGGCTTCATTAATTCCCCTTACATTCGTTTTGCTACCCTTCCCTCTTCGTTTGGTCCGAAGAGCGTCCAGGTAATGTCCTTCGCAACCCCGCCTGATACAGCTGCGCCCAGCTGTTGTCATCGTATCCTTGAGTTTTGGTAAGAATGTTTTTTGGTGAATTAGTTTTCGAGCAGGCGAGCCCATCGATGTTCAACTCGTATCCATTCGAACTTTCCTAGCAGCGCACCTCGTGACTTATATCGGTACACCTGGTATAAACGTGCGTCACATCTTTAAACCCTTGGCTGATAGATGGTGTTCTTTTCCTGATCCTCCTTTTATTGAGGCCACCGAGAAGGTTGTTTTCGTTAAAAAAATAGACGAACGCCACCCTCGCCTGTGTAAGCAAAGAATGTGTTTGCCCTTCTCTCTCAAGCATTTCTTCGTTAGAGACGACTGCATGCCCAGACGCAACGTTAGCGATACAAATATATGGCAACTCT
>Ga0179591_1291350_pt1 | contig 18026 bp, 16 predicted proteins | sample CZOMad2_1_08_16f_FD_182891 | JGI IMG/M metagenome (GOLD analysis project Ga0179591, IMG submission 182891) | Vadose zone soil fungal communities from Angelo Coast Range Reserve, California, USA - CZOMad2_1_08_16fungal (PacBio error correction) | ecosystem: Environmental > Terrestrial > Soil >... | reverse complement strand
CCCATACTGGTTTTACGCCTTTTGCTCCTCTTTTTCCCTCCTGCTTTTTCTGCACGTCGATTCAATCCTGATTATAAGATTGTCGTCCGTAACCATTGTTGATGGGTCCGACCCTTTCATGGTGAGGATGCCTTAGAAGTTATTCTCGCCTTTAGAAGCCCCCCTTTTTTTTTTTTTCTGCTGATGGTGATCTGAGCCCTCATCTGTGTCGCCAACCGATATCCGTGCTTTTGGTTTACACCGCCTTCCCAGGCTTCCAATTTTCCACGCACAGTCTTTCCCCCACTCGGACGGCTTTATGCTTTATCATAGTAGTTTTGCTCCTGGTCGCGGGTTTTAAGGGTGTTTCTTGTCCCAAGCTAGTACTTCCCCCCCCTGCTTGTCATACCCAGTGAGGTGTGTTGACGGCGAAGACTGTTGTTTTCTTTCCCCTCGGTGCGCTAGTTCGCCCTCCCCCACCCCTCCCTTTTTCCTTTTCTTTTCATCTCGACGTTTTTCTAGGCTAGTTTGTACTTCCTTTTTTTTGGAATGGTTTTCTCGTCCCAATCCCCCCCGGTGAACATTTAAGTAGTGGAGGCCCGATACAGCCTTAGTAGTCATAAGAAGCCTGCAGCCCCCCAGCGCACCGCTATTGAAGCAGTTTCCTTGAAGATTTATTGCCGAGTCAAATTTTTTATCCTCCCAGATCCCCCCTTCAACCGTTCGTGGCGATTTCTATTGAAGACTAACTGTCCGCCCAAGCCAGTCCTAGCGGTTTTACCCCCGCCCCCCCATTCCCCGTCATCGTTTTTTTGACCCGAGTGTTAGAAGTGTCAACTCTTTAGTCCCACCTCCTATGTACCCTGATTTCCCGCTCACTTCCCTCCCGCCATGATCCCGGTTTACTCCCGGGCGGCCATTCCATTTTCAATCAGCATGCCGAATGGTGTTTTATGACCTGTAGAGGGAAGCCCCCTGGCGCGGGCTTCCAAGGCCTTTTCCCCCTCTTGCTCGCTCCAACCTCGTCCTCTAAACAAGAGCCTGTGTCTTTATGTGCAGCCAATTTTTGTTCCTCTATTTGTCGACCACCTCCCTGCTGGGAACCCCTTGAAGTCCCTCCCCTCCTCATCACTGCAGCGGTGACACGCTCACACCCTCGTTTGTCCTTCCCTTTGCTGCGCCCTTCACTTTGTCTCGATCTTGCCTCCTGCCTCGGCGAAATCAGGTCTTTCTTTTACAGCCTCGCGGCCGTAGATGGGTTCTTCCTTCAAGCGGTGAGGCCTTCCCCGTTTTACGGTGAGGTCCTCGCAGCAGGCCGTTTGTGTGATTGCGCGTCCCAATATTTTTTTTTTTTTGATTGCTTTTTTTTTTCCGCTAAGCTTTTCCCCATACCTTTCCACCGTAGGTCCGAGTGTCCTGCGTATCTGGGCCAGTTTCCTTGCTCTGCGGCGTTCCTCCGCGACTTGATTTTTGATCTCTACCCCCTGAGAAGAGACCGGGCTGTCCTTCCAGAGTTCCCGGAGGCCCAATGAACAGACTTTCCTCCTCCTGGCTTGCCTATCCATGATCAGTGATTGAGCACAACCAGATGCGGGGGAAAGGAGTTCTTGCGGCCCGCTTCGAGTTCTCGGAGATGTTTTTGCTTTACGAGCGATTTTGATCAAACGGAGTCGTCCCCAGAATCCACGCTTGAAGCCTCGTGATTTTTGGCTGCGGCTTGCCTTTTACTAAACGTCCAGAGATTGATGCCGTGCTCTTTCCTTTTCGCGGGCAAAGGCCCTGTTATTAGCGACCCCGTCGACGCCGGTTGGTCCTCACCCTTTGTTTACCATCGGCCCATTTTTTGATTACGGCCCTGCGCTGCCTCTGTTTTTTTTTTTTCTTTTTTTGATTTTCTCACTTTTGAAGACTCCCCCTCCCGACTCCCTGCCGTTCTACTGCTTCGGCATTTTCCACTTTGACTCTTTTGCATTATTAAATCGAGAGCACGGGACATTCACTTTTTTTTTTTTTTTGGTCCAGGGATGCACCTTGCATTCTCCCAGGTTGGAGGTATAGTCTGTTCGAGGCTTTGACTATTTACGTGCAGGTTGTGCCGTTGCGACGTCTTTGTCGCCCAGGGTCCCTATACCGTCTTGAACAGGTTTCCCTGAAAGTTGCCTTTCTCCGTCCCCCGTGTCTTTGCCTATCACTGCTGGCCTTTCAGAAATCGTCACCCCCTGTGTTCGATTTCTGTCCCCTCATGCCTGCAGGCAGGAGCGATGTCGCGACTCTCTTGTATGGTTTTTTTTTTTTCGAGTCCCTTTGCTTTTCAGCCCCCTGGGCGTCAACGTAATCAAGTCGCCCTCGATTTCAAGGCATCTCCGGTTTCTCGTCCCCATTTCAGACTCACAATTCGCGTGCTTATTATCTTCAAAGGACTTTGCGTCCCCTTCTTCCTTGGAGTCCCCCCCACAGCTCATACCGACAATTAGCACCTATGCCTTTTTGCCCCCCGGTTCTTTTATCTTTTGGCTCCCCACTCCTCTTTGATTTCCCGGCATGAATCTGTTTCCCCCTCATTTTTCTCGGCACGAGAGAGTTTGTCCACCTCTTCTCCTTGTGCACCCAAGCCCCCTCGTCCTCTTCTTTTAACCCTGGCCTCGTTGTGCTACATCACTCTTTTTTGATTGGTCCCTGAATTATAAGGAGGCGGTTTAAACCCAGCTTGCCAACCATTACTTTTTCCTCCCCACATTTTTACCGTATATCTATTTCCGTTCCAAGTCCCTTTCTCCTAGGATGGACTTCCGTGTTGTCTGGCGCCGCGGGCTGCGTTTTTTACTTTCGCAAGGGGGGCTTTTTCCTTCTTGCTGAGTCTTCTCTTCTGTCGTCACTCTCCCCCCAGACTTTTCCAATGTCTTGTTGAGCTTTTTTTTTTGGGTCGTTCGGACCTATCTCTCCGTTCTAGACTCTGGCCATCTTCGGCGGGGGACTTTGGGGGCCCCTTCCCCCTTTTTCATTGTCGACCCCCCCGCCTTCCAATCCCAAGCTTTTTTTTTTGAGAAAACTGATCAGGCCAAGCTGGGCTGCTTTTTATCGGCCTGTTACAGGCAAGGACTCCTTTTTTGCCCACCAACTCCCCCTTTTGAAACCTCACGAAAGAGGTGCTCCCTCTCGGCCCAGAGCCCTCTGTTCCACCCTTATTTTTCAGTTCTCCGGGCACGCTTACCCCCCCCAATTACGAGCGTCCCGCAGTTTTTCCCGCCGAAGCTGCTTTTTTTTTCCAACACTTTTTTTCTCGCCTTCGTTCCACAAGAATTTGGCCGGGCTTTGCGCCTGACCCCGCGCCTCCATGCAATCCTGCAAGGTCTCTCATGTTTTAACCTTTTAGGTCCCCACCAGCTTTCTGTCACTTTCAAGGGTTTAAAGGATGGTTTTCAACCGGAAACCCCCCCCCCCATTAATCCCTCACGTCTCCGTCGATTTGCCCGTCCTTTAACTGCTCCTTTTTTTTGTCTCAGGGCAGTGGAATTTGAATGCGCGGCCTTTAGGCTCGATGGTGGCAGATTCTTGCAGATTGTTTCACCCTTCGAAGTCGATACTCCAATGCTTCCTCTATTTCTTCTACTCATCTTTTTTTTTTCCTTTTTTTTATGACGCCCTTGCTTGTCCCGACCCAATTCGAAGTTTTTGCAGCGCGCCCAGGATAGAATATGTTACTCTTCGCCCCACCCTGTCTTGCTGAAGGATTGCCTCCTTGGCACGCCCTCTCGCGTCCGCCATCAGCTGTGATTCAGCCCTCTCCCCTTGAGTTCTCTCTAGCTTGTCTTTCCTTGCTGCTCGTAAAGGGAAGTTGGGGTTTTGTTCTATGCAGAATCAAGATTAGGGCCTCTCTGCCCATGAGCTTTTCCCTTCTCGCCGTTTTTCTTCTCCCCATGCTGATCCTCCCTTCCCTTCTCCTGCTTCTTGCCGCTGGCCGCTAGGTTGCTGTGTCTGGAAGAAGAGAAACTGTAAATCCCTTCCCCCTTCTCCTTTTTCTGGTGGCTTTTCCCTCGCGCAAGTTTGCCACCCTCGTGCCCGTTCCTTCAGTTTTGAACTTCGGACTTTCTTTCCTTTTTGGTGCGAACAGCTTCGTTTGGGTTCAACCTAGGTATCCTTGTCATCGTCGTTTGCCGAACATGAGCCTGGCCCTTCAGCTTTGCCCGTTTCTTGCTCTGCTTCCCCCTTTTTTCCCCCCCTTCTTTTTGGTTTTATTTATACAATCACATTGAGCTTTTCAACAACTCCTCGCGATGATTCTCTCTCCAGGCGGCCGAGTCGGAGATATTTTTTCGTCCCTCTAGTCCCTCAAGTCGTTTCACGCCGATAAGTTGGCTTGGTTGCGTCGGCCTTTTAACTCTCCCGCAGCGCAAAGCACTTGCTCGGCTCTCGACCGACTTCGCGACAGTTGGCCCTCCCTCCGTCCTTCCGGTATGAAGCGGTTCCGACTTTCTTGGTCGCCCATACCATTGTTTGCTTTTTTTTGTCTAATCCTTTAATTTTGTCCAGCCGGAAATGTGAGGTATGTCCCCTCTTTTCCAGGGCCCCTCCCCGCGAGGATCCTTAAGTAGCCCCTCTTCCGCCTCTTGTTTTTTCTCCCTCACGCTATTTTCCGCTCTCATGCTTTATATGTCAGTTCCGCTGCTTGTTGTGTCTAGTCCACATAACATGGCGCGGGGGCTCCCTTTTCGAGTTGGGACACGAAAGACGCCGTTGGGCGCTACTAAGGGCTTCATCTCTTCGTTCGCCTTTTCTTTAATACATTCACCTTTTTTTGTATCAGATCTTTTTGTGAGTTGGGAGAACCAGTCATTTTTTTTTTCTGCGCCTGGACTCCTCCAATCGCCTTGTCCCTCTCTCTTTCGCCTGCCGATTCTTTTTTCCCTGGATTGGTGCCCTCTCCGTCGGACCCTCCCCCCGGATCGATTGTCGCGAGTGATCTCTGATTTGGTCAGTTCTCCGGAGGGATTGCATACCCCCCGGATCTCGGTCTAGGGCCCGTTCTTCCTCGTCCTCGGGCCCTGCAGAGAACTAGCGCTTACCTCTTTTCTCCACACTCTTCATTCCAATTTTGCATCCTTCTTTGAGTATTCTTGCTCCGTTCGTTTCCAAGTTTTCTGCCCCGGCAGAGCATTTTGCATTCCGAACTCGGCCTTCCGGTTCTTCAGTGAGCGCGCCCATGCCGTCAACTCCCCCAGATAGGCCTTCTCCCTTGTGTCCCTTATTTGTAAGTTCGTTTATGTCACCCAGCTGTTTGAATCACGTTTTTGGAAGTTTTTTTCAGGTTTGGTCCATTTTTAGACCGCGACGCTGATCGTGTCCCCCGCGCGCTTTTGGTGCGTGACCTGTGGCCGTTTTTTGCACAAGCTTTTCCCGCGATGGAGGTTTGAAGCTCTTGTTCTCAGCGATAACTACATCGCCTGATTGATCTACGCGATAGCAGTCAAAAGCTTCCTCTCCCCTGAATCTTGTTTATACCTCCCCTTTTGTGCTGCTCCCCGATGCTCCGAATTCTGCGGTTTGAGAGAACCAGAAAGATGGTTTTGAGTTCCAGGGATTGTTCCCTAGTTTCGCCTCTCGCGCGCATAGTTTGCCCTTCCCGCTTCGATTTTCTCCCCTTCCCAGTTTTTTTTTTTTTAGAAGGCACGCTTCCGGCCTGATGCGGTATTTTTTTTCCTTCTTCGGCACGTTAACTTCAAAACAGCTAGAGGTTTTTTCCCTGCGACACCCCTAACACGCCTTTCTTGGGCCTATGACCAGTAACCTGAACCTCCTTTTTGCAATGAAGATCCTTCCGTAGACTACACTCCTCGCTTCATTTGTCCTAGACCTGCCCCGACTCTTTCCCAGGAGTTGCTCGTTCCACAATCTCCTCTCCATAACGTTGATTCGCCCGTTCCATTCAATCAAGTGTGAGGGGTTGCGAAGTCTGCGTTTCGAGAGGACGTTCTTCCTGTCAAGTGGTGGAAGCCCCTCGACGGCCCCCCCTATTTTTTTTTGCCAACGAAGACCCTGGGGGTGTCCGTGCGTCGGTTACCGAGCTAGCAGAGAAGGAGAGATTTCATTTGAGTTGAGGCATCCTCGTCATGGCCGCATCCTTTAGACCTGCTCCGACTTCTCCTTGTTTTAGCCGCAAGGACCCTGGTTTCCACTCTGATTTCTGCAGATGTTTTGAGGCCAGGCGATGCTGTTGTGATCCTCGGATAAGCGCTTTATGGAGTTCCCCCCTACTTTTTCCGCCGGGCGATCAGGTTTTGTCGTGTTTGATTTTCTTTTGGAAGAGGTCGTGTCGAAAGATGAAGGAAAGACCCATGCATTCTTTTAGCCTCTAGGTTCACTCGCTTCCTGTGTTGGTCTTGTCTCTCGTCCCCCATTAGGGGACCTCCCCCCCCCCCCCCACACAGCGTCAACAGCCGGAACTCCGTCCCCCCAGGGAGATGGCCTTTGTATCTTGCGCCCTTAAAGAAGCCTGGCGTTGTTCGCGACTCTTTTTCCGCTGGGTCTCTTCTTTAGGCCAACGGACCTTGCGTTATTTTAGGATTTTCTCTAAACCCCGACACCCCCAATCCCTTTCATAAGAACGCCACTTCGACACCCGCAAAGCTTTGACGATTTTTTCAACCCCATGATTCCTCTTATTGTTCGCACGCGCGCCCCCCTAGTTACGCTTCGACTGCAAACTACCCAGCTTCTAGACATCAGGGGCCAAACTCCCGGACTCTTTGCCCCATCAAACCCCCCGTGCTTTTTTTCACAGGAAGCAGACTGAAAGAGTCCTCTTCCTGCTCCCTCCTTTGTTTTTGCCTCCCGTGGCTCCCATTCCCCCGGCATCTATTAGGCCGTTTTGTACCCTAAATTCTGAAGTATCCCTGGGCGTTTTTTTTTCCCCTCTGAATATCAAAAGCATCCGACCCCTCGTGAAGGAACTGGCTTCGCGCCAAGCGCTAATGTCAAGTAGAAGGAATCCCATTCCATTTAGTCCCCCTTTTCTCAGGCTCAGTTGACCGATATTAGCCCCCAGATGAGTTTAACCATTGCCGCTCGCAACGCTGATTGAAAACCCGCTTCCAGGCAATTTGAGGTTCCCGTTTCTGCAAGAATTCTTATATTTGTGAAGCCTCGTTGTTTTTGTTTGTGGTTTTCTTTGTTTTAGGTCCGAGATCTGGTTAATTCCTGTGACCAATATGTTCTATTCCTTTTGTCTTTCGTTTTCTTCCCGTTACCCCTCCCATCCTAGTCTAAGCGCTGAAAGCCCTTCCCTGGGCGCTTTTTTGCTTAAACCCCCCTGGGAGTCCTGCCTTCTTCCGTTCCTGCCTCTGCTTCTCGCTCCCTCCATTTGACCCGAACTTTTTTGCGGATGGCTATTCAGAATTTGTTTGTTGCCCAGGCGAATACTTTCAATTCTTTTCCCTCCGTTCTGCCTCCTCCCCCCTCTTCCCGCATTTCATCTCAGGTTGCACCACGCCGACTTTTATTGCTAGCATCGTGTTCCCAATTTTTTAGTTTGCGTTCCCTTGAGTAGTGGGTCCCACACGGGGTGATTCTGCGTCGTTCGCGTTCCTTTTTCCCCTCGTATTTGTTTGGCTGGTCTTTTTCCCCCCCTCGCTGTTTTCTTTTCTTTCCTGCGCGTTCGCCTACAATTTTCACACCTTGGTCAATCTGGGGGTGCTCGTTTGGCCCTTTCTGTGATCGTCTCGTTTGCCGTTTTGTTGGCCGTTGTTTGCTTTTCTCGCCTCCACCTGTCTATATTAACCGGAGTGGCGTCTCCCTGAGCCCGCGGGACATACCCGAGTACCATAAACTCCCCTCCCCCTTATGAGTTTTTCCGTCCCCGCTGTTTCCCGGGCTAGGGGGAACACAAGAGCGTCCCCTGTGCGGCGTCCTAGCACGCCCGCTATCCCCTCCTGGTCATCTTACCGCTCCCCTCCTCCCTTCCGTAGTCTTCCTTTTTGCCAAGCGGTAGACCCAACATACGAATACCATTTTTATTTTTTGCCCCGTTTTTTTATTTTTTTTTTTTTGGCTCACCGGGTGTGGCCATCTTTGTTTTTTTTTTGTGATGTGGTGTTACCTTCGTTGTTTCTGTGTCTTGCCCCGTTATCCCCGCTCTTCTTCATGTGTGTCGCTGCTCTCTAAGAGCACAAGTATCTCCGTTTACAGTGCAGCTTTGCGCTAGTAACTGATGTCTCCTCGGTCGCCGTCGTACCCCCCGTATGATTTAGCCCCCACGCCGCTCCGTATTCTTTCGTCGATCAGGAAGGTCTTTTGCACATTGCAGAGCTTGAGGGCTCTCAGCGCGCGTTGCCTGCTGATCGTCAATGTGCCCCTCCTCCCTTTGCTTGTTCAGAATTTGGAGGTTCCCTCCCTGCCATGCAAATTTTACCTTCTTTTCTTCACTGAACCATCTACCACGGGGTATTCTTTAGCCCAACGCGTTTTTATCTTTCCAAAGGCATATTTTTGCCCCCTTTGTTCAGTCAATTAACTCCCTTCAGCGTCCATCGATCCTTGGCCCGCGAAGTATTTGACTAGTGTCTCTCGCAATGTCCCGAGGCAGGGGCTGGCGTTTATTTCAATATGACGGCCTGTTCTAAAGTTGGTTACGACCGTTTCCGAAGTCTTCAGAAGCCGTCCCCCTCAAGCCCTTCCCCCTGCAAGACCTCCTTCACTGTGTCCATTTCCGATAACACAATTATCTTTCCAAGTTTGATTTGGACCAGGTTCGATTTTTTCCCCACCGTGTTGCATAACGCTCCCAGGCACAGTTGCTACTGAGACTGTGCTATGTTTAATCTACCAGCAAGCCTTTTCCCTTCACGGATAGTATAGGTTGCGACCACCCACTCCTGCAAGAATGGATTATTTTTCGTACTTCTACTGCCTTTTTTCCACCATAAAGAAAGGCGCTTAACGAGTGCTGCTGCTCCCCCGCTTACAGGTTACGTGCCTTGACCCTCGGCCGTTTCGTTCCATCCGCGCATTTGTCCTCCTTCTCCTACATGGACCCTCCTCCCTTTAAACAGAAAACTTCCCACCACAGTTGGCGATGCAAAGGAGAAACCCAATTTCAATCGTTCTGAGCCCCCCCTTTTCCCTACCGCCCAATGTTTAGTCGTTAGACCCCCCCGATTCGGGAAAGTGCACCTTCTGCGTCGACTCCCTGCTCGCCTGTTCTTAGTCTGTTTCTGTCCGTATAGCTCGCGCCCCGATACAACGCAGATACAAGAAATCCATCCTTTGCAGTACGTGATCGCCTCGGTGAGGCAACCCTATCACATTCCAGCCTTAAAGGGGCTGAGCGCGACCTAGATGTCTCCCGTGAGACTTCTTTCTCGTATAGTGCACGGGGCGTCCTATCTCCGCCCTTCTCTGCTCCTTCACCGGAGACCAGCGTCCCGTTTTTTTTCTTTTTTTTAAACCCCCCTAATTGTTCCTCTTCCTTTTCCCCAGTGAAGACCTTCATTCACTCTTTGCAGGCCATATCTTTTTTTGCTTTGAGATGTAGGGTTCGCTATCAACTTGGTCTCCCCCTCCCTACGTGTCCCCCTTCCCACTTGTATCCCCCCTCAAGAGGGAACTGACCTTTTCCATTTTTACCGCTGTAGTGGCATCTTCCTCCCCTCCTCCTGATCAGCTTGATGATCACCTGCGCTGACTTGTCTTTTCGTCCCCTCAGCCATTCCGAGGAACTTCAATGACCGCACTTTGATTAGATGTCCCTCGTGTGCACTTTTGATTAGATCTCCACTGTTTTTTTTTCCTGCTTTGATGCACGAATTTCGCTGCTCTGATGATTCCATCTCGCTTGACTTCTGCATATCCGTTGAAAATCTTTTTGCCTTTTTACTCCCACTTTATTACCCCCCTCCAGCTTTCTTGTCATAGTTTTTCAGGTTTGTCTTCTCCCGTTCCTGTAGCACGGCGTGCCTCCCGACGCCGGGAACGCCCTTTTCCGTACTTTCCCCTTTGCCTCACTTTCCACCAGGTCCTAAACTGTCAAAGCGAGCTTGCTGATGCCGCCTACTGATCCTGCTACAACACTATACTTACACTTGGAATTCCTAGGACACCCCGCGACTTCCTCCCCTTTTTCCCTCTTTAATGTTCATAGCCCCCACGAGTTTTTTTTTACGCGCTACGACTCAGTACCGATGCATGACACTCTTAGCACCAGGACTCCTCTCCCTTTTGTTATTTCCCCACTAGGCTCCAGACTCACCCCTCGTGCTCGCTTCTGAGGATTGATCGTACACCTGCGGAACTTCCTTCGTGAAGTTTAACGAACCGCCTTCCTCCCGCTAGCCGCTACGACGGCAGTCCCTTCCAGCTCCCCATAGATGGCACTCACGGTCCCCCCCCCCTTTTATCGCCCCCCCCCCCCCCCCCCCCCCCTCCCCCCTCTCACCCCTTGCACAACCCTTCCCCCCATCTGTGCCTTCACCTTTCAGAGCGCTGTGAGGAACGGCCCCCGAGACTTTGTGGTTAAAACCTTTGACCGGCGGGAGTCATGTTGTTTTGCATTTGTGCTCTGCCGGCAGGAGAACGCTTCGCCCCCCGTTGTTGCTATTAAAACCCAAAAAAACCACAAAGCCCCACTACCCTGGGTAACATCGCCAGTACACCAGAAAACGCCCGACGCCTGAACTGAACACCTTTTGCGACAAGGGAGTTTACCAAGGCACATCACATAATTTCACGCCCGGCATCTTTTCGTGTACCGCAACTCGCTCCAAGGAGGAAGTACGCCCGCACGCCAAGCACATGGCCCCCCTGCACCCCCCAGTTGCAAGAAATCTATTTTCGCTTCGCATACGTCACCCTGTTCATCAGCTCCTTCAGGTGTTTAAGCTCTGCTTCGCGCGATGTGTCGACGCTGCGAATTACTTGGTTCTTTGCCCCCCCACGGTTTTACCCGTTTCGATCTGCGCCGTCAAGGCGAGGTTTTGAAGCGCCGTAGACGGGCTTACGAGTCGTTAAAGGGTAGGTTACTCGCAACCCCGAAAAAATTTTTATCAGGGTAGGCGGGTGGCTTGTTTTTGTTTTTATAGTTGATTTTTTTTAACTGCGAACCCGAGCTAGCCCAGCAGAACGCTACTTCTACGCTCTTGTCTTACGTCAGAGCAGTCTGCGATAAGTGGTCTTTGCTTAAGGGTCTTTTTCATGGGCCGTTGGCAATGTTCTAGTCCAGGGACCAGACACCTGAGTATTCGTCGGCCACGCATTGAATTACGCCCACCATGCCGGAATTGCCACGCGGCTGCCTTTGTTGCCCTTCCACAGGTCACCGACCTGCGACAGGGCCGGCCTCGAACACCGAGAGGGCTGGCCTTGGGCGTATTAGGCTTCTTTTTGTGATGTTCGTCCAGTGGCGTATTCTGTGCGACGACTTGTGATCCCACTCTTCTTTGACAACCCCCCCGCCTACCATGCTGACGCGCGCCATACCGATATGACCAAAGGTGTCACTCCCTGGAAGTTACTCCGTATCACGACGCCCGAATGGTACCACCTTATTTGACGGACCCCCCAGGGAGAAATTGGAAGTCGTGTTGTTGCTTTTCCCTTCTCCATAACTTTGAAAGCTATGAGAAAGTTCAGACGTTTTCTGCAGAGCCCCTTCTTCCCACTCCTGCGTCGCATTTTCTCCACTAAACTTACTTTGCCCACTAATCCCCGCGCCTGTATCTCCGTCCTGCTGTGTATCTTGGTCAAGGGAGAGTCTATAGGAACCTCTGCCCACTACGTTCATGACAAGGACGAGCCCTCCTGAGACGCAGACCACGACTTTTCTTCTTTCTACTTTTTTTTTTAACGGACAGCTCCGCGGCGGGCTTTTGCCAGGCGGGTGGTTGATCGCACGCCGCCCTCTCCCATGGCGATGCGTCTAAGATTGTTTTCACATGGAGCGACGCCACCTTATACTGCCGCGGTGCACATTCCCCAAACTTGGGGGCGCCCCCCGGCCATAAACTTGCCTGCGAACCTGGTGTTTGAAGGAAAACTGTAGAGCGTGCTGGAGGATAAACATACTGCTTCATTTTCCGCCAGTCTTTGTGTCGTCTTGGGTTTTTTTCGCGTCGGAGCCTCCTTTTTTTGCTCGGTCCCCTTTTAAATTTTTGTGCTAGCTAGGTTCGTTTCTGCAGAGATTCTGCCCTTGTTTGGCCTTTCACCCCCCGCAAAGATTTCCTTATCGTCGGATATGCCACAGACATTTCGAGCTGCCCCTTTACTGGGTTGACCGTCTTTGATGTTTCTCCCTCTCACCGGAACAGTAGTAGCAACAGCAAAGAGAGAATGATTTTTTGCCCAGAAGCGACTGGTCTCATGCTACCTTGTGTGATGTTTTTGTACGAGTCGAGATTCCGACATTGGTTAAGAAGTGACTCCTGGATGAGCCCGCATTTGTCTGTTTGAGAATCTTCCCCAATTTAGTCTGACTGACGCTGATCTGGAGTCTCTTCCCACACCTTTCTCGCCTCCTTTTTTCTGCCCCCGTCTCTTCCCACTGTAATTCAGTTGTTCCCAATCTTTATTTTATTTGTCATTCTTATTCTCTTTTTACGCTTTCATAGCCTGACTTCGCCCTAATTTGATTTTTTTGGCCTGCGCTCCCCGCTTTCTTAGAATATCCAGCCGTTCGTGCCCTGGTAGCCTTTCCTCCAGATGAGCTTCCTTCTCTCCAGTTTCTATGAACTCCTTGCCCGCCGCCTCCATTTCGGATAATTGCCCTTGGTCTTGGTTGATGGTGTTGAAGAGGTATAGGTCCCCCCTCGCCTCCCCCACCGCCACCGCCCCCCCCGCCCCCCCCCCCCCCCCCCCCCCCTTCCCCCTGTGTGACAGAAGTTCGACGTTACTCCATGTCTCATGAGCAGCTCTCAGATAGTTTCCCCCCCCCTGTAATTCTTCCTCTTGCCCTTGCATCCCCCGCTTGTCCACGGCGCAGCCATACTCCGCATATGAACTTTCCGCGTGCCCAGACTTTCAGTCCTTTTGTCCTTATCGAGTTTCTATCTTAGTTTTTTTTTTTTGTTCCCTGCCAGGATGAGTCGTTTTTTTGCTCCCCCAGCCCTTCGGTTCCCTTTTTCCCTACCTTTGCCCTGTTGTTGTCTGTGTCTTCGATTTTCAATTTTGGTTGTGCCCTCCCTTCTCTTTTGTTCCGATCAGGTCTGATTTCGCGTTCGATTCGCGTGACCTGTGCACGCTTGAGCCGTTTTTTCTTTTTGAAGCGACATGATCTGGGTCCATGTTCTCTACTACCTTTTTTTTCATACTGCTTCCGACCCACCATGCTAGTGGCATTTGCGTCGTTCTTGAAATTTTCTAGTGAACCGTAGAGAGATGGTTTTCACCACCCCTGAACCCTCCACCCCATCAGTTACTTTTGACAACTTCCTTACACAGTTTTCCGCCTTTCAATTTTTGATAATGTATCAGAATATGAGCTAGGACTCTAGGTTTTTTAAGCCCTTGCATTCCAATACCAAGACAGATTGAAGACTTCCCAGCCCCCTTCGCATTCCCCGATCTTTTCCCCCTAAACTTGCCAGTTTCTTACGGTGCTATCCCCTGTATCCTACGAATCGTCCCGGTCACTCCACCTAACCCGTCCTCACTAGAGGCACTCGCCACTAGTCTTTTAGTCGTTCCCTGGACCAGACCACGCAGGATGTTCAAGAAGTGCGCGCCAAAGACGTACTTCTATATCCCTGTGGCCAGGTATTTTTCCTCTTACCACGCAATTAACGGCTTGCGGCTAGCTTCTGATTATTGATCTTGTACCAGAACCAGCAAGACTGTGTGGTCCACGTAGTTCTCTTGCTACCCCCTTGGGACATCTCTAGACGAGCAGCTCCTCGCAACAGAGGCGCCCCCCCCCAAGGCAGGAGTTCAAAGACACGCCGTGCTGGATACCCTTGGTAGACCGCATGGTGACGTCGATCCACTCCCGACATGCTTCCAGGGCGTGACAATGTCGCCAGCCCACCGTCCCCGAGATTTCCCCTGCCGAAACAATTTGATCGCGGAACAGAGCGTTCCCCCCAGGATAACCCAGCTGGTCGGCGTACGGCGATTAAGCACCGAACCCCCTTTTTTATTAGACACTTTCGTTAGGTCCTTTCTTTACTAGAACTTACGAAGGCCTCGTCGCGACTGTTCCCATTGAGACCTTTCTTCTCTTAGAGTTCGACTTAAAGGGCTTTTGAGGGAATTCCGTTTCCCCACCTTCTTCGTCTTTTGGTTTTAGTGCAGTTGCCCGTCCCACCGCGTCCAGATTCTTTCGCCCGATCACCCATAATTTTGTCCTTGCCTCGCCTCTTCCCTCCTTTTAGAGTCGTGAGCTTTTTTGAGTTAGGACCTGTAGAGCTTGTTGGCGCACTCCCATCGTTGAATGCCAATTTACTTTTTCCCAGGCATCTCTCTGCCCTCTTTTCTATTACTGTAACCTTACAAGGAGGTCCCTCGACATGAGACTTCCGGCCTTTGCGTCGCTACTCTCGCGAGCTGTTATCTGGTCCCGATTTTGCTGCGTCCTCTATGCTGTATATCTGAACTTAGTTCAAAGAAAATTTTCTCCTCAATGCTTTGCGAATGTCTTTCCCAGTGTTTTTGACTCTTTTCTTCCTTTGTCTAGTTCAACTCTGCATGCACGTTTACCGTAATCTGACGCTTTGAGTGATATTTCCGAAGAAACGCCGTGATTCCCCTTGGTAGTTTTGACGTCCTTTTTTTTTTTGCCCCGGCACATTCTTATTGGTTTTTTTTGGTGTCCTGATCGCGGTCCCTGCTCGAACGTCAGTGTTCTTCGTATCATTGACATGCCCCCTCTTACGTTTTAATCCCCCCCCTTGCCGCATTTCCTCCGCGACATCTTTTGGTTTTCGTCCCACTCTGGTTTTTTTTATTGAGTTCCCAGTATTCCCTAGCGCCTTCCGAGAAGAAAATCGTCCCCCCCCTCCCCTTGATCATAATCACAGTTCTCGGTCGCCCGATGCCAAAACTTACTTGATGACACCAGTGTCCTGATCCCCCCCCCCGCAGCCCGGAGACAAGAAGGTCCCCCTTTTTTTTCTTCTATTTCTTCTCGCTGATGGCCTTAACGTCCCCTGCGAATACTTCGTTGTGCAGGGCTGCCTTTCAAGTCGTGCTTTTCCTTCCTGGGCTTCCGGTTTTAACTTTGCCTTTTGCGTAACTATCTACACCCTCCCCCCTTACCATGATGAAGCATTCCATTACTTTACTCCTCATAGGGTTTCGACGAAGAATTTCTGCCCGCCAATGTCAGGCACCTTCCTGATCTGATTGCTTTATTTTTGTTTCTTATTTGTTTTTTTTTTTTTTCCACAATTTGTCTTCCTTGTTTTTTCTTTTATATTTCTTGTTTAAATCTCCTTTTTTCCGTCCCTCCTTTACTGCATGCCTCTCTGATGCCTCCTGGGTGAACCTGTACAGAATTCCCATGCCCCAGGCGTTTTCCCCCACTACAAGGTTGTCGTCCATCGTAGTTGAGTTACGCATCAAATGGAGAGTGCGTACCCCCTCTTCCTCCCTGAAAGAAAATCTCCTCCCCGGTTTCCTTTTAGTAAGGAAGGACTTCTTGATTAAAGGAGCGCCGTTTTTAACGATTGAAGATTGTTACGCGACCCCCAGCGGGGTATTTCAAGTTCGTCGAAGTCTTAAGGCGAATGAAGTTGATCCCTATAGCCGCGTAGCAGAGCTAAGAGAGATGAGGGTACGGGCGTGTGGGAGCTGATACGCGACGCCAGTTCCCGCGTTATGCGTGGTGACGCGCTATCCCGCTCCTCCCCTACAGACTCCGAGTCGATCTCTCAGTATGATCCTTTCCCCCCGGATCGGTTTCTTCCACGCACTCATGGGCTTATGTGATACGACTTTCAGGCTCTGCTTGCCCTTTTAGATGGGAATTTGAAGTTCCTGTGTTTTGATAGCTTTCGAGTGCGCTCCGTCGCAGTGCCTTAGGCCGTCTAATAACGTCATGTATTCTACGCAGTAACGTTCCAGCCTTTTGGCAATTCTCATTTCCCTCACCAAAGGAGAATCCTTTGGTCGAAGAAACAGAGAAGGCGCACGGCTTCTGGACACCTTTGTACCCTATAACGTCAACAGACTGCGTGTGAACGGGTTGAATTAGCCAGTGGCATGGCAGAATACGAAAAGCCCCCCCCTGCCTCGCTCTTCCCCTCCTCCTCACCTGTTCCTGAATTTTTATGGTGTTTCTTGCTTGTCAGCGCATAGAGCAATTTTCCAAGAGCCCAGATGCCTGATGAGACCACGAGGACGTTGTCCGGTAGATTGATGTAAGACGTCAAGCAGATTGCATTTAACTCCCCCCTCTCCACAAAACAGCCCCCCCCCCCCCCCCCCCCCCCCCACCCCCCCCCCCCCAACCCCCCCCCCCCCCCCCCCCCCCCCCAACCCACCCCCCCCCACCCACCCCCCACCCCCCCACACCCCCCCCCCCCCCCCCACCCCCCCCCCCCCCCCCCCCCCCCCCCCCCCCCCCCCCCCCCCCCCCCCCCCCCCCCCCCCCCCCCCCCCCCCCCCCCCCCCCCTCCTAGCACCAGATCCCACCCTGGCTACCAGTTTCCCCCTCTTTGTTCTGTCCCCGAGCGGCGGACGGCCCCCGTCTTGCTCTTTAATTTTTTTTACGCTCGTAGGTTCAATGCGCACCCTTCTTCTCCCAAGCTCTCTTTTTCATTAGTCCCAATCCTGCATTAACTCCCAGATTTTGATCTCGATGCCTGCGCCAGCCCCGCACCCTCGCTTCGATTTTTAAGGCACATTTTTTAAATCCAACTTGGCGTGGGAAATATCACCCTTTGCATTCACTTTGCGATGAACCCGCGTTTTGTGGATATTTGAGCCGAGTTTTTTGTCCCCCGAGAGTGAAGGTTTTTTGAATTTTTGGGCAAGATTGTTGTAAGAACATCACCTGAACAACGATTGTTTTCGCCAGCCGACACCTTTGGAGCGCTGGTTGTGATTCGACCGACATGTCTCTTTAGCTCTTAAGGGCGGCGAAGGCTTTCCGACCTGCCCCCGTTGAGGGCGGGCCCCTTCTTCCGGTCCGAACTTCTCTGAACTAGACTGAATGGGTGATCTAAAGGTTCTCACAAGTTCCCCCTTTTTTGTGAATTTCAGGTCGAGGTTACTGAGGCCGTGGACCTGATTGGTAAGGATCGTATGTTGACCAGTCGCCTTTCGTGCAAGACTTCTACCGTGCATGTTTTCGAGTTGTCAGTAATTGCTTCCACTGCTGGCGGAGAGACGGCACGAGAAGGACACCGTTCGAAGCGGGGGGGCGTGGGGATGGGTTGCAAGGGCACCTAGGAGGGCCTTTTCAGAGGACGTTCGACACTTTGAGAGTTTGCCCATGTCCAGCGAAGCATACGGCCGTTTTGGTTTTATGATTGACGCGGATGGTCGGGCACGAGGTAGCTTGCTCTGGGAGACCCTTACCTTGCGGAGAGGGTTTCCCTGGGTGAGGGGAAGTGTGCCACAGGCAAACCCGACCTACCTACCTGGAACTCGAGAGTCCTCAAGCGGCGAGCGACCAAAACAACTGATTTTGAAAGGATAGAGCGGTTTTGAGTTTAACGTTCCGAGGGCACGTCAGAGCTCGAAACCGCTTCGATTTAAAAGTCTGGGACAGCTGATAACTGCCCCCCTGCAAACAAAGTCCTGTTCGTTCACCCAAGGAAATGTACAGACTTTCCTCACCGAAGCAGCTTTAGGAGGCTTTTTTTATTTAAATTTGCCCGGATGAATGCTCGAGGAGGACGGCTTGTCACCGGAAGCGGAGCGATTGTCTTCTTGACGACGGTCCGTCCCCCCCCTTGGGGTGCTTTTTTTGTTGCCTTCCCCTCTCTTTTTTTTTTTTTGTGTTTCCCCCTGATCCCCACCCCCCCTGAGTGCGGCACCTTCGTCCTGATCATATGGTTGTAGCGTTTAGAGGATCTATCCTTTGGTGATTAGAGCTTGCCCTCGTCGATCTCCCCCTTTTTTGA
>Ga0179591_1180058_pt1 | contig 18026 bp, 19 predicted proteins | sample CZOMad2_1_08_16f_FD_182891 | JGI IMG/M metagenome (GOLD analysis project Ga0179591, IMG submission 182891) | Vadose zone soil fungal communities from Angelo Coast Range Reserve, California, USA - CZOMad2_1_08_16fungal (PacBio error correction) | ecosystem: Environmental > Terrestrial > Soil >... | reverse complement strand
AAACCCGATTTCCTGTCTGACTAGCGATGACTTTGATTAGGCGTGCTCCCCAGCGAGTCCCTTCCCTCTCCTCCCGCCCTCCGCCGCCTGCGCCGCTTTGTTGACGCCCCGACAATTTTCCCGTGCAGCCTTACACGGTTTTTGACCTGCTTCCCTTTTCAACTCCCCATTCTTTGTCTTCGCTTCTTTCAATTGATCGTTTCTGCCCTAGTTGCCAGAGGTGGGTACCATACTTCTCCAGTGCCCTTTCTAGTCCCCCGCCCCTCCTCGTCCATCATCCTTGTGGTTTGAGAGAGCAGTTTTTAGGCTTCCCTTACTCACTCCCCCTTTGCTCTTGCTCCCTTTAACGTATGGCAGAACGGATCTTGCAGCCGGCTTCGCATCCGTTTCCGTTAAAGGATCCGGTTCGGCACCTTTTCGTGTGATTTGCTTCCTTCTTCCGTTTCCTTGAGTCCCCCCCCACCCTCTTCTCATAGTTTTTTTTGCATCGGTATGGTTAAGTGAGATCGTCTTCCTGCACCGTCCGCCTTTTAATCGATTCTCTCTTTTTCCCCTGTGTCCTTCTTTCATTTCACCCGCGCCTTGATTTTTTTTTTAACATACGCCAAGCCGGCCCCTGCGCGCCCGGTCCTATAAGACTCCGTCTTCCGATTCTGACCCGTTGACTTTATTCCAGCGTCCTGTTTCCTTTTTTTTTTAGTTGAGAGACGCTGAATCTCCGTCTTCCTTATCCTCGACGGGTTTTCCTATTCCCATTCATCCTACCAATCCGATCTGTTTTTACTCCAGAACGATACGAGCTATTTGATACAGCACGCTCATTTGCCAATTTCAATAGCTTCTCGCGTCCCCAGATTCTATAATTCACTTTTTCACCCTAGAAGATTTCCTTTCAAGATTCCTCCGAGATTTGCGTTAGAGTCCCGCGAGCGTTTCACTCAGACGTGCTTATCCCCTCTTTTTTTCTTTCCTCTCCCTCCTACGGCCACCCTGATTCTGTCTTTTTTGTTCAGCGTCTTTTTTCCCTCCCCCAGCGATACCTCTCACGCGAGTTTACCTGTAAGGGTGGGTGTTTTCTCAGTGTCTTCACGCTCCACGACGAGGCCTACTTTTCTCCTCTCAGGCCTATTCTTCTTCGTGTTTATAGATTAATGAAATGACCCTTCCCGTCAGAGGGTCGATCCTTTTTAGAAGCACTATTTCTCCGACCCCGGTCATTTTTTTTTCCCCCTCCCTCTCCCGGCCCCCTCCGGATCCTTTCCCGCAGTGACTACTAGGATTCATAACTCGAACCTTTGGTTTTTTTGACCTCATTTTTCGGCGTTCCACCTTCCCCCTCTCCTGACTTCGGCAGAGCTCGGATCGCTTACAACCGTCCTCAACGGCCGCTTCTATTGAGGGCTTTCCTCTTCATTTCTTTTTTCGTCTTTCTTTTTTTTCACCCGAATTTTTTTGGTTTTCGGGAAGACGTTCCTCGTGTCACGTTCCCCCCTCCTTTTTCAACTCCCTTGCCTTCGCACTCCCCCTATGTTTTTTTGCTCCCTCACTGCAGCGTTGGTCAGGACGGGGCCCTCGAGATTCCACAAATCATCTACTCGTCGGTCCCCTTTGGTTAGAGTCCTTTTTGCTTTAAAATCCTGGAAAAAAGCACTTTTTGGGTCTATGTTTCTTCCCTCCGGACGGCTATTCAGTTCCTTCGCGCCGCTCTCATTCCGTTTTCGATATGTTTCGGGCTTCGCTAAGTTACCTACACCATCTTGGTGTAATGATCTTTGCCACGTTTTTCTCGTCAAGGTCAGGACCCTAGTCTCTCGCTGTCTTCCCTCGTCATTTAGTCCATCAATCTTTTTGAGTTTCGACGCCTCGCCGTAACCTCTTTGCTTTCTTCGCCAAGGCCGGTTCTTTTTTTTTCTCTTCGAGCGCCCCCCCTCTAATTTTTTCCACGAAGAGTTTTGAGGCAGACTTCAGGGGAATCTTTCCAGCCCGCTCTATTTTTTCAGAGGTTCTCTTTATGTCCGGTTTCGATTTCTGCGGACTAAGGCCCTGGTGTTCGCGCCCCACATCGGTTTGTGTGTTTTGCGCCGACAAGACTCCAGATCTCTCTTCCTGCGTCTCGCATTTTTCGCCTGTCCGACAGAGGCCCTCTCGCCAGTTTAGAGAAGATCCAGGCCCCTTTTCCAGGTCATGCGCGATCCTCTGTTTTCCATTTCACGAGTTTTTCTTTTCCCTTAATACTGAACGTTTTTTTCTTGTTACCTTTCTTGCGGCCTTCCATAGAAGCGATGGTTTCGTGAATCTCTACCGACTTTTCCTTTTTTGCCGCTTCCGCTCCTTCGCTTTAGGAAGCTTTTATTTTTAAGAGTAACCCTCGAGGATGGTCATTCTGAGCGTTCGAGTTCTTTTTGAGCAGTATCTGTTCTGCGTGACTCTTTTGACTTCGTCCCTTCCCCCGCCACGTTTTCCTCCTCGTTCAGCATTCTAGTTTACAAAATTGTCCTTTTTTTCCCTTGTACCCAGTTTGCACTCGGGTCGCCGCTTTTTTGAAGCCGAAGGGGACGTGGTCGCCGCTTCCCTTTAGGTCCTTGGTCGAGTCGAGACCTCCATTTTCTATGTGGAAGCTTTGCCGCCCCACCCCGGCTGGCGTGACTTCGAAGCGCTTCAACCTTCGATTCAGGAGTCCAGAGGACCTGCTCGGTAACTATTTCCCCCCCCCTCTCCTTGCGCGTCCTGATTTCACCAGCACCCATCCCCCGCCCCTTTTATGACAGCGAGTATGCGCCGACGCTTGCGCGGCTCTTCTTTCCTCGTAGCCCCGAAGTCTCCTCCCTTCTCCTCCCTACTCCCCCCCCCCGAGATTTCGCGCCCGACCCCGCCTATTTGAGCGCCCCGACTGTTCCGCTTTAAGACGAAAAGAGATCCATCCACTCCGTCTTTCCGGTTAGCTCCAGCCGGACGTCGAGTGCGAACCGTTCAATTCGGATCGGATTCCCCCGATTTTTGTTGTTTTTTTTTTTTTTTTTTTTTTTTTTTCCTTGACTTTCGACATATGTGACTGGTTTTCGAAGTCTTGCTAGACGCCGCTTCCCGTTTTGTCTCCCCCCAACTCCCAGGTCCACGTCATGACTTCCCGTTCCCCCTTTCCTGGACGATACCCAGTAGGTATTTGATAGCCCCTTCCTTCAGAGTTCGGACTGAGTTTATGTTCTTTTCCAGCCGAGTTCGCGATTTACATTTCCCTTCACATCCTGGTATAAACGAGAGTCCTCTTTTCCCCCTCTGAGTAGCCGCCACCCCGGACCGCCTTCCCCTTCCAAGTTCGGAGTTTGTAATCTGCTTTTATTATTTACCCTATTGCTTTCGTCGCTTCCGATAGCGGTTCCGAGCATCCCTAATAGATCCCCCCCTGCTCCTCGCTTTACTTTCCTTCTAGCCATCGGATGCCGTCGTTTTTTTTTTCCAGTCTTCGTGTGCCTTTTTTATGTTCGCCGCCGACCGGATCATTGACGCTTCTCTATTCCCTTCTTAGCTGTTTTTCGCTCCTCCGTCCTCCGACCACATTTCCTCCCTTCCCTCTTCCGAGGCCTTCCTTTCATCCATCACTTTTGTTCTCATTTTTCTAGAACGAATAATCCATAACACTTTTAGGCAACAGTGCACTCCAGATTCCCACCGATCGTCAATCGCTTAAATGGACCCCCTCCTGTTCTTTTTGTAAAAGCCGAACTATTTGCCATTTCTCTTTATTGATCCCCTAGGTTCTCATTTTTGTGCTCCCTCGCATGTTTGAGTTCTCGGACTTTTTTTAACCTCTACTTCAAGAAGAATACTTTTTTGTTGAGATAGATTCCTTCCCGGATCTTTCCGAGCGTCTTTGATTTCTTCCACTGCCACAGCCTTCCTTGATCTTATTGTAGTAGATGTAAGTCGGACATTTACGGGACTTTGGCAGTGACTTTCCCCCCTCTTTCTATCTTGATGCTTTCAGGCCCCATTCCCTTTTTTTTATTTTGAGGATTTTTCCAAGTCCGCTTTAGACACAGACGTTCGTTTCCCGTCCCCTTCCATTGTCCAGACGCTCACCTTCTTTACCTCTCGTCCGCGGTTGTCGGTCGGGCTTTTTCTCCCGCCCCCTACTCCGCTCCTACTATCTTCGCGACCTGACTCTTCTTCGCAGCGCCGCCCGGACCCCCCATTTTTCGTCAGCTTTTCTTCCAATCAGCTGTCAAAGTTATGCAGCCTGTCGCCTTTTCCCTTCCCGCTTTTTGAGTCTCTGTTCCTCCCCGTCTGTCTTCTACTCGCGGTGACTTTTAATAACAGAATAAATGCAATAACCGTCCGCCAGGGACTTGTTTTTTTTAGCCCTTCTCTGACTCTCGCGCAGCCATCACGCCTCTCATCTCACCTGTTCCTGTTGTGAGCCTCCTCTTTTTGTGTCTCCTCCCAGTAAGAGCATTTTGTATTGAGTTCCGTAGAATGACACTTTGGTGATCGTCCCGTCGGTGAGTTTCGTCACGTGTTCCCTTCTTTTTTGTCTTGCCCCTTGTCCTTTTTGGTTTGGGGAACGGAACTTTTTTCTCGTTCAGTTTTTTACGTAAATGTCTGTAACGCTGGAGCATTAGGATGGGGCAATCGACTTCTCTTAGGGCTCAGAACCTGCTTGCAGCCTCGTGGCTTCACCTCCCTTCGCCTCCTTTGTTTTCCCGCGTTTGCGTGCAAACCGTAGTGAGTTTTCTTCGGCTGAACAACCGGGTCATGTATTCTGCGCCGCCTCTAGTCTCCTGTCCTTCCTTTCTAGGATGGCCCCCGGCCTTTTGCCCTTCTTCGTTTTTAGTCGGTGCATTTTCCACCGGTGTGCTGTTTTTGGTTAACGACTGCTCCGCCGAGTCCCCTGCTTTTAGTAGTGCCCCTTCTATTTGACACGATTCAAGTCTTTTGCACGGCGACTCTTCTTCTCCGCTCCCACTACAGCCTTTTTGTGAGGTCCAACCCCCTGACTTGGGTGGGCGCTGTCTCGAAGCTAGCCCCTTCCTCGCATGTTCTCCCCCGTCACGGTCCCTCCACAGCTGTTCCGCCCCTGAGCACGTCATCTCGTCAAAGATTGGGCAGATGTTTACTGACATGTAGCACGATCCTGATCGTGTCTGTTTTTTCATAACTTCTTCACTTCTCAGCTACTCTCTACCTCAAAGCTCTTTACCTATCTTCCTTCCCCTCCTCTCTTATTCTTCTTTTTTACCTCGCGTCCTTCCAATGCTTTTTTTTTCGATCTTTCGCGGGGAGGAACCTGGCCAATTTTAGCCGCGATAGGACTCGATTCGAGTGACCTGGACAGCCCGCCAGTCAACTCCCCCCCCCCTTTATAGGTTTATTCCTTACCCTACTATTATCGTCAGTTTTCCGTGCCCCCCTCCCCCCATTTCCCCCGTTACATGTCGCGCCACGGGCATCGGTACACGTACCTCGCGTGACAAAATATTTTGCGTAAGCTTCGAGTTTTTTCATCTTCCCGTCGATCTCATCTGCTCTTCAAAAACGATATTGCCTCGGCCTTTTGAGATTTTATCCGCCTCATAGATCAAAGAATCCCATCTCGTGCCCCTCTCGCTCGCTCTTCTTCCCCCGAGTTCTTTGAGCCATGCCGCCTTATGTTGACCCTTGAGCTACAGCGAGTGCAGAACGCGGCCTGGCTGTAGAAAAGGCCCCTTTTCCTTATTGGAGGTCGTCAGTTCGCCTCACGCTTCCGTTTTTTAATTTTGCGTGCCAAAGTGCTGGTTTCGAGTTCACGAAGAGTTGATTAATAATGATCGGAGTCCCGTTAATCATTCTCTTGATAGACGCAGTTCCCCCCCCCTCGAGGTTTCCCTGTCCCCCCCCTGCGTTCCCCTCCGACAGCACGAACTCGTTCCCCTATTACGCTTTCTCACGTAAGTAGACGAATACTCTCCAAGACACAAACCTTCTTTTTTTATGTTGTAGCAGTACTTCTGACCCCCCCGCATCTGCTCCCCCCGATGTTTTATGTTTGATCTCGCATCAGAAATGGCGATCAGTCCTTGCAGTCTTTTTCTCGCTCCCCCCGTTGTTTCCTGCTCAGCATTTTCTTGAGATGAATTCCTGGACTTTTTCTACGTCTTCTCCCAAGCACCTTCTTTGCGACTCGTCCTTTTCATCCGCCCCACACCGCCCCTCTCTTGCCGATCCCAATCGTATTTCGTGGTTTGTTTTATAGACCGCGTGGCGTCTCTGATGCTTGGACGAGCTGCGCTTCTTTGCACGCCACCTGCCCCACCCCAACTACCAAGAGAACTTTTAAGAAGCTAGGAAATCTTTTATTCCGACCTGCTTCTTCTTTTCCATGTATCGGCCCCGCAGTGTCTTCCCTTCAAAGTTGCCCCTTCTTATTGGATATGAACGAGCGTTTACTTTCCTCTGCCATTATTCTGAGACCTATCCGGCCTCCTCGAACCTTCCTTCGTCCGGTCCACTTTCTCTTACCTCGAGCGTGTCGAGTGGAAGCCACTTGAGAACGTTTTGTGCCCCTTCTTTTTTGCTCGTGGATCTTTTTATTCTGCGGCTGCTTGACGTTTCTGTGCCCTAGTGGCTTTGGTTTATAGTACAAGAGCGATCTTTCACCGTTTTTCGAGAGTGACCTCCCCTCCCCGCTACGCTGTGCCAACGCCATTTTCGTTTCCCTTTCGCCGCCGATGCACGGTCTTCCTCGTTCTTATGTTACTGAATGACGGGAGCTTGACCGTTTGAGTTCCCCTGCTGCCTCTGTTTTGATCTATCTATCTATAGGTCGACTCCCTCTTCTTGTTTCTGCATCTTTTTGAATCGCACCCCGATAGCTAGATGTGCGTCCCTTTCGGCCCCAAACCCTTGACCCGGGGATCCTCCTAAGGATAAGTTTGATCCATGACAGAGGGATCGCCGACCCTTCGCGGACGGCCGGCTTTCTATTTTTACTTTGCGTTTAAATTAAATAGAGAAAATATAGTTCTAGACTCTATATGACTGATTAGAGGAATTTTCCTCAATCTCAGATTCCCTATCCCCCTCCGTCATCCCCGCCTCTTCCGTCCGAGGTGTACTTTTCCTTCACAGTTCCCCCCTAAACCCGCTGCAGCCCATTATGGCCTCTTCTCAATTGGACCCCCCCTCTCTGGATTGCTTAGTTATGGGTTCCCCTGATCCACGTTAAAGGTGCAGCGTTGTGACATGAATTTTCCCCCTTCCATTTAAGACAGTTCCCCTCCTATTCTCTTTGTCAATATCAAGTTTGTTTTTCATGTAGATATAGGCGTTTTTCTTGCAGGCCATAAGTTCACTGCCAAAGAGGCGATGAACTGTTGATTTCGAAAAGTTTACTTCAATCACTCTTTGTTCACATCCTGGCGGATGAGTTACCGGAGTTCGGTTTTCCCCGGGGCAAGTGTCCCCTTCTTTTTCCTTTCTCTTTTTTTTTTTTGTTCCCTCAAATTATCTGCTCATCTGTTCGGTTGTTTCATTTTCTGCTAGGAAGTCCGCTCGCGTCGTGTTCTTCCTTCCTCCTTCCGCATCATTTTCCGTCCGATTCCGTTGCCTTACTTTTTACCGACAGACGCCCCTCCCATAGCGCAAGTTTCTTAAGGTCTTCGTGCATTTTAGACCTCTTCTGACTCCACTTTTGTTGCCTTTTTCCCTTAAGGGATCTTGAGTCCTCGGCACTGCACGGCTCATGCGACTACGACTTTGTTGGACTGATTCAACCATCTATAACACACCCCCAGCTCGGTCCTTTTCACATCCCAGCTCTTCTTAGTAAAATTTTATGCAAGAGGAACCCGAGTGCGTGACTGCACCAGACCGATTCATAACTCCACCCTGCCCGATAGTTTCATCGTGGCCCGAGTAGAAGAGATTGAGTCGTTCCTTCCCCCGCCGAGTCAGATCTATGTGCCTCTTTCTTGGTAGGCTCCTCTCCTGCTATTTTCCCCCTGAGGCTTTTTCAGCGGATCACGCAATCCTTTTTTAATACGAGAACTCACCCCCCCCCCCCCCCCCCCCCCCCCCCCCGCGCACGCCTAAGTTTGTCCTAAGTGGGAGTCCCCACCGTATAAACCTTTGGAGATCGTGGCTCCTTGAGACGGAAGAGTTCTTTGCTTGCAGCTCTTTTTTCTCGCTCCATTCCCTACTCGTTCTACGCGTTCAGATAACTTTTCTTTCAGTTCGTTGATTTTTCAAGGAAAGCCTACGCAGTTTCACCCAATCTTTCGCGTCTATCCTGCCTTCGCCTCCTCTTTTTTTCTGCGCCTCTTTTTTGACCACTCTACCTGTTGGTGGTTCCGTGTTTGGCTCCCGCAAGCTCGCTTCTCTGTCATTGGCCACGCTTTTCCCCCCTTTCTACAACATACCATTCCCCCCCGCTTTCTATTCCCCGGGAGCAGGGAATTGGCTTTTTAGTTCGATCTCGAGTTTCCTTCACGCCGCCCCCGGTTTTACTTTTATACGTTCGAAACTGTAGGCCAGCCTTTCCACGCGCGTGCTGCGACAGTAACGTTTCTTTTCTAAGATCACGCCCCCTGATTTAGGCATTCCCTTTCTTTCCTTCTAGCCCCCAACATCCCTCACCTTCAGCCCTCGTCGTTCCTTTCGGTGTTGTCGCTTCAAACATCCACCCGACCTTTTTGTGATTTCCTTGGCTTTTTTCCCCTTCTCTCCTTTCTTGTCCCCTTCTGCGAGTCTTCATATTCTTTTTTTGCTGTCGGCGAGCTTTGTGTTGACAGGAACAATAGAACGGTTTCCTGACTTTTCTGCCCTTCTGGAACCCGATTCCCGCTTTCCTTCTTCCCCTTCCTTCACGTCTTCTCCTCTGGACGACTTTCCCTCCACATGTCTGATAGCGAATGCATTGACCCTGGGCCGTCCCCTTTCCCATTCCTTTTTCTTGCCTCCCTTTTTCTGCGCGCGTTCTCCGCGGACTTCGTTGTCACGAATTATTTCTGCGCCTTTCGTGTTATAATTAAGCGCGCTCTGGTTTCTGGGGCTTTATTTATGACGTCGTTATTTTTTTTTTTTTTACGCAGCGGCTTTTGCCCCCGTCCATTCGTCTCGGTTGTTGGCAGCGCCCAATCTCGGATTAGATTTGTGACCCCTTCGCTTGATTTGGCCAGCGACCGAGAGTGTCCGACTTTCGTGTCGAGCGTGCCGATTGCCCCTGTGATTCATTTTACAGCGCGAGTTATCTTCCCCCCTGGACGATCTGATTTTCCCTCATAACCCCTCAGAAAGCTAACTTTTGGGCGGCCGGTGCGGACTTCCTTCGTCGTCTTCGGGCGACGGGCTTTTTTTGCATGCGCCCCCCAGTCCTCCCTTCCTGAAGGGTTCCTCCTCTTCCCGCTCAGAATCCCCCTAGCTTCTGGTCTTTTTTCGAGCTTTGCGGCGCGCCGTCGTTTTCCCGTCGGGACCCCTTCCTTGGTTCCCCACGAACAGCCAAGATTCTAGGACGCCTGTCAGAAATTTCTTAAGGAAGTTTTTAGATCTCCTTTTAGGAGCGGGTCGCGCTGTTTGTATCCGCTGGTTTACGTTTTTTTCTTTTTTAAGGCTTGGTCGAGCCGAGACATACGTTTCTATGGGCTTTTGTCCTCCCCCCTTGCTGTCGTGATCTGGAGCATCGCGCGTGACGGTTTCAGACTGTCCCTCTCTTGGTACTTGCTGGCAAGCATTAGTAAGGTCAAGACGGAGGATGATTCACGGAAACATGCACCCCCCAGCAAAGACACAGTGAATGCCGGATCCTGATGAGTCAAGAAACCCCAGGACGGAGAACGTGGCCTAAGGCGACGTAATTTCCTCGCCCTATTCCTGCGTCCTCCACTTCGTTTTTTTCGACCTCCCCCCCTTCCCCCGCTCTCTTTCCCCCGTTGACGCCTCTTCCTCCCCGCATTTTTTTTCCGCGCCCTATATTCCCCTCCCCGCCGTTCCCGGCGTCCCCGCCGAGCTACGTCCCTTCGTTTCAAGCAAATCAGGATTGCTTCTTCGTGGACGCTCGCTGACTTTTATTCCGTCCGCGGCGAAGCGGCCCCCCCCGTCATTTAACCTTTTTAGATTAGAGTAAGTGGTTCCAAAGCCGGATTTCGAGAAATCCCAGGCCTTTTATTTACCCTCTCACTTTTTTTGGCCCATTTTCTCCTCTCTCGTATTTTTGCGGTGTCTGTTTCTCTTCTCTCCGGCCGCGATTTCGCCTAACGATTTGAAATGATCGGTTTCTTTTCGCTTGCTTCCGCTCGCCCCCCCCTTCCCTGACCTTCCCCATGTCCAAGTTCTGGCGTGGGTCTGTTCGATAGTTATGTAACGCCGGCGTCGTTCGTTGTTCGAGTTCCTCCCCTCCCCCCTTCATCCCCACTTTTTTTCTCGTGCTGCTTGTTCATACGCCTCCACCTCGGTCCGTTGCCGTGGGCTTCCGAAGGCGCGTTTTCGGAGCTGAGCTTGCGCCTCCGGCTGTCTCGCGCCTCTCGCTCGTTCATTCGCGTTTTTCCTTACTGTCCCCCCCCCCCCGGGTTGGTCCCGACAAACGCTGCCTTTCGCTCTTTCGGCTTGTGTCCCTTTTGCCTCCCGACAGCTTTTCGGTCCTTACTGAGGACCCCTCAACCCACCGGTCGGCAATCCGGGGCCTGCCCATCGATCAATATCTTCCATAGACGTAATTGCCAAGTCTCCCCCTCTTCCCATTATGCATACACCCTCCTCCTCCCCCCCCCCCCCTCATCGTCTACTTCTCTGACTCCTGGTGTTCCGTTTTTTCATCGCTCGTCTCCTTCCTTGCCACGTTCTGAGTCAATCTCTCTTTTCTCCCCTCGTTTTTTTTTCTCTCTCTTCCCATGCTGGCTTTCCTTAGACGAGCGTTTCTTGATCCGTGAACCAGGTCTTCACCCTCTCTGCAGCCGTCGACTATTTGTGGTTTCGGCCCTGTGCTTGTACCATGGTCATCAGTTGCCCGACTTGGCCCATTGAGCGTACTGGACGTTTGTCAGCTTTCCTTGCAAGGTGCTCCCTTTTTTGCTGTATTATTCCGTTCTCCGTCCTCCCCTTATACACAGTCAGTTCGTGATTCTTTTGAATTTGACTTGCAATCTTCGGCCTTCGTGTTGTCGGCGGACCCCTCTCTCCCCAGAGAATTCTGCCTTTTCTCTCTCCCTCTTAATGAAATCAGATTTCCCCTTCGACTTTCGCAGCACGCCCCAACGAGCCCTTCGTCCTCTGCCGAAGGCACCGCCGAGTCTAGAATTCTCCCTGCCCTCTCGTAGCCTTCCCTATGCGTTGAGGTTTTCAATCCTTCGCGCGCCGGTCTGCCGCCTTGCCGAATTTTTTTTGACTGCATCCTTCACACTCATTCCACTTTCATAGTTAACTTGCTGGCGCTTCGGCCCCCCTCTATGTTCATGTCGACTTTTCCGTTTCTGCTCATCTTCGTTTTTTCCTCTCCAGACGTCGCGCATAGTCTTTCTTTACCCATACGCGGGTTTAGTCCCGTCGGCCTTGCTTGCCTCAGGCCGTGTGCTCACGAGTTTTTGTTTTTTTTTCCATTTGCTCGAGGATCTCGATCCTTTTCGCAAGTGATTGTACTCGTCTTCAACGTAATAGAGAGTCACCTCGCGCTCCGTTTGCTCCCTTTTTGCCGCCACTAGACCCTTCTCGTTTTTTTTTTGGCCTAGGTTTTCATTATTAGCGGAGCGTTTCGGTTTGTTTGAGTCTCCCCCTTTTAGGTTTGGGATTCCTTTTTTTTGCTACCTCAGGTTCTGTCTTCTCCCTCAGCGGGTTCGAGGACTTCCGTCTTCGATTGATCTTTTGCCTTTTTGTCAACCCCAAGGTCCTTTAGTCAGAAGCCGCAGGAGGATCGGCCCGTTTTTTTTCTTTATGGTGCCTAAGCAGCCCTCGTTTTGAGCGATCGTGAGAGAACGTCTTTGATATTATTTCAGTCTCATTTGGATGCTCTCGATCCCGACCAGACTGGGTCGTCCCCCCCCTTAAACAATCTTTTTTTCCTTTGGAGTCTCGAGTCTCTCCCCCCCGGCTGACTTCGGTCTGCCCCACGTCCCCCTAGTTCTTATTTTTTTTTCCCCTGCCCCTGAAAACGATAGACCCGAAGGGACGACTATCCATGGCTTCCGCTTCCTTTTTGTAGGCGCCCCTAATCTTCAGTCCTCACAGATCCTGATCCTTTACTCCCCTCCCTCTCGACACGCCCGTTGTAACGCCGCTTCTTTTGAGCGCCGGATCTTCGATCAACATTTTCGCGTAGGTCCCCCCAAGTTTCAGTCTCCCCCCCTCCTCTCCCGGCAGTATCTTCTATTGCACTTCCCACGAAGTAAATGACCCCCTGTTATCGGCGTTCTTCCTGTCCCTTGTCCCATTTCCCCCCAAAGCGCATCTCCTATGAAAATGTAGCCCTTGGACTGGTACCATTCTCCCCTTCCCGATATCCACCTCTTTCGCCGTTGCCCGCTTTCTCTTTTCAGCAGTATCGATTCCCGCCGCTCTTTCCCGCTGAAAAACCCAGAGCGACAGAAGGTACATTTGGCTTATATCCTTCGGCCGCACCTCTATTCACCCCTGAACCCCTTCTGAAATCTAGATGAGAGGAGCCCCCAGAATTTTTCCACCGACTTTTGGTGACGCCACTCTTAGCTTCCGCTTCTCCCCCCGGCTCTCAACGCGCCTGCTACCTGATAAGTTTCAGTACCCTTGAGATTAGGTATTGAGTTCGAGAAGCGCATTTTATGTCGGCGGCCCAGTTTTCGTTAAGTTCGTTCCGTTTCCTGGCGCTTTTTTTTCTAGAGGACGTTGACCTCATTCGTCTTGAGTCAGCATTTCCAACCATCGAGGGTTCCCCTGACCCCAACTTCCTCCTCTCGCCAGACCGACAGAATCGTCTGGTCGTCTGCTACTCCGTCCCTCCTTCGACCCCCCCCGCTGCGCATAACCATGAAAACCAGTTATTTCTGTGTTTAGCATATCCCTTTCGCAAAATCAAGTCACCGCCGCTTTTTTAGCTGGATTTTTGTGTCTCTCGAAGTCTCAATTGACTGCCCCCCCTGATAGTCTTGCATTGGCTTTGGCTTACCCCCCCCGGTTTCAGTAGAGAGCCCTTTAGTTCCCTCTGACTTTCATTGCCCCTTAGTGAGAATGATTAAACGTCCCCCCGCACCGGAGTGCCCCTCCTAGAGACATCGAAGACACCCCCCCCGGAATAATGACCCCACCCCTAATCTCTTTTCGGTCTCCTAACTCGTTTCCTTCTCCCGATTTCCGCCTGCATTTGCCCGTTTTTGCCACTCCCTTGGGCAAACAAGGTTCGCCCAGCGAGCATCCCTCTCCCCTCCCCCCGCCGTATCGCCGAGCGACTGCGGTCCTTTTTTTCCCATTCGTTTCTGCCACGAGTGAATCGGTATTCTAACGTTTTCTTTTTTTCTTTGCAATTTTCATCGAGACGTCGCTTCCTCTCTCCCACGGCCGCGCCGGCTCCCCGTGATCTGCGCGCGTGGAGCGATGTTTCGCCCCTGCGCCCCCCGGCCTTCGGTGCGCGTTTTTTCGAGTTCTGATGATGCGTGAATCGCCCAATGGTTTCCGTGGGTTCTATCTTCCCCAGACTATTCGCACTCGATCTTTTCAGTTTTATACTCCCCAGCCAACTAAGTAGCCCCCCCTATGCACGTCTAGGGCTTCTTCGGAGTTGACTTTAATTTTTTTCATCCTTTACCCCTCGCTCAGATTCTCTCTATTCGTTGCTGTCTTCATCGCTCGTTCCTGTGTTTCAGCCGATGATTTTCGAGATGACGTGTCTTCGTCACAGGCTTAGACGTGAGACGGTCAGATTCCTGAGTTACCTCGGACTGATCCCCCTCCCTTTTTAACGAAGCACATTCGGACTTTTTAAGTCAGGAGCAAGGACTCGGCTTCAGAACTTCGCTATGGAAGGTCCTGGATTGTTCCCGGAAGGATTGGAAATTTCTTCTATCCCCCTTCTCTAAGAACGAGATGCCCTTATTCGGCCCCGTTCCCATCTGCACTGACTATCTTCATTCCTCGCGCCTCCCACGACCTCCCCTAGTTCGACTTTTACCCCTGACGCCAGACCATGAAACTCCACTTTCCGACCCTTCCCCCTTTAGCATTCCTGATTCCCCTTCCCTCCGACCGTATTTCTCTTACGGCTTTCACCTGAGCACTTTGAGCCCCCATCCCCCCGTTCAGAGGCCTCCTGTGCCTGTCCCCCCCTGCTGCCTCGTCAGAAGATCTATATCTTCTCCATTGTGCCCGATAGGCTTTCTTTCGGTAAGGCATTCATCTCCATGGAACCCCCCGCTTCAGATCACGTTTTCCTCGGCTAGTGAACCGGTATCCTTTCAGATCCACCTTCGAGTTAGTTCCATTATCGTCTTTCCTTTCCGGTTCCCTGCACGTTCGTTTCGGTGACTTTCCCGTCAAATAGGCAGTGCCTCTCGTGCGTTTGCAGGGCTGCTGCTTCCGGACGCTCTTCGTGCTATGTCCCCTCCGATTGATTTCATCTCGCTGTGGCTGATTTTCGATTCCCGTTTCGCCTTCATTTTTCGCAAGAAGGACCACAGACGAACAGCCAGGGCCCCGTCCTACCGGTCTTCCTATCCGCAGTGCCGTTCTCCCCGATTTTCTTCTAAACTTGATCCTTCTTTTACCCTTTGTTTAACCTTTTTTCCCAGTTGAAGATGGACATCTTCCCCGCTCGACGGCTCCCTCTTGTTTATTTTCATGATTCACCATCATCTCGACCCATCACTTTTCTTTTTCCTTACCGATACGATATCTTCTAACAGTCACTCTTGCCCTGAGGAACAGCGAGCGTATTCAATCTTCCCTCTAATTACACTTCCACTCCGACGATTCTCCCCTTTCTGCAGTTCGACGAGACTGTCGTTCGGTATCTCTGAGACAAGCTCGACGTTGATCCTCTGCGTTCGGTTATGCCGAGAAGGCCCAATGAGGGCGACGCGCTGCGTTCACATCCTCTTCCCCGTTAGCGAATCCTCCATCGGTAAGGGTGTTTAGTGGTGCGAAAGATCCCCTTGCGGCAATCGTTTGTCGAAGGCTACTTCCCTCGTTACGATTTGCTTGAACGCGCTTCCCCTGCGAAGAGTTCGAGCTTGATACGAGACCCCTTAGTTTAGACGACAACCCAGTACCTTGAAGCCGACCGGGCCATTGAGCAGTCTGGCGGCCCCACGTGCCTATTCTCTCCCCTTTTCGCCGTCTTAACTAGAACATGTGTTTGCCCCCCTGCCTTCAGTGATTGAAAGCCCCAAAGCTCGTTTTTGATCGCCGCCGAGACTTTCTTCCGCCCCCCCCCCCTCGTTTTTTCGACTCAACCCTCCTCCCTTCCACGGTCCTATCTGCTTGTTCCCCCCCTCCTTCAGAGAATTGGGTTTGCGTCTCTCGGCCCCTCCCCCTTGTTGCCCCTTTTTTCCCTGTGTAAGACGTCGAAATTTGACGTAGTAATCGTCTCGCTGCGCGACTTCCCCACAGCGTCCTTTTCTTCCCCTCCCCTCCGTCGATTAGGGACTTAAAGGTCTTTCATGAGAGATTCCCAACAAGCCGTAATCTATCCTTCTCCTTTCCTGGGTTCGAGTACGCTCCAACATCCAGTTCCCTCACGGTTTGGTGAATTGTTTTAGCAGTAATGCCCTCCCTTAGGTGATTTTTCTGCCTCCCTCTAATCTGACGAGTTTTCGTGATTTCCTTGACCTCGTCTACGAAGTTTGGGCCAGGACCCCCCCCCTCTGGGTTACTGCGCATACATTCCATGAATGGTCCGGGGACCCTCTACACGAGAATTGAACCGCCCGGCAGCGAAAGAATTCCTCAGAGTGAGAATCCGACATCCAAATTCGAGTAGTCCACTTTCCCTAAGCCTCTCAGTATTTACCCCCAAGTTCCTTTCATTTTGACGTTCTCAAGGACCGAGTTGGCTTGCGCGGGATTCCCCTGCTTGTCCCTCGCATGTCACTTTTTTTCCGAGCTTGTCCGCGCCATCCTCTTGAATAATCTCCGCGCGATCTTTCGATTTGATGGAGACTTTGATCGATGATGCGATCCGCGGGATTCTCGCCAAGCCCATTTTCTCGTGTTTTTTCCCCTCAGGGAACCTATTTAGAGATCCTCTCTTCTTCCCCTCTCTAATCGGGCCTCTTCTCCCTCTTGTGTCCTGATCTGCCTTGTTCCTATTTCAGTTGTACCCCGCTGCACAAGTGTCCTGCGAATTTGTCAGCGCGCTGACTCTTTTTCCCGAAACTGGCCTATATATCTTTGCCCAAGGAAGAACCCGGAGACACATTTTGTCTGGGACTTTTTCGGCCTTCACTCTAAGCGTTTTTTTTTTTAGCGGCGAATGGACTTTGGAAGGAAAGCGACAGATAGTAGTACTTGCATAATTAGTTTTCCAGGAATCTCTCCCCTCCTCCCAATCAAATGACTACCTTCCTTTTTCAGCCGCCGCGTCCCGATTGAGCGCGTTAGTCTGACTTCGCTGTTTGAGTGACGACTTTAGTGATTATGGGACCCTCCAGCCACCCCGCTTCCTGGCTCGGTGTTAAGCCATTTCATTACCTCGTCGTTCAGTTCCCTCGGATGCTCGCTCGAGAGCTTTTTTTTCTACCGGTTTTCCTCATCCCCTTGGAAGTGATCCTCAGCAAGGAGATTCCTTGGTTCGAGCTCCTAGGCAGAAAAGGTAGATGTTGTCCGTGTCCCTCCCCCTTTCCCCCCATTCCTTTCTTGATCTAGCTCATACGCTTAGCGGAGGATAATTTTACCTCTAGACGTGCTCTTCCACTATCTCTCCGTAAGAGGCGGCTGCTTAGGCACCATCCCCCCCCCTCAACCCCCCTCCACCTCCGGCCCGATTTGCCGCCCCTCCGGGAGAGCGAACCGAACATCCGTCGCAGGAGAGGCCGTGCCTCCCGCAGACGCAATCCTGCGCCCGATGATTTTTCCCAATTCCCTAACCTCGGTGTTTTAGATCCTCAGTTTAAAACTCCCTCTGGCGTTTCGAGTCCGAACCCCTCATTCGGCCGCACCCTCGGTATCGCCTCCCCTTTTTCTCCCCGCCGTCTATGCAGGTTTTTTTTCCCCCTCTATTCATAGAGTGTCAACTTCCAACAATAAGGCTCGCGCTTTTCCTCTCTATGGAGTTTTTCCTCACATCTTTACCATTTTTTAAGATTCGCAGTCCGGTCCGTCTCCTCCCTAGTAACTGCGTTGCTCCCCCCAAAAGAGGTCCCTTTCTGATGCCGAACAATTTCGGTTTCCGATCACAAGCCGTTAGGATTAGTCCCCACTCGCCGCGAGACCCTGCTTTCGTATTTAGAGGCCCAGCAGACTTCCGCGTTTCTCCCTACCTCCCCACCGTTTCTCCCTTTCTGGAGTCTTTCGATGAGAAGTCGCCTCCCCCCAAAGGAAGCCCTTCCGGCCACTTTCCCCGTGTGGGCGTTTGGACTGGGATTGCTTCGTTACTTTTCTTCCCCTTGGGCCTTAGCTTCGCTAGTGAGTTCCTCGCTCACCGCCCCTCTCTACAGGCTTTTTTACGTTTGATGCTGTGTAAGACCTTTTCTCTATGGCAGGGGCCGTCGGCGCTTCCGAAGGGCTTCGTTCCGGTGATCGCGGCGGCCTTTCAGGAGTAATCTTTTCCAGCTCCAGATCTTTTCCCCTCGTTGTGTCTCCGGAAGTCAGACTCCCCCACGGCTCGATGCTTTGTCCTGCCCCCGGACGTCAGTCATCACTTCCCCGGCGTGTATACGGCTCGTATGCTACCCGCCCCAAATAAACAACCAAGGTATTCCACAAGTGACTGCAGCGATTTCACAGCTCTTCCAATCTCCGTCATGGCCCAGTCTCTTCTTCCCTTGCTTCTATACACACGCACTTTGTCACTCCGTTTCACTCACGTCGCTTCTTCCTTCCCGCGGTTTTGCATCCCCTTTAGGACAAGAGCTTCTTCGAAGATCCGGCCTTCTTTCACT
>Ga0179591_1365893_pt1 | contig 18028 bp, 13 predicted proteins | sample CZOMad2_1_08_16f_FD_182891 | JGI IMG/M metagenome (GOLD analysis project Ga0179591, IMG submission 182891) | Vadose zone soil fungal communities from Angelo Coast Range Reserve, California, USA - CZOMad2_1_08_16fungal (PacBio error correction) | ecosystem: Environmental > Terrestrial > Soil >... | reverse complement strand
TCCGTGTGTGGGGGTGCTCCTGATCTCCTCTCAGCCACTGGGAGCGCTGTATAGCGTTTTCTCTTTCAGGTTTTGTACCCTCACTTTTTTTCATGGCCTTTCCACGCAGGAATTTTTTTCTTGCCCCCCCGAGCGAAGACGATGCAAGTGACCTTGGTTCGCAATAAAGGTAGAGATCCCGAGTTTCTACATTCTTTCCCTACTTTCGGATTCTACAACGATACCCCCCTTTTGGTCATCCCTTTCCCCTGACTCGAGTTCTTTCTTCTTGTATTATTTCCGACGTCAGTCGATAGTGGCGTTTTCTGAGTCCCTTTTTCCGCTGCTCGGTCATTCTCCACTTCCGCTCTTTTCACTTTTCGTCTTCCAGTGGGTGAATCAACCGCCGACGTTCCCGACCGCTATCCCTGGCTGGACCCTGAGGTGAGCCACCTGTGCGAGAATCTTTGGCTCCTCAAACCATCGGTTCTCCCCCACGAGGCTCTGAAACTCTCTTGCATTCCCCGGATTTGATCTCCTAAAGGCCCCCGCGTCCTCTCGATGTCCAAATCGGAGATGCTTCGGATTGAACCGATTTCCCTTTTCGAGCAGTTATATAGCCCCTTCCTTTTCTCGCAGCGCAATGCTCGTGTTTATCCCTTAACGCCTATGCGTCAGGCTCCTTATGACTCTCCCTTCCCAGGTTTTTAGACCGATGTCTTTGGTAAGGAAGCGGTCTTTCTCCATCGCACTCGCTTCTGCGCTCTGGTAGCGTTCTCCTCCACCTCTAAAAAGCCCCCTGTCTGGCAACGACGCTGGTAGGCAGGTGAGGACAAGCCCTTCAATGGAGAAGACCCCTGCAGATTGTACGCCGGCAAGTAAACAGATCTACCCCCCCCTCTACCCCGGACTATATCCCTTGGAAAACCGCCGTTGTAGCCTTCCTGCCACCCCAAGTCTCTCTATCCCCGACCATGTTTCTATGGAACGCCCTGACCAGTTTCTCCGATAGTCCCATGTTTAATAGTTACGCTCAACGAGGTACTCCTTTCACCCGATGGCAACGAGCGCGGCGCACATGACCTCCTTCCCACGCATCCCTTTTCTTGATATAGGCTAACCTCCCAGAGGAGGCCGACAGAAGGCCAGGGGCTTATGACCGTCCCCGCCGACCTCGTTTTTCTAGGTTTCGCCCTATGAGTTCCATTTTCCGAGATAGGACACCCCCGGTGGTATTCACTTGTCAAACTTTGCTCCTCTCTTTCCCTTTAAGTTGAGGTAAGGAAGACTTTTGGACTCGGTGCTTCCCGCATGCCAGAGTCGACTTCCAACTTAGTCTCCCCCCTGAAAACGGCGCTTTTGACCATTGTTTTGCCGTTCTTTTCTCTCGTCGAGCGATTTCTCAGCGCTGGTCCTTTTTTAAGGCTTATCCCCGTATTCTAATATCTACATCTCAACCCGGAAGCCGCTAACCTTTTCCGCCTTGGAGCTCGAGGCACTTCTCAAACGGGAACTGCCTCCAAGCATCTTGACACCACTCTAACCAACTCCATCATGTCCCGGCCCCACTGGACATGCCCGTCCTCATTCTTCCCTCCCCTGAACGAAGCTTTACCCCCCGTATCTTGACAAGTTACTTTTTTACACCCCCCCCCGAAAAAAGCTACTTGCGGACCCGTTCTCGCGCAGTCTTTTTGGACCCAGCCGCTCCTCGACGGTATCCCCCTGAGGCGTTCTCCCACTGTCCTGCCTTGGTCTCCTTCGCCTTTGCCCTGCAACCCCCAAACCTCCCTCCAGTGCCTCCTACAACTTGAGCGCGTTCTGACTTTGTGGAATTTTGTGGTTGAGGGAACTTTCTTACGGGGGGCCGCGGACTATGGCGTTTTTCGGAAGTGCCGAGGGTTCTGAGGCGCCCGTTCTTCCTTCTTGTTTTTTTAGAACAAGAAGATCGCGCGGGACTCTGGGCCCACCCCGGTGTAGCCGCCTCTAGGAGGCTTTTCCTGTCGCCCGCGGCAAACTTTGAGGTTTTGGTTCCCTGATCCAATGGTCCCAAAGCAACCGTTCAGAAGAATGACTTCCCGCCCCTCCCTACACGCCCTCGTCAAGACCCCACCCCAAACTCCCCCCAGGAGGTAGAAGCTAGAAGACGCCGGCCCCTCCTCTCACGCCCGCCCCCTCCTCTCCCTCCCCCCTTCTCTTGTCCCCCTCCCCCCCCCTGTATCCTTCATACTCTCCCTATTGCCAACCCCCCACCCCCGACCCCCCCCCCTACCGCTCAGAACGTTGCAGGTTTTTCCCAACTCCCCCTAATCTTCCCCCGATGTATACCTCCGGAATAGGAGAGCCAGGGTTGACCCTTGTAGCACTTTTCGAGACCCCCCCTTCGTCTCTGAGAGGTAGTTAACCCACTCGTCACGAGTTTTCTTCCTTGTACCCAGCCGACGGCCTTCATGTCATTTTTTTTTCAAGCGTCGTACCCTCCAGAAGCTGCTTTGCCTTCAATTTAGTCTCGATTGTTCGGGAAAGCCTCTTTTCCCCTTTCATGTGGCAGTTTCAGCCGACACGTGGCTGATCCGTTTCCCCCTCGTCCAGCCCGGTCCCCCGTAGTCATCCCCCTACTTCCTGCTCTTCCCCTTCGCGATCTTCGTTTCCCGCTCGACGCTCCCGCACCCCCCCATTGCCACTGTTTTACTTACGTCCTCCCCCCCCCGATTGCCCCACGCCCGACCTTCGTCGCTCTCTTCCTTCCCCCCAAAACGCTACCCGGGTGCGCATAGTTCCCCCAGTGTTTCTTTTTTCGTTGTTCCTGCGTCCCACCCTTTTCCTGGCAGCTTGGCCTGACCCCATTACTTTCCACGCTAGTTTGAGCAGGTGCTGTAGTTTGTTTTTTTCCACTTTTTTTGGTTCTTCGTGCACAATCTTCTCTTGTTAAGTGATGAATCAGCCCCCACCCGGTCTGCTTTATTCTATAAGCCCGGTGTTCGACCTCGTTCGCTTTTTTCATGGTATCCCCCCTTTTTGTACCGCTTTACCCGGCGGCTTCCTTAAAGCCGAACTGGTTTTTAAGCCGCCTCTGTTCTGAACCCTCTCCCTAGTTCTGTTAGACATGGTAATCCCCCTTCCTAGGATTGTTCTCTGGCACTTCGTCACTTACTTCGCCCAGCTCGTCATGGAGCTCACCCGATGAAACGGTAGGGTCAGCCCCCTCTCACGCTCTCTTTTCCTCGCCATCCTCTCTTCACCCCCGTTTTTTTTTTTGTTAGGATTTTCTTTCTTATAACAGATTATTGGAAAGCTTCAGCATCTTTCCCGGTTTCGCGTCAGGATATTCCTGTCCTGAAGGAGGTGCAGACTTCTGCAGTTCTTTTTCTTACAGCCCTTTAGTTTTTTTTACGAGGAGGGACAATTTTTTATTTCCCAAAGACATTTTCGTACTAATAAAGTCATGCGTACAACCCGGATGTCGTTTCCCTTCTCCTTTGTATGCGGAGTAAATTGGTTCCTTTTGGTACCTTCCAACACTACAGTCCGATCCCGCTTCAGGCCCGTTCAACTTCTTTTACCTTTTCGCCGCAGTTTTTTTCCCGGCGATGTTTTTTTCTTTTTACCGACAAACCCCAGTTCCCCCCCGCTCCCAGTGTAACTTCTAATTTTAGAAGTATCTGAAGGAAGGGTGTCCTGTCCGAGGCTCCCGTTTCATCCCTACTCCCCCTTTTTCGAGTGGACACGGACGAAGCTAGCTCTTTTGTTGTGCCCCTGTCTGCGGCCCGAGGCCCCACCCATACTTTAAGCCGGCTATAGTAACCGAGGATCTTTAGATTTGCGTTTTGTTAGCATCTCGAAGGTTCCTGCGGAGGGACCTGGGATGAAGTCCCCCCTTTTTTCCGTTCTCTTGGCCCGGTGACGGACTCTTTTTCTCTTCCACATGCTTTTTTTCCGACGTCCCAGGGTTTTTTTTTTCTTCCATCTTCCTTGTTCCCTTTGGTTCCCAATTAATGATTCCAATGGCGATCGCTTTGCCCTGGTGAATTTTTTTTCTGTTCATTGCGCCGTAGTGGCGGCTGAGTGCTAGCTGAGCCATGACCTTCTTTTTTTTCTTTCTCCTTTTTCACTTCTTGACGTTGAGAACATAACGAAGGTTTGATGTGTGAAGCTTTTTTGAGCTCTCCCATAACGTTTTTTTACGTAGCCCTTCAATCGTCATCTTTGGAGTTCTTCCTCCCCGAGACGTAAAGTGATCCTGCAATTTCTCTCTGCCTGGCTGCGACTTTTTGTTGTGCAATATTCCTCGACCGCAGACCTGTGCATCATGTCTCTCGAGAAAGAGTAATGCTCCTAAGGATGTTCAACACCATGACACAACACCCCCTGACCAGGCCTCAGACTGATGTTTTTTTCAGCAGCGGGCGAGTTTTTTTGAGCCCTTCTAGGAACTTCCCCTTTTTTTGTGTTTGGAGAGAATTATATGGTGATTTAGCTCTTTTCACGGGCGGAATCTGTCCTTTGCTTTCCTAGTTCTTTTTTTCGCGACGGGACGTCCCTCCCTCAAGTCGCCCTCATTCTCCTTTTGAGAACTACTTCACTCGATCTTGGGTCAGGCCCATACGGACTTCATTTGGGTTCCAGGTCGTCACCCCTCGCGGGTTCTTTAATAGTTTTACCCCATTTTTTGAATGCGATTTCTCGTAATCCGCGTTGTAACCGGGATGAATTTCTGGGCTCTGACCTCTCTCGATCCTTTTTCTTGACTTGGACCGGTGACCTCCTGAGGCTGGCGCTACTTTATCCGCTATCACGAAATTTTGTACGCGCTCCCTCGATTTTCGAGGTGAAGATTGTGTACCTATTCCGGGCAGATCCCTCCCCCTCGGCTGGTTCTTCGTTTCTTTCCGTCCCAGAGACTAAGAGAAATTACCCCCCCCTTTCTCCGGTCGAGTTAAGAACCTAATTCGGTTACAAACCCTTTCTAGTTTTCTTTTTTTATAAGAAAATTGGAGATTGAAACGGAGAAGTCTTATTTCGTGGAGCATGAGTTTTACCCGATCGGTGCGTTTCTGCTGCGCAATCGTCCTGGTTCCAAGGGAGGTAGGATTTTTCCCCTTTTGTCTTCCACCAACCGGTTCTCCGTAGACACGTGCCGTGGCCCCCTCACGGCCCCTAGCCTTATGTGGTTCAAACTGAGGCTTCTCTACCCCCCATGAGCTGTCTCCCACGCTGCTGCTCGGACCTCGTGTCCCATCTCTGCCAGAAGACCTCTGTGCGACCCCCCGTGCGCCTGTTTTCTTCAAGATTTCTCTTACATCCCCCTCCCCCCTTCGTTTAGCGTTAGGAAGAGCTTTTTTTTCCCTCCCTCTTGCCCGTTCGCGACTCTTTCAAGAATTCTCATCCTATTTCCATAAGTTTTTGTTGAGAGAGCTTAAGACCAGATCTTTGAGCGATATGAGAACGAGCGCGCGTACTGCCCTCAGTATAGGAGAGAGGACTAAAGAGAACCCTTTTCTCGTTTTGAGAGGGTCCCAAGTTGCGGTCCCGTCCAAGGAGCCAGGTCGACATCAGCGTTCGTTTTGTCCAGTAGTTCTTGCTTTTACTCCTTCCCGTTCTAGGTGGTGGGGCCTTTTCCGGGTGTAGCATCCCCCCCCGGCACTGAATCTTAGACACTTTTCTTGATGTCCCTAAGTTACGCGGACCGAGGCAAAAATTGTTGCACCCTGACCCCAAGTTCCAGTCTTCTGAAAAACTTGTTTTTGTCCCCTCTTCTAGGAGACATGCTCTCCTAGCCCGATCCCCTTCTTCGCTTTCGTTCCCCCCAACGACAGTCTTTGATGAAGTACCGGCAGGTATTGACCCGTAACATGTATCACTTCCCGATTTCTTGTTTATTCCCTGCTCTATTAAGTAGCATTGTATTTCCTTACTTCCTTTTGGTGCTGAGCTTAGGGAAACGCCCCCGGTGGAATCCGGTAACACATTCCCAGGGCGTCTCTCCCTCAACCGTTAGCGGCCCACCTCCTGGCCTGCCCTTTCAAGGATTCCTGTTCCCCCAACTGTCTGTGCTCGCGATTTTTAGTCGCACACTTTCCGCTTTCGGTCGGTTCCCGACGCGATTCTTCCCCCTCCCACAGTTGTCGGTCCTTGCCGGGGGCGCGGCACGAGCTTTTTTTCCCTGGGTCGTAATGGAAAGTTTTTTTCTCCGAAATGTTTTTCTGACAGAGATTTACTTGACTTTTTCCCCTTTGACTACCGCGTCTCCCAAACTCCCTATACCAATGACGAAAAGGGGCCGTACTTCTTCTGAGGGGTGACATTCCCTCTGCGACCGCGCTTTTTTGAGCTAACCCTCTTGGGCTGCTCTAAAGGGGAACCCTGGTCCCTTTTTTTGTAACCTCTTCGCCTGGGAGAACCCCACCGCGCCGCTTTTTCCACCTCCTAGCAATCATTGACACCGTGGCTGGTAGGTTCCCCCCTGAGGGTCGCCCGGCTTTCGGCGCTTTTTTTTTTTTCAGGTCGCGCGTCTATGACACCCTATCCTTCCCCTCGAAACCCGGCGGTTCTAGTTTCCGTTCTCGTTTGTTTGTGATCCTTTTTTTTTTGACTGACTAAGCCAATCCTTTTTTTCTAACGAACCTAGCATTCCTTGCTACTCTCCGCGCCTTTTTTTCCACAGAGCTCGCGTTCGATGTCCCCCCCCTTTACTCTGGTTTTGAGTATACTGTCCAACGGGGTGACCCCCCCCCCCCCCTTTTTCTCTCCGACGCGCCGATTTTAGTTTTCTTACGAGCATTTTTCCTAGCCGCCTCCCCTCCCTCTGTCGAAAGATGATGAGCGCCGGAAGCACCCTCAGAGCTCCCTTAGTGGTCCCCCCTAGTTTCCCCCTTAGGAATTAACCCTAATGTTCCCCTTCCTCCCCATGCATTTTTTCTCTTCGTCCCAGTTCTTTCGACGTGACACTCTAGGAAAGTTACTCCCTCAAAGAAGTTCCCTTAGCAGCTATTCGGTGGCCTCCCTCCCTATAAATCGTCTTTTTCCCTCGTTTTCGCAAAGAGTAATGACAGCCTGGTCACCTACCCTTTTCCTCCCCTATGCACACAGCTCCTTCGAAGTATGGCAGTCATATTCCACATAGACTAACCCTTTTGCGGCCGCTTTTCCCAAGTGATTTTATTTGCTCCCTTGCCCTTTTGGGGGATCCAAACCTTCCTTTTTCCCTCCCACCTGGCCAGGTATTGTGGGCCACAATGTGCTGATTCCTACAGCTGTGGATAAGTTTGCCTTAACCCCCTCAAGGGCCTTTTGCTTCTCACTCCGGTTGTTCCCCCAATCGAGACTTTTTAGTGTCATGGCCACAAGACTCCGGTCCCGCCGTCCCCAGCCACGGCCGAACCTTTCTTCACGCCCCTCCGGATGTTTGTACCCTTTTTCTCGGATAGGAAGTCAGGTTGATTCAAAGACCACCGCAAATTAGAACTTCCCTGAGTTTTTTTTCCCCCCCCCCGCTGTGCTCCCCCGTCACGGTTCCAAGTCCTCCTTGGAAAGAACAGGACTTTGAAGGTCTACTTTTTTTTTCTTTTGACTTACGCCCCTCTCCTCTTTCTTCTCACGACCTCTCGTTGTTGTTTTGCTCCTCCCCGTCCCTGAGAAGACTTATTGGCGTCACACTAACTTCTCCTTCTGAACTTTCTTTTCTTCGGTCTTGCGGCCCTTTCTATTGGGAGAAGTTTATCTTTTTCCTGCAGCCTTTTTCAGCTCTGATTTTGATGTTTAGCGAATTTTCTTTTAACGCCACCGGCCTCCGCCCCCCATATTTGGCGACCGCGTTCTGAACTTTTCCGGAACAGTGGCTGGTCTTCTGAACCGTTACTTTTCTCTTCCATGACCACTAACCGACAATTTTTTCCCTGAATAGAAGGATGTGAGGTAAACTGTTGACGATGTTCTCCCAGAAAGCTCCGTTGTTTCCCTCCTCTAACACCACCCGTTTCCACCCCCCCGGACCCTCCACTGTTGGCCCCAGAAGCGTTATATACGGAGTCCTTTTGTTATACCTTCCCTCTTTGTCCGTGCGTCTTAAGGTGTCGCCTTTCCTTTTTTTCAACTGAGCTATGCATTTTATTCTTCGATTTTATTTTTTCTGTCGGTTTTCCTAGATTCCCCTTCCGGGCGCAGGTGTCCCGTCGCTCGGCGTTCCTTACAAGCATTAGTCCTTGTGAGCCTTTTCCCCGAATTTCTCTTTCTTTTTCTTCCTCCGTTTTTTGGCGGGGGTTGGCCTCGCTGAAGAATTCGTTGCCTAGGTCTTACCTGAGTTTTCGAAATTGACCTCTATATGTAATTTCATCTACGCTGTGGTTTTAGCTTGGGGAGGACTTGAATTTTGTCTTCGATGTGTTGCAGCCTTGCTGTCTTTTATTAGGTTTTCTCCCTCTGCTTTTTTCCGTATAGAAATCGGGCGTTTTGCTCGAACAAGGTCCATTCTTTCTGCGGCCAAATCAGGTCTTTTCCTACGAACTTTCAATTTCTCCCTCTCTCTTGTCCCCCCGCGTTTGCTGACCTAATTAGCGGGATACCGGCTGAGAGGAAAAGCTTCTAAGCGCGAAGGTCGGTGGTGAAAAACTTCCCCGTCCTCTATTTTCTCGCTTACCGAAGGCCCCTTCGTTTTTCGATGTCGAATTGATGTAAAAGCCAATCCCCCCCTTCCTTTCAGCCGTTCTATGTTTTCCGCGCCCTAGGAGCGTCTTTTGTGGCCAATGTCTACTTCTGTAAGTACCACCCCCTTCTTCCTTTGGGAGAGGCAACTATGTGTACCCCATTCCTCTTTCCTCTTCTTCAGATTCTGGCTGAGAGTCCTTACGGACCCATTCCGTTAAGACTAGACGGACTTCTGTTGCAAGATCTCAGAGGGGAACGGGTAGATTAGAATCGGTCAGTTCCATTTTTTTCGTTAAAACCCTCTCTTATCCCTGTTATAAGAGAGAATGCCGCAAATCTTCCCCACAGGTGGGGAGGTAGCTCCTTCTCTTTCTTCTCTGGACATCCAGCCTGCCGTGACCTCGGATGGACGTTCCCATCGTCCAAACCTAAATGTCCCTCTCCCAATTCTTGATGTTGAATGTCCCTCGACTCTTTCTAACTATTAATTCTTTTTTAGTGAGGGTGAAGGATCCTCCCCCGGAACCCAACCTTCTCCTCTTCCCTGGTGAGATCAGTCCCCCTCTCCTTTCCCACGCTCCCTCTCTTTTCCTGGACGGCCATACTTCACGCAGCTCTTGTGACGGGTGCGTGTGCTAACGAGTCTCGATAGAGAGCGATCATTTCCCTTTTTTCCCTCCTTTACCCGCTTTTTTCGATTTTCTCCTTGCAGTTTTGTGCACACCTTGTACCGATTCTCCGTCTCCTGAGGAAATAATAACCCTCCTAGGGTTGATAGGAAAAAAGGAGAGGTCGTATCCCCCAAACGCGCCCGTTTCTGCGGAGCGACCGGCTGGCGCTCCGGTAAACGGCAACCTAAGCTATGTTTTTTTCTGGTCTTGGGAGATTTGCAGCTGCACGGTCTCTTAGCCCCTCGCTTAGTCCCTCTCATTTCCCGTGCGAGAGCCTCATTCCTTTTCCCCCCCCTGGCGAAAGATTCGCGTCAAGGCTCTTCCAATATTGTTTTGTTGTTAGTTTTTAGATTTCCCCTTTGGAGACTACTCGTGCGGAAATATGCTCTCTCCTCTTGCTTACTCGGTTTCCCTCCTTCGAACTCGACCCTCCTTTTGCAGCGCGGACAAGAACTCCCACCGAAAAAGCGAGTAAGCTCAGTCGTTTTCCCTTTTACGGATCGCTCCACCGAAGGCAGCAATCGCAGCCGACCCTGCTCTCGGGTTGACCTTCTAGTTTCTCCTCTCCCTCCTGAGTCTTGGAGATTTGATTCCCTCCTCTCCTTTTCCTCCCCCCCTTCCTAAACACATTTGGTGAAGCCCCAACCAGCCTAGCCTTTTGTGCTTCAACAGTAGTACATCTCCGGCCACCCAGACCTCCCTCTGTCAAAGACCCTCGTGCTTCTTTTGAGACTACATAACAAATTCTTCCGAACCCCTCGTCCGTCCCTTCTGGGTAGTAGAAGCATCCCCTGCGTAGATTTCCACCTCAAATTGATATTAAGATCTCATTTCTTCTTCCCTCGTGTGGTCCGCTCATCTGGATTCCCTTGGCAACTCCTGTACCCCCCTGGTGAATTCCACTTTTTTCTTCCCCGCGGCCCCCCCCCTTCTGGCTCCAGACGAGTCCCCCGCTTCGACCAAATTTTATTTTTCGATACCCGATCAACTTTTTAGCTCACACCGACTACCGCTGTAGTTTCGTACCCCCCCTACCTGAGATCGGCGTCTTCCCCCGTTCCTTCTCCCAATAAGAAGGGAGGAAGCTGTGCACTTCTCATTCTTTTTAATATGTCCTCTCTTAGTAGCATAATAGTTTTTTTTCAATAAATTTCCTTCCAGGATCCGTATTCTGTAACGACGCCACGATAAGACCCCGACCGGACTTAAGTCTCGTCCCCTTCCTTTTCGTCCAGTCTTATGACGTGTGGCGTTAAATCAGAATAGATTGAACCAGCGTGCTTCTGCTCGGAATGCTGGATCCGGTCCTTTTTCCCCTTCTAACTTTGCTCCACACCCCAACTGCTCAAGCGACCCATCAGTATTCTGACCGAGTGGCTTCTTTTTTCTCAAAGGCCCCTGGAGCTCGGGAATTTCGTCTCGGTATGCTAAAGATGATAATTCTAACCCCCGACAAGTGTCATATTAGCCTTACTCGACCTTTTGCTTTTCTTCTCCGGTTTACCCTAGTCCTAAGACCGTACCCCGAAGCGCCAATAGATCTTCCCTCCCTCCCTTCCTTAGTCTTTCCCCCCCCTCCTAAGCTCCCCCGTTCGACTACTCTCGCATAAGGTGTGGACCTACTTGTGAGGCGTTTTTAGACGAAAATCCCCCCCGTTTTACCCCCCTTTTTTTCCTCCTCTAAGTCTCTTTGGTTACCGAAAAGCGCGTACCCGATATATTGATTTACTAGGTGTTCCCAGTAGGGTCCCCTGGCACCTCATGTGAATTTTCTTCTCCTCCAGGTCTTGTCGTTAACTAATGATACGTATCCTTGACACTGCCGGCCCGCCTTTTACTTCCAAGTAGGTGCTTGGTCCTCTCTCTACCGATACTCTCCAGATACCCCCTGAGTATGAAGCTTTACCCCAGATGAAACCCCCTTCTTCTCCGGTTTCCCATCCCCGGTTCTCTCTTCCCAGGATATGGGCTATCCCTCCCCCCCTCCAGTCCTTCTTGCACGAACGGTACCTTTTCCCTAGGATTGAACAGAGTAAGGTCGGTTTTTCACAACCTCTCTTTTATCAAGGGTCTTTTCTTCTCCCAACAGTTTCACTTTACGCCCCCTTCTGATATTTTTCGACTAGGCTTAGTGCATGTTTTTCGTCACCCCCTTGGTACGCCGCCCTCCTTCTCCTCCTTCCCCTCCCCTCCGTTTCCTCCTGATAGGCGAGTTTCTTTCCAATTCAAAATGTAACCTCTACTTTTTTATAGGAAGGGCACGCGTCTTCTCCACGTCCCATTTCCCCTCTCCTCCTTCCCTGACGTCAGGACCGTATGGACACTATATTTACCGCTCCTCCTACTCTTGTTTTTTTCCCTGAGTCCAGAAGACTTTTTCAAAATACTGTCGAAGGAGGTCTTCTCTCTTTCCGGACATCCCCTCCCTTCCCGACGGACTTGAGAAGTCCTCTCCTGTGCCCATTTCAGGCGTTTTTCTCTAGGAATAGATTTTCCCCCCAAATACTCCCCCGAAACTCATGCTTACCCCCCCAGGCATTTTTGTACTTCCATTCTGACTGTCGCCGGCTTCTCCCTTCTTTCTTTTGGTAGACTACACTCGCCGCTTTTCGAACACCCGTTACCTGAACTTTTAAACTGTCTTTTCTTAATTTTCACCCGTTTAACTAAGAAAAACCCCCCCCCTTGGCCCCCCTTTCCCCCTTCTTTTACCATTACTGTCTTCCCCCTAATATTTTATGGTGGATTCTTCTCAGGACCGAGTTCCTAATCACGGTTTCCCATCTAGACCCCTTTCTCCCCTCTTTTTCACTTCGTCTCTACGGGATAGTAGGGTATGGTCTTCTTGCGCCTAGCTATGTTTTTCCCAGGTGGCGACTATTTCCTCTTTCGCGGCTCTAGCTAATCTCTAGGTTCGGTCTTCCGAACAGCATGTGAGTGCAACTTCCTAAGAGCAGCCCTCTGCGGAGACGACGTCCCATTCTTTCCGCCTTCTGTTCCCTTCTCCCCTTTGCTATTCCTTCAAGATATTTTCCACCACTATATGGGAGATCCCTTGGCACTTGAGCTCATACGGAGTTACTCCCTGTGACGCCCTCTTCTTCTCGTTTTTCTGCTCGGCCTCCTCCCAATCGAGAGTGTCTTCTAAAGGGTCCCTTTTTTTTTTTCGTTTGAGAGTCCGTTTTTTCTTTTTTTTTCCCACCAGAAGAGCTTTCTTTGTTCCGGGTTCGTCCTTTTTCCCATACCTAGTCGTCTCGTAAGAACTTGCGATTTCCCCTGGTAGTGAGCTTCATTTTACCGTGAGACGGACTTTAGGCCGATGGCGCGAGTTTTTTCCATCTCCCCTCTTTCTCCTTTGATCTTCCCTCTCCTCCCTCCCCTCGGACTAAGAGAAGCCTTTTCCTACCAGGAAGGCATAAAGCATATGTTTTGAGGCTCGTTCTGGTGTGGGGTGTTTTGGGTTGGTGGTGTTTTTCTTTTTTTTTTTTCTGTGGTTTTTTTTTTTTTTTGGGTTGCCTCTCACGGCATAAAGTTTTGTCCTGAGACTATTAAGTCCGTCAGCGCGCTCTCGCGGCCGCTGACGTTTTGTAACCTACTTTTCTCCCTTTCCCTCTCCCTAGATCTGTGATGGAAGAGTAAGTGTACTTCGGAGGTAAGGCATCACTTTCCTGGCAAGGCTTTCACTTCTTGGATCATGGGGTTACCCTTATCCCTGCTCAGCAGCATTTCTCTTGAGTCTCTGATTCTTCGGCTGGGGTCTTATACTTCGCTCGCCTTATAAGATCTTGACCCTGACGAGGCGTTTTGAGATATCCCTTTGATAGAGTATCCCTCCCTCCTTTTTGGTCCGACTCTTGTTATAGGGCGGGAAGCAAAGGTTACTCGACGGAATCGCGGCGTTTGATTATTCCCCGTTTCTTCGCTTAATGAGGTTCGTCCAAATTATCTACTCCCCTACCCTCGTTAATCCCTCATTCTTTTACTAAAACTTAGTCCCTCTTTCTTCTGGACCCTGAATTTAATCACGCAATGAAATGGGCTTCCTACCTTGTAGTTGATTTCCAACATTTTTTCTCTACCTCTCATTTTCCTCCCGCGGGTACTAAGCGCGGAGGTTTCCCTTTATTGTTTTTTTTAAACCCCCTGGCGTCCCCTCTCCGTCGACTCGCCGGCTTTTGGTCCATCCTCCCCCCCTGGTCCCGATAGTAGTTCTCATTACCTAATTCTACACACCATCTTCATAACCCGTTAGGATCTGACAGGCGTGTCCTCTATTCAGTCCCCCCTTCAGATGACTTCACCTTCCGCATTGGGGAGATTTCCGTCTGAACTGTTAGATCTCCTACGACGTTCACTCGATTGCGGAGGCGCCTTCTTGCTCTTTCTCTCCTAGTTTTTCCTCCGATATATATTTTCTCCTCCTTTGAGACTGTAGACGGCTGGACGCCCTCTTCCAACTCGGTTTCGCTTCCTTCTCAATATGTCCCTTTTTTCGCTTACGCGAGGGACTGAAAATCCCGTCTGCCCAGTTTTTTTGTCTTTACCCGTGTACCCCTCCCTTTGATACCACTTGCGCTGCATGCTCATTTCCCTTGGACCCGGGCGCAAAGAAGTTTTCTTCATTTTTCCGTTTAGCATCTTCCTCTTGTGTCCTACCTCTCCCCATTTTCAGGTAAGACCCACGTCGAAACGTACCCGATGATGACCTTGGCGACACCCGGGGGTTGTCGACTGATCGTCAACCGGTTTTGCACTATCCCCCCTTCTTCCTAGGCCGAAACCGACGTTAGTTATCTTGACCCGAGCGTCGTCAGCCCTTGCTTCTTCCCGCCCCGATCTGGGGCGCGCTCCTTAATAACCTAGACACATCGTCCCCCATAGAGCCAAGAGGATGATAGGAGAGGACAGGAGATCAAAGATTTTTCTCCCCGTTTTATCCCTGTCCTTCCTTCAAGCTCGACTGTATCTCGACTTTTTTTTTTCTGCTCTGTCACCGGCTCCAAATTTGGGATGCACTAACAACGTCCCATTCCCCCTTTTCCTTCCTCCCAATGCCCTCGCTCTTTTTTTCTCTTACCAGCCGAGCACCTTTTTTCGCGGTCAAATCTCAAATACTTTTTAGACCGCAGCTTTTTTCCCTTTCCCTTACGGACTTTTCCCTCATCCCCTAGAGGCGATCCTCTCCCCCCCGGCCGCCCGGTGCGGGCTTGAGGCGCACGTCAAGGGAATCCATTTTAGGAACCCCTCACTCCCCTCCATTTTAAGAACTATTTTTGATTAGGCCGACCGGCTCCCGTCCGACTCGCGGCCCCCGCCCCCCCCCGATCCTAACCAACTGTGAGGAGAAGTCGTTTTACTTTCGTTTCCCGTCCCGTCGCTCCCCGTCTCCTTCCGACGGGCGTTTCAGTTGCCGGATTCCCCCTGAGGTCCGTAAGTACTCCGGGGTAGACCACAACGCGTACTATTCTCTTTTTTTTTTTATTCTTCCCTCCCTTGAGGGGAGTTCTTGCTTTTTTTTTCGCTGTATCAAGTCTACAAGATCGAGACGAGGAGATGTTCACCACCCTCGCCCTTGGCCCCCTTTGACGCTGCCCCGTGAAGTATTGCAACGTCATCATACCCTCCCTCTACTCTGGCGGAAGGTGGATCGCCGACTTTTTTTACACTGCTCTTTTTCTTGTTGACACGCTCGCGTCTTTTTTGTTTGTGATAAATACCGGGAAGAGGAATTGTCGTCCCCCTTGGTCTCCCGGACTTACGTTTCCTCCTTCTTCTCTTCATCTCCCCTATTCCCTCCTCCCCTCCCCTCCCTCCTCCCTGGACAACCAGCCTGCCACGATGATGTGAGCCGGTCATTAGTAAAAGAGAGATGTATTCCGGTAATTAATAGTTCCTCCTTAGGTATCTCTCCCCCCGCCTTTTCCCGTATTCTTTCTCCCTCATTGAGTTCTGATAAGAGATTTCTCAGGGCAAGCTACCGGTCCCTTTGAATACTGTCTGCCTCCGATTATCGATAAGTGGCCCGTCTTTCGCCTCCTCCCGATCCCCCGCCTTTCACGTCAGAACACCTCGTACAGATGTTTAATAAAAATGAAAAGGATCTGGAGGCGAGTCCGTTACACTAAGTGTTCTCTCCTTGAAAAATTCCCCTTCCTTCATGCCCGGAAAAACAACTTTTCATAGGCGTCTCACGCGTTCTCTGACGTACCAATTGTTTTTCGTTTCACCACTTTTCTTCTTGCCCTTTTTCTTTCGAGACATATCAGAAGTTTAACCGGGTTTCCGTATTTCAAGAGTTTTTTTCTCCTCCTTCTCTTCGTTGTCCTTTCCTTCCCCCCCCTTCCCCAGCCTACAATTTACAGCCGCCCGCCCAGCCCTTACTACATCACGAATGGTATAGAATGAGGCTGTGTATGGAAAGTCCCCGCCCCCTCTACCGTTTACTTCTTCTTCCCCTTTATTGTCCCTTCCCCCTTTCCTTCCCCTTCGGAACCCGCCGTCATGGTTCAGATCTGAAAGAGAAAGCCTTGACTAGCGATAGGTGGTGGTCGCGAGATTCCCTTTCTGTTTTGAGTCGATCTCGTCTCCTATGAGCGTGCTACCTCTTTCTTCCCAAAACTAATTGAGAATCTCTTTCAGGATATGAGGCCATGACGGAAGTTGGACCTTTTAGTGGAGGTTGATTGCAGCCAGCGGTCGGTCTCAGATGAAATTCTTTCCAGAATCCTTTTTTCGCAGCTCCTCAATGAGTCTCCCCCCTCCTTTGAGTAAGTCCTTCTTTCCTTTTGGGCGGCCAGTGCCGGTGGGACGGACCACCACGACCGAGCGATAACACCGAGCCTCTCATCACGCGTTTGGAAAATGATGCGATTTGCTCCTCTCCCTTCTGTACCTCTAGTCTTTTTCCCCTCCTCACCAAACAACAGTGGGACCGAGACACCTTTTCTGATGTGAACCCGTCTTAGCTCGCAAGGCCTTTTTGTTTTAAGGTTCGGCCGGCCGTCGACTTTTTTTCCGCTACAAGGGTCTTGTTGACCGTCTCCTATGAGATTTTGGACCTTAATCTGCGAAGCTGCATTGCAGGCAAGGTTTCGCCTGTGTTTTCTCCTTTATTGAGGCGCGGCCACCGATATCCCTTTCTCGGGAGGAGGTAGTTCGGATTTTGGTGGCGGTTTGGCGGCACTTTGCTTTCGCCCGGAGACCCCCCATGCCCGCGCCAAGCTTTTTGAAGAGGATTTCCCCGCACGCAGTTTTTACCGAATAAGTCCCTCCCCCCCCTAAGTTAAGACGTTGCTGGTGAGGAGGCTTACCGTCTTCGACGCTGTGAAGACTGGCGGTCTTGATTTTTTTTCGCGTTGCGCTCCCCGGCATCGCGACATCGGCCCCCCCCCCCAGAACCCACCCCCCCCCCCCAACCCCTCGGAAGCGTCTTTTTCCCACGTTTCCTTTGCCAGCCGAGTTGTCGGCGACCCTACCAAGGACCTTGAGGCTGTGGCCGCTTTTTTATTCGGTACATTACACAGCGGCCCGCATTTTTTTAGCATACCCTCGGATGAGTTACTAGGTCCCCCCCCTTTCAGTGAACAACCGTTCCCTTCGTCCGATTGTGGGCGGAAGGGTGGAAAATATCTCTTAGAACTCGTGGTGATGTCCCTCCAGACTCCCTCTCTCGAGCCGCTTCCCTTTTTCAACCCCCTTACCCAAGGCCAGGACTTGATTTAGTTTTCTTAGAGGGCTTTGGGTGCCCCGACTCTAGCCGAAAAGGACTGCGTGTTTCCCTTCTCCTTCCCCTATGTCGAAGATTGAAGGCCTTTCCGCTTATTAAGAGAGGCTCTTCAACGGTCCCTAGAAGTTCCTTCTCCGACCAATGGCCGCTTCTTTCTTGCTGTCAGATGACCTGTCGTGACGCGGCGTAGCAGGGTCCGCCATTGCTCTAGGGACAGGTCGCCACGCGTTGTGTACTCCGAGCTCCGTTGACCTTGAGACCTTCCCCCCCTCCTCCCGGCGTCTGTGCCGGGCGGGTCCTAGGAGAGCATTGTGTGGGAAGTCCGCCGCTTGACCTCTGCGGCGCTCTACTGCTCGGCTCCCCTCCCAGGTGGTCCCGCGCCTCTCGGGGCTCGGCTGAGCCTAGGGCGACATTATTTTTCCTGCGCACGCCCCTCTGGTGTTCCTTGCTTTCTGGGCTCCTTCCCCCCCTTCGTTCCCTCGAAGCCCTAGCGCGCCCGGCACAAGGTCGTTAAAGTTCTTTGCCTGACCGTAATAGGGCAACGGGACCTCGCTTACCTGGGTCCTACTCAACCTAGACCTTTGCCGCCAGATGTGGCCCTAGAGTGACTGTTTCGGCTTCTGGAGAGATTCACCGCGGTTAGCTCGCTCGTATGGCGCCCGCTCTTCATCGTTGTTTCCCAGACTCTGACCTGATGGGTCGTGTTCTTTGAAACGTTTGCCTTAACAAGGTGTCGATTTCTATTTCCTTTGCTGTGAACTCCATCCAACTGGTCGGACGAGTTTTGGCTTCTGGCCGCTGACCTCACAACGGCGAGTTCTCCACCACACCTCGATTCTTTAAACGGGACTTAGGGACCCGTGACAGCTCATGGTACCCGGACAACGCGACGCTTTCTGCCTCTCCGCCTCCTGGCGGAACTTCCCCGCGCAAAGGTATTTTATGCGTCGAACGATGCGCCAGCCCTTTTTTTCTTCTCCTTTGGACGACCTCTTTCAGTCTTCAAGCT
>Ga0179591_1261575_pt1 | contig 18030 bp, 19 predicted proteins | sample CZOMad2_1_08_16f_FD_182891 | JGI IMG/M metagenome (GOLD analysis project Ga0179591, IMG submission 182891) | Vadose zone soil fungal communities from Angelo Coast Range Reserve, California, USA - CZOMad2_1_08_16fungal (PacBio error correction) | ecosystem: Environmental > Terrestrial > Soil >... | reverse complement strand
TCCATCAAAGAGACGACCTTTTTCCTCGCCCTTTCCTTTTTACTTTGTTCGATAGCTTTAACCGTACCCCGCCACCCCCATTCCTTCCCCCTCGTTAATTTTGCCGTATGGTCATTCCCGGTAGACCGGTTAACTAGATGAAAAACGCCTCCCCCCTATTTTCCTTTAAGTCCCTCTCAACGCGCCCCCCCCCCTTTGAGACAGACACAGTTTCCGTGCCCCCTTTTCTGTCTTTGGGAATCCGTTTCTCCGAGTTCCAACTCTGGGGCCAGCTACCGCAAGCGGCGTCCAAAGAGGATAAGTCGTTCTCTTACTCCTTCCCCGTTTCGCTCACATCTCTTCGAAGTAACAGACCAGAATACGGCCCCTCCTTCTGATGGTTTTCGTCCCCTATATATCATTCTTTAGGTGACCCCGTAATTTAATTCAATTGTTGTCCCCCCCCCCCTTGTTACTCCCCTCTCAACACCTTACTCACTATCAATAATTCCCTTCGGGCTGTTCCCAGCCGCACCCCTTTTTCCCTCCCCGCTAACCACATGTCTTCTCACAGTACCAGTCCCCCATACTTTTTTGTCACTTTTTTCCTTTAGCAACCCTCCCGACATGTGATGTCCTAGAAATTCTTTCTGTTCTTTTCAGTCCACCTCAGTAACCCCCCTCTGAACTTTCCCTTCTTTTATTTATGCCCTTTGACCACAAATGAAGACCTTCTTCTTTCCATCCCCCCTCCCTTTTTCCTCTGATGTTTGCAGAATCACCATCTTTCCTCTTCTACCCAACAGTGGCATTCGTAAGAAACCCATACCTGCTTACCTATCTAAGTAATTTACCTCCCAATTCTCCCTCAGTTTTTCTTTGTGCTCCTCAATTTTCTCGTCTAAACTCGCCTGGAAGCTCCTTACCGTTTTTCCTCCTCATGGCCTTCTCTACTGAGTACAGTTTCCCGCATCCTAGAATGGAAAATGGACCACAAGTAGAGATTGTGCCCTTCCCCTTTCCCCGCCTTAATTTTTCGTCCACCTCTGCTGTCTATCTTTTTCTTTGCAGGATTAACAGCTCGACCCGCTCTTTGAATTGCTCTCCCCCTTAGTCTTCCATACAGATTTTCTTAATTTTCTATGTTCCATTGACCGCTTGACCCTCCCTACTTTTTCGTACCTTGACGTTTTTGCCCCAGTTGAGTTCCCCCCCCCCCTCCTTTCCCCTTTAGAAAGAGAAACTTTCTTTTTTACGTACTCTGTTCACAGCTTTTTTTTTAGTCTCCGTATTTTTGTTCGTCTTACATCTTCTCGTGAAACGTGTTCCCCGACTTTTCCTCTTTCCCTCCCTGATTTCTCAAGCCAATTTTGTGCAAACTCCCAAGAGGTTTTATCTCTCACTTTTTCCCCCTCTCCCTCCTTTCTGTGTTTCTTCTAGAAAGACAGTCGTTAGTGTCGGCTTCTTCTTCCCCTTAGTTTTTTTTCTCTTCTCTCTTTTGTCCTTTGTCATATCGTTTTTTGTCCACATGCCACGTTTTTTGTCCGCGACCGGACATTCTGTCTTTCCATTTTAGTCTTTTGTTCACTGCATCGGAACAGGGGCGAGTTTCTACGGGTTCGACCGCCCCCTCGATGTGCCCCCCCTTTAAGCTGCACTCCCGGAGCCCCTGCTTTTTACCAGTTTTTTTTAACTGCCGGCCGTGCCCGTGATATGAACTCCTCATCCCTTCCCCTACCCTTTTTTCTTCATCCTTTTTCTTTGTATTGATCCTTTTGAAAGTCCCCACATAGTGTCCTTCCCTTTGGATCGTTCATTTCGAGAGCCTTGCGCCTTGAGCGACTAAAGCCTGGCAATTTTCCCCATCACGGATTATTTTTCTGGACCGACGATAGACTTTTTTTCCTCTTCCGCCATAGCCTCGTCTTTTGGGAGCGAACGTAGCAGGCGCCCCTTCCTGATTTTTCCTTTGCTTCCTAGTATTCCCGGTCCACACCTGCTGCGATGTAGAAAATGATTTCCCCCCTGTGATCTTGGGTTCTTGCCCCGGGGGGAAGTCCATTCCCCCTTCCTGAAATAATGGTTTTGTTCCTCATCTTCCAGACATTCCCCCACTTTGATTCCTTCCCCCGCTCCTCCCTTTGTAACTGGGACCCATGAAAGATCCTGATCCCATTCGTTCGTGTGAACCCACTGCCGATGTGGGAAGGAGGTAGGCTCCCCTCTTGACTGACTTACTACCTTTCCCCCTACGTTGATCTCCTTCTTGTTTTTGTACGAGGGTAGTCTTTGAGATACTTTTTTTCTTGCTTTCCAGCCCGACTTCTTTTTTTTATTGTGGATGCTGAGGGGTATCCGTCCCCAACAATTCAATATTTTTTTTTTTTTTTTCGAGGTGTGTTAGTCATCTGTTCTGCACGTCGTTTCTTTTTTGCCTGTTTCCCCTTTGCTCTTTTTTCCCGGAACATCTTCATGGCTTTTACTCTTTTCGGGGGTGAATGCCCCCGCTGCTAGATCGAGCCCCCCGAGCAGGATGCCCACTTACGGTGGAAGGCCTACCTCTCCTACGGTTTTTTTTTTTTTTTTTTTTTTTTGGGACTTGAGAGAGTTTTTGCGTCCCTTGACTCCAAGTTCCCCTGAGGTGGGCTTTACAAAGATTTATGCAATTTCTCCTCCTCCCGCAAATTAATCTCCCTCCCCCCTCATTTGACGTTTTTTCCAATTTACCCCTTGACCTTTCTGACCACATCCCCTTCTTCAACTGAGATTCGTCTTTGAAAAGGCCTTTTTTCTTTTCCATTTCTTTTTTTGTTACCCCCTCCTATGCGGGTTTTTTGTGTGAATACGATATTCCTTGTTCACAAAGGGTGTTCTTTTCCCTTTTTTTCTCTCCCTCCTTTTGAGTTTCTTCCCTGACTGAGTGGCGAGGGATTGTCCTGTCCCTGGACTATCCCAGATAGAGACTCTGAAAGTCACCCCCCCCCGTTGTTTTTCGTCTTTTTTTCGTCTAATGATACACGACTTTCCGTGGTTTCACACAATTGTCTGTTTCTTGTCCGTATCGCAGCTGGGGATTTGCTAGAGACTTCTCAGTTTCGGACATCCGCTTACTTTTCATGTGATCCTTTCCTACGCTGTTCTTGCGATGCGAATTCGATTCTTCCCCTGGTCTCTTTTTTTTTCCCCATTTCCCCCCCCCCACCCGGCATTCTTTTTGTTTTGTGTTTGTTACCACACCCTGTTTCCTCCTATCACCAGCACAGTCGAACAGGGACGGATGTTTCCCTTTTTTTCTCTTTTGTTGCGTGTTTTATTACACGCATGGTTCTTTATGGCGTCTTTCTATCTTGCGGTGTTTCCCCTTTTTGTTTTTTGTTTGCCTTATGACAGATTTCGCACAAGATTGTGTATCGGGTAAGGATGCTTTCTGTTGATTTTTTTTTTTTTTTTTATTTTTTGTTTTGTTTTTGTTTTGTTACTTTATTTATGTTTCCTAACCCCCCTCGAGCAAGCGTCCAGTCACGTGGAATTTCTAACAGCATGACGATCAGATGGCATGAGACTTTTTTTCTGTTTTCCCTGTCCCCGATTTCTCTAATGGTCCAAGTTGTCCTGTAGAAGTGCATGAGCAGACCCTTTTTCACTCTGTCGGTGGGTCTGGTGTGTTGGCGTGATTTTGTGGGGGGGGGGTGGGGGTTTGTTTCTCTTTCTTTTTTTTTCCTTTTTTTTTGGGTTGGGTTGTCTGTTGTGGTTTGTTTTTTTGTTTTTTGTAGGGAGGGGAGTTTTTTGTTATGTGCAGCTTCTCTAGTGTACCCGGGGCGCCTGCGCCCTCCCCAGACTCACGCCCTCTCCTGACAGTGGGGGGCTGGCCGCTTTGCTCCATCCCTCTGCCCCCCCCACGACAGTTTTCTGGTGCGCTTTTTTCTTTTTTTTTTGTGTCTTTGACGGCGGGGGGGTGGTTGGGGGGGTGTTCTTGTTGTTTGGGCGGTGTTGTGTCAGCTCACTTGTCTGGGATGGCCTCGGTCTGGATTCCCCCCCCACGACTTTGGTGGGATGCTTTGCGATTTTTTCCTTTTGTTATTTGCTCTCCGTGTGCATACCGCCATAGACTCAGCGAGCCCCATCTCCCTTTTTTCCCGATCTCCCCTTCCAGGATTGATTTTCGGATTGTGGTCAAGCTTGTCTGAATACGTCCTATTTGTGTCGACCTGGGGAGGTCAGATCCCAGCCAAGACCCTGCCTGAGTTCCGCAACCCACTGTAAGGAGAAGTTCGAGATGTCTCCCTCGTTCTCAGGATATCTCCTTTCGAGCTTTGCTTATGCCGCCAGAGACATTTTCCTGACTTTGGCGTGCTTTTTGTTTTGACTACGACCGTCACCTTTTTTTATCAGGCTTACATCCCGCTGCCTGTTTTTAGTCCGACTCTGTTTTACCTCCCGAATTCTATTTTTGTCTTCCCTTGTAGTCAATGTGCAGTCTGCCAATCGCCAAGTGTCCTCTCTACAGAGATTCATTTTTCAGTACTCATCTGCTAGTCAAATGATGGGTAACGCCCCCTACTTTTTGCCCAGTTGAAGAAATCCCCGAATCTTTGAAGGGATTTTTGTAATCTATTTTATGTTTTTTCATCTACCGGTTTCTGAATTGCGTTTATGACAGCGGGGGACTGATCAGCCGATTGGAGATACTGCATTACCTGATTGTCCCTCCGGGTTTCGTCCCCCCCCTTCCCCTCCTTGCATGCCTGATTCAAGTTACTCGCAGGTCAAAACCTTTTGGTATGCTTGTTAGCCTTCATCGCACCGTTGAGCATTCACAGTCCCGCATTCCCCTCCCCCCCCACTTGTCCCATCGCAGCCCGTGTTTTTTTTTTCCCTCAGCACAGTTTAACTCAGGACCGTTCCCCTGTTGCTCCTTGTCGTCTACCTCTCTTTTTCCAATTATGCAAAATTTTTTCTGTGCAATGCACTTACGATCCTTCTTGCATCGCCTGGACTTCAGTGAACTTCCGATAGTGTCTCCATACTATTCATTTCGTTTCTTCCTTTTTTTTCTGCTTTTGGAACTTTGCCTTCTTTGCTTCCCACTCTTGAACTTTCGCCCGGGGGGACCTGCTTTTTGTGTCCCGTCTCCCCCCATGGACCCCTTTTTCCTTAGATGAAGGTTTATCGTTGAAACAGCTTGGATTCTAGCTCCTTCACTCTTTTTGCTCTGCGTTGTCCAGCCGTTAAGAAGGAAACCGTTATCTTTTTTTGTCTGGGTGCAGTATTCCATTCGATGGACCATTTGTGTCCCGATTTTGCGGAGTGTTCCAGAACCTTCCCCTGCCCTTTTTCTCCTCTCATCCGCCTTTTCCTCTCCACGTGAGTGGTTTCAGGAAGTGAGTTTTCTAGTTTGTTCTCATCCCTTCAACTCTTTACCCTCGCTACAACCCCTGCTTATTGATCAGCCCCCCTACCTTACTGAAGGAGTTCCCCGATGTATCACAACGGTCCTTCCTTGATTTTTAATTTTGCACCCCACTCCGTCCATAGTTAAAATGCGTTAGGTGAACTTCTTTTTTTACGCCCCTGATCCTGGCAGAGCCCAGCGCCCCACTATTAGACTAAACACCCAGATCCCGAGTTCCACCCATCTAATATCGTTGCCCTCACTCCCCCGTTTTTATGGTGTGCCATCTCTGTTCTCTGTTTTGCGTAGAGTCGATGTTTTTCCCTTTCTTCTCCGGCTCCAGGTCTTAAACATGATTCCACTTCTGGCCCCCGCCTGAACACTTGTCCGGGTTTGGAAAGAAGCCCATTTCTCCCCCTTCTTATCCACTCTTCCTCACAGAAGTAGTAGGCCCCTACCTAGAGTCGGTCTTTTGCCCCTCCCGTTCGCGTGAGGACACCCCCTCCCGTTTTCACTTTGCGACTAACGCCCATAACATCCCCCCTCTGTGTCGGCACGTCTTCGTTCAAAACCGTGTGTGGGGTTTCTCAGTTCCTGAATTACCCTCCTCACACTTTTTCCTCTAACTCGTTAACCCTAATTTGAAACTTCCCCCTCTCCTCCATCGATCGATTTCCCCGTGTTGTCAGGTTCCCCCTGGCCCACTTTTTTAAAAGCATTTCTCACGGACTCTTCGGTTTGTTGTCACGCCCCTGTTTTTCCTCCATCCCGACCTCAGCAGAGTCCCCCTTCTTTCCCTTTGCCACCAGGATTTTTGTTGTTCCTTTGTTTTTTTTTTTTTCCGTTACGTGATTATGGGACATATGTCCCCTGCCCATTCTCTCTATGCGAAACGATCTCCAGGTTGGTACTCGTCCGGTGTTCTTCTTCGTGAAAGACTAGACCCATCCAGATACCTCTAATGCCGCTGCCCCAATCTCAAGGTTTTGAAAATCCCCTTTTTTGTGTTACCCCCCGAGCCGCATCTTTCGTGTTTTTGACCGGCTGGTTCTCGGCCGTCCCATTACAAGGTATTTGAACTCAGTTCGCATAAATCGATAGAGCTGCACGAGCTAACCCCGTGAGTCAGATCTACATTCGTTTTTGTTCGTTCATGCCCAGAGTTTAATGATTTTTTCAGTTTTGGTATCGCCGCTTCCCTTCGTAGTACACGTTTTTTAACGTGGACCGCCGTCCTCAAAGTATGCCTCTTTCTTTTTCTGTCTGTTCAGGAACGGCGCTTAATTTGTTTTCGACAGCCTCTCCGTTGCCCCCAAGTCATGTGTTCCGTTTACAAATTCGTATACGACAGGCACTATCCCCCCGGCCCCCCACAGTTTTATACCTTCGCGTCGTTGTGTGTGTTTCGATTACGTCTTTACATTTTCCCCCCCCCAAGATTTTTGGGGATGCCCATTTCGGCTTTGGTTTTCCCTTCGTCCCATTTTCGACACTCATCCCTATTTCGTTAACCCCCTCGCCTTATTTTAAGCGATCCCCCCCTGGTCCTCTCGTGATTGAACATGGCCCACATCCTACCCCTCTTTCATTTTTAGCCCTCCAAGCAATTCCCTCACCTTGTGCCCCCTCCGCCCGGAGGACTCGCAGGCTGCCGTCAATCGTTCCCGGTGCACCCCATATGACCTGCCAGTCAGCTTTTTTTTCCCTTTCCAGGAAGAACTTTTGCTTACATGATAATTGTCTTTCGCGAACACGTCGCATGCCCACGCACTACTAAATTCCCCTCCACCCAGTAGAGATGAACTGTGGCTCAACTTTTGACACTTTTTTTCCAGGGCACTCCGGCCCCATCTCCCTCCTGGGACTACATCCATTTGATGCCCCCGACTCCAGTGAACCGGCGTAGCTTGTACTTTCCTGTGGTCTCCTTTTTTGCCCCGAGAGTTCCTTCCCGACCAAGAACCCCCCCCCCCCATGCCCCTCCCCTCCCACCCATAGGACTTTGCAAGAGTCAGCCACCCCTGTGTCGTCCCGCCTGAGCAACTCCCAGTCCCCACTTTCTTTGTTGTCCCACAAGAGGTACGATCCATTCCCCCCCCCCCCCTGTCCACTGAGTGCGAGAAGTCTTGCGGAAGTAGGCCTCCCTTCGACCCTTCTTTGCATTCTTTCCCAGCGTCGTAGCCTCCCCCTCTCCTTCTTTGTGACCCCTCATTCTCCCCTTGTTTGATGCGTGTTACCGGTCCCTCTCTAACACTCTCGCACTGTCTCGGAACGGTATGCCTTTTGGTGCGAGACCATTTTCTGTTCACTCCGACCTCGCCGGTAATTCCTCCCATCGTTCCGCAGCCTACGCATGACCAAAAGATTGACCTCTCCCTCTTTGAGCCACCCCCCAAAACCTTTTTTTTCTTGCCGCGTCACCCCTGCAGCCCTATTTCCATTCCGCTGTATGCTGAAAGAGAGACGTTAATCCCGTCCCTTCCCACTCTTACACCGTCCTGGCCCGAACCTTTCCGAGCCGCCTCTTTTCATTACGATAGCCAGCTCAATGAAACAGTCCCTCTGCCAATCCCCCTTTTTTTTTCCCTAATCTGCCGATCTTCAATGAACTGGACTAGCATGTTCAGATCCGGCTTCATTTTTTGACCTGGTCTGATATTCGACCCCTCCCTCCCCGGCCCCAATTTTAAAGACCCCGTGGCCTCTTTTTTCCAAGCGTAACGCATGATACCCACCCCCCCTACTTGTACCTACAGTCGACCAGGTTCTATTCCTGACATCACCACCTTTCCCTTTTTTTCCATTTATCCCGGTGGTTCTTGACATTATATAAGGTTCTACCATCTAACTTCCTGTGACTTAACTTGCACCTTTGCCCCCTTCTCCCAACTAATACGACATTTAGAGTTGCAGTTTTAGATGAGTGATTATCTCTTCCCTCTACTAAACCTCGGGTTTCCCTCCCCCCTCCCCGTTCCGGGATGTGTATCCAGTAAGGGGAAAGCTCTTTTGTCGCTCTTGATCGACCAGCGAGTGAAATTTCTTATTTGCCCCCGGAATAGCACACGAGTTTGAGCCAGTCCCCCGCACACCAGTCCCCTCCTACTGGACACCCGTAATGTAGACAGCCGCTTCCCTTGCCCCGGGTGCTGGCCCACTGTTTCTCTTGAGATTTCCCAGTGAAGTTCAATACTCCCTGTTTGTCCTCCGCCATCCTCAGCGTCCGTAAAAAGTGTCCCTTTGAGAACTCCCATTCCCTGCCACGCAGCGAACCGTTGTCGGGAATCGGTCCAGCCCCATGCAACCAAGATTAAACGATCCTTCCTCATCGAAACCAACTGCTAATATGGTATAGTTTTTTAGTTCTTTTTTTGGTTTTTTTTGTTTCTTTTTTTTTTTTTATTTGGGTGGATCCCACCCCCGATCCCAACAAACCCCCCCCCCAAGTAGTTGGATGTTCACCCCCCCAACATCTTTCTTCGCCCTCCACCTTGTTGACTCCCCCGGCTGTTGAGAATCACCCATAAGATGTGTGACATCCTTTCCCCTAACTTCCCTCTTGGCATAAGAGCGGTCGCGAGCCCCGGGTCTTGTGAATGTATCCCTCCGACGACTTTACTGTTGATGTTTTATTACCCCATCCCCTCGTGGAGTCGCAAAACAATTGGTGCTTTTTTTTCAGTTCCTTTTTTTTTTTCCCCCCCCCTTTCAATATAGATCTACTGATGCCGCCCCCTCTTTTAACCTCCGATGCAGGTTTTCTCATGGACTTTTCCTTTTTCGTTCAACGCGATGGTGACCCTCGGCTATTCTGGCCTGGTCGCCTCCCACTGGTATTTCCCCAATCTACCTTTAAGCTTTTGATGTCAGTCTATAACTCAGATTGGTCATCTCCCAGTTAGACCCCAGTTTACAAAGAGAACCTTTCCTGTCTCCTACTCCCCTTGTATTGACAAACCGTAGTAATGTGTTGTGGTTGCGGTTCTTTTTTCACCCCGCAATTCCCCCCTATTTCCACTTTTTTGAGGACGTTCCGTGTGGGATGTCCGTTTCCCAAAGTGAACTTCTCTTTTCCCAACCGGTCTGGTCGCATCCTTTGAAAATTTTTTTTTTTTTTTTTTTGTGGTGTAGTCTTCCGTTGTTCAAAACAGTTTTTTTCCGCGTCAAGCAGTCTCCTGTCCTGGGTACCCCCGCGACGCTGTGTTCTCCCGCCCTCGTCTTTCTAAATCTCCACCCCTGCGATTCTCCCCCCTTTTCTCAGCTCCTGGGTCTTGACTCGTGTTTTTGTTTTCTCTCTCACAAACTTTGTGATTTTGCTTTGATCCTCTGATTTATGTTGATGTATTTGCTCGTTAGTTGCTATGTTGCTCGTCGATGTCGAGCCTGAGGACCCCCCGTTTTTCCTTCCTCGTTCTCTGGGACCCGGGGTTTTGGTGTTTTTTTTTTTTGACGTGTTCTTCGCCCCCCTAATGTCAAGAGTGTGTATCTTTCGCCGGTGCAGTCGTGGTTTAACCAGTCAAGCGGCACCACCCCGGAATCCTCTTCTTTCATGCTTTTGGCCAACTTCGAATGAGGGGGGAACTCAGACAGACGCCCCCCCCCCCCACCCCACCCCCCTCTGCCTCCCCAGAACCGGAGATGACTGTGTCCCCCCTTTTTGAGCTTCTCTTACCGACCCATAGTTAGAGATGTCTTTGTGAAGGGAGTCATGCCGCGAGTTGCTGCATTTACTTATAAGGGCTTTCTGTCTCCTTTTTTTTTCCACGTTTCCCGATTCGTGTTTCATTACCATTGGCATTCCCAGCTGCCGGACCACCGTCCTAACACCCGGTCTTTTCCCTTCCTTTCATTTTTTTTTTGGACTGTCCCAGGATCATCAACAATGTTTTATTATTGTACTACGACGTCCGGCCGTGAATGGAATTACTTAAATCTCTTGTTTTTTCTTTTTTTTTTCACAGGACCGTCAAGAATACCTGCCCTCCTGGTTGGGTTCCTTTCCCTTTCCCAAGCAGTTTTTCTTCTCACATACTTCCCGAGTGTCTTCCTGTCCTCTTCTGCCCCCCTCGTTCACAGGAGATGACGTCTTCTTGTCTCTTTTTTTCTCCCAGATACCTATTTTCTGATAGGCGCCGAAATTTTTCATTCCCGTTGTTTCCTAGGACCTTTTTTTGGACCCACAGACCTCCTGTATGTTTTTCCGATGTTCGACGTTCCGCTACCCCTCCCTGTATTTAGCTATGTTTTTTGTCTTACGGCGTCCCAGATTTTCCTCTTTTCGTTTTGTTGCTTTGGGTCGGTGCTTGCCAGATCTGGAACTTGAGCGGTGCCGGCCGTAGTCCGGCTCTAGCCCCTCTTCCGTCCTGCGTTTGGTGAATATCCTTGGGAAACGATGAACCCCATCCCCCTGGGTCCAGTAGTTTTAAAGAGTTTCCAGTTTCCGTTGCCGCGCATTCATGAGGGATTTACCCAGGTAGTCCGGTAAGTTCCCCCCTCCTTTTCCTCGCCGTTCTCCCATTTTCGTCTTTAAACGTTTTTTTTTTTTTTTTTTTGTTTGCCTGAATTCTGCCCTTTAAGTATGAGGAATAACGTTTGGATGCTTCCCCTTGTCTTTGCTTCCCTTTTTTTTGCATTTTTTTTCGTGGTAACCACGGGTGGGGTCTCTTTGCCCGTTCGACCCCTGTCCCCCCCGCTCGACCTTAATTTTTTGAGAGCATTTACATTACCTTTTTTTCTCTAGACACCTATGTATCTTTTTTCCCTCAGATTTGTAGTGGTCTATCGTCTTTTACCTGTTCTCTATTTTTTTGATTAGACACAGCTTTCCCAGCGTGGTCTTTCCCCCCCCCTCTTTCGGCTGATCTTCCGTCCAAGCCGGTCGTCTCCTGGTGACTCGAACCCTCCCGGTTTTCCCCTTTTATATTTTACGCATTTATAGCTCCCACCCTAGTGCATCTCTGTCTCCCGCTGCAGTGTGCCTTGTTGAGGTCTTTGTTTTGATTTTTTTTTTTGCGAGTTACTCCGTTTCCCCCTTCCTAGTTCCTAGTTCCTGAAATTTCTCGGGGGACCGATTTTTATGATGGCTCTCTTATTTGTCATTTTTCGAGGTACAGGGTTGTCTTTTCCTCGAGTTTTTTTCAGCGCACCTTCTGGCGTCGTTTCTTACCCTGCCCGACGAAGATTGTTTTCCCCATGCGATTTCTTCCCACAACTCTTTTTTCTGATGTCGGATGCTCTACGGGGTGATTTTTTTTTTTTGATCTACTGCGCATTTCCCCCTTTTCCTCGTCTATGATGTCGTTCTATGCAGGATAACGGAGTGATTCCGTTTTTTTCTGCTCTTTTGCATGGTCGGAATTGCCCCCCTTTCCACTATTTAACTTGTTTTTTTGTACGGGGTTATGTCCTTTGAAATTGTTGTGTGTTTTTGCTGAGGATGAGGGTGTCATCCTTTGTCCTTTGGTTCCCCCTTTGGGTTCGCTCGCACCGCTCCAACCCCTCGGGACCGTTTTCTCGGTCCCCTGACATTGAAAAGACAGAATGGGGCAGTTGATTTTTTGCGCCGTTTTTGTTTTTTTTGTTTGCGGGGGTTTGGGGGGGGGGGGTTTTTTGTTTTTGTGTGGGTGGGTTTGGGGGTGGATTGGGGGTTCTGGTTTTTTCCTTGTTGTGGTGTCTTTTTTTGGTTGGTTGGCTTTGAATCGGTGGCGCTGGTTTTTCCCCTCGTTTTTGAACTTTTTTCTGTTCTTCTGTTTTTTGGTTTTTCGTTTTCATGTCTGGCATCATATTACTGGGATACGTTCGGCTTGGTGTTTACTGTCTGTCCTTTCCAGCTTGAGGCTTTTCCTCTTCTTTGTACTTTTTCCTTCTCCCGCATGTTGTCGACCAATCCCAAGTTGCACGAGTGGGCCACCTTTCAGCCCCTGTTTGAATTTTACTCCCTTCTTTTGCGGAGTGGAATGAGCTTCCGCTTCGTGTCTGAGCATGCAGCAGGCAAGGACCTTTTTCTTCGTGTGTTTGTGCACCCAGTCTTTGTTTTTTTTTTTTTTTTTTTGCAGAACCTCTTTCCCTCCCCTTTTTCGCCTCCCCACCGTTCAGTCTTTGCACCAAGACCGCCACCATTGCATGACCGTTTAGGTGATGAAGGGTCTGCGCCCCCCTCTTCTCCGTCTTATTTTTTTTTTTTTGATTTGCTCACCCACGATCCCTCGCCCCCGCAGCCCGTGTTATCGTTTTTCCCCCCATTGACACCCTCGACTTTTCCCCCGTTATGACCCAATTTTTCCCCATTGGTGTGGTGTGTGCACTTTGTGTGGTGCCCCCTGTCACCATCCGTTCAACCGTTCCTAGCCTCGCCTTGGGGGGGACCCTTTCGTCTGTTTTGGTTTTTGTTGTTTTTTTGCCTGTTGTTTTTTTGAAGTGGGGCCTGCGATTTTTTTTTTTTTTTTTTGTGTGATTTTTCTTTTGTGAGGTTAGTCAAAGTGTTCTACCACTTTTTTTTTTTTATTGTTTTTTTTAATTTTTTTGTCTGTTTGTTTTTTTTTTTTTTTTTTTTTTTTTTTTTTTTGGTTACCAGTAATTCTCACACGCTGTTACGTGACTTCCAGGTAGCACCAGAGACTTTTTTTTTAGTTCGGAATTTTTGACAACTTCTTTGGTAACGATCCACCAGCGGAGCACCCCACCCTCGAATTCCTATCCCGTTACCTCACTAAACAGCTTTCCTCGAAAGTTATTACCGTCCTGCCCCCTAGACGGAAACTTCTGAGTCTGAACCCCTAACCTCTGTCATACTTCGCAAACGGATCATGGACCCCTCCGCTGATTTTGATCGGAGGCCCCGTCACTTTTTGATCCCTTTTATTGCTCAGCCGGCCTTCATGCTCCAGCCCCCCCACCCTAATCTTTAGGTCCCTGATGCTCTCCGCGAGCTGTGTTGGCCGTTTGCCTCAAAGTAGACCCTTCTCTTTCTCGAATCTCGTCCGTCGCTTCTTGTTCTGCCAGTTCGTTTTTTGTCTTTGCGTTCCGCTTCCCTGAACCACCACTTGTACGCAGTGCTGAGAAGTAAGAGAAGGGACACCCTCCGTTCCTCATCCCATTTTCAGTCGTAGACGATCTTTTTGTTTTTTTCAATTCGGGAGATCAGTACGATGTTACCCTTCTAAGTTCTTTTTTTTGTTTGTCCCGACAGTTAAGTATCCGTGCCTCTCCTTCTTCCCCTTCTCGAAGGCCGGTTCGTACCGATGTGACGATGACCTTCCAGAAATTTTTCTCCCTTTCTTTTTAATAAGCGTTTGAACCCCCTTTAACCACTCTTCCTATTACCGTTTCGTTTGTGTGGGTCAGTTTCAGTGCGAGGTGACCTCCCCTCTCTCCTTCTTTTTTTTTTTTACTTCGAATCCATTTCTGTGAGACCATTTTCTTGGTCGAGGATCTTTGCGCTACGCGTTTCGCAACTCCCACTGGAAAATTGCCCGGGCTTGCGGGCTTGGCAGTTTCACTGTTTCTTGCCCAGGCGGGCCCTTTTGCCATCATTTTTTATCAACACCCGGCAGTGGATTCTCTATTTAATAATCCAGAAGTTTTTTGTTTCCCTCTCAGCTCCCGTGTGGTTTTTCCTCTACGCCTTGTTTGGGTGTTTTGTTGACTGAGTCACGAGGGGAATTGTTTCTGTGCTTGTGTTCTTGGGGATACCCGTGTGGGTCACCTTTGTTCCCTCTATTTGCAGTGTGTCAATTTACCTTTTTTTGGTAGCGGTTCTGAATAATTTATTTGACTCGGCATACCTCATGTCGAGCGTTTTTTCTTTCCCACCCCCTAATTGCATTATGAGATCCACTCTTTTTCGTGTCGTCCTCTCCCCTTTCCGTCGTTTGCTAAATACCACCGTCAGTGCCTGTGTTGTATGCCCAGGTGGCACCACGAGGTTTTTTTTGTTTGTTGCAAGCAGTTACGGAGCGCCCCGGGTGCCACTCGTTGTTTCGGACCGAATTGCAGAGGCAGTAGTGTCCTCCTTAAGCAGGTTCCCAAGCAGTGGAATGATTATTCTGGATACAGGGGCTTTCTGGTTGTACTGGTACGTGGGTTTTGGGTTCTTTGAACGATGCGTTTTTTACGCTAGTTTTTTGTGGAATGGGAGTTCGTTTTCCTTCCAGGGTTCACCAAAATTTTACGTGGCATATCTGATTCCTGTCAGGTCCCTGGGTTTTTCCCCATAGATTTTCATCTGTGAGCTGGTTATCCCGATGCACTACACACACCCCCCCCCGATACACCCACCCAGTTTTGTTACGCGGGCCCCGCCGCATCCCCGTCACCTTGCCCCCCCACCCTTATTATTTTTTATTTTCCCCCCTCCGTGCGTTTTTTGTTTCACACACCCACATTCGACCACCTGCTTTTCCACACCGATATCCGACACACAGCCTGTTTTGAGACCCCCCCCCCCCTAGCGTCCCCGCGTGAGGTCCTCACCCCGTGACCGCCCACCCACCTGTCAGACTTATGTCACGGGTGAAGACCTGAGACAATTTTGTTGTTGACCTCTTCCATACGTTGTGTTCTAGTCTGGCCCCTTTCAGCCGCAAACCCTGAGACAGATAAAGCTGTTTTTGTTGGGTGCGAGGGCTGTAAACGGCTCGCGAGATCGTTGAGGTACTGGGGCGCGGCGTTGTTGGACTATCAGAGGACGTCCAGGACTTTTACCCCCCCATTCGAGTCACCCCTTCCTGCGAAACGTGAGGACCTGCACGAAAGTTTAATATTTTCAAATCCCCTATTTTCAGCACCTCTCCCCTGCGGGGTGGTCGTGTGATGAAGAGTCTGGATCTGGTTCGCGTGTTGACCTTCTGGATTCCATTTATTGAGGGGAGGGACAGAATTGCCCCTTCTACATAGTTGTGTCCCTTCTTGAGAAGGCATGCGACATGGTCCCCCACTTTTAACTCAGGACACGCTATTTTTTTATCCCATTTCAAGAGTAGCCCACGTCTTTTTCCGATTTTCCCTCACACCTTTCACTTTTCCTTCACGCCTTTTTGGTTTTTTCTTTTTTTTTTTTTTTGGAATGGCCAAGGGGTGGGTGTTTAGAGTTCCCTTTTTTCTACCTCAGATACGCTAGACGTCATTGTTCTTGTAGAGATCTTTGTCGGCCCCTCTGTGAGAAGTTTTGCACACCGGAAGGAGTTGTTTTTTAGCGGCTAGATACCAATGACGGTAGACTCCGATAGGCCCTTGCGTTCGTTAACAGTTTGTTTTCTTGATACGCAACTTGTCATGCCCTGCTAGCTTTGAATTTCCATCACCGTCCTCACCGCTCATGCCTACGCCACCCCCCCCTTTTTCTGGTTTAATCAATTCATGGCTGCAACTTGGCCAATTTTTTTCCCTTCTTTATTTTTTCCTCCGGACGATATAATATTCGCCCTATTGCCATTTCGTCATTCCCCACGTTTTTCTTTTTCTTTTTTTGGAATGAGTTCTGTATGAATTTACACCTTCATACTCTCTTATAACCCGACCATCACGGTCCACTTTCTGGCCAGCTGAATAAAAACACCCAGACTTTTCAAGCCTTTTCAGAATCCAGTCAAAGACGTTTCTTGTTCCAGAGGTTTCCTGCATAAACGCTTGCTTAGTTCTATTCTTGTTTGAGGTTTTCCTCCTTGCAGGTGCCGCGAGTGATGAGCCCTTCAGTTCCCCCGGTTGACTAACCCTCCCCTTCCCTCTGCGAGACTTCCTGGAATCCGCAATACCCGTTTTCTCCCCGTCCCTTTTTTTGCCAATGCCTGTTGTCTTGATTCCTCCTGTACTAGATCTAAAGGGAGAAGGTTTTACCGCCTCAAGTCGCCTTTCCTTTTATTCCATATCCCGGATGTAGATTTGCTTCATGCATCGAGTCTTCCCCCACATCCTCTAGTTCGAGTTTTGCCCCCCAGAGTACAAAGGATCTCATACCCAGAAGTACGTTCCCGTTGACCATACTTTCCCCTAGTTCCCCCATAGAAAATCAACAAGTATCGGGGCCAAAATACTTCTTTCATTTTGAGGCTCTCTTGATGAATCATCACAAGAAAAGTTGTTTTTTTTTTAACTTGCTCTTTGTCAGCTCCCAATAGCTTCATACATATTTTTTATAGAGATGTAATGCCCGCCGGAAATATGCCCTCATGGCCTTTGGCCTGCTCAGATGCGGGTGTTGATTAAGGAAGTCGTCTCTGCCCCAAAATTTTTTTGAGTTCCGCCTACCCCTTGCCCAGATCCTCCTTTTTAAGGATCTGTAGAAGCCCCGCCTCGCCGTCTTGTCTCTCGCATGTGGCGATCAACCCCTTGTTTCAACCCAATGAAACTGTCTTCGTTCGCGTAGGCTGGGGCAACTCCAAAGACGGATCTCACAGTTCCTGCTTAGCCAATGCCCGTTTGTCATTTTTAGCTCCCTCATGCCTCTAATGTTGATTCCCTGGTTTTTGTTTTTTCGGAGCAAACATATATTTTCCCTCTATTTTCTCTATAGATACCGGGTAGATTTACCTTGCCCCAATGTGTTTGTTTGTAGTTTTGAGAAGCTTTTTTTCGATGATTCCTGTTTCTTTTCGTCCATCTTCATGCCCCCTTTCCGAGGATGCCGATGCTTTCCGTCAGTAAAGTCCCCTCCCATGGCCCGTGTCACCTGTCTGTCCGCTGGTCAAATGTAAATTGCTTGTCCCCTTACCACCTACCCCATACGCTGCTTGTCTCCCCACCATTCCGCCCGTAAACCCCCCGTATAAGATCCGGTGTCGTGTTCTTTTTTACATCAATATTATCTTGTGTAGAAATTGTTTAACAATTTTTCGTAATTTTCCCGTGGCCTGCCCTGGCTGATCGGAATGCGTTGTAATTCATCGCATTCTCTTTAAGACACTATTTCTTGACGATCTTCTTTCCCCCAACCCCACTGTTTGTAAGGAGTATTTTTTCGTGCATACCCCCCAGTTATCCCATCGACGTCACATCATTCCCTTCGTTTTTCCGGTGTAAGAGTGGAACGATTAGTGGGAAAGATTGTAGCATTGCGTATCTCTCCTTGTGAGAAATATTTTCTCTTTACTATGCGAATTCTTAAAGTATTTTACCGCTAGGAACTGGCATAAAGTAATCCTTACGTCGTGTCAATAGACCTCCCAGTTTGTAGTACCCCTTTCCTGCCCGTACTGCATTCCTGTTTTTCGATGGGAGATTTTCCTTTCCGTCATTTCTCCCCTCGATTAACTGTCTTCTAAGAGCGTGAGTCATTCCCCAGTGACTTTCCCCCCTAGAAATGGATTTCACCTTTTTTTTTATTCTTTTTCGACTCTGGTCCCTAATGTAGGACGGTAACGTTTGTAGCCCATTTGTGAATGAAAGTCCCCCCCGGGTAAGCATTTTTACTGACTCCGCCGATGATCCATGATAAACCCCACAGGTTGACGATCAGCCTCATGTTGTTGTTTTTTTTCTTCTTTTCCCCCCCCTTTTTTATTTCTCTTCCTCTCCCTTTTTCCTTTCCATCGGCGCCGATGGCCGTTGAGACGCGCGGCTGCCCAACTGTACGAGGTGTCTTAATTGTGCCTCTTCCAACTCCCTTACTCGTTTCGATGCGTTTTCCCCCCTTTTTTTTCAAATTTTCAACCGGGCCCGCTCCA
>Ga0179591_1375196_pt1 | contig 18032 bp, 28 predicted proteins | sample CZOMad2_1_08_16f_FD_182891 | JGI IMG/M metagenome (GOLD analysis project Ga0179591, IMG submission 182891) | Vadose zone soil fungal communities from Angelo Coast Range Reserve, California, USA - CZOMad2_1_08_16fungal (PacBio error correction) | ecosystem: Environmental > Terrestrial > Soil >... | reverse complement strand
AAATTTTACTGTGTTCTTGGTCATTTTCTCATGACGACTTGAGCCTCTTCGGTTATTGCCTCTGGTTTCTTAACGCGGATTAGGATCTTGAGCTCCCCCATGTCCATTCCCAACGTCTGCTAACACCAACGGTGCGATCCTAGTTAACTTCTCGAAAGTGCTTTTGCTGGAAGGCCTCCTTCGCGATTTTTTTTTAACCCTGACGACAGCACCCTGACCCACGTGCTGACCCATCGCCAACGTCCCCGCCCCCCAGGAAATAGCCTTTCCCCCCCCCTTCCCTTTTTCACACCCCACTCCTGGGCAACCCCTTTTTTAAAAACCGGGCGATGGACATTGGCCAAGTTGAACTGTTTATCTTCCCCCCCCCCCTCCCCTTTTTTTTCCGTGAGACTTTTTTCCCCCCCCCCCCCACCTCGGAGCAGATTTCTGGCGTACTGACCGTTTCCAACCCGACTTCTTGTTCCCTCTCCTCTCCGTTGCGTTTCAATGTCCGCACTTTCCCCCCCTTTTTGATCCCCCCCCCCTTTTTTGGGAGTCCCCGTTCGTCGACGTTAAAATTGGCCCAGCTGAATCTTTCGACTTCTCTGGGTATTTCCCCACGGAGATTCCCCGCTCCAAGGCGGTTTTGGCTTTCCCATTTTCCCAGCCTTGCTAGATGGTTTGATTTTTTCTTTCCCCCAGTCTCCTTTTCCCCCCCCGTCATTCCAACTTCCATTTTTTTCCCTGTTTGGGTGTGGGGAGCCTTTTGTCCTCCCCTATTGTCTTTTTTTTTTGCATAGGAAGGTGGCGTTCCGCGTGGTAGCTTTGGGAGTTGCCTTTCCTTCGATTTTGATTGTAAACCCTTTGCTATGGCGTCTGACGGCCTTCTTTCCTTTTCCTGGATGGCCTTTTCCTTTGAGTCTACGCCCGGGGTTTTGTTTCCATTTTGAACCTGTTGACCTTCGGATAAGAGTTCCCCGCGGGCCTTCCACTTTTTTTCCACTGGCCACTTTTCCCAGCAGCCCTTTCGTTTGCTCCGTATCTAAATTTACCAGTTCCCAACAAACCAAAACCAAAGTTGCCATTACGGGAACCATTTTTCCCCAGACGGCTCGATAATTACTTGGACGTCAGATGGGCCCCCCAAGCGGAACACTCCCTTCTCATCTTTCCTCTGGGAGGGCCTGGCGGTTTTTCCCAAAGGTCCAGTTTTTTGGCCCAGCCCCCCCCAACCGTGAGACATATGTCCAAAAACATAGTCGTCTTTCTCTTCCCCCCCCCGCCACCCAGGCAGGGACCCCTGACTTGCTCAGATTCCAGGTTTAGGTAGTGTGCGCCCATTAGCTTCAATGCGCCCCCATTCCCTTGAACCCGGCACCTTCATTGCAACTTTGGGGAAGTCCCCAAAGGACATCGCCCTGGCTCTTCTCCCCCCGGGCGGCCAAGGAGGGCGGCGTTTTGTGCGCCGGGCTTTTTTTTTTTTTTTTTTCCCACTTCCTTCCCGGGGGCTCTTTGGCGCGACCCATGGCTCATCAGACTTTGGGTTGGATACCTTCCCCCCCCCCCCCCTTTATTGATTTGGACCGCCCCCCCCCTCTTTTCCTCCTGAGTACGTGGAAGTTTACAACCGTTTTAAATGGAACCCCTTTTTTTTTAGCCCCTTGACACTCCCAAAAGCGCGTTACTGTTCATTGGGTGGGCTTGCACGCACCCCCGAGATTGTTGTTGTGGACTTGTGTTTTGACCCACCACCCCCAAACCCTCCTTCTCCCCAGCTGCGGACCCCTTTCTGACGTCTATTTTAGGTTAGTTCGCCTACGATGGTCCCCAAAGCGCACTGTTTTAGCACAATCTGGTTGTATTTTTTAATTTCCCCACCCCCCCCTTCAAAGTAGACCGTGACTGAAAGAGTTCCTAGACCTCTTGCCCTTCTCACCCTCTCTAGCCTCCTTTGGGAGTACTGTGTGCTGCCTCGCGGGCCATCCCCTTTCTTGGGCGGCACTGGCGTTTCCTTTTTGCCAGAAGGGAATCGAACCCCATTGGGGCCCTTTCCTTTCGCCTTCCATGTTTAGATTCGACCCTGGCAAGGTCTCCTGATTCCCCAGGTATGTGAACATCCTCCTGTGATTCCCGAGAGTTTTTGCCGACTCTCGCGATTCCAAGGAGTGGAAACCGTAGGATTCATCCCCCAGCTACCTCGGTACAATCCCGATGTGCAGATTTTATTGTACTTTAGAAGACGGATTTGCATGGCCCCCTTTTTGGTCCCCTCGTTTCTTCCGAACTTTTAGGAGTGAGAAATGGCGGATGAGTTTTTTTTTGATGTTGGTGATGAGTACATTTTAGGACTTGGATGGTCGATCCTTTTTTCCCCAATCTTTTTTTTTTTTCCTCGCCCCCAAAGGCAGCAGGGTATGTTTTTACAATAGATAGACCCTGCGAGTTCGATTTTTTGTTTCACTGCTTCCCCACCCCAACTGCCTCTCACCCGATTTGAGCCCTTTTGCACAAGTCTGTGATTTTTCGTTCGTTTCTCGTGACTGTCGTTTCTACTTTCCCGGGCCCAACTCTCCGGCTTTTTTTCCCTTTTTTCCCCCCCTTAAACCCGTGTGTTGAGCCAGAGATCCTTTTCCCTAGGGCCGTTTTCCTCCTGTCGTTTGAGCTTCCTCTGCCCCCTCTTTCCAGGCTCATTTTTTTTTCTTTTTGGCGTTGAAACTCAAAAGGCCCCCCCGACGCATAGGATGCTCTTTTTTATTGTCCGTTCCTTGTGCTGGACGCCTCTTGGAGCGTTTTCACCTTTTCTGTTCCCCGTTCTGAAGTCATTGGATTGTTATCTCAATGTCCCTTTTTGTTGTTTTGTGCGTCCCCACCTTCGTTCATCGGACCTCCTTACGCCCAGGCAATTTTACACACCTCCTGGACAAATCTCTAATCCCCCAAGTGTCGAGCACAATGGGGGGAGTCCCACTCTCTTCCTCTTTTACCCCTTGCTTTGGAGCCGTTCGACTCCGTGAAGGTGCCCTGTTGTTGCCGTCCGTTATAAGTTCTCGGTCAGGCCCCTCCCCTTTTGCATTTTTTCAGAGTTCCCTTCTACTGTGAATTCTGGGGGTCCCCGACATCGAATGCGCTTCTTGATGCGATTGTTGTCCTTGGCTTCTCCCTCAGGGCCCGGTCCCTGTTGTGAACCTTGGCCAGTGGCGCTTCACTCCTCGTTTTGTGGGCGGCTATTGCCCCATCGGCGCCACCCCCCTTCTCGTCGTTAATTTTCGTCTTTTGCCTTTCGACAGTACTTTTTCCTGTAGGACACACTTGGGAGGGCGGGGGTTTTCTTACCCATTGTGTTAAACTACAGTATTCCACCTTTTTTCTGTTCCGTGGCCCCTCTTGGCTTGCCCTGAAGACTTTTCTAAGAGATTATTGGATGGATGTCCCATGCCTTACAAAGGGTAAAAAACGTTTCTGCCGTCTCTCTGTTGTTTTTCCTGGTCTTGAACAATCCTTCATTTTATTCTGAGAGCAATTTCTTTTTGTCATGTTATTCCTGCACAGTTTTCGCAGGTCTTTTTCCTTTCTCCCCAGCTTTTAAGGCTTTCCGAATGTAGCTCAAGTTCCCCATGCGTCCCCCCCAGTCAGGAGTAGGGGATTTTTTTTTAAAGGCCCTTTTTAAACCGACGGTGAAGGGCCTTGCTGAGGTGGCATAAAGTGCCGCACAGTGCCATTGGTCGCCCCCCTGGAATTTTTTTTTCAAAGTGGTGACACCCCCAGATCAATATCGTCGCGAAGGACATTTCCGAATTGGCGTGTTGCTAACCGATTCTTCTTTTCCTTTCTACAGCTGGATTGGTCCCCTCTCGGACGTTGGTTAACTTCATGCCGGGGCCAATCGTCCTCTGCTTGAAGACAGTTTTGGGTTTTTTTCTTTTCCTTCTCATCTTCCCCCTTCAAATGGTGAGTTTTGTTTCCCTTTGAATCTTGGAAACAAGGATTTCCGCTATTCAAGGATAGGCTGGACCCCCGACCAGTTTCCTTGGCAGACGGTCATCATGTCACAACTGTCCTCGGATCCTTCAACCCCCCCTTCGAAGGTGTCGCCAGAGACCGTTCATTTGCCTAAAGAGAGTATCCTTACTGAGGAGAATTTCCAGAGGCTTCTCTTTTTTTTTTTTTTTTTTTGTTTCTTCTCCTGGTTGGTTCTTTTTTGTGTGGTGTTTTGTGTTTTCTGTTTGCCTTTGTCTGGAGCCTTGTTGTTGGGGCCAAGTTTTTTGATCTTTAATCCCCCTGAAATATAATCTTCCAGTGTTGTTGTGCTTCCCGTCTCAACGTTGGCCAGAAGGGAGTTCTCCACCACTTTTGCACCAGGGTTCCAATAGGAACGTCCGTTACCAATGATACCTTGTCCGTTGCGCACCCACTACCCCCTCGGGACACCAAGAGGGGAAAGCACCGACCCGCTACACCGGGACTCCCCCAGCTATGATCGCCAGTCTCACCGCATTCCCCCCTCCCTGCAGTCGCTCACTTTTTCTTCGGAGCCCCCTTGTCTTCTGGTGCCCAACACACTTCCCGTTGCTCGACCATTCCGCCCTCCTATCTTTAATTTGGAAACCTCTTAACGGCCTGTTTTCTGCAGTAAGTTTCCTTTGGCTCTAAGGATATTTTTTTTCTCTTTCCCAAGGGCAATTTTTCCCCAAATTTTTTTTCCAGTTTCACAAACCCCCCTCTTCCGTAGATTCCCCTCCCCCCCCCCCGAACAAGGTGGGAACATGAGATCCCCAAAAGACGAGGTTCCCTCCCACTTTAATGTTGTTACCCAACCTCCCCCGGCCAGACTTCCCAGAAACTTTTCCCCTCCTGTCCCCCCTTCTTTCGCCTGCCAGAACAGAACTACGATGAGCACCCGTCCATTCTGGCCTCATTTCGTTTTGATAGTTTTGGTTTGGCCCACTTTTGCCTCTCGGTTTTGCCCAAAACTGTGCCGACCAATTTTCTTTCCTTGGGGCCCCGCCTCCCTGGACCGCCCGCCTCCACCCCTATCAATGAATATTTTTTCAGTTCCCTTTGGTCTCCAGGTATCATTCGCTGAAATGGTAGACATCCGTCTCGTCTTAGTGACCCCTTACTTTCATATGAGACCAATTTTCCCCCCTTATAAATACCCCGTGGACGGATTGGCTTTCTGCGAAAAGTGTGCATTGATCCTCGGGGAACAGGTATTCTGGCTTGGCAACTCCCCCCACCCCCACCCCCCTCGATTCCGGCCTTCTTTTGGCCCGGTCCCTCCCGGTCCTAATTCTCTCCTTTCGTGGCCCCACCTTTCCTTCCCCTGGCCCTTCCCCTTTCCTGGAAGGTGCTCTTTACCTCCCCACAAATTTTGCCCTCCTCCCAAGGCCCATCTACGACCCACAACCGTACTCTTCTTTCCCCCTTTGTCGCCCCAAAAGGAAGACCGCTGGTCCCCTAATGTATTGACCCAGACCTACCACAGAGTTCATTCGCTTGGTTCAAAAAACGTGAATTGCATGATGGGTCATCCCCGAACCCCCCCTATAGTTTTTTCGAATAACGATGTTTGGACCCACTCTGGTAAAAAAAGTTCCCATGTGCGAGTTATGTAATTTTCACACCACAGAATTCCCTTTGACATGTGCGTGATCTCTCGAGTTATTTTTTGCAGGGCCCCCACCTTTACAACCACTGGAGTTTTCCCCATTTCGGGGGAATCCTTGGCTTTTCAATTGCTCTTTTTTATCTATGCGCTCCCCCCCCCGTGAGACTTGCTCTTAAAGAGAGTCTTGCAGGCTTGGTTCCCTTTGTTTAATCGCCTTGTGGAATATCCCCTCCCGATTAAATTTCCTTCCCGAAAGAGGGAACAGTCAAGACGACGACAATTACCGCTTTTTTTCTTTTTTTTTCTTTCATACTGGTTGACCGCTCCCTCCCTGGATGTTTTCTTATCCCCCAGAGAACACCGTCCCCCCCCCCCCACAGCGTTTTCTTTCCGATATGTCGGTTTTCTTCTTTTTTTTTTTGGTTTTTCTGTCCTTCCGAGTTTGATTCTTTTTTCACTCCTAACCCCAAACAAAATGTGCGTCAATGCCCCCCTTTTGTTTTCCTTTCTTCTGTAAATGTTATATTCACCTCAAAGCCTTCGACTTCCCCTCTTTGGTACCTCCCTGCTCAACTCTTTGTTTTCTTGATTTCCCCGTGCCTGTGCTTTTCTCCCTGATTTTTTTTTCTTAAATTCTCCACCTCCAAGTTTTCCGCAGCAGCCGGGTTGGGGGAACAAAATTTTTCCCCCCTTCTGGGGCCCCGTCCCCTCCTGTGCAAAGGCTTCAAAATGATATTTTTGATCTTTTTTTGGTGTGAAATGATGTCAATGGCTTTTACAAACCCCCGTTTTTGTCTTAGCGTTCTCCTGAAGAATGGAGGTCGTTTTTTTGTCCTCGATCAAGGATGCGCTGCCGCATCCAGGTCCGAGGCCCCTTGTAGCGCCCGGAAACCTTCAGACACACGGTTAACTTTTTCCTCCCCCTCCGCTCATCCGCACTCCTTAAACTTTTTCTCCCCCTCGTCCTGCCCCTCATTCTTTTCTTCCAATAATATGCACATCTTTCTTGGGTTTCAACTCTCATTTTGTCGATGTCGATTGACCGCCCTGAACGTTTCCCCCCGCGCGCGCCCCCCCCTATGGGAATCCCCCTCTTCTCCCCATAAACTCAAGACTTTTTCCTGTAGTTGTAGAGTTATACAACCATTGAGGCCCCTGAGATAGCCCCCCTGTGTTTGTCGCTTGATTATCTTTTTTCCTGGACAACTCCAGGGGTTGCTGAAACGATTATCCGTCCCCTCCCCCCCCCCTCCCCACTTCTCTTTCCCCCTTCATCCCTCCAACGGACAGTCCATTTATTAAGTATATAGGTTTAGTTTTTCCTTATCTTTTTTCCATGCGCCAACGCTATTTGGGGACGGGTAACTTTTCAACCTCGTTAGGCCAACACATCCCAAACAGGCACTTTTCAAAGGAGACTTAAGCTTCGTTGCTTTTAAAAACTCTTACACCCCCACCACCACTTTATGGAGGTTGGCCCAGGACACAATGAACATTTTTCCGTGAGCTTTTTTTTTCCAGCTGTAATTTTTTTTTTTTTCTTTTTAAATTTTCCGCCAAAGAATTTGGTGATGAATCCACGGGGAAGAAGACGACTTCTTTCACTCATTTCCCCAAGTTCTTCTTTCCATTAGTCCACACAGTTTCTTATGATTGAGCACTTTTTCTTCTTTTTTTTTTTTTTTTTTGTGAATTCCCTTTTGACCCCCCTTTCCAGCCACGTTCCAGGTCCTCTTTTTTCCAAAGGACCCAGAGTGGAGGCCCTTTTTTTACCGCATAGCCACTGCGCGCATGGACCTGCAATAATTGACATTTTTTTAATTTTATTCCCCAAGGTCGTTCCCCCCCCCCGGGCAGTCTAGAATGTGATGAATCTAATACCCGTGCTTGATTCGTCTTCGCTTCGAATGTTTTTGATTCTTATTCCATCCCTTTCTCTCCAACCCGACCTTTTTTTCATTCTAAAAGTGTTTTTTATTTAACAGGATGGTTACCCTTTTTTACTCCACTTCATACTCCCACTCCGCCAAGAGATCGATGATCTTCTTCTTTGACTCCCATTTTTTTTTTCCCTTTTTCGCATTCTAGGCCCCGACAGTATGGGGGTGCCCTGTATTGTTTCCCTTTTCCCTTCTCCTTTTTCGGTTTTACACATGCTTTTTGGATCGAAACCCCCATCAGATCTTGGCTTTCCCTTGATTCATTTCGGGCCTTTGTGTTTTTCCGCCTTCTTTTTCCTACCCCCTTGTTAAATCACACAGTACCTAATGTACCGCCCCAACCCATGCGCTCGATTAATAGTTTCCCCGGACCCCCCCCTCGCCATTGGCTTTTTTGGATATCCGCACCACGACGCTCGCTTGACCCCTTTCATTTCATCGAAGCCCGGTTTGGCCTCTTACCCCCCCCCCCGACCCCATTTCCGACTTCCATCCTTTATGCCGTCCCCAAAACTTTTTGGGGGGTTTTTGGTCCACAATTTTCCCCCCTCCTTCCCCCCCCCACCCCCTTGCATTTTTAACTTCTCCAGGCGATGACAGTCTTCAAAAGGGAGATTTGTTCCCATGAATCATTTCGTCGCCGCTTTCGGCTTTTCCCACACCGCTTTTTATCCTCCCAAGACCGTTCATGACTTTCCCCCCGTTTTTTTTCGCCAGGATTCGCTGGTCAACTTCCCTCCTGGACGTCTCTTTCCCCTTCCTTGTTTAGTTTTCCTTTGAGACCGTTCCGTCGTTGACGTACCTGACCCTTTTGTCTCGCTGGCGACTTTTCCACCCCGCTCCTGGCTTGGCCCTAAGGTTTCGCTCCTTTCTTTTTTTTTCTCCCCAGCAGGTTTTGGTTTCTTATAAATCAGTTTCTCGTCGTATCTTGCGGGATTGAATAAATTCTCCCCTGGCCATTTTTCCTCGCTGGTTCCCCATTGGTCCCTGATCATTTGGGTGTTGGTGGATTCTCTTATTTTCCCCTCGATGTCTCCAGGAGTTGTTTCCTTCTGAGTGTCGTCGTTGCTTGCTTTCGTCGATGATTTATCCCCTTTCAATTACGACTCTGCAGTCTGCCCCCTCTCTGGTTCCCTTTTTTCCCTTTTCCCGTACCCGATTAATTAGCTCCGGGGTTTGTTAGTTTGACCTTGGTACTGACTCGTTTTTTTATTGCCATTTTGCTTATGCATCGCCGTTAAGCCCCAAAGGCATAAATGCATTAACCCCTCCTCCAGCGTCTCTCTTTTGGTCGGCTTCCTACCCTCTGCTGTCTTCCCCCGACATTGTCCCCTTCCTTTGAAAACCAGGCCGCCAACAGTTTGCGGCCCTTTACTCCCGTTGGCTCGCGGCCCCGGTTAGGCCTCTTCCCCCCCTTTGATTGTCGGCGGGGAGGCTTTTTGGCGTAAATCTGTGTTTTCCCCCTCTTTTTTGGGTTTGTCCCCTCTTTTTTCTTTGTCCGGTTTTTTGACCCCCCCCATCTTTTTTGTGAAAAACCTTTAGATGTCCCTGTTTTTCTCAACCAGCAGGCGTACCTGCTTTCACTCTTCCCCCCATTGGCGTTTTCAAGACCGTAGACATTCGTTGTGTTTTCTCTTCATGTTTGGTTTCTCCCTCCCCGGCCACCTTTGAACAAGTTCTTCCACGGGGAAGTTTTAAATTTCCTCCCAGCCTCTTTCTAATTTCTGAGTCGGCTTTCCGTAAACCCCGCCCCCCTCCTTTCCTGCTTTTTTGGATTGTTTCGGCAGAAGGCGGGTTACAGGCTTTTGATGTGGCTTTTCCTGGAGGGGGACCCCTCTGAGCAGTGGCCTTCTCTGATAAATAGTTATCTTTAAGGGGGGATACGCCAAATTTTTCTGATTTGGTTTATTAGGCGGTTTTTCTCTTTCTCTGCAGTCTCTTCTACACCTCCCTCTTCTACTCAGCAATCTCTCTTCTCTACTCTTGTTATTGAGAGGATTTTTTTTTTCTCTTTTCTCTCTTTCTTATTTTATTATTTTAATTCTCTTATGTTATTCTTCTGCTTGCTTCTTTTCTTCTTCCCCTTTCTCTCCCCTTCTTTTCCCCTTTTCTTTTCTTCCTCCTTTGTTGACTGCATGAAGAACACAAAGTTTTTTTTTTTTTAAGCGTGGTTTCATAATCTTTGAGGTCCCCCAGATGTACTTGCTGGCAGAGTTCCCCCAAGAGGCAAATTTATCCCTTTTCATACCTTTGTTCGGTCAAGGGAGTGACACCAACCAGTGAAAGAGATGGTGGTTTTTTTCTCCGCTTATGTTCTTTTATATGTTTTTCTTTTGAGTTGTGTTGTAGTCCTGTGTAGTCCGCCGTTTTTGGGTGGGACTTTGTTGGTGGGGGACACACAAACAACAAGCCCACACCCCCCCCCCCCCCCCTCCGCCAATTTCGAGGAATCGCCTTGACCATGGGTTCTGCTGATTTCCGCCTTTTTTGCGTTCTCTTTTAACATTCCCCTTCACCCCCAAGCGCCTGTTTTTTTATCCGTGTACTGGCAAAAAAAAGTACCCTGCTCCGGCCCCCCCCCCCCCTAAACGATGATGATTGAGCCGGGTCGGATGGGCCTTTTCTGACTTTTTTTTTTTTTTCCATCTTGGCGAGTCACCCCCGTCCTGCGTTCATGTCTCCAGAGAAAATGCAGTCTTTACCAACCCCCCACCTGTTTTTTTATTCCTCCCCCTTCCCGCCCCTCCTGTATCGACAGCTTCAAGGGTTGCTAGGCTTTAAATTCTTCCCTCTCGGTTAACCAGAGTTGGTCTTGGCTATCCAAGGTTTGGGAACCCCGTCGGGAGGCACCTTCCCAGCGGACCATTTTTTTTGGATATGGTTCCCCTATTTTTTTACATTGTTCCCAAATGATGTTCGTTGAGTCCCAGGACCCGGAGTCTGTGCCGAACTTTTCGTACGGAGGTTTTTTTCACTCAAGCCAATTGGGTTTTTTTATTCTTCCGGATGGTTGTGAGGTTAAGTTACCGGAGGGCTAGTTCTTGGACTTTTGGTCCTTTTACTTTCCCTTAAAAGATTCCAGAGTTTGGGGAAGGGAACTCGGAGGGACCATTACGGTTCCCCCCCCTTTTAATACTCGACCCCTTTCAGCCAATTTTTTTGGGTTTCATTGGCCTTCCCTATCACAAAAACCTTTTGCCCCAAGTCTCCCCCCCATCCTCATTTTGTTTTTTGAGAAATTTTCCCCCGGCGTCCCCCCTCCCCTCTGTTTTGGACCTTTAACGATAAAAGCCGAAGTCATCAAGAAAAACACCATAGTGTTGGTGAGCATATCTTTTCCATTGTATGGACCCTTCCCTTCTCTCCGTGAGGGAGTTTTCTCCGACTGCCCCATGCCATGATTTTGCAATCGCTGGTCCTACAATTTTTTTTCCGGGCTTTTTACACCAATTTCCCCCAGTTTTGTGCAATAGCTGGGACTGACTTGTATTTTCATTTTCTCTTGGAAAGACATACTGGGAGTCCGGGGCCCAACCCCTTTCCCCGCCCTCCTCCCCCCCCAGCGGAGCCCCTTGTCATTTTTTCTTTTGCCGGGAATTGCCCGTCCTTTTTTCTTTCGTCACTGCACACAGGTCTGGATTCCACGGCCGTCCGATCCGTGTGGCGGTTTTCAGTTCAATTCTTTTCTTAAGCCCAGTTCGGAGCACCTGTTGGTGTTCTTCCCCGAGCGATGATGTCTTTTTACGCCCTCTTCCCGTTTTTTTTTTTTTTTCGTTCGGTTTTGGCGGCCGTATAAGCTTTTTTTCGGTCAGGATGCTTTGTGCCCTTTTGTTTTCCCCAGCATACGGAAGGGCCCCCAACCCTTTTTTTTCAAATCGTTGGAATTGTTTTGATGCTCTTCTGACTGGTTGGGAATAGTTGGAGGTCCCCCATCAGGCCCTTTCCCCTTTTTTTCCCCCATTTTTGGACGAGTTTTTTTTTTTTTTTTTTCCGCGGTTTTCCCCCCCATTCCTCCCTTTTTCCCATCTAGTTACACCGCTCGTTCTTTAATTTGTCGTCACCCTCCCCCACAGTTCTTCTATCTTTTGGCTTTCCCCTTTTTAATTCTTGACCTTTGGGCTAAAATGGCTCCTTTTTCTTTCGGATCCGTCACTGTTTTGAGTGCCCTTTGCCGCAATTATGATTATTGGAACGTGGCTTCGCACCCGGGCCGGTTAATTTTGAAAAACTTTCCCCCCTTTTTTCTTTTATTCCATTTGTTTTTTTTTTTTTTTTGTTTCTCATGTCCCCCCTTTTGATGAGAGAAATCCCCCGGTATGCCCGGCTCACTTTTCTGTTTCGGGATCCATTTGTTGTGATCATTTCATAGTTGCCTCAAGTTTCCCCTTTCTGCCTCAGGTAGCTACAGGACGGCGCAACCCACATCAGTCTGGAAACCTCTCTGCCTTTCCCTGGACTGGTTCCCCCCCCCCCCCCGATGTTTAAAGGGTGTAACTTTACCAGTCCCCTTCTTGAGCGCACGGCTTTTCCCCCCATGGTTCAGAATTGTTTTTGTTCCACCGGGAGTCCACTGGTTTCACCAGTCCTTACATTATCGAAGAGAAGGACAAGTAATTTAAACTTGCTTCCTTTTCACGAGCTGGGCCTTTTTGTCTTCTTTTTTTGCCCTTTTTGAGTTTTTGCTCGGCTCGTTGGTAAACTAAATTGACAGGGCCATTTGCGTGCTCCCAGGGCATTTTTCCTTTTGTCGGCATCGGACGCCCTTGGGTGGTTCCCTGATTGCTCTTTCCGCTCGCTTGGACGGAAGAACCCAGGGCCGGACTAGTTCATAGCAATGGGCTATGTTTTCGATCAGAAACCCCCGGCCCTGTCACCCAGCCCCTTTGGATTGGCGCCCAGCCTCAACCCCACGGTTTTTGGCGCCTCCTTTCCACTTTCTTTCCCACAGGACCCCCCCCCGGACCCAGGCACTCCCCCACTTTTTCAAAGTCTCCGCAGGAGGAAATTTTTGGGACACAAGTTTTTTTTCCAATTCCCCCCCGGTAAAGACCTTGAAATCTTTCTTTTCCCCCCTAAGTATGTTGTGGTCTCTCTTCCGTTGCTTGCCGGTTGTACTAAACACTTCCGCCCCCAAGGTTCCGTCCCCTCTGGTACCCTGCTTCCTTATTTCTGATTTTCTTTTCCGCCCCTAGCATCGAGAGGAAGTTGTTTAGATGGCCGCCCCCCCTTTTTTCTTTGTGTTAGGTTTGAAGTTGCTTCGCAATAGCCATTCTTAAGTTTTTTCCCCTCAGACTGTTTTCTTTCTCCTGCGCACGGAAGGTTTGTGGATGAGTGCCTTCCCCACCTCCTTTTTTTTATCACCCATGGGTTCTTCTTGCTAAGCCCCCAAAAGTCCCACCCCTGGAGAAGCGATTTTTTTTTTTTTTTTTGGAACTTCATTTTCCCTTTTCCCCCCAATGACCAGAGATTTCCCATCGTGCCCCCATTTCTTGCTTCTTTCCCTATCCGACCCCCCTAGAATGAGACTGCCAGCACCACTTCTGGTCTAGCCTTCGATATGTTTTACTTTTTTGGCCCCACGTCCATTTTCCTTTTAACATCGAGACCAAACGTTGCGCGGTTACGTGCTCCTGTCCCCCCCTTGACCTTCAAATGCATCCCTGTTCAGTTCAAGCGGTCCCACGGTCTCTTTTTTCATGGGTGCCGCTTTGGTTTCACTTTACGTTGATCCCTTCGCCTTCCCCAGTACCTCTGCCCTGCACCGATCCTGATCACCACCGTTGCCTGTCTTTCTATAATCCCTTTGCCGACTTTCTTTTTTGCGACTTTTTTCCCCCTTTCCTTTCTTTGTCACCTTCCATACCCATGCGAGCCGGAAGGTTTTCACGGCGATTTGGAATGTACACAATGTAAATAATTTTCTCCCCCCTCTTCCACAAATTTCCCCCCCCCCCCCCCCCTGGGCCTCGAATGTTTGAGACTGGATTATTCCCAAAATGGTCTCCCGTGTTCTCCATAAAATATGGCCTCCCATGATACGAACCCTCCATTTTTTTCCCCCCCCCTCCCAGTTCTTCAACCTTTCTCTTGACTGGTTTCGGCCTCTGAATACCTCGAGACTCACCAAGGTTCGCGATAAGCCGGCCCCTGGGTCCCCACCTTTCACAAAAAAGTCATGGGAATGTATGGCATTGCCGTCTCCACCTACCCCGATATCGTTCAGATAGAATCGATAGTGCCCCCGATTTTCACGTCTTGCGCTCATGGCACAACTGCATGGAATGTCCTTATCCGACGTATGATTCCTTCCGGCTGTCCGCCTGAGATTAAGGCGTCTCAATACCCTTCTTTTTCCCTTGAATTTGGAGCTCCCCAGTCAAGGTGCTTCGACTTGCTCTCCGTCTCTCCAGCGCTGTACAAACGGATATGAAATACGGCCGCGTGTAATTTTCTCTCGTTTCTCTTTCCATTTCCCTCCCCTTTCCCCTTGCCCCCCCCCATTGCACGCTTCCCAGTTTTCGAGTCAGGCAATTGACCCCGGTCCGGAATAGGTCTTAGCCCTGTTCGGTTATGGACGGCTCCCCCTGATTTCTCCCCCCCCCAACCAGATCCCCCCCAGCTGATGCTTTCTTTGGGTAATCGTTTGTTTACTTTCCCTCTAACACCCAACAAAAAACTTGGTTTTCTACGACTTTCTTATCCTTTTGAATGGTGCTCACGGCTCTAGACTTTTGCCTGGCCTTGCTGGAGATTTTCTCACCATTCCAACGACCTTTTTTTTCCTTTTTCGTGTTTTTACTTTCTGGCGGCTGTTGCTCGGTTCAGTACCTTTTTTTTCCCCCCCCCCCCTTTATACCTCTTCAGCAAGTTCCTATTAACTCCCACAGCAGACTTTTTTTTGGCTCAAATGAGATTGTGCCTTTTTCTGTTATAGAAGGAAAAAATGACCCCCCCTGGGAGGTAACGCATCTTTTCTCCCCTACATTTCTCACCTGGGGGGCCTCTTCATTGGTGAAATTGTTCGATGACACCCTGACCCTCAGCATCGGTAACACCTCCCCCCCCTTCCTTTCTCTAATACCGCTCCCTAAGAAGCTTCATAGATAAAGATTTTTATTCAATAATATCCGTCCCCCCTTTGACCCCATCCATGATATGGATTTTCTTTTCCGGCCGCCGACGGTTCCCTCCCAATCCTCCCTCCCCCCCCCCAACTTCAGGACCTGCCAATCCCTTTAATTCCTCGCTTCCTTGAAGTCCTTTAGTTCCTTCCTCCCCCATAGGGTCCTGGACAGAACTTTGTTGTAGATGCCACATGCTTTTTCCTTTCTTGTCCCATTTCAAATCCCCTGAGCACTTTCTTCCCTGACTTCTGAGTGCATTCCGCGCCCCATCCCCGGGCCGTCCATCTTCTAGTTTTAATGGCCGGAGTAGTCTTGCTTTTTCTGCGATACAACACGCTACCCAGCCTTCCCTCTTATCTTTTTTTTTCTTCCCCCCCCCAGCTCCCCAGTCGCTAGCCATGGTACAGTTCTTTTCGGATTTTCACGTCCCATGGGAACAAACCAAACACCTTTTCTTGTGCGGTTCAGACCCCTCTTCCCTTGGACGCTTTCTCTTTTCTGCTGCGTTAATTTTCGGTGCTTTTTTCCCTTTACTGCCAAACCCCCCCAAAAAAAAAGCCCTGGGTTTTTTCGTTACTCACGGGCTGCGCCTCTCCAGTCGAATATACTGTACCCCCCTCCCCCCCCCCCTTTTTTTCATCCTAGATGTGTTTCTAATCGCCTCCCCTCACCTGCCTCTTTAAAGGCAGCGGCATTCCGGTCGATGCCCCCTCTTGTTACGACTTACGAGTGTTGAACTTTTACTTTCTAAAACATTCCCCTTTTTCCCTCCCCCATTTTTGTTGAACTTTTTTTCCACTACCTGTGCCGAATATAGTGATGCGCTTCTTGTGGCCCCATCTTCTATGTTCAAGTATGTTTTTTTCGTCTGCCTTCGTAGAATGGTCTGCCACCTCTCCTTTCTTTTTTTCCCTCGCCTCCTGACATCGCCACGTTTGATTTGACTAGTGACTGAACTTTTTGGCCTGGTCCTGTTTTTTATGTGATCTTCCCCCCTCTGTTTTTTTTGCGGCTGTTTTCCTCTTCCCCCTTTTTTTGTTCCTCTGTGGCCCCCCTTTCTGAATGCGTTTCTTTTCTTTTTCATGGTTATGCATTGCTTAACGGCCGCGGCAGTATTCACTGTCCCACCTTCCCTCATGTCCGCCTACCCTTCGATTCCTCTCCCGGTTTCTCACTCTGTTGACGCTTCCCCTCATCTGACGACGGTCAAAGAGATACCCAAAGATGACCCTCCAAAATCTATGGCCGTCCCCCGACGTCCCAAATTATAGCCACACAAACTTCCATGGCCCCCCGACCCCTTCTCTCGGCCCCCCCTCCCTCTGATTCGCTCCTCCCTCGGGCTCTTAGCCAAAACCGACTTGTTTGACATCCCCTCCTCCTGATTCCAATCCCGCTCTGTCTTTCTCTGCTCGTGTTGTAATTCCCAACGACCTCCTCTTTTCTTTCCTCCCATCCTGTCTTCCCCCTTCCTCCTTTCCGTCCATTGACCTCTCTCTCCGTCCACGACAGTCTTGAAATGCCGTCAGGAACTTTCTTAAATCTGTTTTTCCCTCCAGCATCGTCGCCGTTCGCTTTCTCGTCCAGTCTCAATTGGCTGTCATCTCCTTGTTCCTGGTGCTCTTCCTGTTTGGCGGCCTCTTTTTGATTCTTTGTCAGCCGTTTTTGTGATTATTCTGTCATTCCCCTCGAGATCGTTTCCGGAGCAACTTTTATTGCCGGGATCGAGGGAACCCGGGGTTGTTTTTTTTTTACTTTCTCTTTCTTTCTTGCACTCTCCGTTGTTTTTTTTCTCCCCCCCCCACAAAGGGCTAACCTTCCTCGCAGTAGAGTTCTGCGAACCGCTTCTACCCAGTTTTTTTTTTTTTGAACAAACCGACCAAACAGTTGGAAAGATGGCTTGGCGCCTCCTTTTGACGCTTTCGCGCGCCTTTCTCCTTGACAAGCGTCTTTCGATGGCGGCGGAGGCCTTTCCCAATCCCATGTGTGGCCCAGGACCATTGTCTATTGCCGGCGACCATTTTAAAACATAGAAGGTTTCCACCCCTCCCCCTTCTATTCGATCATTTTCTGAGTCAGCCCCCTCTCCCATTCTGAAGGGTTCCAATGGGAGGAAGAAGGCACCTTTTTTGCAGACTTCAGGTGTGAAAGTAAAAAGGTGTCAGTCCCTTTTCCTGAGCGCGTAACACATTGGTCGGCACGGCGGGTTGGTCTTGCGTTAACTCCTTTTTTCGGTCTGGAGCCCTCGGACGGCCATGCTCATAACCCCCTGCCAAATTTTGACCGTTCGGCTTTTTTTTTTTTGGGGGGGGGTGGGTTTTGGGGGGCATGTTGAGGTGCTTTTTTTTTTTTTGGTTTTTTTTTGACTTTTTTTTTTTGGGGCGGAAGGGTTTTTTTTTTTGGTTGTTGTTTTTTGGTGCGCTTTTGTTGTCGTTTGTCGGGGTTGTTTTTTTTTTTTTCTTGGGGGTTTTTTTTTTTTTTTTTGGGTGGGCTGTTTTGGCGGGGCGTTGGTTTTGTTTTTGCGTTGTTTTTTTTTTTTTTTTTTTGCGTTTGGTTTGGGGTTGGTTTGGGGGTAAGTTGTTTTTTTTTTTTTTTTTTTTTGGGGTTTTGCCGGTTGGACTTTTTCTGATTGCTCCCGGTCCTGGTATTAGTCTCTTTTTCCCGCGGCTCCGTGGACGCCTGACCACCCAAAAATTCTTGGCGTAAAATGGTACCTTTTTTTTCAGGGCCCCCTCCCCGCTTCAGAGTCTTCCCCCGCGTCCTTTTTGCTTGCCCCGCCCCCTTCCCCCCCCCCCCCCCCCCCCCCCCCCCCCCCCCCCCCCCCCCCCCCCCCCCCCCCCCCCCCCCCCCCCCTTCTTTGGTCTTTTTTTTTTTGCCCCACGGCGTCGATTGAATTGGACTGTTGAACCCTTCTTTTTGTCGTTTTGTTGCCGCGACGATGGCCCAAACTTTTTTCGAGGCCCTTTGTAATGCTTGTGGTCATTTGCTTGCAACCCCCCCTCCCCCTTGCCTGTTTTTTTAGTTATTTTGTCGCTGTGCTGGACAGCACTGTGATGCTCTGAGCTGGTCCTTTGAGATGGCTCAATCTCCCTTTGCAACCCTTTTCTTTCTTCCCATGGCAGACCCCCGGGTTTCTATAGCACCAGGCTTTCCCTCTTTTTAGGTTCTTCCCCAGCGTCCTGTGATCACTTAAGGGGATGTTGTCCGCGTCTGAGTTCTGATGAATTCCCACCTTAGGTGCCCCAATAGAGAAAGCTCCCCCTTCTGATAGTTTTTTTTTTTTTTTTTGGGTCACCAGATCTGAGTGCAGATTAGCCCCAATCCTTTTCTGGGCTCAGTTCTTGTAGCCACTGAGGTGCGAATAAATTGGAGGATGAA
>Ga0179591_1220240_pt1 | contig 18032 bp, 15 predicted proteins | sample CZOMad2_1_08_16f_FD_182891 | JGI IMG/M metagenome (GOLD analysis project Ga0179591, IMG submission 182891) | Vadose zone soil fungal communities from Angelo Coast Range Reserve, California, USA - CZOMad2_1_08_16fungal (PacBio error correction) | ecosystem: Environmental > Terrestrial > Soil >... | reverse complement strand
TCGCCTTTCATGGAATCCCCCCTGAATCCCCTGTTATAGCTGTTAGTCCTGAGTTCTATAAATTCTTCTTTTTCCAAGTTCGTTCTCTGCATCTGTCCCTCTTCTCTTTTCGGCTGGCTGGCAGCACAGTCTGTTCCCCCCCTCGCATTAATGTCACTTTCTTACTGGTTGTTCGGGCTCGTTTAGCCTACCCGTTATCCCACCCGCCGACACCCCTACCGTCGTCCGCCTTTTTGCTTTTTTCATTCTTTTCCCCCCCTATTTTTCATTGCGCGCTGACCACCCCCTTATAGGTGTGCACATAAATCGATCATGGAGGCTTTCCTCAAGATCCGACGGTACGGACCTGTACATTTTTTGCTGTGTACATCCCCCGCGAGACATCCTACCCCTTCCAGGCTTTTTACCTAGTTCATGCCTTTCCCCAGGTCACCCAAGCCCTAATCACTGTCTCCAGTCCACGCTGCTTCCACCTTTAAAGAGACCACCAAGTCGCTGATTTTTCCCTTTCCCCCCCTTTTATACCCTGACGAGAGCTCCCTTTCCACCTTTTTGTACCTGACATTTTCCTGACAGTAGATCTTATGGCCTCTTCCCTTCTTTCAGTTTTTTCTCTTTCTAGGACGGATCTTACTCCCTACTTGTTTCTTCAGCGCGCGGACAGCTTAGAACATCCGTCTTCGGTCCCCAGTCCCTGGCCCCACGGATCCCATTTTGAGCCGTTCCTAGGCGGTCATGATTTCACTTTTTCTCCACACGCCTAAAATTCCCTTGTTGGCCCTCCTCTTCCCACTACCTTGACTCTCCGATGAACACGCCTGCGAACGCAGAATACTGATTTCTCCCCTCGCTGGCACCGGATATCACATACTCAGTCTTTTCAGAGCGCTTATCGACGCCCCTATCGTTTTTCTGGAACGGGTTCATGAAGAACGCGCGCTTTCTATGATTCACTTATCTTCCCTCCTCTTCGACCGGGACCAGTGTCCTTTCCAACCGTAGGCGTTTCAGCAACAGGGATCCAGAGCGCCTTTCTCTTTACAGTCTGCTCCGATCTCCCCGTTCTAAGAAGCATTCCTCCTGCTTGAAAGGGGAATCCGCCGTCTTCGGACTCCAGATGAGAGTCCTCCCTTTATGGGAATGTAGATCTATGCTGGATAAATTACCCTGCCATCCGCCTGGACGAATGTGTACCATTTTCACTCAGACCTAGTTCGGTCTTCCCTGAGCGTTAACCGACAGCGTTCCCCTCTCCTCTATTAGATGCCGCCGCCGTTTTTCCCCCCCGTACCCAGGTGCTCGAGGTCTTCTTGCGTTCTGCGCGGATGGCTATCTCTTGCCGTTCAACCTATCTCTTTCTCCTTGCTTTAGGCGGGGTAGAAGTCTCCCCCTTCCTTTAACTCATTTTGCAGGAAAAGGTCGTGACAATAGTTACCCCGCTGCCCCCCGGATTGGGACCCACCAGCGTTTAACGGTCTTCCCCTTCTGATCCCTCCGGTGTGTCCTGTTGTTTCCTCCAACCAGGAAATGGTTTTCCCTTTAGGCGCCAAGGCCTTCCCGGTACATTTTTTTTCTTTTCAACTGACCAGGATGAAGCTTCTGTTGACCTCCCCCCTGTGCGCTGCCGTACAGTATGTCACTTGGTGCTTCTTTTTTATGAGTTAATCTCATCCCTTAACGAAGACGGATAGGAATTCCTTTCTTTTTTATTACGGTCGCACCTTGAAAGTGACTTTCCCGGCCGTGGACTCAAGTTTTCCTCCGCGGTCTGCTTTAGGAATTCTCCCCCGAAGCTCTCTTCCATCGTGACGTGCTCGGGATGGTAAACTTTTCCTTTTTCGGATTTGTTTTGGCCATTTTCCCTTTTTCACCCCCTTGCCCCCAAAAGGCCCTTTATCCTCTCCTATTTTTTTTTCGAGTAGACTGTTCTTGGTGAGTTGTTTTCTGTTTCCCGTTTCCTCCGTGGCGACCTTCGCCGTATTAACTCCCCCTTTTCACCGCCAGCTGGAGATAGGAAGCTGGAGAGGGTTCTTTCTTCCAGGAGACAGACTTGAGTTTTGCTTCCCGGCCTTGGTCATCTTTCCCCTGTTTGACGTATATCCGGTCATATTCCTATCTCTCTTCTTTTATTGCCATTCTCCAACTTCTATGCCCGGATTCCCCCCACGAACCAGGATTTTACAGTAGAGTCCTCATTTTTCTGTCCCAGGTGCACCAGCTACCGGGTCCCGTTCCCTGCGGGACCCGTGCAGGTCTTTCCTTGCAAAAAAGGTTCCTTGTTTCGAGGAGACCTAAGTTTTTTTTCCTGTTTTTTTCACCACTTCGACCGGTTCCCTTTGTGGACAAGATGGACTCCTTCGTTTAACCCCTTTTTTTTTTAGGGTAGCGTCCTGCGCACCCCTATAATAGAGCATTAGATCCAGTTTCTTCCTTGCGGCACTTTTCTTAGGATTCTATCCTCTGACTGCTAGCTCGACTCGCGCCTTTTTGCTTTTAGGGATTCCGCGCAGTTTCTCCAGATAATTTTCTCTCTCGAGGGCCCCGTCTTCCGACTGCTTTCTCTTTTCTTTTCTGAGACTTTTTATGGAACTCCTTGTCAGGTTCCTTGATCGGTACCTATTTTTCTAAAGTCAGCTAGCGTCTAGACCAATGGACTGCATAGCTTTTCCGGGAATCTTGGTACATTTCTAGTTGCCTCTAGGTCGGGAGACCCTTCCTTTCTCTATGAAGGAGATTTTTCTTTTGTAAACGTGTGCTTCTTTCTGTTCTCTCGCTTTGTGTCCACGTTTCGGTCGTGCCTACTATGGGCCTTTCTGGCAGTAACCTCGGAGTCGCGTTTTTTCTACCGCGGCCCCTGAATGTCGAGGCTGAATTTATGACGAGGAGACGTTCGTCTGTTAAGGAGCGGTCGCCGGGGCGCGCAGTGGGGCGGCTGGTGCCTGGATTGTGTGTTGTTTTTTGTGGGTTAAGGTGGGGGTCTTTGCCGTTGCGTTTTGTCCCGGGCGGGCTTGGGGCGCTTGGTGTGCTGGGTCGGTTGTTTTGTACCTTTTGGTGTGGTGGGTGTGTCTGGGTTGTTTCTGGGATGGCACTTTCTTGGCTCCCTATTATGCTGAGAGGGAGTCTTGCGGTGGAACTCGGCTAGTTTTGTGTTTCATCTGTGATGTTGCCTGTACGCTTCAGGGTGCCCCCAGCCCTGGGCCGCCTGTAGAATATATTTATTGTCTCGGGGCCTAATGACGAACCTGTTTTAGGTTTTTTCTCCGTCGAAGGCGTTACTCCCTTCGTTTAGTCGATTCCCTCCCCTAAGAGATTTTTGAATTTTTAAGCGGGCATAAGCTACATTTTATTTAACGTCTTACCTCTTGTCCTTTTTATTCCCCTCCTGATCTCTTCTCCCCTTGTTTCTCTGTTTCATTTTTGTTTTGGTTGGCTTGGGATGTTCCTTTTCCGGAGGTTGCCGTTTTGCGCTTTCCTTGCTCTGCTGTGGCTTTCCTCTTGACCTGTCCTTTAGTGAGAGTTTTTTTAGATACGTTGATTTCAGTTCCTGGATTGGGTCGGATGGTGCTCGGTATTGCTTTTTTTCCTCGTTTTCACTGCATTTTTTTTTTCAGACTTTTCTTCGGTCATGTCGCCTAAGTTCTCTCCTGTTTTTGCAGGCCTATGCCGTTTTTTTTTAATCTCGTAAGGCGAACACTCAATATCAAGACCCTCCTTTACCCTCCCTTCCTTCTTCTCGTAGTCCTTTCCGTTTTGGTGAACTGATTTTGATCAAATCGTTAGCTTCCCCCCTTCCCGCCTGCGCCCGCTTTTTTCATTCTCCTGTCGGTTGGAGTCTCGGGTGAGGACAGCCAAGGCCCTTTCTAACTATCTTTTTTTTTCTCTTGCGAACAGTTTGACCCGGTTGCCCTCCTCGGTGAGCCGGCAGTTTTCGGTTCAAATTTAGCGAGTATCACCCAGGGGCTCTGGATTAACCCCATTTGTGTCTCCCCTTTGATCTCCCTCATCTATGTTTAGCAGAGCTCGTATTCCACTTCTCCTTTTTTTTTTAAGACCAGTGGTTCTCTGCGCGCGCCTTGAGACCCCGCTCGCTACCCTGGCCTGTTTTTCCACCATTTCTTTCCCTCCTGATTTCAGCGTTTCCGCTCCCTGCCGACTGGCGTTTCTTCCCCGGTTTTCCCAGACCGCAGTTTGTTTAGCTGCGCAGGAGTGACTGTTTGATGGGTTTCTCCCCAGCCGATTTCTCGTCCCAAACGAGACCTTAAAGTAGCTGCGGGAAGTTCTTGTCCTTACTTATTTCCTTATGTATTACCTTTCTAGGTAACCCCATGGCATAGATTTTGACGTACTTCATCCATGGAGGGCTCCTTGACCCTATCGTAAACTTTGGATCAACCGTCCTCAGTTCCCGTTATGACTCCCCCTCTTCTTTCTCCCATAAGCAAAATCCAGACAGGCGCCCGCTTACTCTTTTCCCAACCTGCACACAGCCTCCCCCTTGTGGCATAAAATGGACGCACTCCTTAGTTCAAAGAGGCCCCTGGACCCTTACCTTTCCCTGTTTGATTTCCTGACCGGTACATTTTCTTTAGGAAGCGCAGTAGATGCTTCTCCCTGCTGGGCTCGGGTTCACAGTTTGTACGTTCCCGTCAGATGTCCTGATTTGGACAATCTCTCACTTTGAGAGTCGAGGTCGGCTCATCCTATGCGGTGCAGCTCTCGCCCAAAGCCTCTCATCTATGAGGCGATTCCCAAAAGAAGAAGATCTCCTCTGAGTTTCAAGTTCTTTACGGAGTAAATAGCGTTCTGCACCCTTTCCCCCGTCCCCGTGCCCTTTTCACCAGACCCACCCCCATGGAATTTTTGCCCCCCCCTGCTATCCCGTCTGCCAGACTCTTTATTTCCACGCTGAGGAAGCATGTCAAGAATCAACTTGTACGATCTTTCTTTTGATAAGAGTCTTTTCCTCCTACCCTCGTTTCTTTTGAATCTAGTCCCCTGAAGAACTGGTAGACTTTTTCCCGTCGCCCTCTAACTTCCTGTCTCCCTTTCTGGAAATGATTCAAGTCCTCCGGAGAATCAGTTATCTGTACGATTCTCTCCGATACCTCTTGCCTTGACCCAGAACTTTAAGATTTATCCTTCCCGGCTCCTTCAGCGAGCTTTCCCTTTACTAGTATTACATTTCTAAAGGCCCTTCCATCAAAAGACCGGGTTTAATTACCAGTGTTCTAACTCCTTTTTCCCGAGTAGACTCGTCTCACGTAAGATTCGTCGACCCCTGAGTGAGCTCTGACGCGCCTCCTTTTTTAAAAACTTCAGGTTGAGCGCTTATGTCGCGTAATCGCGCTGCACGTGGCGAGTCTCTCTTCGAGTCCGATCTCCCCTTGTTAACCTTCTCTCCTCTTTTGTTTCGGTTTCGAGTTACGTCCCCCCCGCCCTTCTTTGTTTAGGAACGTTTTTTCAGTTTTAAAGCTGGGAACTTCCTTTTTACCCCCCCCCCTTTTGTGAAGCTCGAATGGGAGCCTCCCTTCGGGGGAATAGTCATCGTCCCCCCCAGAAACGTTTTTTTTCCCGACAAGGTTCTAAATCGAGGACGTGCCATGTCCTTTTTAAACGTTTGCGTCGTCCTAGTACTTCCTTTTCCCATCCCCCCTGTTCTTTGCGTCCCTTTTTCTTGTCTCCTTTCTCTTTCGGCAGCCTCCCTGATTTTCAGATGCATTTCTCTTGCCAGGATTGTAAGTCTCCGTGACTTTTTACGTTTCTTTTTTTTGTCGTCCCTTCCTTGGCCGCGAACCTTTTTGTTTTCGTTAGAAGAAGATCAACCCGCCCAGCGGCGCATCCGCCCTGTCCGTAGCGGGTTTGGTCCCTTTGCGATTGTTTCCTTCTCTGTCCTGCCCCGTTCCACCTGTACACTTCACAAACAGGAACATTCCTTTTCTATGGTAATAATACTCCGTTGTTGTGTTTTCCTTTTCCGAGATCCTGTCTAGGTTTGTTTTGCCTTTTGTTTTAGGTAGCAGTGTTTCGTTTTACTAAGAGTTATTAGCCGCCGTAGTCCCTTTAAAAGATAGTACATTCTGCTTTTTGTCTCCTCTTCTCTTGGAGGGTTGATAATTTCTTCCCCCCACCCATTGGGAAGAGCGGTTCGCCGGAAGGACCATTAAGTGTTAATCGTTTCCCCCACCCCTTCAGTGCGCCGTAATCTCCTTTCCGTAGACGATTCGTACGATTTCTTTCTCAGACGCTTTTCGTTTCAACCCTCCCCCTACTGTCCCTCATTCCCGACAAATTATTCACCTTGCTTCGTACCCCTTTGTCCCTGATGCCGGTTGCCAATGTTTTTTACTCTTTTTTCCTGTTGACGGAATTTTTTGGCCAACCCGGTGACGGCTCTGCCTATCTTCCCCCTAAGCGGCTCTCCAGCTTCAAACCCTCTTTCCTCTTTTTTGTTGAAGAGGGGGGAAACCTCGGACAAGCTTGTCCCTTAGGTATGAGTTGTCGCCCCCCCCTTACTATCGTCATGCGATGGATGCAAGGAGGCAATCTCTTTAACAGAGTCGGCTGTTCTCGGCCCGTTTGTTTTACTTAGTTATCTTCTCTCATTTTCTGGATTAATTCTCCCCCTGAGAGAAACTAAGCGCTCTTTCAGACTGGATTCTCACGAAGATCGTTCTTCTTCTTCGGCCTTGTAACTGACGTAAGGTTTTTCTTAATTGTTTAGACGAGGATCTTTTTCCCGTTCCAGATAGCTCTTCTTCGAGATGGCCTTCCGCACGATTTCTTTGGAGGTTCTGTTCCTTTCGTTTTTGGTTTGCGTCCTCGGTACGATTGAAGAGATTTCGCTGCCCCGGCTCTATGACGTCCGATTAAAACGGGCTTCCCAGGCCTGTCGCTTCGCCTTAGGTAGTTGCATATTGCCTCTCGTTTCGAGGGAATCTGGCCTTAAGTAGCGGTTTTATACGGTCCTATAGTAGCTGAGTTATTCTTCTTCTTCTTCTGTTTGTGATTTTTTCTTTTCCCCTAGCAGGTCTCTTTTTCTCCGGCTGACTTGGCATCTGTGTCATTTTTTTAGAGTGTTTTTGCCCTCTTTCCCTTTCCTGTGGCTTCTCCAAGGTGTGCATCCATTACCAAGTTCTATTAGGAATGGGCGCCGGTCTTTCTGGTTTTGCAAGGGAATTTCCTAGCGGAATGTATCCCTGCTTTCTCTGGGAATTTTCTTGTACTTATGGGAGATTTTAGACTCTCTTCTCTCCTCGTTCCGTTAGACCAATTGTCCTTTCAATTTTTCAGTCGGACATTTTAAATCGGAAGATGAGGAAATCTACCATTTAGCCGGTTGCCTTCCTGGGAAATTGGACATTGTGCCCTTATTTTCCGCCCGTATGTTGGTAGTTTTTCCAGACACGGCCGCCTTCGGCTTTTCCTTTTCACTTGCCAGGGCTTTTCTTGCGGTGCTCCTTTTTCCAGTTATCGTGCCTTCTTCTCTTTTTGCTCTTCGCTCGCTGCTGGTATTAGCCCCCCTTTCATTTTGCATTTCACCGGTACTTCTGATACAGTTTAATGGCTCCCCTTGTGATCTACCTTTGTGTTTTTTCCCCATACTTATGACGTTGTTTTTCTTAGCAAGGAACCTCCCTCAATTACTTGAAACAATGACTACATGTTTTCTACGGGATGTCGGCTTCTCAGTAGGATGGTTTTGCTTCTCCAAATCGGACACCTGTCACGTCTTCCTTTTTTTTCGCCGTCTTCTTCAAGTCCCTCCTTTCTCCTGCCAGACCTTCAGCTTACCCTATCTTTTTCGCGGCGATCCTCCCTGGAAGTTCCACACTAATGGTTGTATTCCTTGCTTAGAGCTAAGTGTAGCTACGGGCTATTGTTCACATTTAGCTTGTTTCCTCCGAATCCCTCTCAACACCTTGTTGTTGTGCTGATTATTTCTTAACCTAGCCTTTTTTTCAATCCGCAAAGTGGTGATATCTTCGATCCTTTGATCGCGTCTCCCGTCATGCTACACCTTTAGGTCCCTTTCCCTTCTGTACGAATTCTTGGCGAGTTCTTTCCTCCTTTTTTTGGTGCAGTACCGTTTCTCCCTTCCCCACGCGCGCCGACATTTCTGAGTTCGTGTTTTTTGAGTTTTCGATTGATCCAGCCTACTTTCTCCCTCCACTCGACATTCCGTATCTCCTTTTTTGGAAAGTGAGTTTCATTAATTTTTCTTCCCTTTTCTTTCCCCCTTTTTTTCTTGCGCCGATTCTTGCCCACCCCAACAAACCTTTTTCGTTTTCCAGAACACACATTCTACCTTGTGGTCTTCATGGACCCGAGTTACCTCTGTGCTTGCATTCATTCTAACAAGAACCTTTCGCGCAGCCCTATCCCGTGCCCCTGCCCCGTCCCCCCTTAGTAATTCCCCTTTACCCCGTAGCACCCGCCTCCTTTCCCCGGGCATGCCCGGAAAACCTCTTTTTCCTTGATTGCCCCCAAAGCGGCCCCCAGCTACTTGCCTTGACCCTTTTTGAGACGCCGTCCCCCATTTCCTGGTTTTTAGACGGCGCCGCTATTCCCGGTTTTCCCCTCCCCTTCTTGAGTGTCCTTGTTTAAAGGCTGGACTCCCGGCCGAGTTCGGGCCCCGGAACGCCTGTGCTTGTTGCGAACAACCACCAAAACTTTGTGTGGGGTTTATCTCAGATCGCAGACTCCTTTTTCCTCGATGAGCGTCCATCCTACGTGACCAGTTCCGCTTTGGGTTGTCCCCGTTCCCACTTCCAAGATGCGCTCCGGAAGACGAGGTTCATTTAGCTTTTACAAAACTACTCGCCTTCCCTTCCACTCTCTTGAAACCGACCGTCTTCCCACTCTTCAAGAATGCCCTGTCCGGAGCTCGAGTTTTTATATCACCTATTAGGAATCCTGGCTCACCATGCTCTTCCTATCTCTAGAATCTCTCGTCTCCCTTTTCCATGTACGACGCCGAAGACGAGGTTCCTAAGTTCCCATCGGCGCGCCGCCTCTTTGTCCTCCAGAGGACATTTCGAGCCTTCGACTGACAGCCTGACCGCGTCTACTTTATCAGGAAATTCTCCCGATGTCTCTCGAGGACGCAACGTTATTCTTTTTTTTTTAGAACGATTTTGACCGGGTACCTTCCGCACGCTATTCCAGTTCAACATGATGGACGCTCTTTGGAGAGTTTTTGTTGGAACCTTCCTTGATCTCGAATCTACACTTGGCCCCTTTCCCCTCTCCTGCCGTATTCGGGCTAAAGACGCGTTCTGATGACTGCATCTTTTTTCGCTGTCAAGTTTATTTCTCCTAGCTGATTCCCCCTTTGTTTTCATACCGCGCCCAGGTGTCCGATTAGTAGCGCGGAGAGTTTTCGAAGGGCCGAGGATTTTTTTCCGAGATTTCCCCTAGTCATCCGCAAGGGGCCTCTGGCTTAGCATGATGCTAGTTAGTTAGGTTGTGGCCTTCTTGTAGAATTCCTCCCGAAGGGCCGTCACTGACACGATTTACCCACAGTTCTTCCCATTAGTTTTTGACCAATAAGTTTTTAACTCGATTCACTTTTCTTCCCCCATAATGTGGCCTCCTTCCCTCATGACTGGTTTTGCCCCCCCCCCATTTTTTCGTCTCCCCCCGTTCCCTTCTGGACTGCCGGCCTATTTTGGGCACCTTTTTTGATATGCTTATCTGAACCAGACGGGTGCTTTACCTCCAGTACATTTCCATGTTCTTCTCTTAAGAGGAGTTTTCTCGGCCCCCTAAGACGTAGGCCGATGCGGTACCTATTGAAGGTGACGTGACAGGGTAAGATTGGGGATTCCCCTTAGGTGTCCTACGAAATCCCCTCCCCCCCTTCGCAGGGACGAAGATAAAAAACTCACTCTTGGTATTGAAAGCGTTCCTATCTTTAGCGCCCGTCTTCGGTACCCTTGATGAGTGCGGCGGTAAAATAACCCCCCCCCCCTGCAACCCACCAGTTTTAACCTTTCTTTTCTTTTTCCCCCTACTCCGGTTGTTGTTTCTTCTCTCTCCTTTTTTTGGTGTGGACAGTTGTAGGAATTTAACCGTGGTCTCCCCTCCCTGTGTCTTATCCGCCTTTTAGTTCCACGCTTCACAGCTTTGTCTTTTCCAGATCATGGAGCTGGTTTTTTTATTTCCGTTCTTCTCCGTTGCGTGACCTCGTTGCCGGCTTTAGTGTGCCCCCTAGTTAAGCCCGCTTTCGGGCATTTTATGGCATCTAACTCCCCTCTTCTATCTTGCTGTATGTCTGCGCGTTCAAATTATCAAACTGTACCTGGCTTCGTCACGCACCAGTTATGTATTCCACCAAAGGAGAGTCCCTAAGGGTAGCCCTTGTTCAAAATGTATTTCCGTCCCGGAGTTTCCCCCCCCTGAGTCATTGTCCCCTTTGGGCACCAAACGTATGCCTTGGTCGAGGCCGCTTAATTCCCTTTTTCCTTACAATGGTCATAGCGTTCCCCCCTGAGGTTTTTCGAGGTTTTTTCTCGGGGGGTCAACTCTTTCTCTTTCGCCGGCGTGCCGGTTATTTTTCCTGGACGCGACTAACTCCCTCATGTTATTTTTGGCCCTTCCCTTTTACCTGTCCCCCCCTTGCCTCGAAGGTACAAGTTCTTTTGCGCTCGGCCGGGCGCCTTCAAGATAGAAGTAAGTCTTAGCCATGTTTTTTTCTCTTTGATTTTGCTTCGCGGCTCATGCATCTCCCCTTGTCGCGTAGGTACTACTGAAGACTTCCTCCTTAGTTTTTTTTCCTTTTAATTTTTCTTTGGATTTCATTTTCCTTTTCCTGGCGTTTTTGAATTCGTAAATCTCTCAGAGTAGGAGAGTTCTGTCATAGGTGAGGCTTTGGACCCGTTTCTTTTTCCTTTCGTCCTTCCCCGGTGACTGGCGTGCCTCTTCTATGATTTATTCCTTATGGTTGAGTTATTCCCTTGATTCTAATTTTCCTCTTTTCATTTTTTCTAGGATCTACCCCGTCGGGAATAGACGAGCCAAAGAGTTCTTAGGAGGACAGGGCCTTTCTCTTCTTGTAGAGATATTCCGAGTGGCCGGTGATTATGGCCCCTTTTCCTCCCCCGTTTTGATTTCTTAGAGTGCGTCATTGAGATATTTTGTTCCCCGGATTCTTTCAGTCCCCTCCGTTTTTGCCGGCCCTTTTTATTTCCAGGTGCTTCTAATGGGACTACTCTGGCATTGATTCTCCTTTTCTGTCGGGGTCACTTTTTTACCGGGCCCGGCAGGCCTTCGCACAAAATCCACTGCGCAAGACCCCCCCCGTGACCGAGCTGCTAGCTACCACAGACTCTACTCGAAGGTCCAACCCCCCACATCTTTCTCCCCCCGAGAAACGAAATGTAAAGCTCCCTGTTTTTCCTCCCCTGGTGGCAGATTCCCCCGACTTAGTCTGGACGGGAATTAGGACTGATTGCCTTCCGCACTTTCGCTTTTCGACTTTTCTAAAGGCAATTTTCTTTTATGCTCAGTGTCCGCGCGTGGTGGTCTGCGTGACTCTGCTCGGCCTTTATTTCTTTCCCTTCATGAACTTCCTTCTCTTGCCTTTTCTAGGTTTTCCCATTCCCCCGTCTTATTGGGTGGGCTGTCTCGTTGTGTAGAGACCCTTTAACCTCTTCACTGTTACCGGTTTCTCCTTATTTTGAGACCTCCGGGGCTTTTTTTTTCGGTTGAACCCATAACTCTTCTTTTTTCATTTCGCGCACTGAAGACTCCTCCCTGATTTAAAGACCCCGTAATGAAAATCCTAGGACCCTTTACCGGGAATGGATGTTTGCGATAACGCTTTGCTGTTGTGTATGAAATCTTCTCCAACTCCCACCCGTCCACGCCGCTGATTCCTTCCTTGATTCCGGTCTTATCTTTGCATCTCCACGCTTAACGAGCTTTCTCTTCTCTCCCTTCCTTTAGAAAGCGGTGAGCATGGCTTCTCCTGAGCCCCCCTCGCCCGCTACCCCCCCTTCTCTTGATTCCACATTCCTGTTTTTTTCTTTATCTCTATTTTACATCCCTGTTTTTTTTCTCCTCTCTACATTGATTTCACTTCGCCCAGTTGAGACTTCGTCGACTGTTTATCGATCAACTTTTCCTTTTTAACCTGGTCCCGTCTCTTTTGCCTTCCCTTCTATTAAGCGTCATCAGACAGTTGGACTCCCTCCGCTTCCTTTTTCCCTGGAGAATTTGACGTTGTTCTTTCTTTTTCTTCCCCTCGAGGTTTAGCGCCAACCGCCGACTTCAGCTTCCCTACCTGTCTTCCTGTCTTTTCAACTTTCTTCTCCCACGAGAGTGACCCCCACGTGTCTTTTTTTTTTCCCCCTCCACCGCCCCGTTTTCCTTACATGTAGTCCAGACATTTCCTTTCATGAAAGTTTGACGCCCAGCCCTCCTCGCCTCCGCCCAAGAGTTCCCCCCTCGACGCTGCTCCCCACTTGCTTTATGCCCTCAATTACCTTCCTTTCGAAAACTTCCTCAGAGAGAACAGCGGCACAGCGAACCTCTCTTCCTTTTGACATCACCATGGACGTTTACTGATCCTCTCGGTCCAGGTTCCAAAATGGGGATTTTGGCCGTTCTTTCGCTTACCTTCCACGAATTACTGTCTTTCTTCCCCCCCTTTGCCTCGGTTTGCGCGGTCGCGAGCTATACTCGACAAGGACGTACGGCCAGCCCCTCTCCTCCCGCCTCACTCCAGCGTCTTATTCTCCGTAAAACGTTTTTCCCCCCCCCTCCAGACCAGTGCGCTCAGGTCCTCTCGCTTCGGTCGCTTGAGGCAACTTGGACAGTCTAAGCCCCTTGCTTTAGGGCAAAAGTACACATCCTTCCCAGAGGCCACCATTTTCCACGAAGACCTCTCTTACTATCGGGAGGTGACTACCCTTGCAGAATCAAACCGCCTTGGCCTCTCCTGGACGGAAGTTCCCTGTACCCTTTATTGCAGGCCCTTGCCTCTCTACACGAAGATTGGCTGGCCCTCGTCCGCGCCCGTCTTTCCATACCCCGGGAACAGGCGGCGAAAAGTAATTTATTCTTCGAATAAGCAAATTCTCTCCGGGCTCATCTCTCCTTCTGAGGCAGAGGGCTCTTCCACAGGACTGCCCTTTTCTCTCGACAGTCTTCACGTTTCCTTCTCCCTAGTGCGAGTTGCCGGCTTTTTCTCTCCCTCCCCCCCTCATTTAGCGGAACGGGACCGCTCTCCAGGAAGATGCCATCCGCCTTTTCCATTTCCCTTTTTGGGCTAACTACCCGTTCGCGAAGTTTTTTCTCGCGGCCCTCATCCCATATCGATTGCTGCGCGCTATGGAATACCACTCTTTGATGATTGCGTCGAGCGGCTCTTCTCCCTTAAAGGGCCGTTCTGCTGCGCCTGTCTTTTCACGATGCCGCCCTGGCATCCACTTTTCCCATTCAGTAGGTGGTCTTTCCAAGGGACGATATGACCCCGGACCTTCGTTTGACCGGGCGGCCAAGCTTTCCCCTCTGACCCCCCTTTAGGGGAACAACCCCCGGGTACCTTCCCCGATGACATGGTGAGGAATTTCGGTTTCGATATATCGCCCTTGCGACCTTTTCCAACCGGTTCCATTCACAGGTTCCTTTTCAGTCTTGTTGGGTCTTTTTCTGAGGTTTCCCCTGTAAGCTCTTGAAATACATACTGTTCTTTCAGCGATCCCTTCCTTTGGGGGATAAGTTTTCCGCGGCGCTCATCCTAGAACGGATAGGAATCTGGCCAAGTTAACGTCGCTTCCTGGGGCCTGTCCCCTAAGGGTCCTTTCCCCCTTGACTTCGGTCGCAGAAGATTAAAAAGATACAGCGGCTGACCCGTGGTCTTGCGGGGAGGGTCATTCATTCCCTGAGGGTCCGGCGCGGCTGGTTGCCCCCAGTTCATGTCTCCCCCGTTTCCCAAAGAGAAATGATAATCTTTTTTTTTTGTTGAGAGAGATTTTTTCCCCCCCCGGAAGTTTTTTCAATGGTGTAGAAATGGTGCCATCAAGAAGATCCGGCGTGGTAGATAGTCCTTTCAAGTCACGACTCGTCCTTTGGAGGATCCCTCCTTTGTTTTCGGTTGATATTCTTTTATTACCTCTTCTTTCTTTTGTCTGCAGGGGATCCAGTAGTCACACATTAGTACTTCTTACCGGGAAGAGGTCCCTGGTACGATGAGCTTTTTTCCTTTCCCTTCGGTTCCCCGTAACTCTGCTTTCCTCCCCTTATGCTTCACTAGCGAACATCAGGGTCATCTTCCCTTTTCCCCATATTCTGGTCCTCCGAGGTTCCGTTCCCGGAAGGACTGTTGGTCCCCCCCAAGGTCTGAATTGTTTCTTTCCTAATTACCCTCCTCTTATCTTTTCCTTTCCCTTTTAACCCCTGAGGTGACCCCTTTTTTGGTCCGTTTTTGAACGCTTGCCGCCTTTCAAGGATGCCCTTGTTTTGTTTGCGCCCAAGTACCTCTCCTTGTGCAAGTTAGGTTTTTCTGTCCTTTCTCTCTTCCCACTCTTTCTGTTAGCTGGCTGGGAGAGAATATCGACGCTCTCTCCTCATCTTCACCAAAACGGGGCGCGGGATTCCAGCGCGTTTCCTCTATCATTGCCTTTGGCGCTGTCTTTAAGCAGACAATTCTCTGTGAGAGTGCTCCCTTTCCCTTCTTGCAGGCTTTTTGTTAGTGGTCAGGAGCCGGGTCTTGCTTATTTCCGTCCCTCGGTGTAGTTGCCGGACCTAGCGTGGTTTTTTTTCACCTCTTCCCCTTTGCTAATAGGTATTTTCTCCTTTCCGTTCCTCTTTCTCGGTTGGTGTTGCTTAACGTTGTGTGGCTGGTAGGCGAGCCCTTTTTGCGGAGGTAGGACTCTTTCTATTTTCGGCTTCAAGCTGCCGTTTTCTCTGGCGCCTGATTTCGTCTCCGATATTAATCCCAGGCGTGGTGATGTGCCAGGGGTTTCATTGATATCTCTTCTTTATTCCCTCCTTCGGTGGCCTCTTCTCTTTATTTTTGACGCGGCCGGTCATAGGGAGGACTTTTTTCCCTGGGTTTCACAGGGACTGCCTCGTAGGCCTGCTTTACTTGTATAGGTGGATAGGACTAGCTTTTTCCTGAGCGCTGCTCGTACGTTCTTTCTTTAATCCCTTTCCATCGACCCGCCGTGTCGCGGCGGGATAAGTCCCGAGTCCCCATTCCAGTAGGCCTGATTGACGTTTCATACACCCTGCCTTTTTTAGATCTCTTTCTTTTTACTCCCCGGGAACATGTTGAAGGGGATGCTTAGTCGTTTTTAGCTGGTGTTAGGGTTCCGAGTTTCGTTAGTTTTCAGTTCCTGATTGTTTTTCTTCTTTTCCTTTTCTCCTTTTTTTCCCGCTTGGTACTCTCTTGGCAGGTCTCCCCTTTTTTATTTCGCTAGGGCACCCCTTTTTCCTTTTCTTCCTTCCACACGTCTGCTCGTTCATTTCCTAAAGGTTGGCTATATTTTTTCCGTGAAACTCATAGGCCGTTTGTTTCCCCTTTGCCTCCCTTAAATCCCGTTTTTTTTTTAAATTTTCCCTAATCCAAATGCACGGCGGTTGACGACCTTGTGTCCTTTCTGGTTCGCATTGTCGTTAACCTGGTTCGGGTATCAACAATCCCTGGACCCCTAAACACCACTGTTCTCCCTCGATCTTGTCTTTAATTATCGGATTTTTTGCATTTTCCCGCGGTAGCTGCCAGTGCCCTTCCCACCGCTAAAGAGAGATTTTTAGTCATCATACATTTGGTTACGGGACTCCCTTTCTTCCTCGGCTTTTTTCTCTGTCTTGCGCTACGCTACCCTTTTCCTTTTTCTTCCCCTTGCTTAGAATGTGATAGCTTTTTCTTTCCCTTCTTTTTGTCGCAGTCGACGCACCTTTTCTTCCCGTCCAGTCCGTTCTGTTTTCTCTTGGCAGCGAGTCTGAGCGGATTCCCGGAATTGTGTTCGTCGTTCTTGGCTTACCCCCCTCTTTTGCCATCACCCCGCCCCTGCCCTCCCGTCATCTTTTGCTGGGTGCTTCCTTCCGGCCTTCAACCCGTCCCCTCCTTATTCCTCCTTTTAGCTAGCGTCGTGCAGTTGGTTATTTTTTCCTCGTGACAGGCCGCCCCTTTTTTTTTAGCCAAAAGAACGTCCTATTCCTCTTACGTTAGTGCCCATGTCTTTTCCCCTCCCTTTCGTTATAACTTTCCCCTTTCCACACCCCGGCATCAGGTTCCCCCCTTATCAACCCCAACGAGTCCATTCTCGATTGCGTAATGCAGAGACCTTTCGTACCGTGACAGTCCCCTTTGTTTCCAGTCACGAGCGTCATTAAAAGGACTTTTCCTTAAGTTCCGATTACTGCTCCCCCCTTTCTCCCAACTCCCCTCCCGCCTGGTTTCTCACAGGTCCACGCCCTCTTTCACCGCCTTTCCTCTCCCCCCCACCTTGATCGGAAATTTTCAGCTTCTTTGAAGGAGCCCGTCGCCGCCAGATTTTCCTCCCCTTCATTTTTGCTCGTAACTTGGACTTTAAATGCTTTAGACGTTACCGGCCTCCCCCGGCCTTTCCCCCTTTCAGAAAATCTGAGCGGTCGTACGACTTTCCCTCTTCCTCCCTTCGTACGAGAATGCGGAGGCCCTAGCCCCTTCTCTTGGCTTCACCACGGTCCACCCCGAGAAAAACACTCTTCTTTTTCTGAATGAGGCTGGTGCGGTTCTCTTTTCTTCACCCCCCTTTCCTCAGTTCCCTGCACTTTTTTCTCTTTTCCCCCAAACCGATCCTACAGAGGACCCCATTTAGAATTTCCTTGAGCTCGAGCTTTTTTCTCTTAATCCCCCTTGGTCCCCCCAATTTTTTCTCCCCTTCGTCGTTTGACTTTTATTCCTACGAAGCTCTCTCTACTGTCATTGGCGATCCCACGAAGTTGTTGTTCCTTCTCAGCAGGCATACTTTCCCCCGAGCATCCGAGGTCCCGTCCGGGACCTCCTTTTTGAGCGAACCTTTCAGGTCATCTGAGTTCTTTGTTTTCCAGCGGCAACGCGGCTTTATCGGATCGGATTCGACGTACCACCTACTTGAAGAGTTACGAGCGTTCCCTTTTTTACTGTCCTGCTTCCACCCCCTGCCTCCGACCGGCAGTGGTCCTCTCCTTCTCCTCTAGCCGCTCCTAGACGCCTGAACGGGCAATTACACCTCCTCTCCTTTCAACGGTACAATGCCTCCCTGGGCCCTCTTAAAATTTTTTTTTCCTCTTCCTCTTTTTCTATCGTAACGACGTCCCAATTCCTCCCCCTGATTGCTAGTTCTTCGCTCGTCTGGAATTTACTCGAATCCCGTCTTTTATTCTGTCCCCCTTGTCTCTAGTAGAACGTTCCCTTATCGTCGCTCTTCAACCTTACTCTTTCACGTTGTCCCATGGGCCGAACTTTTTCTCATTTCTTCTTCTTGGTTTCGGGCGACGGTGCAGGACGCCCCTTCCGGTTTAAAAGCCTCAGCTTCCAGAACGGGAGGCCCCGCTTCCCCCCCTCTATCCCCCCCCCCTTCTTTCTTTCACCGAAGGGTGGCTTTTTCTCCTGATGACATGGAGTTCCTCCTTCTTGTTTTGCATGAATTTCTTCTTTCGCGTCCAAGTTCCGACCCCGGGTTCGTGTACCCCCTTTACGCCAGCCTTGTGTTGTCCTTTCTTCATTCTCTTTTGCACTTTCTCTTTCCCCTTTTCTTTACGCTAATTGACAATAAATATTTCCCTTTCTTTCCGTAATATTATTTACTTTTATCCGGCGCGGCGCAGATTACGAAGAAGGCTCTTTTCTTTCCCCCGCCCAGTTCAGCTCTCTGACCTCTTCCAGGGGTTCCTTCTATTGGACTTTCATAAGTTTGCACTCCAGTTTCTTTCCTTCTCTCAACAGCGCTACATGCGTGTCTGATCCTCCTTTTGATGTACTCCTCTGTTTTTCTTGTACCTCCGTTGTCGGCACGGAGCGGAGGGTGCCTTTTTTTTCTAAAACTGCCCCCACCCTG
>Ga0179591_1293950_pt1 | contig 18033 bp, 22 predicted proteins | sample CZOMad2_1_08_16f_FD_182891 | JGI IMG/M metagenome (GOLD analysis project Ga0179591, IMG submission 182891) | Vadose zone soil fungal communities from Angelo Coast Range Reserve, California, USA - CZOMad2_1_08_16fungal (PacBio error correction) | ecosystem: Environmental > Terrestrial > Soil >... | reverse complement strand
TTTTCCTTCTTGTGTCTCCTCCCCCTGATTCTTTCCTTCGTATACAGCATCAAGTCTCGCTCATATTTTTGCCATTGATCTTTTCGTGCTCCACCGAATCAAATCCTATCTCTTGGCCTTGATAGGTCTTTTGGTGTTTCTGGATTCAAGAGACTCAACCTTTTTCCTTGACCTTCACATTGCTTTTCCGTCTCATGCCTCCTCATGGGTAAAACCTGCCCTCTAGGCCCCACTTTCCGGCTGTCCTTCTTCTTTTTTTCTATTTTATCTCCCCCGTCCTCCCAAGATTTCTCTTTCTCTTTTTCTTTTCCCCGATTGACCCTAATCGCTTTTGCACCAAATGCGGGAATCGAGAGACCCCCTCTATTTCACTCTTTTTGACTTTTTCCCGCTGAATCCCTCCCCAAACTTGCGTCTTTCCTCTTTGCTTGGCCCACCGTCTCGCCTTGACCCTTTCGCTTTTTTTTCCTATCCTACCCTCTGTGTCAAGTGGGAGTAGTCCCACAACAACTGGGCAATTATTCCATGTCCAGGACATCTTCCCTTTCGTTTCTCCCAACCGCTGTTTTTGAGCAGGAACTTCCCTGTTTTGATCTGCTATCTGCAGCCGTTCTTTCTCCCAATTTCTCTTTAGTTTTTAACGGTTCCTGTCTACCCCCCTCCCCCTGTTTTGTTTTTTGTATATCCTGCCTTTTTTTTTCGTATGTCCGTCTACGGATGCGTGCTCCGCTTCCCTGCTCCCTCAGAATAGTCTCTTAGCTACCCTTGGATAAAGCCAGGGAAGACCTTTGCTCCGCTAACGTCCTTTCAATCATCACAGAGGGATATTTATAACATTTTCCGTTTATGATTCCTTTTTGACCCGACCTTCCGATGTATGGTTAGCCGCTTTCCAGCTCATATCTGCCAATTACTTTTTGAATTTTTTTTTTTTAGGGGAAGACTTTCTCGCGCACCTGGAAGTAAGTGGTCCATGACTTGGTAGTATCCTTCTCCCTCGTCCCCCTTCCCAAATGTAGATTCCTCACCCCAGTCATCCCTTGTTGTTTAAGAGTGGAGGGAGACCCACCCTGAGCCCCAAACAGCCCCTTATGAAAGCTTTCCCAGAGTGGTGTTTGTTTACTCTTCCCCTTCGTACTCTATTTTCCGAGCAAGCAGTTGTTTCCCCCAAAAAGGCGAACCCCCCTTTTTTTTTTGCCTGGGGGTGTGTGTAGCGTGTGAGGATGCGGTTCTAATAACTGTTGCTACTCCGTTCCCTCCCCCTTTGTCCCCCCTTGTAAGAAGGTTCGATTGCCCCCCCAATGTCCCCGATTTTCTTTCTTGAGGGGACTCCTATCTCTTAGATAAATATCGTGAATTCTTTCCCTGGACACAACATTCTACTCTCCCTCCTCCTCCTTGTTTGAAGCGCTCCTTTGGACCAGAAGGATGGTTCGTTGCGCCCCCTTTCGATCCGTCCCCGCGACGTTCAGCTCTCTCACTCTCTGAAATTGGTTGGCACCTTCAAATGGAACAGGATTTTATCCTGCTCCACCCCCGCCTCTCACTACCTTACGCCAGCACCACATTTTCGCTCCTGTTTGTCAAAGGTTTCTCGTTAAATCGCTACGATCATCGTACATGAAAGAAGAACGAATCCGTTTTTTGCGTTAGAAGCAACCTATCGTCCGTTTCGTTTTGGCCCTCATTTATGGTCTGCCGCACAGCTCAGCCGATACGTTCTCACGATCCTATAGGATGAGAAGTGTGGGTAAGAAGACACTTCCGTGTTGTAGGATGACTTGATTTTGAGTTTGCTGTCGCCCTTTTTGTTTCTCACAATTATTCTTCCCCCACACATGTCACTCCTCTCTGCTTGGTTCCTTTTTTCTGATTGCTAAACAGAATCGCAGTCTTACCTCTATTTGACCCGTTTTCCCCTTTTTTCCTCCATGACGTTTAGAGGGTGGACAAGCGTTACTTTCTGCCCTTTCAACTAGTCTTCTGAGCATTTCACTTTTTCTCTCCCCCTCTCCTTCTGAAGCGGAGCCAGATACATTTTCTTGAATATGGCGCAATCTCTAATGGCAGCTCTCTCATCGGAAACCACCCCGAGTAAGGATGCCTTCCCTTCCCTTTACAACTCCCCTCCCCAACTCACTGATTCCTTGTTCCATCCCCACCCAAACCCCGCCCCCTTATTTGATCAACCCTCGTTTCTTTTCCAGGAGAAGTTGTAGTACTACATGTCACCCGGAAAAGTGTTTTTCCAGGTTTCTTTACCGATCTCTCCCCCACAGCGTTTTGTCTGTATCCTTTCTTCCCCCTCTTCTGCCTCCCTCAGAAATTTTCCACACACCCCCTCGACGAACCTTCAGTTTTTCTTGTCCATCGTACCTCCCGATAAAGAGTTGACTGAGTTGCCTAATCTTTGTCTCTCTTTCCCCACTCCCCCCCCCTCCTTGTGATCCCCCCTCCGAAGTGGAGTCCTTTCTCCCCACCCTAAGAACTGTCTGCAGCTTTAATCGTTTTTTTTCTGTTTTTCCCGCTTCCTACCTGCGGATTCCCCGATTGATGAAAACGACCTTCTCCATCCTTTTTCTTTGGTGATTCTCAGGTTGGTATTAACTTTCTGCTCTCCCCCGAAATGAGGACTGTTTCCCTTACGGGCGGATGTTACTTCCTCCCCATTAATTGAAATTACCTTTCCCTTTTTTCCATCTTGCCTGATGCTGACCTTCTTTCCCCTTTTTGACATGTTTTGACCTTCCCCGACAAAGCAAAGACAATGAAATATTTGAATATGATCGAGAATTTCCTCGTCGGACGCGAGTGATCACAATGATCTTTTCCACCCGCATATCAAGCTTCTGTTGTTTCTCCCCTTCCTATGCCCAAACAATGGTTGTTGTCCCTTGTCCCCCTCGTTAATTTTAAATCGAGGTTCTCCTCCTTTGTGGATTTTTTCCCCCTGGTGTTCACCATTTCAAACCTTTCTCCGCGGCGCGAGACACTCTCTATTTTCCTTTTCTTGTTAGGTTAACTGGAGTCAAGCTGCCCCCTCCCGGGAACGTTTGAGAAGAGAGCGCGGCCTTTTCCCCCCCCAGGCGATCGGCCCTACACTTTTTTTCAGTGTGGTCTCCTTCCCAGCGCCAGTTTTCTCTGACCCCCCCTTTTAGAGGTAAGTTCGGTTCCCTTTTCAACTACGGCCTATACTCATGTTATGGTCCTCCACCTTGTAAACAACCCCAGACGAGCACTGTTGCGCGTCATAGTTGTGGGCTTACCAGGAATGACGTTTTTCACCCCTTCCCTTGCCTTTCTGGGGGACCCCCCCTAGATTTTTCCCGAGCTACTTCAGTTAGCCCCTTGTTCCTCCCCCTTAGCCCGTGGTAATGACGGACCCTGAGAGTCTCCCCCATAGACACTGGCCGATCTCCCACTCCTTCTTGATAAAGAGTCCGGTCTAAGATGAGCTTTCGAGACTCCTGTCACTGATGACGAGACCTCTGTGCCCTCCCCTTTCTTTTCATCCCCCTTTGAGTTTTTGTTGTTTTTGAGAGATCTTTCCCCCCTCCCCTTCGTCTTGCCTCTTTTTTTCCACGAGTCTTTTCGCTCATCTCGATGTCTCACATGCTGATACTCTTTTTGCTCCAGGCCGTTTCTATTGTGGGTGGCTTTCTGCTGTCTTTCTGTCCCCTATGAAACCCATGTGGAGCTTAGATGTCTTTTCCAGTTGACTCGAGTTCCATCCTGTCCGTCATAATTGAACACCTTTTCCTGTACATCCCGATTCTGAGCTATTTTCTTCTTCCCTTTGCTTTGCACCCCCCTGTGGAGTTTCCCCTTTCTTTCAAGCTTTCAGGAGTAGTAAAGTAACTGATAAGATATACTTTTTGCTTCCCCCCCCCTCCTCTGTCATCTGGAAAGACCTGAATGTCAATTATTGACCCAAGTGAGTTGCCAACAGAGCTATTTGCCCCCCTTTCCGTGTTCTCGCGGTTCCGTTTACCAGTTGAACCATACACACTTCCCTGCCTCTCTTGCGGTTCTCTTAAGACTTCTCTCCAATGGTGTTAGTTTTTTTTCCCTGGACACACTTAATAATGCTCCTCATCCAGCCGCTTTAACTAATCTGTTTCAAAGGCCTCTTCCAACCCCCCTTTTGGTACTAGGAAGAAGTTACCCGCTACTTTTTCTCGGTGACATCTGGTGTCTACCCCCCTTTTCGCACCATAGCTCGCTCATTTCCCCTGTCGTTTTATTTTTAACTGGTCGGACCCCCTTTTGTCACCTCCTGAGCGTTACAATCGATCAGATTTTTGAACCTGTCCGTGTCTGGTCCTTTTTCAGTTTCTGATCCCGAGCCACATCAGACAGAAAGGGACTAGAATGCTTAGTTCTGTTGCCTCCATAGACTTCATTGGGTCAAACCCTCCCCCTCCTCTGCCACCCAACGGATGATACTATTCTTTTTTCCCCCCTTTTACCCCGAAAGGATTCGAGAAAAGCTCTGTACCCCTCTTTATATGATTTTCTCTAAGATCTACTTCCCATTCTCTTTGCCTAAAATTGCATTGCCTTCTCGAGATCCCCAAGATTATCTGTTCTTCTCCTTTTTTTTCCTTTAACGTCTTTCTTCCCCCTCCCCCCCCCATGTTCTTCGTGAGTGTTGGTTTGTTTCGTGCCTACGGAGAAAGAATATTAAAAATTTTTTCTCCCAACTCCCTTTTTTCCCATCCCCTCGTTCCATTAGTCCACATACCCTCTCGGACCCCTCTTTTTTTTCCACCTTTCCTCCCCCGGATGGTGAGCATTTCCTTCTTTGTTTTTTTGATATATGCTTTCCTATTCTGGCGAGAGTTGCTAAGGGCCATTGACTGTCGACCTCCCATCCTCATCGGTGTGTACCCGATTCAATCTGCCTTGACTCCTCCTTCCCCTTTTTCAGTCTCCTGATGTATCTGCTCTCTTCTCAAGCCCCTCTGTACAACTTAACATGTCGTGGACGTTTTACCCCTTTTCTCTTCTACGCTAACCATAATCTCCGCTGTTTTCTTACCCCTTTTTTTTTCACATGATGTCATAGGCGGGTGCCCCTTTCTTTCTTGTTGTTTAGATAGCAGCAGTTCCTTTCCCTGCAATCTCGACGATTGTTTCGTGTTGACAGCTTCTCTGCGTATAACATTTCCCTCCCCCCCCCCCAAACGTTTTTCCCGGTCCTCCTTTCTATGTCACGAGTACCCTTCTTCCCATTCTTACCACCCCCCTTCTCACAGTCCTCCTAGCGTGGCTTCGTCGTGCTCGTCATATCCTGATGATTTCCCCCATACTCTGACTCTTTCTCCATCACCAATGAGAATAAGAATCTTTCTGGCTTCTTCCGTCGTAGTCGAGAAACCTTGTTGCCTCCGAAGTTTTGATGGTTCTTTTTCCTCTAGGACTGTTTTCTCCCATATTCCCAATCATTTTCCCCCCCCCCTCCCCCTTTTTTGCCCGCCCCAGTTTTCTTCCCCCCACCCCAAAATGTACGTTTGAGTTGCTTCCTTTGACGCAGACCTTCCTATCTCTTTCCAAGAGTAGTTAAAGGGAGGCCCAGAACCTCCTTATCCCCCTTCTCCCCCTCCTTGTTGTTGTTGTCTCGTTTTTGGTCAGATGGTTATGTTGCCCTTCCTAATCACGACTCCCCCCTCCGTCAAGCGCTTTTCACTCTTCGCGTCCCGCCCCCCTTTTCACCGAGGAAATTGGTGTTTGTGCATTCCACAAGGATTCAACCCCTTATTTCCTTCCTATTCCGAACAGTCTCTGTACCCCGACCCCCCCCCCCCCTTACCTCCTCCTAAAAAAATGGTGTTTGGAACCACGGTCGTTTTTCTTCCACAGGATCCCCCCCGGACTTCCGCATGCCCTGATTTTATTTTGATTTGGATGCACCCCCCCTCCAGTTTTATGGTTGACTTTCATGGCTCTTTTTCCTCCCAAGCTTTTTGCCAGATTCTACTGATCCTCTCCTGGGTGTCCGCTCCTTTGGCATTCTTGACACTCCGTAGTCATTCTGCCCTTCTGTTCCTGACCATGTCGTGGGCATTGCAAATGTCCCACAATTTCCCCCTCCTGCTCTAGCTTGTAATGGGCCACTGAGCTAGTCTAACATCCCCATCCGATTTCCCCCGACTATGAACCAGCTTTTTTTTTTTTCCACCCTGGAAGACAGAGCCTCGTTCCGTTTTCTTTTTTCCCTTACTGTTGAGCAACTTTCCCTGCCTCTGGGAAAAAATGTTAATCTCTCCCCCTTTCTCGATGAAGCGAGAATCCATGAATGGCGGTACGAATCTTCTATAATCTTCCTCCTTGCACCCCCCCATATGCAATGTATTGGCAGGAACTTGGCCTTACAACTATGAGGCGCCACTAGTCCCTTCCTCAACGGTCAAGAAAAGCATGCCCCACTTCAACACCGTCTTCCCTCCAACCCGCGTTTGGAGAATCCGTAACGTTTGTTTCTACTTGTCGCTCTTAGTAATGACGCCTTTCTCCCTGCCCAGTGGGTCCAGTATTTGAAGTCTCCCACCTTCTAGTTTTATCAGTTCTTGCGCCTTGTCTTTTCCCTTCCTCCTACCAAGTTTTTGAAAACATCTTCGAACTATTTTTTTTTTTTTTTCTTCCTCGTAACGGAAAGCGTAGTTTTTTTCCTTTTCGTGGCCCATATAGATTTGGTCCGTCTGCCACGTACACAACTTCATCCACCACGCCGAGTGGAGCCTGCGGTTCTTCCCCAATCGTCGAGAAACTTGATCCCTCCCCTTCGTCCCTGATCTGATCCCTTATGTGGGATTCTTTGAAACTTCCTCATATCCCTTTCATCTGTTTTGTTTCAGAGATCTGCTCTGTGATGAAAGTCCCTGCGCTCCCAAAGTTCACTGCATCCCCCCCTTATTCCCCTCCCCCCTTGGTGGGGCGTCTTTTAAGTTCTTTTCTCCCCCCCCCTAAACTTTCCCAAACTCCCAACTGCCATTGAAAACTTCTCTTTTTGCACAATCTCTTAGTTTCCCCGTTCTTCCAGTTTCCCCACGACACCCTCTTCAAGTTCCCCTTCATTTTGCTTTTTTCAAGTCCCATGCGCCCTCGACAATGGGTTTTTATCGCCAAGGAAGTCCTTCGTTTTCTCACACATTAAGTTCACATCACGTTTTTATTTACATTTTCTATAATATTGCCCCACATGGATTGGCTGTTGTTTACGAGCCTGTCAGAAACGGCTAGTCAACGATTGGATAGCCGCTCTGCTTATTTTTTCCTCTGGTTTCACCCAAACCCACCCTTTTCTATCAGTCGTCTCTAAAAGCAACTCTAGCTATTTTGTTTTGAAGATTTTTTGATGGTTGCGTCTCCGCTTGAACTGGGTTTTACTAACGCTCTAGCCCCCTTGTCCTTTGGCCTAGAAAGGTAGGGCAATCCTTTTTTTTTTTTTCCCCCCGTTTTCACTTGTCATCTCCAGACGTCCCAGTTGTAGATTCTTCTCTCTTTCTGTTTCTTTTCAACGGACGCTTTGACTTGTATTTCCCCCCTTTTCCCTAAGACCCCCAAAAAAGTTAAGAGCACTCGTTTCTCCTCCTACTGAGGAGTTTCTTCCTGCGGTAGTTCACCTTGAGATTAGGTCTTCCTTTCTTGGGGTTTCCGCCCCTAGTCAGAATTACGCTCTCCCCTGAAAATTAACTTTTTCGCTCGGCATACCGTCGGGCAGCGCTTCCCGTACTCCATTGCGCCGTCCAAAACTCGTTCAACTCCCCTCTCCAACCAAGAACATCCCCTCAGTTAGCAATAGAAGATCGAGAAAAAAGTTTGGCCCTCTTCCCCTAGGTCCCTTCTTCCGAACTCCATTAATAATCCTCCGTTTGGTGATCTCTCTGCTGTCATCTTATAGTTGAAGATTCTTTTCAAATCTTTTTGCAGTCTAGCTCCAGATGATTGATCGCTTCGATTGTCTAGCCTCTCCTTTCTTCCTTCTTCCAAACACTTTCTGATATTGTCGCCCCATTTTTTCCCCCTTTCTCAAGGAGCGAATTAATTCGGGCCCTCTTCGTTTTTTTTTCCCCATAAGTCAAGTCTTTTCCCCACTTTCCTTCCACGCTCCCCTGGCGGCCCCCCCTCCCGATGCTCTCCCTCCTTTTCTAGTCTTAAAGTTTTTTTTTTCCCCGGCGTGTTAGGACAATTTTAAGTGCGTTATTATCGCCCTCTCCCTCTCAAAAGGTCTACCCGTGCGCTTCTTCAGGATGACTCTCTAAACTGATTGAAACGACACGTCCCCTTGCTTCCTTGTCACCTGCGCACTATCTTCTTAACCCTTGATCGCGTTTGACTCCCCCTTCCCCCTTCCCCAATTAAAATTGACCCCCAACCGTTCTCTGTTCAGTGCCGAATGATGGCTATCCCCCCTGGGGTGTGCAACAATCAGCCATCCCTAGCTTCCTGACTAGCCCCACGATTTAACTACCGTCCTTTCTCCAGTCGTAAACACTCCCTGTTTTCAAGAAGATCCCATAATCTGAGATTGTTCCCGTTGCCTTGTTCCCACCCCCACGAGGAATTATGCGCGCTTCCATCCCAATCTCTCTCCTATGAAACCGTGGATGCTTTCTAGGAAAATCCTTGACAAGAGATTTTTCTAAAATCTTATTTAATATTTACTTTTTCAGTTCTTTCCTTTTGCCGGGGTTAGTTTTCCCTCGAATTCCAGAGGCCCGCCGGATACAGGTTTCACTTTGGACGGCACGGACACTTTGGTCCCCTCCTCCTCTATGTAAAACATGGAGGCTCCTGAATTTTAATTTTTTCCCGCATCTTCTTCTTCTCACCCAGTGAAGAGGGAACGTTTATCTTTCCCCCATTTTTATATGGTTTACTCTATTTCCACAACTTGCTTTTGGAAAATTTCCCTAGCATGTATGATTGGCATCGAGCTCTATCTGTGCCTCCTCTCCCTTTCCGGCGTTAACCGTCCATCTTACCCCCCCCCCCTTCTTTTCGCTTGCATGGTTAAAAAGTCTGCTTTCCCCCCTTCCCGAGCCCAAGGTTCCTCCCCCCAAGCTTAAATTTTTTCTTTTTTCACCCTCCCTTGACCCCGGTCCAATTCGTTCAAGTCCTACCCTCTCTTCCCGTCGTTCAAACGTTAAACAAACGTGCGGTTTGCAGAAGACTGGTGTTGTTCTCTTTAGCCGTGGTTTACTCGCGATTCTTTCCAGAGTCCCTTTTAATGACAACTAACCATCACTTATCTCTTTTTGTTCCCTTTGGCGTCGAGATAAGGCACTTCTTCTTTTCCACTAGAAGTTTATGTATCGCTTCACTTTTTTACATCCACTAGTCTTCCTCCTCTAAACATTTTTTTGCTCCAAGCCGAAGAAATGCAATGCTCACTGCCGTCTGTGAACAATCCTCCGAATTCTCTGTCTTAACCTGGGCCCTCTCACTGCTTTTCAATCATGAGATTGCTTGTTTTTTTGAGCTAGTTCCAGTTAACCATGCCCTCCATATGTTTTCTTTTTTTGCCAGATCTTTGCCCTACCTTCTCACCCCCCAGTGTATTTCCGTGCCGACAAAACTACTATTTATCCCCTCCTGTCCACTTCTTCTCCCCCTTCTCTATCGTTCCCACCGTCCTCATAGTGTGATCTCTGTGCGTTCCCTACACATTCCCTTCCTTTTCAACACCTGACTGTCGCTCTTCGCCATCCAAAAATCTACTCCCTTTTCAGTTCTGTTTCGTGGCTCTTTGCCGTTAAGAGGGGACGCGCCTCCCGTGGTTGCCCCCCCCGTTTTCTCCTCCGTTTTGATTGAGGTACCCCCCCCCTTTTTTTCTTTCAGCGAAGTTCTCCCTCCGCAACCTGTTCAAGGGCTCCCACGTTATATGTCTAAACAACAATTTGCTTTTTTCCTTTCGCCTCAAAAGAGGGCACCGACTTTTAGAAATCTTCCGGAGGTTTAAGTTCCATTCCCCAGCTTCTCCCCCTGATTCCTTCTCCTTTGTTCATCCCCATATTTTTTTTCTGCGATAGGTGGGATACGATTTTTTTTTGTTGCCTGACCCTTCCGTACCGCATATCGATTCCCCTCGGATTTCCCCTCTTGCTCCCCCGTGTCCCCCCCCTGAGTCCCCTTTGTTGTATCCCCTAAATGTTCCCCCCTTCAATCTGCCGACTTCTTGGGACCATTCGCTAGTCATCCCCCTTTAAAGCAGCCCTCCCTCGTTGGTACGTTTTTCCCAAACCTTTTTTTCTTCTTATCGATTTTACCTTTTTTCACTCCTTAAGAGCCGCTCCGCGATTTCTTTTGATGGGACCCTCCCTCCTGGTATCCCTTTTGATGTGTTTTTCTCCCTACCGCAGAACTTGCCCCCCTGGCTAAGGTGAGAAAGCATGGATGGTCCTTTTCAAGACTTTACCTCAGTCTATTGGCCGCTTCCCCTGTTACACTTTTGTGGGTAGCCCGTTTAAAGATCCCCCCTTTTTTAATCATTGATCGATTTTATTCTCTTCTCTTCGCTAACCACCTTCCTTTTCCCCCTTGATGTAAGTTTTTTCCCCTGCGTTCCCAGAAAGCGGGTGCTTGTCTTTTTGCCCCGCGTTCCCCCCGTTGCACTGGCCAACTTTTCTCCTTTTTCCATGTTCTTGCCCGATTCTGTCTTTAGTTGAAGAGGCCCTCACAAAGTAGGTTCGGCTTTACCCCTCCTCTTTCCCTTTATAATCGAAGCGGTCCCCCCTATGTTGATAAGGGTGGTCTTTGCCGTCAATTGACAGTTACCCTCTCTCCAAAGACACGCTCACGGTTCATCTTCTCAGCTCCCAACAGTATTCTTCCCACCCCCCTCCTTGATTTTAAAGGTGGACCCCTCTTTTTGCGTTAGTCATTTGGAAACCATTTCCCAAAGGTTCTTTTTCCCCTCTCCCCCCCACCTTTTCCCCCTCGGTAGATATTATTGTTCCCCCTGTCTTTTCCCTTTTTTTTTCGACAAGTGCCCAAGCACTCGACGACATCCGTTTGTGTTTCGTTTAAGGCCCTCCCTGATTTGGGGAGGCGGGCCAGTACTTGCTTCCCCCCTCCCCACCTTCTGGGCCTGCCAAGCGTGCCTTTTCTCTTTTCCGCCGGAGATAACACGTGACTCTGCAGATAGATGAATTCCATCGTGTTCCCGATAGAATCTGCGGCGACTTTTTTGGAAACGAATCATTTCCACTCCGTCATATGGTGTTGCGAGACGAGTCAGGGGGGACCTAGGCCCCCACTCCTCCTCAGAACTTCTCCCTAGTGACCTCCTTTTTTTTCTTTTTTTTTATTAGTCTCCCCCCCTTACAAAAGTCCTGGACAGTGCCCCCCTCTTTCGCTATTTTTTGCCTCTCCTTTGTTGTAAAAGTTTCCTCCGTTCAAGTTACGATCCCATAAAATGATGGCTCGCTGCGTTCATTCTGCTTATCGCTCACTTCATGTTAGTTTCACCCCACGCCGCGTTCCACCTCGCAGAACTATCTTATGTAAACCCTTTATTGCCCCCCCCACTTGAGTTTTACGCGCTTGTCATGAACTTCGTTACTTTTTTTAATCGGTATCGTGAGGATGGATTGAGGGTGAACCCCCCACCCCCGTTTCTAGCATGCGTCTCTGATTTCCCCCGCCGCTATTTGGGGACTGTAAGTCGTAGGTGGCAAACTTTGGCGTAAAACCCTCGCGGCCGTTTGAGGAAGATCGCGCTTTTGACTATCCCGTTGATTTCAATTGTTTGCTTTACGTTCCTTTTCTTTTCATACCAGTTCTCTTTTGTAGAAGGACACGTCGTTTGATGTAAGCGGAGTGGTCTTACTCTTCTTTTCATCGTCCCCGTTCACAACCTTTCCTATTCGAATATTGGTCTGCGCGACTCTTGCTCCCGTCCATTAATGAACTTTTCTTTCCGCTCGGCGACTATGTTTTCCGAACGATATTTCTCTTCTCCCCCGGTCCCCCCTGTTTCTCCTATGACGCACTTTCGTAATGTTTCTCCTGAGCGAGCCCAACCCAAATTGCACACTCACACTGACTTAACGGTGACATTCAGATGAGCTCGCTTTGCCAACACCCCACAGGACGTTTCCCCCGAAGCTGGCGAGAATCCTTCCCCCCCCTTTTCTTCTTTTCATAAACTAAGTTTTTTTGTTTAGATTGAATCGGTTTGTGTTTTCTTTCCACGCGTCTGTTGCGCTTTAATCTTCGGTCGCCCTTGCTTCCCCCGTTTTTGTGCTTGGCCGTTTATATTTTTGGCAATGGAGTCAGTCCTTGTAATGCACGGCCTTTCCTTCCTTTGTGCTGGTGGCGATTCGACGTTTTTTCTTTCGTCCTTTGCTCGATTTTTCCCAACTGTCCAATTCCAATAATTGACGTGAAAGACCCTCCCTATGGGGTACCCCTCCCTTTGCTCGCAGTTCCCCCCCATTTCTCTTCACTTTTTTGCCGAATTTATGTACCCCATTAGTACGCCCCTTAGTTAGAGCAGAACGCTCAACTGTACTGCCCTGTCTCTCTGTCTTTCTGACCTTTTCCCTCTTTGAAACTTTGCCGCATTGCCTCGAAATTAGAGACCCTTCGTCTTCAACCTCAGAGACCCGCCCCTTTTCCCCTCACAATCTTCCAAGGCCCCAATTATGAGGCCCGGTCCCCTCTGCCTGAGCCCTTTGAGGGCCACTCATCCTCCACTATTTCTAGAGCGACCATCACTTTTACATGGTTCGTAAACTCCCCATTACGAGATTAATTCACGCACTACGCGGCTTTGTCCTACCACACGAGTCCTTATGGCTCTTGGAAATGGTTCTCCTCTTGTCGGTCTATTTTTGCAATGGTCGGAAATTTTTCAAACGAAGTCATTTTCAAATATCAGCTTTTGCAAGCGGTGATTTGAGTTCAGGGATCAAGATCCCCTAACTCTACCGCCCAGACCTTAACTTTGGCTTCAGTTAGGTGATCGCCTTTTTTCTGGGTCAACCCCTCCCCCTCTTGACCACAATAGGCGTATTTCATAGTGCAAGTAGCCTCCCTCCTTACTTATAGAGCGCTGGTCCTAATAATTTTCCCCTGTTTCCATTCGATCTGATCCCTCGATTTCATTCCCCGACTTTCTGTTATCTAGTGAACAAACTTCTCTTGTCCCTAATTTTGCAACGATGATCCTCCACAACTGTAGTTCTGATTGTCTTCCTTCGTCCGCCTCAACCTTCCGCCCCACGAAATCCGCCCTTCCCCTGGGGAGTTCTTCCCCCTGGACAAATGGGCTTTTTCCCTTCTTAAATGAAAACATTCCGTTCGGGCCCGACCCCCCTTTTTTTCTATTTTCCTCAGTTTCTGTTTTCTCTCTGCCAGCCGTGAGATTACTTGCGAGCATAGTTGTCACCTTGGCCATTATAACTTTTTATTCATCGTTGTAGGTCGCTGTCGAGTTATATCCTTCAGTATCATTCGTATAGTCCCTTTTCCCTTTATGCTGCTCCGCTTCAAGTTCTCAATATGTGCCGTCCGTCCCCCATTGGCCTGGCTCCTTTGCCATTGCTACTTTCCGTCCCCCCCTCATCCTCTCTGCCTTGGAACAAAAACCCTGTTATGGATTTGCTACCGCTTCCCTGCTCTTAGTAATCTCCTCCAATTTCTCTGTGATTCTGGGTTCACTCAGCGATCCCATTCAAGTCCCCAAACGTTTTGCTCCATAATACTTCTTAGTTCTGCCGCATCCCCTCTCCGATCGTGCCTTCTTTGGCTCGCTGTGCTGTACCATCTCTGACCTTTCCCACCAGGATTTGAAGTTTTCCCCCCTCAACCTGATATCGGCAGGCTTCTGTTTGGAAGGTCGATGCTTTTTTCAGCTGATTTACTGAGACCTTTTCCCCTGCCGCTCTCCTTTTTGTTACTAGCTGATAACCTGGTTTCCTCCTTTCGCGCCTCCTTTCTCACCTTTTCCATTGAAGAACTTGTGAGAATACCAACACCACTTTTGAGCTGCGGCGCGACTTTTTGTCCCACGATAGCTGATAATCTTCGTTCCTTCTGGACGAGACCATTTCCCCCCGATCTATATTTTACTCCGCCTTGTTGTTGTTGATAGCTATCATTTGGAGAAGGTTTATCGTTCCCCCCTGTTCCACCTAATCCTCTCTGCTGCACCAGATCGTTCACGCTTTAATCAAGCCCCACTCCCCATTGGCCCTTTTGTTGTGTAGCACCTTTCATGTCCCTTGCACCCAGATTGCAGACTCCTTCTTTCCGGTAACCCTTCCCTAGTAACTCCCCCTGTACATCCCGCAACCCCCCCCCCTGATTGCTTTGGCACACTCTTCCTCCTCGCCGTTTCGACTTCTCTTTGAGGCTTCTCATTTTGCTGATAAGAAAGCTTTGTTGACCTCTGGAGCTGTTGTCTGCCCGCCACCTCTCCTCCCACTTTTAACGAGGACCCCTCCCGAGGCCCTTTTTGGCATCCTTTGGAAGAGGGCAAAGAAGACCTACTGTTTCTATTGTCGGTCCTCTTCCCTGTACATTTGATTGATGCACTTTCGACTCTCTGTCCCCCATAACAAGATAGAGTCTTGCCTTTGGAGATTATTGAGTAGTCTCACCCCCCCTAATCGGAAGTAGGTTCCCACCTCTTAGACAGCGTTCCCCCTGGGATGTTGAAGCTTTTTTTTAGAGTGTAGGTTCCTTTGACAATGGCAAGTTTTCTGTGCCATCCCTTTATTGCTTTCCGACATTCTCTCTTCACCAAATAAGGAGGACTATGGTATTCTACCCCTTCTGACAGGATTCTACCCCAGCGGGACACTCACACTTTCTGGGTTTTTGCACTTGTGGAACGTAAAACCTCTCCATTTGAATCCATCGCCAGGTCTTGTCTTAAGTCCCACACCCAGCCTCTTCTTCTCCACCCAGACGTTCAGTAAAGGTGCTACTGCCGTTTTCGTTAGGCCGAATGGAACCTGACTTTTTCATTTTTTTCATTGAATCTCTCCCCCCCCCTTTGAAAAGAGTGTATTCTATTCGCACCATTGTATCGCACCTGCACTCCACAAGTTTCCCACCCCCAACAGGTTGTGTTTTCTCACGTCCTCAGCAAAGAGTGGAAGGAGGCCCCCCCTCTTGGCTTAAGCCAATACATCATTTTTTGAATCGAGCAAATTTTTGTCTGAGAATAACCCCCGCTAGAACCGTGAATTCCGATCTGTTCTCTTTCAGCTTCTGCGGTTGTCAAGACTCATTATCCATCGTCAGTTTTGCAGAAGCTTTATTCCCCCCAGCCTCTCTCAAATGCCTGCGTAAAATCCCTGGACTTTATTGCCGGATGGAGGGTGATTTTCAGTCTCTTGCCGACCCTTTTAACTGACCCTCCAATTCCCCCCCCTTTTCAATTTCTGATGTTCTCTAGGGACGGACCAAGCAAGACCCCTCACGTCCACCTTCTCCCGAAAATATGAGCCAGACATTGAAGTCTTCAAGTCTCTACCTTCCGGTCAGAAGGCCTCTTTACGTAGGTGTGACCACCCCGAATTTCACCCATGCCTAAGTTTATGTGACACTATATAACCTGTTTTTCCCCCCCACACCCTGGAGGTTAAGCTCCTTTAGACCAGGGTTATGTTCCATATGGTATTATGAGAGGGATTTCCCTGTTTTGTGTTCCCTACACCAGTTTATCTGGCGGGAGAACATCCTCTAGCTTTTTGGAATTGTTTTATACTGTGTTCAACCAGCGCCTTTGCACGTTTGGGGCTTCATTTCCTTCTTTTTTTAATTTTTATTATCACGTTTTCGTCGTTTCCCCTCTCGCTTTTCAAGTCATGGGTTAATCATTCCAGACGCAGTTTTTTAGAATGACAGTCTCACTCGTTCGGTTTCTTCTACCTGTTACGACCGGATGTTTCCGCCCCCGGTGGCAAGCAAACCCTTACTACCGCACATTTTATTACCGGTTCTCCCTTCTCTTTTGGACTGCAGGTTCGTTCAAGGGAGTTTGGTTATGGTTTTCCGGACCCTCCCCTCCGAGTATTTTCACTGAAGTCAGATTGTTGCGAACGAAACCTTTTTCCCCTCTAGCACGTCGGGGCAGGCTTAATCCTCCCAGTAGAGCCGATCACCCAAAATGCATGCGCTCTCCCACACGCCGGATCAACTCAGCCCTCAATGATTTTTTTTAAATTTCACAGACGCTTGCTCAGAATGACCACCCTCGTACCTTTGCCCTCCCTCTCTCCTAATACTCCTCAGTGTGTTTTTAGAGAGATGCAGGTCCACCCAGTTCCTCCCTTTTTTCTCCTTTTGAACGAGGATGTTAGTCTACCCCATATCTATTTCGACCTTCTTTATTGAATCTTGGATACTAACTTTTACCTTTTTGGGCTCGTGCTTCCTTCCTTCCTGCCGACGCATCTGTAAACCCCCCCTTTTGCTCTTTTCCCCGAGCCTTCCTTCTTCCAGAGTTTTTTTTTCCCCCCCCCCCCCCCATAAGTCCCCGTCCCCCTCTCTCCCCAGTGTAATACCCTGCACAACCGGCGTAAACCCACTCTTCCTCTCGTCCCTTTTCCGTGATTGTCACCCTTTTTTCTTAATAACTTAGTAAGCTGTACGTCTTTACCCTGACACTTCTCCCTCTTAAATATTGTCCTCTACCACTGCCTGTAGGATTCCGACCTCCTTGAAACCCGTTTCAATATTTTCCTTCTCAGTGAATTCCCCCATTCCCCAAGGCTCCCCCTCTGATCCAACCGTTCCCTTCTCCTCTTGTTTGATTACAAGTTGTTTAACATCCACTCTTCCCCCTTAATCGAGGCGAGTTATAGCGCCTTCTTAGACACTGGTGTTCTTGTTTCACACCGAAGGAACCGCCATACCTCTCGATCCCTCGGATTTTCACAAGCCTTTTCTGCCAGCTTGGTAAACCACTCCCAGGTTTGGGCACTGTGACGTCTTCATTGCAACCTCCCTTTCTTCCTCTTTACCGCGTGCTTTTTCCCACACTAACGAGAGGAATGAGCCCCCCCTCTCCGCTTCCCCACTGCTAGTCTTCTTCTTCCCCCATTTTCTTTTTCAGGTTGTCGGGTGGTGTTCATGGATGAAACTTTGTCCCCCCCCCGACCATCGTCTTTGCACCCTTTCTCCTATTTGCCTTGCGTTTGATCGGCTAGTTATTGTTTATTCACTCTATTAAAGACTCCCCCCCTCCCGGCTTTCCCATAATGGCTCATGTATGGCGCGCCTCTCCATTTCAGGGTCCACCTTCCCCGTCTGCACCCCCATAGTACCTGATGGCTCACTGATGGTAAGTAGAACTCCCGCCTAATGCTTATCCCCCAGCCTTTTTCCCCTATTAGTCCTTTTCTTCTCGTTTATTGGTTCCCCCCACTTCGCTTTTTCCGGAATTTTCTGCTGGATAGTCTGAGCCCCCCAGATTATCGGGACCTAACTTCATCTTTATCTGAAGTCCCTCCATGTGCCCAAAAAGGAGTATTCGAGTTTATAACTTTTTCCGTTCCTCCTTCCCCGTTCGAAAGCTCTCAGCACCCGGTTCAAAGTTTGGGCGTCTCTTTCCACCTCCCTTGAACCCACATGGAATTCGTTAAATGAGTCAACTTGCCTCCCATCAGTCCTTTCCCAACCTTTACTCAAATGTTTGTTCGAAGATATTTTTTAGTTTTGTTGATCCTCATCTTCATACTTAGACCATATTTGCCGATCGTTGGAACATTTCCCTCCCATACCCCGCCCATATCAGAGTTAAGCTTTAGAGTGATATCTTCCATTTTTTTTTCTTTATTTATCCTTTTCCATAGTCCTTTTCTCCGACCTTTTAGATGTATGACTTTTTGCTACTTCTTCCGCCCGGGGGACGCTTCATTTGTGTTTCCAAAACGCGACCGCTTACATCATCACGCGGTTCCTGCAGGGTGTCACCCGCCTGTTTTTTTTTGACCTCTGGATGTTGAGACCCTTCCGTAATTTCTTCAATGCCCACTTTATTTGCTTTTCCATTTGGTTTCCCAGATATTCGAG